>Ga0208182_1000016_pt1 | contig 176534 bp, 136 predicted proteins | sample MalvireepMed_906_FD_184248 | JGI IMG/M metagenome (GOLD analysis project Ga0208182, IMG submission 184248) | Marine viral communities from the Global Malaspina Expedition - Malaspina viral metaG DeepMed_906 (SPAdes) (version 2) | ecosystem: Environmental > Aquatic > Marine > Oceanic | place...
CTTCGAAGTAATTTAATAATTGGAGTTTTACATTTTTATCGTTTTTCAAAATATATTCGTATTTGTATTTATGTATAGAACGTAAATAAAATAAACACCAGTAAGTATCGTAAACACTAAGAGCGTTTACCTTTTTTGTAATATATTCTAAATCAGGAATGTATTTTGATTGTGCTTTTTGGTTCTTACTATTACTCACTGACTATCTCCAAGTAAACTATACAGAGGTAAATTTAGTAGTTCTAGTACAATAAGGGTAAGACAGATTGTAGTCAAGTAATCATCATGTGAACGTCTAAATACTTTCATATATACATCAATAAAATGTCATAAAAACGTCATTATTTATCATCAATATAACAGATAATACAAGGCTTATAGGCAATAAAACCTATCTACTCTTCAAGAGTACAGTATCATCTAACTCCATCCCAATAATCTACCTACAGTACAAAGCGATTTCTAGCTGCTAAACTAGTCATCCTTCAATGCCAGCTTAAGAATAGCTGCACTACGGCAGCTCATCCTTAGTAGGTTATTTATATTATTACTTAAACACAGCAGCTACTTGTTCTACTGCTGAGGGTATAACTCTCAGCGATCATCATTATAAAAATACAGACCCACCTTACCCTATGAATTCAATTCCATAGGAATACCATAATGTCTTACGCACACCTTAACCAACCATTAGTCGTTGCAAAAGTACACAGTTTAGTTGTAAGCGTATTAGCGAACGCTATTACATTTAATGAGACTATGAGCAAATTGAACGAGATTTATCTCTCGTTCATGACTCACCTTAATTCTGAGCTACTTTATTCACAACCGATTGTCGCATTTATTTATAGCACCAATGCTATTGTTGGCGATGATTATCCAGAAAACGTTATTTGGAATCATGATAAAACCCAACGATTTATCACTACGTTGTCGTGCTATAAGAATGATATTGACAATGAGCGTCTAGCATTCGTTTATCAGGAGAAACAAAACCAAGAAAAGTTAGGTCACTATGCCAATAATCTTATTACCCATTATTCAAGGCTTTTATTTGTACGTATAGATTTAAAGTACGCGCAAGCGACTAGCCATCTTGTGAATATTGAGGACTTCAATTGTCACATGAGGAATCTTCGGGATCTTATCGGCAATAAGAAAACGTGCTTTAAGCACTTGCAAGGCAATGCTTGGGCTATTGAACAAGGAGAGAGCAATGGTGGACTACACTGTCATCTACTGCTTATGTACGATGGAGCGAAACGACAGAACGACTGGTATCTTGCTAAAGAGGTCGGTAAGAAGTGGAAGATGATTACTGGAGGACTAGGAGAGTACTATAGCTATCACGATACAGAGCGTAAGCAGAATTATGCACGAAACGGCAAATTAGGTATTGGCATGATTCATCAAAATAATGCTCAGGAGGTTGAAAACGCAGTACGATCAGCTCTTTATTTAACGGAGCCAAATAAATATGAGCAGCGATTAAAATTATGGCTACCAAATATGCGTACTTTCGGTCATGGTGTTTATCGTACGAAAAAACGTAGAGGCTTACCGCCCATATCAAAATAATTTCAAATATATAGTATTCCAATGAAATAAGGCAAGGAGCCACTTCTAATTTGTCTATTAACCTTAATCCATCTTAATTAAAGGTCTGCTTAATCGCAGGCCTTTTTTTATGCGCAAAATAATAGGAGTCATCATGCAAACAATTTGTCCTCACTGCCATTCATCGCGAGTAACGAAAAACATTAATGTTGATAGCCCCTTTAGTATTATCGAGCAGCTATGCTCGTCAACGACTTTATCGGGACTTGGCGCTAGCGTCTGTAAGTACTACAAGGTAAATCCTGCTATCGGAATAATCGCAGGTAGTGCTATTGCTTCAGCGATTAGCTTAGCTAGAGATAAGCTACAGCCACCTCTTCTTGTTGTGGCTACTCAACCTAGCTATTTATGCAATACCTGTTCAAAAACATTCACTATCTAACTCTCTTATTGAACTACCAACTCAATTAATTTAAAAGGAATACTCTTATGGCACATTTAATCGAAAACATGGCATACGTTGGCGACACCCCTTGGCATGGCCTTGGTAACCAGCTTCCTAAGAATCAGCCTATCGAGGTCTGGGCACGTGAGGCCGGTATGGACTGGCGTATTGAATCGTCCGATGTCAGCTATATGGCAAACAACGATAAAGGGCAAAGTCTTATCATGCCCTTTGATAGCAATAAGGTCTTATACCGTTCAGATACGCTTGAGCCACTTAGCGTAGTCAGTCAACGCTACCAAGAAGTACAACCTCGTGAGATCTTAGAGTTCTACCGCGACTTAACAGAGCACTCACACTTTGAGCTTGAGACTGCTGGCATCTTAAAGGGTGGCCGTAAGATGTGGGCATTGGCTCGTACTGGTCAGTCTATGACTTTAAAAGGCGGTGATGTCAGTAATGGGTATCTGTTGCTGGCAACCGCTTGTGATGGAACTCTAGCAACGACAGCGCAGTTTACTAATATCCGTGTGGTGTGTAATAACACCTTAGCGGTAAGCTTAGCCGACGGTAGTGGCGGTGTGGTCAAAGTACCGCATAGTACCTCCTTTGATGCTGATCGCGTCAAGCAGCAACTTGGCGTATCGGTCAAGCAGTGGAACGAGCACATGTACGAGATGAAACAATTAACCCAGCGCCGCGTCACTCAAGCAGAAGCGGCGAACTATCTAAACCGTGTGTTCAATGATCAGGATAACGACATCATTCTGTTTAACAGCGCTAAGAAAGAAAAGGACGCCGTTCCTAACGCTCGCGCTATGAATAAGGTGATGAGTATGTTCAACGGTCAAGGTCGCGGGGCCGATCTCGACTCAGCGCGTGATACCGCTTATGGCCTCTTGTCTGCTATGACAGAGTATGTGGATCATGAACGTAGAGCGATATCTACCGATCACAGACTAGACTCTGCTTGGTTTGGCGCAGGCGCTAAGCTTAAAGACAAGAGCCTAGAGGAAGCCTTTAGTCTTATTGCCTAAAGTCTATTGGTACACTTAATAATTAGACCACGCCTAAGCGCGTGGTTTTTTTATGCCTGTTATTTCATTTCAATCAATTTATCGAAGGAGTTCACTATGAACATGATCGCATTAAACACCAGCACATCAATAAGACGTACTAAGCGTTTAAGCGCTAAAGTCAAAGCGCCTGTAACTGACAAGGCTAAAGATAAGAGTAAGCGGATCGATCCCTTTGCTACTGAGTCTAATACGCCGCTAACTCCTAAGCGCCTAGTTAGTACTAAAGACTTAAGTCATGACGAGTGGCTTGCGGTACGCCGTCAAGGAGTAGGCAGTAGTGATGCTGCCGCTGCTTGTGGTATTCATCCGTATTTGTCTATGCTAGAGCTATGGCTGATTAAGACAGGACGTGCAAGCTCCGACTTAGATGAGAGCATCGACGGTTATGCACCCCTGTATTGGGGTAATACGCTTGAGCCAATGGTCGCTAAGTACTACCAAGAAAAGACAGGCAATAAGGTACGGCGCGTAAACGCTATCTTGCAACACCCTGAGCCTGATAAAGCCTTTATGCTCGCGAATTTAGATTATGCAGTAACAGGTAGCGAGGAAGTACAAATACTTGAATGCAAAACCGCTGGGGAGCATGGCGCGAAACTATGGCGTGATGGCGTACCGCTATACGTCACGTGCCAAGTACAGCATCAACTGGCAGTCACTGGCAAACAAGCTGCGCATATCTGTGTGCTGCTATGCGGACACGAAGCGAAGATCTACAAGGTTGAGCGTGATGAGCGTTTGATTGCATCAATTATCGAGCATGAGCGTTTGTTCTGGCAGTACGTGGAGACGGACACACCACCCACGCCTGATCACTCTGAGTCAGCCGCTCGTGCGCTTAAGCTGCTTTATCCTGAGCCTAAGCCTACAAGCAAGATAGACTTTAAGAGTGATGAGGGCGCAAATAAGCTGTTCGATAAGCTGCTTAGCTATCGCGCGTCAATCGAAGATCTAGAGCAGCGCCACGATCAAGTTAAACATCAACTGCAAAGCCTCATTAAAGACAATGAGGTGGCGGTCTTTGACAAGGGCGCGATCTCATGGAAGCGCTCGAAAGACAGTGTCGGTTTAGATAGCAAAGCAGTCATTAAAGCCCATCCTGAGCTGATGGATAAATTTAGTAAAACTCGCCAAGGTAGCAGACGCTTTGTGGTGTTAAACGACTAAATTGTCAGTCACTTAACTATTCACGCATCTATTAATCAATCAGAACCAATCAATCGAAGTAAGCATATAACAGCCCGCCCTAATCGGTGGGCTTTTTTTATGTCTTATCTATTTATTAAACAAACAAGGAATACCACTATGATTAAAGGTCTAACCATAACCCCGCCCGTACTCGGTCGTATCAGCATTGGACGCGTCATCAATAAAGACGGCAAGCGTCTGCCTGCGAAAGACGATCAATTCACTATTACCAGCCAAGTGCAGAATAAGGACGGCTGGGTCAATCATCCACTCGATGCCAAACTGCGTAAAGGTAATGACAGTAAGCTGCGACAAATACCCGTTCGTATGCTGTTTAATGATCCTGATCTAAACCTACGTGCTCAGTACACGCTATTTGATCGGCAGACAGGCAGACCATTATGCGTGGGAGATGGCGAACACTGTCAGCGCCGTACCAACAATGGCGTGGAGCAACTGCCTTGTCCGTCGCCTGATCGTTGCCCACTAGCCCAAGGTGGCGCTTGTAAGCCTTATGGTCGCTTGTATGTGAATCTGAGTGAGGACGATGAGCTCGGCACGTTTATCTTTCGTACGACGGGCTTTAATAGTATTCGTACACTTGCAGCAAGGCTGCGCTACTTTGCCGCGGTATCCGGTAATAAGCTGTCATGTTTACCACTGCAATTAACGCTAAGAGGTAAAAGCACCACGCAAAGCTATCGCACACCCATTTACTTCGTAGACCTCACGCTACGTGATGAGGTGACAATCAAAGACGCTGTACAACAGGCTAAGGCGATTGATTATGAGCTTAGCGAGAACGGCTTTGATCAAAGTGCATTAGAGCAAGCTGCCACGCTTGGTTATGCCAATTCATGCTTTGAGGTCGACGATGAGGCAAGTGAGGTAATGGAAGAGTTTTATCCAGTAGCAGACGACAGCAATAAAATACCTAGTAAGGCAGAAAAAGCTATGCAGCCAAACACACGCAGTATCGCCCAAGGCTTACGCCAAAGCGTGACAGCGGTGAGCTAACAAACTAATACGCAACATAAAAAGAGAGCTGATCCGTCAGCTCTCTTTTTATGCGCTCAATGAAAGGCGCATGCGGTCAGTATGGGACGGCATAAAAAATTATGGGACTCGGTAAGTATATGAGAGATACCGCTCTCATTCACTTACGAAGGAGATAATCATGGAACAGTTAAATGCAGCACAACCAGTAATCGAGCAGTGCAATCATATACCACAGCTATTGAGTATTAAGGATGTCGGTCATTATACCGGGCTTAGCCGTTCGACCATTTATGAGATGATCAATGAGGAATCTGATCGTTACGATCCAACGTTTCCTAAAAAGGTACAGCTGACACAGGTGAGGGTAGTGTGGGTAGCGAGCGAGATCGCTAATTGGATTAATACTAAAATTCTAGATAGAGGTATCTAATATAAAGTAAGCCGTTTACCTATCAAGTAGACGGCTGTTTTTTAACGACAAATATGCACTAACTAAAATATGACCCGAATAGACATAGTAGTCATAATAGCTGACTCGGATGCACCTATTGAGTAAGTAATGACTCTGTTAGATTTATTAAGTTAGTCGGTTTAACGCAAAACAAGGACGTAACTATGATAAACAGGAGTACTTATGCTTAATATAAAAGGCTTACTTTAACAAGTGCCATAATAGTTAGTGTTGGATTACTAGCTGCTTGTGGTGACGATAATGAAACCACTACTACTATTATTCCAGATCCCAATCTACCAGAGAACGTTGAAGGATGCTTTTGGGGTGGTCCTTACAGTATCGATAATCCAGATGCAAACTTCGCTTATCCTGATACTGGTGCTACCTACTGGCATGCAAAATATACCTTACCTAAAGACGCAACCTTAAAGCTAAAAGGTGAGTATCCTTTTGCGCGATATATGTCGTTTAATAGCTATAGACAAGATGCCTCTCCAGCATTTGCGTTGAAAGACAAAGACATTATTGCAAATATGGATTCTATTAATCCTTTCCTTCAGGGTGCTCAGCGTAATAGTAATAAACGGGGTTATGAAATTGAATTGGCTAGTGGCGAGGCTCCGATAATACCGCTAAATAATACTTTATATGACTATGTCCAAGATAATGGCGAATCGCTACTACTTTATCGAGTCTATGTTCCTAATAAAGGTAAAGATGTTACCGGTGGTGTAGGTCTGCCTACTCCAGAGTTGACCTTAGGTAATGGTCAAGTATTAACAGGTCAAGCAGTGTGTGACACTCTTCAGTCTAAGCAAGAGTTGATAGAAATCCCAATTTTACCTGATCAAACTTATGCAAGTCTTCGCCAAAACAACCCTGCAACACTAAATCCAATATGGCGTGCGGTCTATAACATCCAGTTTACTCTTAGGTGTGGGTTTTTGGGACAGTGTGACGGTAATCCTGTCAGACAAGTGCCTTGGTATGCCAATTTAGATAATCAATACGTTGGAACTTACATAGATAGAGATATTAAACCTATTGCTGTCATACGCGGTAAAATTCCAAAGGTTCCATCGACAGTTAATGGCGATGAAATATTTGACGAGAGTGACGCTCAAGTACGCTATTGGTCTATGTGTCAAAATGAATTTTATTCCCAAAAAGTAACGGGTTGTTTATACGATGAGCAAGTCACTATCAATCCAGATGGTTACTATACCATTGCTACCAGTTTACCGTCAGATCGTCCAGCTAATGCTACTGATGAATGTGGCGTAGGCTTCCTGCCTTGGTCGGATAAAGGCGATGGCTTCTCTATTGTTGCTGGTAGACAAGACAATAAAACAGACGGGTTATTACTTATGAGACATATGCTGCCAGCTGCTGATTTTGACAATTCTATTCAGAATACTTCAGTACCGGGAGACGAAGTAGAAGTATTAGGAGATTTTTTACCAAAGCTTGAGTACTTTACCAAATCCGAGTTTGAAGCATTAGGTTGTGATGCTTATAAGTCTTTACCTCAATAGGTAGCTACAGCTCAATAATCTGATCTACTATGACTCCGATGCAACTTTTGATAAGCCATCGGAGTCATTGAATACCAGCGTTTAAAAGCTTGGAAGAACTGACTATGAGACTGATACCCCAATAGAAAAGCCACGTCAGTAGCTGAGAGGTTCTGCTCCACCAAGAATTTATCAGCCATCACTTTTTTCGTATGTAGTAGTACTTTTTGAAACGAGGTTTCCTCTTCACGTAACCGTCTTTGCAAGCTACTGACGCTCATATTTAGGACTTGCGCTACAGTCTCACGGGTTGCTTCACTAAGTCCTATGATAGTCATCAAGATATGTTGGCAGCGCTCAGCGTAGCTCAAATCAGGAAACTCTTTATCAAGCATATAGTGCAACGGCCCAATGAAAAAGCTACTTTCAATTGATATGTCAGCACCTGCCGATAAGTTCAAATTTGATTGAGAGCTATAATTTTTCATTAATGGATAATATAAACTATTTTTTTTGCTAGCAAGCTCAGCTGGGATGCCTAAAAGTTTTTTATAGAGCTCACTGCCGTGTGTTGAGTTCCGATGCGCGATAGTAAGTCTTACAGGCTGTAGAGCACTGAATTCGGCTAATATTTTATGTACAGCGAGTATGACACCATCAATTTGATGGTTATTAGCTAGCTCTGGCATACTTGGATTAAAGTCTAACCGTAATAAGCTTTTTTCTATCACTAAAGTAACTTGTATGGACTCGGTAATAACTTTGAAGTAACGGCTAACCAGACGGCAAAGCACAATAAATGGAATCTCTAGTTCAGCTTTTAGTAAAGGATTAATGCAAAGTTTTATACCTTTATACAAAGGTAGTGCTTTTACATCAGTGAGTTCCATTATTTTTAGCCCTATGTACTCTTCTTGAAGGAGCTGTACGGCTAAATCAATTTCACGGGTGACAATCTCCAAGGGAACACGATCACCTATAAAAGTATCTAAATCTACTGATAATGCCATGATTTTAGGAATGTCATCAGCACGATTAATCTTAAATAAGTATAAAGCTAGCGCCTTTCGATTAGAAAGCACCATACTTTTATGAACAGTAAATTTTTTGTCTTCCATATTCATTCTCGTTTATCTATGCGCTTAACTAATAGAGAAAATATTGTCCAAACTTTGAACCATTGTGTCATTAAAATTTAAACTAATGAAGTTTACTAAAAAAAAGGAATTTGTAATGGTAAACCCCATCTCCTTAACTAGGATTCGTTCTAATGTTTTGAGATCAAGTCAACTGCTACTACTTTGTAGTAGTATGCTGCTAGTAGCCTGTAATGACTCATCAACAACTAAAATAGCCGTTAATGACGGCGAACGCGCTGCAACGGCCAGTACAATAGAAGCAAACCATCAAGTCGCTAATGAGCTTAATATAGCAGATCAACAGGATTTCGAAGATGCGCGTCGTGGCCTAATTGCTAGTATAGACGGTATGCAAATAGCATCTTCATCTGATGCTACCAAGAACGTTTGGGATATGTCTGCTTATAATTTTATAAAGGGCGACGCTCCTGACACCGTTAATCCTAGTCTATGGCGACAGGCTAAGCTTAACAATATTCAGGGACTGTTCGAAGTGACTCCCGGTATTTACCAGTTGCGTGGTTTCGATTTGTCCAATATGACCCTTATCAAAGGAGATGGTGGCTGGATTGTAGTCGATACGATGACTTCAAAAGAAACGGCAAAGTACGCTTTTGATTTTGCCATGAAGCATCTGGCTAAGCGTTATCCAAATACGACTAACATTAGCGCTATTATTTTTACCCATAGTCATATTGACCACTTCGGTGGGATATTAGGTATTATCAGTCAAGAAGAGATTGCCAAACAGAACATTCCAGTGATTGCTCCTGGTGGATTTATGGAAGAAGCGACCAGTGAAAACATTCTTGCTGGTACCGCGATGAGTCGTCGTGCCGTTTATATGTACGGTAAAGATTTAGCACGTGATGAGTACGGTCATGTCGATACAGGTTTAGGTAAAGGTCCAGCCTTTGGTCAATTTAGTATTACTAAGCCTACCCAACTCGTTAATGCTACACCTACGAACCTAAAAGTAGACGGAGTAGATTTTAATTTTCAATATACCCCAGAATCAGAAGCACCAGCGGAGCTGACTTTTTATCTGCCTAAATACAAGGCTTTTGGCGGAGCTGAGCTAGTCTCACGCAATATGCATAACCTCTATACTTTACGAGGTGCGAAAGTTCGTGATGCGATGAAATGGAGCAGTTACATTGAAGAGGCGCGTAACTTATTTGCCGACGCTGATATTTACTTTGCTAGTCATCATTGGCCTATGTGGGGTCAAGAAAAAATCCAAACCTTTTTGACCCAGCAGCGCGATACGTATAAATTCATTCATGACCAAAGCGTACGTCGAATGAATAAGGGTATGACGCCTGGTGAGATTGCAGAAGATATAAAGTTACCACCGAGTTTAGCCAAAGTATTCTCTAATCGTGAATATTATGGCACGGTCAAACATAATGCACGCGCTGTCTATCAGAACTATCTTGGCTGGTATGATGCCAATCCTGCGCATTTAGATCCGTTGCCTGACTTGCAGCGAGCGAGTGCTTATGTAGCGATGATTGGTAGTGAAAAGATGCTAGCACAATCGCAGACTGCATTTGATAAAGGAGATTATCGATGGAGTGCTGAATTATTGAACCATTTGGTATTTGCTGAACCCAATAATACGGCTGCCCGAAAACTACTAGCTAGCAGTTACGATCAGCTTGGCTATCAAGCAGAGTCGGGACCTTGGCGCGATGTTTATTTGACAGCAGCGCTAGAGCTTCGTCAAGGCACTCCTAATACAGGTATTGACATGGCTTCTATGAAAGGTGTTTTCTTGCAAACACCCGTATCGAATTTCTTTGATACCCTAGCAGTTCGTCTAAAATCTGAGAACGCTACTGATAAAGACTGGCGTATCAAGATTAATTTTACTGATTTGAATGAAAGCTATTTATTATGGGTAGAGAATTCGGTTCTACATCATCGGTTATTAGATAACAAGATTCCATTACAACATGAAGTCAATGCTACGCTCAGTCTTACTCATCCTTTGTTTATTGATATGTTAATCGGTGAAGCAGGGGTTAAAAAAATACTATTGTCTGATGAGTTGACTATTGATGGGAGCAAGATAGATTTAGTGAGGTTCTTAAGTCTATTTGAGAAACCGCCGACATCTTTCGGTATAGTACTGCCAGAGGCCTAAAGCTCTCGGATTTCTAATATTCGTTAAAGTGATAACGGTTCTAGTAGCCTTTGATACCCGTAGGTAATTTAGCTACTAGTTGTCAAACCATTCCTGACATGACGGTTCTAGTAGGAAGGGGACTTATTTTATTATCTAGAAGTAGTATTGTTATCCTTTGCACTTGCTGCTGGTTGTTTTGCTGCTTCAATCAGTCTTGACTTCACTCATAGAGTTAATAGGCAGTTGGATGAAGGTTTTAGGTGGCCAGGTGCTAATCGCTAGTGGTGTGATCATGGCTGTTTAAAACAAATCTGTTATAAATAATATTGCGAGTTTGCATTTATAATCGATAGGATTATAAATAGTCTTTTCAATAAAAAGACTATTTATAGACTATTTTAAAATAAAAAAAACTATATAAATCAATGTTTTAATCTTGTCTCTAGAGATTAAGTAAAAAGTCTTTTCTATTAATAAGTCCTATTAATTACCATCTGCATTGAAAAATGCTAGCAAATTACATAAGAGTCAAAACGTATAGTTTTACTGATTTATACGCTTACCTGAACGCGTATCTTCACAGTGTTTTATCCTAAGCTCTTTAAAGCTAACCTGCCCATTTTCGATTACTTGTTTAATAATCTTCTGCCGTTGGTTTAGCCTAGCATTCCCTGTTTTAACTTCTGCAATAATGAGATGCACGTCCTCGATAGGCACGTTGCCATCGGCGCATTCATGCAAATTTTGGAAGATGATGTAGTCAATCGGTTCACCCATGAATCGGCAGTCTGAAGGGTTGTAAGGAAAGTCAGTAATAAAGGGCGTGAACTGTTCGCCAATTTGACCTTTTAGCACATTGCGCTGCATATTGTTGGAACGCTTTTGTGCCTCTTTAATTTCTTTCGCTAATTGCTGTTGAAAGCCTGCTTCTCTTTCGAGCATATCGTTCCTAATTTGCGCAACATCTCGTTCACTCTGTAGCAGAGTCTTATTTTGTAATTGTATCCGTTGTATAGCCCATACAAGCATGGCTAACATCAGCAGTATTATAATTAGTAGCATAGTAGTGAGTGTCATAGCTTTATTCTCCGTATTTTCAAATAGAATCATATTTAAGCAGTAGGGGTCATGTCCATTTCTTGCAGTCGCTGAAAGACAGTGTCTGAAAATGGTTTGAAGTAATTCCATGACTTATACTTTTGATTGTACTGACCACCGCCTTCGTTACGCCATTGCTTTAATATCTCAATAACATCATGGTTGTAGGTCACACACTTAATAGACACCATGCCTGAATTAAAGACTCTGACATCTACCCAAGCATGGTTAATGGTAAAGCGATAGATCGTATAGCCTTTATCAAAGCTTCCGTTGCTATTCTCATCAGTACTGCTCTGGCAATTATAAAGAGGCTCAGGTAATGGTGTAGGGGCTACTGGTATTGTTAAGGATTTCGGTGCTGGGAATATCCACTGCTTATTAGTGACGCAGTCTAAAATATGATCCTTTGCTTCCTCACTTGGCAACTCAATACCTTGCGTAATGATTTCTCTCAAATCGATCTCAACGGTCTTAATACCTAATTGCTTAATAAAATCCGCTTTATCGGTATCGATGAAAGAAGTCACAGCAACTTCAATAAACATCATTTCCCCGTCAACCGTTGCGACTATATCAGGCCGAATACAGCCAACAGCTTGCTCTTCGATTAGTTGATCAAACTGCCAAGTTTTATCCCCGCTATTTTCGTCATCGGGTAGAGATGGCAGTGTTAAATACCTCTCTTGCATAATGACTTGTTTAGCAAACTTGTGTAGGATACTTTCAGGGTGGATAGTGCAGCTTTCCTTATTGTTGAGATGCGCAAAATGATGCTCATTCTTCTCACCTTTACGAGCCACTACAGGCTCACCACATTCAAAGCAAAAACACATACAAGCCAGCCCTCGCTCGACTTGCTTAACATTGACGATTTGCTTTTGCTCATTAACAGCGATTGACATTGACATAGTTACCATCCTCTTGTTAGTTGGTTAGGAGTGAGGTAATTATGAAAAAGATTTGACTATCAAAACAGACCTCTATTAGGGTATCAATAGGGGTTTAATCGGTGCATTACTATGGAAAACAAATACTTAGAAGTCTTTAGTGAGTTGCATAATCAGTTATTGAACTATCCTCGTAATACGCTGCGTGATAAATATCTAGAAATTATTGTTCAAGAGCAACTTAAACAGTTCAAGTACTCAGACGATGGTTTTGAACCTGAGAAGTTATCAAGGCAACAAATTTATGCTAGAGCCAAGAGTATTAATGAGAATACAGTAGATAGCCTAACTGCTAAAAACGCAGTTCAAACGTCAAAGCTAAAATCGACACTATCAGAATTTATTCAATGGCAACCAGATTGTAAAAGAGCATTTATCAATCTAGGATATAAGCCAACCATCGTTAGTTCAGCATCAGGAGGTGGATCAAAGAATAAAACATTGATATGGATGGATATCGAGGCTATTGACAGTGCGGATGAAGGGAATGAGCAGACAGATGGGTCTACTGTTTTGGATTCTGATGACGAAGATCCTGAAGATTTAAGTAGTATCACGTACGAGCGTAAAGCCACATCCGATGTTAAGCCATCATTATTTACGAGACTGTTTTTTAAGCAAGGTGAGCTTAAGATGATGAGCTTTAAAGGCATTGTGTTAATGCTACTGCTATTATTAAGCTTTTTTCTAGATATCTTGATTGCCATATATGCTGTATTCGTTGTCATGCTGATGAATGAGATACCAAATTTAAAGCTTTGGCAGGCGTTCTTATACGCTATTCTTATTCCCGTAGCATACTTAAACTGGCGATACTTTTTTATGCCGCTATATATGCTGCCTTATCACCGTGTTATTAAAGCACCTATGTTCTTTGCTAATATGAATGTTGTTAATGCTGATATCGAGATGTATTGGGACAAAGATAAGCTAAATGTAGCGAGAGTTACTGAGTTTACGGCAACCTGCCCAATTTGTTCTGGAGTAATAGAGCTAGCGAATGGTAAACCTGATCAAAAGCAGCCATTAGTGGGACGCTGTAGGGAAGCACCTCATGCTCATGTGTATAGCTTTGATCGGATGAGCATGAAGGGGTGTTTTTTGGGTGTTACAGCTTATATGACTAGTGATATATGACCTTTCTAACTTTCTTGATGCTAAATAACAGCCTAACTAACAATACTGTTTGATTAGATAAATAAGCTTGTAGCGATTGATAGTTGGTGGATTATAATTTCTAATGGCTTAGAATAAAACCTGTGAAATATATGTTTGTTTCAAGAGTGAGTTATAAACGGTTTATGCTTAAGCTGGTTTAGAAGTGGTATTATTACAGGAAATATACATAGTGGACTAGTTCGAATAATGCATATTTTTAATTGTCACTAATTACATCTTAGATAAGCAAGTTAGCTGAGAAGTATCATGGTCAATACTAATGAGTGTTCGCTACAATCAATCTTCATACCGTATAACGAGTATAAGTAATAGGGTATGAAGATACTTAGCGCCGATCAAGAAAGAGCTGCTCTCCGATATGTTCAACACCTTACGATTTTGTATCTGTCGCTATAACAGACTTATTTATCGAACAAATAAAAAGTCATCATTTAAATATTCAAGGAACCATAATGCCAACGTTAGACTTTAAAGGTAAGCAGTTTGTTTACTCACATCATCTTAGCGTCCCATTTCGCGAGTTAAAGGTAGATTTTGACAAGTCATTGCCTTTAGAAGGGAAATCACCCTCTCTTGATGACAATCTCATTATTCACGGTGACAATCTTGAAGCACTCAAAGCATTGCTGCCAACCCATGCAGGCAAAATTGACTGTATTTTTATCGACCCACCTTACAATACTGGTAATGAAGGCTGGAGCTATAATGACAATGTTCGTTCCCCGCTTATGCAAGAGTGGCTAAAAAAATCTGCGAACCCAGTCGATAAAGAGGATCTTGAGCGTCATGACAAGTGGTTGTGCATGATGTGGCCACGTTTGACTTTGTTGAAAGAATTACTATCTGAGACTGGTACTATTTTTGTATGCATTAATGATGTTGAGCAGCACTCATTGCGTTTAATGTTGGATGAGATCTTAGGAGAAGATAATTTTATTGCAACATTGGTTTGGGAAAAAGGTAAAAAAGGCGATTCTACATTCTTTTCAAATACCCACGAATATATTCATGTATATAGTAAAAATAAGGAAGCCATTAAATCTATCGGTATAAAATGGAGGTCTCCAAAAGAAGGTATCGATGAGGTACTCAGCCATTACAATAAGCTAAGAAAAAAGTATAAAGATAAACACGAAGTTATTAAAGAAGAAATGCAGGAATGGTTTAAAAATATGCCTGATGATGAACCTGCAAAAAACATGAAACACTATACGCACTCTGATAACAGAGGTTTATATTTTCCAGATAATTTTGCTGGACCAGATGATGGTCGGAAAAGTAGACCAAGATACGATATTCTACATCCAATCAACGGGTTGCCTTGCGCAAAACCATCTACTGGCTGGAGATGGGATGAATCAACAACTAAAAGAGCACTTGAAGCCAATCCTCCTTTAATCCATTTTGGTCAAGATAATACTACAATTCCTAATAGAAAAACTTATCTTAAGAAATCTGCCGGTGACGCTTTCAATACAGTTTTTTACAAAGATGGACGTTCTGCCACTTTGCAAGTTGAAGAACTTGTTGGTGAAGGTGTTTTTCCTTATCCAAAAGATGTAGATATAGTTGCCGGTTTAATTGATCTTTGCTGTGATGAATCATCTACTATACTTGACTCATTTGTTGGTAGTGGGACTACGTTACATTCAGTATTAAAGTTAAATAATGCTGATTTTGGTAAGCGACGCTTTATTGGAATCCAATTGCCAGAAGAAATCAAAGCTGATTCAAAAGCTGATTTGGCTGGTTATAACGAGGTTATCGATATAACGCGAACTAGGATGCAACTAGTTATCAAAGGTTATGTAGCTCAAAAAAACATCAAGGAAGAGCTTTTTGTAAAAAATATTAGCTGGTCTGATTTTAAGAATTCACATAAAACAATTAGTGAGTTAGATATAATACAAGATTCAACAAAAGGTCAATATCACTCATATCAGCGAGTGGTTAAAGGTGGAGTGTTGAGGATGTTTGGCATTAAAAAGTCTAAAGAGCAAATAGACGGATTAGATGGGTCATTTTGTTATTGTTCTCTTGGAGAGCCTATACAAATTGAAAGCCTGCTGACTGGCGAAGGTATGCCTACGTTCGACGCTTTGGCTCGTTATGTGTTTTATACTGCAACTGGTGAGTCTCTAGATAATGTTGCCAAAACATCAGCAGATGGTTTTGTAGGTGAAACGGACTTATTCCGTATTCACTTATTTTATCGTCCTGAAATCAATTGGCTACGTTCAAATGAAGCTGCCTTAAATTCCGATAAGGTAGAAGCGATTGTGAAGAGTAATAAAACTAAAAAACGTACTATAGTATTCGCTGTGGCCAAGTTCATGAGTCAGAAAGACTTAACTGAAAAACGTATTGATTTTTGTCAATTACCATATGCTATTCATCGGATCACGGGAGCGTAATATGGAATTAAAGGACTATCAAAATGGGGTTTTGGATAAATTTAATTATTATCTGAATAAGCTTGCCGAATGCAAGACACTAGCAAAAGATTTTGTTGATTTTCAAAAAACGCATGGCAAAGATGCAAAGCTTACCAATTACGCAAAAGATACTTGGGATGCTTTGGTACAGGAACGCCGTATTGACTCTTTAAGAAGCTCAAATGGCCAAGAATTAACGCCGCCATATATTTCACGCTTTGATGGTATAGATCGTGCTATTCCGAATGTGTGTTTAAAAGTACCTACTGGCGGTGGTAAAACATTGTTAGGTGTGGCTGCTATTGAGCGCTTACAAATGGATATGTTTACCAAACAAACGGGAATGGTGCTTTGGGTGGTACCGTCAGATGCTATTTACAAACAAACATGGAAACAACTAGCTAACCGTGAACATCCATATCGGCAAATGCTGGAACGTGCATCTCGTGGTCGTGTAAAAATGTTAGAAAAAGACGATATTTTCACCAGACGTGATGTTGATGAAAATTTGTGTGTGATGTTATTGATGTTGCAGTCCAGTGCAAGGAAGTCCAAAGAAAGTTTGCGGATGTTTCGCGATAGTGGTCGTTTCACGTCTTTTTTCCCCATAGAAGACGACTCTATTGCTAATGAAGCTTTGTTGACCAAAGTACGCAATTTAGATTGCAATGACTTAAGTGACTATGGTTGGCAAGATGGGATTGCTCCAGGCTCTGTCTTAGTAAAACAAAGTTTAGGCAACGTGCTGCGTTTAGTTAGACCAGTTATCATCATTGATGAAGGTCATAAGGCCTATAGTGAAACGGCTAGGGATACGTTATGTGGCTTTAATCCTAAGTTCATTCTTGAGCTTTCAGCGACGCCAAACGCTAATGGCAAACACCACTCTAATGTATTGGTCAATGTTTCGGGTCAAGCACTAAAAGACGAACAAATGATCAAACTGCCTATTAATGTAATCAATGAAGATAAGAGTGATTGGAAACATACGTTATCACTGGCTCATGCCAGACTGAAAGAATTGGCGCATGATGCTCAGAATTTTCAGGATGAGAGTGGTCGTTATATCCGACCTATTATGTTGATCAGAGTAGAGCGCACTGGTAAAGATCAGCGAGACTCTGCGTTTGTTCATGCTGAGGATGCTAGAAAACACTTAATTGAAATATTAGGAGTGAATGAAAACGAGATTCGTCTTAAAACTTCTGATAAAGATGAGCTAGGTGATGATGATTTATTGAGTGATACCTGTCCAGTAAAATACATTATCACTAAAGATGCATTGCGTGAAGGTTGGGATTGCCCCTTTGCCTATATCCTTACTGTGTTGTCCAAAATGACTGCCAAAACAGCCATTACACAGATGATTGGTCGAGTATTAAGACAACCCCATGCTCGTTTAACCTACAAATCCAGTTTAGATGAGTGTTATGTATTTACCTTTGATCAAGATGTGATGGAAGCGGTGGCAGGCGTAAAACAAGGTTTAGAAGATGAAGGTATGAGCGACATAGCAAATCAAGTTAGAGCGAGTGATCCAAGTACACAAAAGGCAGTGATGAGTAAAGAAACCTTGCGACGTAGAGAGCAATTTCGCAGCATACCAAAAGTTTTTTTACCAAGGGTATTACACCGTGACGTCCGAAAGGAAGAAGGGTATCGTATATTTGATTATGAGCGTGATATTTTAGGTAGTCTAAATTGGGAATCCTTGTCTTATTTGAATGTTAAAAACTTTCAGTTGGTGGAGGATAGCTCACAACGCACTACTGCTCGTATCGATTATAAAAAATCCAAGAACAGTCAAGGCGAGTTAGACTTAGCGGAGCCAGTTCATGAACAAGTTGAGTTTGATACAACAGTAAAACTAGATATATCGTTCTTAGTTCGCCAGCTTACTGATGTAATTCCTAATCCTTGGCAAGCAATGCGTATTTTGACTCAAACATTGGCTGTGCTTCGTAGTAAAGACATCGATGAAGAAGCCTTATTCAATAATAGATTCGAGTTATTGAAAGATATGAAGCGTGATTTGAAGGCTCAAGTTGCGTTATTATCTGAGGAATTATTTAGAGAAAAACTTGATAAGGGCGATATTTCTTTGCGTTTATTAGCTTCAGACAGCGCTCAGTTAAATTGGGAACTAGCACAAACTCTAGAAATTTCTGTAGCTGAGCATGATCAGGTCTTACGTCGTAAGGATGGCTCAGAGTTAGAGCGAAGCTTGTTTGAAAAGATATATAAGAATGGCCTTAATAATTTAGAGCAAGAGACTGCATGGTACTTAGACAAGCACGAATCAGTCTATTGGTGGCATCGTATTGCAGTTAATCAACGAGAATACAGCTTACAAGGCTGGCAAAAGCAAAAGATTTATCCTGATCTATTGGTATGCGTTGAAGAGCCCATTAATGGTCAATATCGTTTTTCGGTATTGGAAACTAAAGGTGAACATCTTAAAGGCAATGATGATACTGAGTATAAGCGTTGTTTATTTGAGCTTCTTACAAAGCATGTTAAAACAGCAGTGGATGCTGGTGAAATAACCATTGAAGCAGCCTCTGGTGGTATTTCCTTCAAGATGCTGATGCAAGATAACTGGTCTCAGGAAATTATATCTGAGCTAGGATAGAGTTAGTACATTTTATTTGCCATACCAAATTTAATCATAAGTAAATCAATACTAGCAATTTATAGCATAAAAATTTGGATTTTGGAGGTATGGCTCAAGAAATTGTCATAGTAGATATCCATACAGAACTCTACCTTTCTGTGAAATTGACTTAAAAAAAGACTTTTAGACAGCTGTGATACATAGTCTAAGACCTATTGGGGATGGTAGGCTAGATAATAATTATTAGCCATTTACTTATTATTACCTAATAATTAACGAAATAATAACTACCAATTATGTTGTCCCTCTTTTACGGTATTTGTTACAATTGATGTATTATTTTGCTTAGTAATATGATGAGAGTCAACCATGGCAACTGCTGAACAGATTAAGAACCTAGTTAGAGCGCACTATCAAAATGATACTAGTCGTTTTCAATCTATTTCCTTACAAATCGCTGCTAGTGAAGCTAGAGCAGGTCATCATAAACTTGCAAAAGAGCTTAAGTCGATAATAGATAAAGGTTCACCCATTCAAAATAGTTTTGATAAGAATGGCATGAGTCTTTCAGTTAAAGATGAGTTAAGTGGTAGCCTGCAGCTTAAGTTTACTTCGGTTAGGAAGAATGAAATTGTATTTTCGCCCGCCGTCAAAAAACATTTAGATAAAGTAATAAATGAACATAAGAATATTCCTAGTCTTAGAGAGTTTGGCTTGACCCCTCGCAGAAAGTTATTGTTCTATGGGTTACCTGGAACAGGCAAAACGATGTCTGCAGCTATGTTAGCTACTGAACTAAATATGCCATTTTATGCTATTTTACTTGATGGGTTGATGAGTAAGTATATGGGAGAAACGGCAGCTAAGCTAAGGTCGGTCTTCAACTTCATCTCAAATAATAAAGCTGTATATTTATTTGATGAGTTTGATTCTATAGGCGCTGCTAGAGATAGTGGGAATGATGTTGGTGAAATAAAACGTGTACTTAATTCTTTTCTTGTTTTCTTTGAGGAGGAACAGTCTGATAGCATAGTGGTTGCTGCCACTAACCATATAGAAGCACTTGATAAAGCTCTTTTCCGACGATTTGATGATATTATTGAGTTTGATTTGCCTGGTGAAAGTGAAGTGCAACGTCTTATACAGAACAAGTTCAATTTATTTGAATATAAAGTAAAGGATTGGGATGCAATTTACTGTGCAGCCAAAGGATTGAGCTATGCGGTAATCTCTAATGCCTGTGATGATGCTGCAAAAGAGGCTATATTAAATAATAAAAAATTGGTAGATGAAAAATTCTTATTACAATCCCTAAAAAATAAAACAAGACTTTGAAGAGTATTTCGATGAGTAACTATAAACCTCACTTATTTTACGGCACAGCGGAAAAATACAAGTATTATCCAAATAAGGGCGGTCCTGGAAGCTCTGTCACATTGCCTAAAGATAGAGCTCAACATGGCACAAATTTATTAACTCAATTGAATGACTCTCTAATAGAAATTAGTGAAGTAGGATCTTATAAAGCAAAAGATACGAGAATAACATCACGTCCTTTAGCTAGTCCAAATGGTATTTTTTTAAGTGTAGTCAGTGATGTAGGTGCCGATCTAGATATTAATACATTTGATAATAAATCATTTAGGCTTAAAACATTGAGATTTGAAGAAGGGAGACAAATTCTTACTTTCTATTCAAGTGGTGATAGAAAAGATTTACTCCGCAAGAAAATCATAGAATTCATTGAAAAGAATACGAAATTAAATAACCCTAGAAATCTTTCAATGTTAAATAATATATCATTAATAAGGCCCTCAACACTTGAGGACTTATGGAATGATGACCTAGCTCTAATACCAACTAATGAAAATATGTCTGTAGAATGCGAAGTTTGGATTGCATTTAATGACGACGAGATAAAAGAACAATTTATATCAAGAGCTGAAAATCCAGAAGATGAACTTATTAGTAGCTCATATCTGTCTTTGCCAACAGTTAATGTTTTTAAAGTTGATGCTACACGCTCTCAACTAATCGAATTAATAGCATTATATCCAGATATAGTCGAATTTCGTCTATCTTCCGAAAACCCAAGTGTGTTTACTGAGATGGATTCAATATCTCAAATTGAGTTTACCGAAGACCTAAATCAAAGAATAAGTTTGAATCTTAAGGAGGACGAAGTATTTGTAACCATATTAGATACAGGCGTTAATTATAACAATCGTTTACTTAATAAAGTATGTAAGCAAGAATATTGTACGTCATGGCGATCTGATTGGAGTGATTATACTGACACATATATGTCTTCTTTCAATGTGTATCATGGGTCTCATCAAGCTGGTATATCAGCTTTTGGCACAAGATTGATTGAAGACATAATAAGTACTCAACCTATTGAGGTAACTCATCAAATAGAATCTGCTAGAATTATGCCACCTCCACCAAGTCTTAATAAAAAAGAGCTATATGGTGCAGTGACAATAGACACAATAAATAATCTTGCAATTGATAGACCCTATGCTAAAAGAGTTTATAGTTTAGCAGTGACTGCTGAAGCTTGTGATGGTTACCCTACATCATGGTCTGCTGCTATTGATAACTTTTGTTACGAATGCTCAAATAGAAGCTCTGATGTTTTTATTATTTCTACAGGTAATGCTACTACTTTCCAAAAAGACTATTGGACTAATGCGAGAAGTACTAAAATTCAAGATCCTGCACAGGCTTGGAATGCTATCACAGTAGGTAGTTGTACTAAGCTTTATAATATTAGTGACATACCTAATCCGGTAGTATGTTCAAGTATAGAAGATATTAACCCAACTACTTCCAGCTCTCATGACTGGGAATGGAGCGATGCTCCAATTAAACCAGAGATACTTTGCGAAGGTGGCAATAGAATAATTCGTGACGATGGTCAACTTGATTTTCATGAGGACTTATCAGTTTTAACTGCTTCTGGTAAAGTTCAAGGTAATGTATTCGGATCACATACTGACTCTAGCGCGGCTACTGCTGAAGCTTCATATATAGCTGCAAAGATAATAACAGCTTATCCAACTGCGCAACCTGAGACTATTAGAGGCTTAATAATTCATTCATCCGAATGGTCGAAGCCCATTTATGATAAGTTAGAAGAGCTAGCTGAAAGTCATACTACAAATAATGTTACTCAAGAATATAAAAAACAGATTCTTAAAGTCTGTGGGTATGGAATTCCTGACTTAGAAAAAGCGGCCAATAGTCAAAATGATAGATTAACTTTAATTATTGAATCTTCTATTAAACCATTTGAACATGAAAAAGATTGTAAACTTAATGAGTTTAATCTTCATGATCTACCATGGCCTCAAAAAGTATTAAGTGAATTACCGCCTAATGCTAATGTTAAAATGATAGTAACTTTGTCCTATTTCATTGAGCCTAACCCCCGTGTTTCAAAAATAAAAAGTAAGTATGTATATAGATCGCATGGTCTTTCTTTTCATCTTTGTAAACCTGGACAAGATAAACAAGACTTTATTGATAGTATTAACAGAAAAGATGAGCGAAGAGAAGATTACATAGAACATGACTTTCCTCATGGGTGGTTTCTAGGACGTAATTTACAAAAATCCGGCTCTATACATAAAGATTATTGGGAGGGAACGGCTGCTGATCTTTCTGAAGTATCTAAGATTGTAGTCAAACCTGTAACAGGTTGGTGGAAGCTTAACAAAGATAAAGAAAGGTGCGCTAAAACAGTAAACTACTCACTAATTGTTACGCTAGAAGTTGATGATAATGAAGTAGATATTTACACTGAAGTCGCAAATAAAATAGGTGTAGCTGTTCCTGTAACTATTGAGGTTTGATTAAAAAAATAAAACATCATAGCATCTGTACCAAAAATTGATATGCTTGAGCTTGAGGAAAGCTATAATTATAATTTGCCTTTATTTCATTCTTAAATTGAAAAGCTACATGCTCATTTGGTTTATATATCAGAGATTAATAATCTTACTAAGGCTTGCTTTTCAACATTTCAAGCACTTTATCCTCTCCCAGCTGGTCAATCAACGCTTGCAGATGGGTAGTAGAATCAGATTTGTTTTGAGCATCTGCTCTAAACTCTGCCGTATCTCTACCTTCACGCAAAGCATCTAAATAGTCCGCCCACTTCTGCATCATATCACTACGATCATCAATGTATTCAAATCGACCGTAAGCTGTGCCATTAGGATCTTTAGTCGTATGACCCAATGCCATCTCAACAAGCACGAGAGGATACTTTAATTGCTCTTGTAGGATGGTCTTTGCTGTCGCGCGAAAACCATGAGCGCAATGTACATCTTGATAGCCCAAATCCTTTAACCGCTTATTTGCTGTCGCATCAGAGATGATCTGATGCTTTTTTGCTGTCTCACTGTAGAAGACGAATTTAGTATGACCATTGATTTGCTGCTGCGCGCGTAAGATTGCCACAGCTTGACGAGGTAGGGGAACCACCATGTCTTTGACCATGTTCACTTTACCTTGCCCCTTTAGCGGCTTTAGTGTCCACCTGCCAGCCTCCAAGTCCAAATCAGCCCAGCGCATACGGCGTAGATCACCATTACGCACAAACAGTAACGCTAATAGCCTAAGGGAGTTTATCGTGTTTGGATCACCTTCTATAGTCTCAATATCGCGTAGTAGTTTAGCTAATTCTTTAGGTTTGGTAATAGCAGGGCGATGACCATAGCTTGATTTAGCCAGTTGACTCTTGATTAGCGCCGCAGGATTGCTCGTACAGAAGCCACGAGCACCCGCATATACAAATACGTCACTTGCGATACCTGCGCAGCGCTCAGCCTTGTCTGTAGGCTTGCCAGCCTTATTTAATGATTTAGCTTGAATGTCTAATAGTACCTCAAGCATTCTAGGCGAGCTGATCTCACTAATCGGCTCATCACCTATGTATGAGCAAATCAGCTCAAGCCGACCTTTTTTGCGAATAAGTGTATTACTCTTTTGAGTTTGATCTAAGCTATCGAAATACTCCCAAGCAAAATGATTGAAACTTTTTTTAGTTTTATTAACAAGTCTTTTCTTTTCTTCTTCACGATATGTTTTGGGATCAATACCTTTGCTTAGAAGTTCTTCATACTCACGCCATATTTCACAAGCACGAGCATACGAGATACTTGGATATATACCGATTGATATAATACTTTGCTTAGGATTTGAAGGAGGGTAGTATCGGTACATCCATGACTTAGTTTCAGTAGGACGTACCATTAAGAATAGTTTAGGATGGTTTTTAACAGCAACGAAGTATTTCTTGTCTTCAGGCTTATGACTGCTGATGCTTCGATCTGAACTTATCGCTTTTCTTTCCATAACCTAATCCTCCATAAGTACACTGAAAACTCAGTATACTTGACAGTATACTCAAAGTGCATGGATTAGGAAAGATTCATAAGACAGTATAGGACGTCAGATACAGCAAAGCCCCTGATATCAGGGGCCTTGGCTACTCTATAAGATAGTATAGAACTATGTAATGGTACCCGGAGCCGGACTTGAACCGGCACGCTATTGCTAGCGAGGGATTTTAAATCCCTTGTGTCTACCAATTTCACCACCCGGGCAAAACTTGTGTTATCTAACATGTAAACTAGCTGATAGACTGTCTAGTTACTAGATAAGTGGTCGCTATTATAATCGGTTGGGATAATAATGCAAGCCAAAATTAACGTAAAGTTAATAAATAATTGGAGGCTGGAGTCGGAATCGAACCGGCGTTAACGGAGTTGCAGTCCGCTGCATGACCACTCTGCCATCCAGCCAATCAAGGTGGACTATATTAGCAAAAATAATTTAAATTACAAGTCATTTTTTGGCTAAAAATAGCTTATTTGCTCACTTGTGCTGATTTTAGTGCTTTTTTATTAGTTTTTTGCGTATTCAGGCTCATCAGCGAGCCGGACTCACTGATGAGAGTACTGATCATTGAGAGTGTACTTTTATAATATCTCTTCGTTATTACGTTTGGCTCGTTTGATATCGCGATAAGTCGCGGTACAAATCAATACCAGCACGCCGAGCGTAATGGCTGGCCAAATTAAAATATATAAGCCGTAGATAAAGACGTTGTCCATGATATCTCCTTATAGTATTTATGAAGGGTTGCCTGTGCAGCGGGTCATATATTGACCAACTGCCAAACCCGCAAGCGGTGCTCGCTACCTGTGTTCATGAAAGCTCAGAGGTCGATGCCTTGGCTTTTTTATCATAATCGCCGACACGTTGATTGATTAAAGCAAAATCAAAGTGTTCATCACCCATGAGGCTAACGATGATACAAGCGATGGTGCTAGCACCATAGGCCGTTAGTGAGGCCAGTAGTACCATGTACTGACGTAAGAAGCCTGTGGCAAAAATGAGCATCAGTACCAGCGTGATCGCTGCCGCTACCATGCCGATTTTACGACCCAAAAAGCCAAAGACCATCAGCCCAATCACGACTGCGGCGCCCACACTGGCCAGTATTTCAAAGAAAAGCGCAGTAAAGCCTGTCATCGGTAGCAGCTCAAAGCGTACCACACAGAATAGCAGTAGGCCGATGATGACTGCCGAGGTAAAGGCGGCATTGGTCACGCGGTTCCAAAACACACTGGCGATGACCGGAAAAACAATCGCGCCCCATAATGCACCGACGAATACGAGCATCACCAAGATATCTAGCTTAAAGCTGGCAAAGATCAGTCCGGCAGCGGTGGCGATAATCATCGTGCTACGACCAACGAGCATCATGGTTTTAGGTTTGACGCGGCCTTTGGCAATGTTTTTGCCATACACATCCGCCATCATAATGGTCGATAATGCCGACAAATCTGAGTCGGCTGTCGATGACAATGAGCCAATGACCAAGATAAAGAACAAGGCGATAAATACAGGGTGCAAGTAAGTGCTGACCATCTGCGGGATGAGGTTGTTCATATTGCCATCTAGTGGCTCGATACCGATGGTCAAAGCCATCAATCCGATCATACCAAGACCGATGACGATACCAGCATAGCCGACCGTGGCGGTAATAAAGGTCTGTTTAATCTTAGTCTTATCGATCGCAAACAAGCGCTGCGTGATGGTTTGGTTACCAATCGCATAAGCAAGTACAGCGACAAAATAGGGCGCTCCTTGCTGAAAAAACGCTTCGGATGAAAAGAAATCCTGCTGTTCAAGCGTGAGGTTAGCGAGGCCATCGACCATGACTTGTGGCCCACCCATCGCAAACAGTACCGCTGGAATAATGACAATACCGATGGCCATCAAAGCGACCAATTGCGCAAAGTCTGTAAAGACGGAAGCACGAAACCCTGAGGTTAGGGTGTAGCTTAGCACCCCGATACCTGCAATCATGACCCCCGTCTGAAACGATAATGGCGATAATACCGATACCAACGCCCCAGCTGCAGTAAAGTTGACCATCAAGCTAATTAAGCTGCCCATAAGGTTGGATATGGCTAAAATTAATTGGCTTGATGAGCCATGGCGGGCGTGGATAAGCTCACCTAAGGTATGACCATCGGGTGCAAGCTCACGAAAGCGCATACCAAAAGGATAAATGAATAAGATCATCAGCGCGCCCCAAAAGCCGTAATGTATCGGCCCTGATACGCCATACTTGTAGCCAGAGGTCGCCGCCGCATAAAACGATGCCGCCCAAATCCAAGTAGCGGTCATACTAGCAGCACCCATGCCAAAGCCGACGCCATGGCCTGCCACCATAAATCCTGAAGTGGTTTCTTTGTCTTTTTTGATCAGCAATGACAACAAATACGTGCCGCCATAAAACGCTAACAACAATAAAATAATGGTTAACGATGAAAATTGGAACAGTGACTCAGTTTTCAAATTCATACCTCGCGATTATTTTACATAAATAAAAGTTTAATAGTATAACTTTATCCAAAACTGTTAAGAATACAATAAAGCCCATAAAAGTTTTATGTAGAGGCATCACACAGTGCTAACAGTTAGCCGTCATAAAAAGCAGTCAGCGCCGACCCAAATGCCGCGCGCTGGCGCACTTGGTGTTTTAAGGGTAGATCCTGCAACCTGTAAATGACAACTGCCCATTGACATCATGCCGGTTACTCACTGTTGTACGTCATTTGAAAAAATCACATGCAACAGTGAGCCACATTTCACAAAAATCGCAGGGAGTCATCAGCATGCGTCTGTTGATGGATAGTCCATCACGCTGTCAAGTGGTCATACTTGATAATAGCTGGCTGCTATAGAGCGCTGACAAGGCAGGTATCTACAGCAAAATTATGAATAAGCACTCAGCCATCTGCTGATGACGGTGCTAAGTGTAGACAGCTTTATCGGCTAATATTATGTATAGCCGGCTGAAATACACCCAAGCATGAGCGAATTTTTGCCCATGATTAGGTAATTGACGCATTACCTGTAGTTAAGTATCAAACACGCTACAGCCCTGATGCGTTGCACCATAGGCTAAGTATTTATAAATAAAACTACAGCTATGTTAACTATGTGTAACATACTCGTGCGCTAAGAGTACCCTATTCTGCCGTGAAGCTCAAATCTATCGGTCAGTTATCTGTCATAAATGACCAAAAGGCAGAGGCAGATCTCAAGAAAAATGGCATTCACAAATGGGGTTTATGGAAAGGTGTTTGTGAGGGTATCAATAAGGCTAACATATTGAATGGTGGCAGTATTAAATGATCAATGTGAGGGTATCAAAGTAAACGAATCGATGATAACGACAGGATTTAGAAAATGTGGTTAGGCAATACTCATCAAATGCCAGTGTAGTAGGTGACTCTATTGTCACGCAAAAACCCAGCCAGTCCCAAACCATAGCGCTGGGCGACCCGTACGGCCGTACTGGTGGGCGCAGACATGCCAACGAGCCAAGGGATACGCCCCCGAATCGATTTTTGTACCAACTCAATCGATAATCGTGAGGTCATGAGTACGCAATCAACCTCTACTTTTTGTCGCAGTTGCCAACCGATTAATTTGTCGAGTGCATTGTGACGGCCTACGTCCTCAAACAAGTACAACTGCTGATTGTATATCGTCGCTGCTGCATGCACAGCTCCTGTCAGTTGGTGTGTATGCTGTGTGGCATCTACTTGCTGACGTAGTACTAATAGATACTCAAGGCTTGGCACGGTTGCCTTAGAACCATGTATGTTTGCTTGTGAGTAGTGGCTCAAGTCGGGCAATGCCTGTGTCAGCCCCGTGATGCCGCACATACCGCAGCCTGTACGCCCTGCCAGTTGGCGCTTTTGGGCTTGGATGCGCTGATGGCAGCGTTGGTTTAGCACCAGCTCTACGATATAGATATCATAATCTTGAAATTGCTCTAAGCGTTGCTCAATGGAGGCGAATTCAAGATCCCCATCGTTTAAGGATTGAGCAAACTTTTGGTAGCTGGCAATATCTGTAAGATGTGTCACTTCCCAATCAAGTAATTCATGACTGTGCTGAATCAAGCCCTCGCTAAATAAGAACCCAACAGCCAAATACTCTAGTTGGTAAGGGCTGGCCATCAGTACCGCATAATGAATCCCATTAATAACGATTGATACCGCTGCCTCTACTGCCAAACTGGTGGTTTGAGACTCAATACAGCTTTGAGGTATATCGGCTCCATGAGCCTTGTCCGATGGATAATGATGCTTCTGCGCTAAATGTTTGCGAGCGAGCATTGTCTCGGCTGCGCTATTATCATTATCCTCAGATATCTCAGTCATAATCACTCTAGTTTCAGTTGTCTCTGCCATCATAGCCATTTTGCTAGAGGACTCACTTTGCTCAAAATTACTTTCAGTGATCATTACCACTTATACAGGTTCGGCTGTCTGAACACTTGTATTCACACGCTCTAAGATCACGGTCGTCGATTTGTATGCTGGGATATGAGAGTCTGGCGCATGGGTATCCAAATCAAACAGGTCGTTACATTCAGGATAATAGGCGGCGACGGCATTGGCGGCGATATCCATCTCAGTCAATATGAGAGGCCCTAGTACGCGCGGCTTGTTTTTATGCGCTGTGTGGCTTGAGCTGCTGGCGTGCCGCGATACCATCACCTGATCTCCTTTTTGCCAGCCTAGGCGGCTGATTTCATCTGGATGCATGAATAGCACATCTCGGCGGTTGGTCTGGCGATAGCGGTCTTTGAATCCAAATATCATCGTATTGAACTGGTCATGACTACGAACGCTGGTCAGTTGCCAAACCTTTTGCGTTGTGTCCTCATGATCAATGTCATGTGTGTCCGCCATTTGGGCTGCAACGTACGTAATGGAGTAATGCGGTACTTCAAACTGAGCTTTGCCACTCTCGGTATTCCATACACGATGGCGCGCTGCATGATACAAATGAAACCCGCGCTCATTGGTACGAATGCGCTGATTGAAGTTTTCAAAACCGTTAATAGCTTGGGCGATATAGTCTCGAATGAGATCAAAATCTTCGCTCATTGCAAGCCAAGGAATAGAGGAGTCAGCACCAAGTACATGTGTCGCAAGCTCCGCTATAATCTTTGCCTCAGACTTTAAGTTATCACTCACAGGTTTAAGCTTACCTTGGGTTGGAACTATCTGACACATTGAATCTTCAATCGTTGCAAACTGCTCACCTTTTGTTGTCAGGATACGCTCAGTACGACCCAGACAAGGCAGAATGACGTTGTTTGCTCCTGGGTATAGCATGGTTTCATTGAGCTTGGTACCGACAAATACATTGAGCTGAGTGGTGGTTAATGCTTGTTGAATAGCGCTCGTATCAGGGGCTGCCACAGCATAATTACCGCCCATACCCATAAACACTTTTAAGTCACCTTCGATAAGCGCTTTGGCGCCTGTGACGACATCATAGCCATGCTCTTTTGGCATAGGACGCTCAAAGACGCGCTCTAGACTGTCCAGTAAGGTTTTACTCGGGCGTTCATGGATACCCATGGTACGATCGCCCTGAACATTGGAGTGACCACGAACAGGGGAGGCGCCCGCACCATCAATACCAATCATACCCATCAATAATAATAGATTGGTAATCATCGCAACATTGTCATCGCCTTGCACATGCTGGGTGATACCCATGCCCCAAGTACAAATGGTCGCTGAACTATCAGCAACTAGCTTAGCGAGATTGACAATATCTATTTGAGGAATACCGCAGCCAAGCGTGATGTCTTCCCAAGTTTGCGCTGTTAGCCATTGTTTTAGCGGTTCAAAACCTGCGGTATGAGTAGTGATAAAGTCATGGTTGATTCTATCATTTTCAATCAGCCATTTAGCAATGCCCGTCAATAGCGCGGTATCACCGCCGATTTGAATTTGAATGACATCATCGACCATATCATCACTTTGACCTGCGGCCATATGCATTGGTTTTTGCGGATTTCTAAATCTACTCAAGCCTTGCTCGCGCATCGGATTAATCGAGATGATTCGGCATCCTTGCTCATGTGCATGGGCAAGCATCTCCAGCATTCGTGGATGGTTAGTCGCTGGGTTTTGCCCAAACATCAATATCAGTTTGGCTTGCTCAAAATCCTCTAGCATGACTGTCGCTTTGCCGACGCCTAGCTGTTTACCGAGCATCACTGAGGTCGGCTCATGGCACATGTTCGAGCAGTCAGGCAGGTTGTTGGTGCCAAAGCTGCGAACAAACAGCTGATACATAAAGGCCGGCTCGTTGGTCACGCGCCCTGAGGTATAAAATAGTGCTTCATTGGGTGAATCAAGCTTTCCAAGCTGCTCAGTGATTAAGCCATAAGCCGCTTCCCAAGGAATAGGGACGTAGCGATCTTGCGCGGCATCATAGTACATCGGTTCTGACAAACGCCCGCTATGCTCAAGTTCGTAGCCAGACCATCTTTGTAACTCGGTCACGGTATGCCTTGCAAAAAATTGTGCATCTGCCTTTTTCGTCATGGTTTCGCTGGCGATGACTTTGATGCCGTTTTCGCAGACGTCGATGCGCTTATGTGACTTATGGTCTGGCCACGCGCAGCCTGGGCAGTCAAATCCGCCTTGAGGTTGATTGCTTTTTAGGACGCTGACACTACCGCGTAAAAAGGTTTGATAATCCATCAGTTTGCGTGTCGAGGAGATCAGCGCAGGCCAACCTGCAGCAGGGTGGGAGTAAACAGGAATTTTGCGCATGACAGACCTCATCGATAAATGGCGGCATAATGGTGGTATCTCATCACTATATAATGCCCGCTGTACCGTGTGTAGCAGTAGTAACCATAGATAACAAAAAACCTTCAAGAAACATCAATTTTCTTGAAGGTTTTAGAAGCAATTAGAAACAGTAATGTCTGCTTTTTGAGAGTCAATAAGTTGAGACAGTCTAGCTCAAAATTAAGCTATCGTCTTCAACCTTTTCGCCGCGTGTTTGCTCGAACATATCTAACAAATCGTGTACGGTCATGCCGCGACGAATGTCTCCAGACACGTCCAAGACCACTTGCCCTTGGTGTAGCATCACGGTGCGCGTACCATGTGCCAATGCTTGTTGCATAGAGTGGGTCACCATCATGGTGGTGAGCTTATTGTCTGTGACAATTTTATCTGTCAATTCTAAAACAAAGGCGGCAGTTTTTGGATCAAGGGCAGCAGTATGCTCATCGAGCAATAAAATCTTAGAGGGCTGTAGCGATGCCATCAGCAGGCTCACCGCTTGACGTTGACCACCAGAGAGTAGACCCATACGGTCTGTCAGGCGATTTTCTAGTCCCAGTTTTAACACAGACAGTTTTTCACGGAACAAGTCACGGTTGTTTTGATTTAGTGCAAACTTCAAACCGCGCTTGCCGCCACGTTTATAGGCCAAGGCCATGTTTTCTTCAATGGTCAGCGCTTCACAAGTACCTGCCATCGGATCCTGAAAAACACGCGCGACCCAGTGTGCACGTTGATGGGCGGATTTTTTGGTGACATCAATGCCATTTAGCAGGATTGAACCACTATCGACGCGCGTGGTACCGCTGACTGCGTTCAAAAAAGTCGATTTACCTGCACCATTGGTACCAATAACAGTGACGAACTCACCATCAGCGATATTCAAACTAATACCACGTAGGGCAGGGTTTTCGATAGGTGTGCCTGGATTAAAGGTCAACTGTAAATCGGTGGCTTGCATCATAATCGTTATTCCTTATTATCTCTTCGGGCAAAGCAAGTGCTGTTGGTACTTGCTTAAACTGTCATTAGGCGCGAACTTTGCGTGATAAAAACTTCGTTTTCGCTTTTGGTAAGACCAACGCCAATACCACGAGTAATGCTGTGATTAAGTTCAAATCTTGCGGGCCAAAGCCGATACTACGCAGCGTATCGCTCGATAGTGCGACCTGAATAAACAGCTTGTACAATACTGCACCGACCACAACCGCAAAGGTAATTAACCAAATACGCTTGGCAGGAATGATGGTCTCACCAATGATGACTGCTGCTAGACCGATGACGATGGTGCCGATACCAATAGAAATATCAGCGCCGCCTTGGGTCTGGACAAATAGCGCACCTGCCAAGGCAATCAAGCCGTTAGAGATCGCCATACCGATGATGGTCATCCATGAGGTATTAATACCTTGCGCTTGTGCCATTCTCAAGTTTGAGCCAGTAGCACGCATTGATAAACCAGTTTCGGTACTATAAAACCAGTTTAAAAATAACATGGCAATCGCCACGACCACACCGATAATCAGACAGCGCATCCAATAACCATTGCCATTAGTCACTAAGGTACTAAATACCGTCGTTTCACCAAGTAGCGGTAGGTTTGGGGCGCCCATGATGCGTAGGTTGACAGAATATAGGGCAACCATCACTAAGATACTGGCAAGCAATTGTAGGATGCCAAGTTTGACATGCAGCCATGCAGTAACGATACCAGCGATTGAGCCTGCTAGCATACCAAAAGCACAGGCGAGCCACGGATTGACACCCGCAACGATAGAGATGCCAGCGACCGCGCCGCCCAGCGGAAAGCTACCGTCAGCCGTCAAGTCAGGAAAGTCAAGCGTACGAAATGAGATCAGCACACCAAGTGCGACGAGGCCATAGATCAGACCACTTTCAAGCGCACCAAAAAAAGCAATTAAAGACATAAGAGATCAGTAAGTCATAACTCAGTGTCTAGCGTATGGAACCAAGATAAGTGAGTGGCAAGCGCCAAAACCCTCTAAATGCTAAACAGCTAAGCGGTGAATTTAACAGATTAAGCAATCTGCGGTTAGGGTAAACCAAAACAGGTCACGATTAACAACGTTCATAAGTTACCTTGGTTTAAAGCGCTGATTCAAGCAACGGCAATATCCAATACAGCAAAAATGTATTTTACTTAACAAGTATCAGATAAGCCATAAGCTAACTACAGCAATATATGAAACAAGCTATTTAAACAGGTTCTGCTGAAACAAGAAGCCCAGCCTACTGACTCATAGCTGGGTTTCTTGTCAAACATTTAGCATGACAGCACAAAAGCGCAATCACTGATTCATATTATGATTTTGCTCATGGCTGCTATGGTAAGCCAAATACAAAGGTGCGTTATTCTACCACTTCTTTTGCTTTATCGATAACTGCTTGTGACAAAGTAATGCCTTCTTCTTCAGCATGTTTTGGGCTGACATACAGGTTAAGCGCTTGTGGGGTGTAAACAGGGATAGCGCCTGCTTTTTCACCATTCAAGATACGAACAACGATCTTACCCGTTTCACGGCCAAGCTCATAATAATCTACGCCTAATGCTGCAACCGCACCGCGCTCAACTGAGCTGGTATCTGAGGCGATCAGTGGAATCTTGCTTTCTTTGGCGATTTGATAGAGTGACTCGTAAGCGGATACCACGTTATTGTCTGTTGAGGTGTAGATCATATCGACCTTACCTTCTAGGCTACGTGCTGCCATTGCGATGTCATTACTACGCTGTGCTGGTGCTTCAAGCACGTTAATGCCTTGAGGGGTCAATTTCTCTTTTAGATTTTGTAAGATAATCGTTGAGTTGACTTCACCTGGACTATAGACATAACCGACATTTTTTAGTTCAGGAATGACTTGGCGCATCAATTCAATTTGCGGCTCATATGGTAGGGCATCTGAGGCTCCTGTCACGTTGGTGCCAGAGCCGTCCAAACTTGGCACCAGCTTGGCAGCGACTGGATCAGTCACCGCAGAGAATACCAGTGGAATGCTGCTCGTTGAGGCGGCCACAGACTGTGCAGATGGGGTAGCAATCGCTACGATCACATCTGGATCATCAGCGACGAACTGTTTGGCAATCTGACCGGCTGTCGCAGTGTTACCTTGTGCGCTTTGGAAGTTGACCGTTAGGTTTTCACCATCTTTGAATCCTGCTTCGTTTAACTCATCGATCACGCCTTTGCGTACATCATCAAGTGCTGGATGCTCAACGATAGCAGTGATAGCAACAGTTTTCATTTCGGTGGCAGTATCGCCAGTAGCCGCAGTATCAGTCGTGCTAGTATCTTGGGCTGATTGATTACAACCCGTTAAGATAGCAGTGCATACACCGCCTAGTAGTAACGCTTTGCCAAAATTAAAACGATTTTGATACAACATGGTTCTGACTCCTAAAAGTAATAATGTGTCCGTACATTATTTAATAGATGGGTAAAAGGGTAAAGCGAGCCACTTATGATGGCTACAGGGTATTTTTCAGTATTACTATTCAGCACTATTTATTTTATTCGTGCTATTTGTTATCAGTGCTTTGCGCTTGTTCATCAACATTGATGCCATTTTTTAGCAACTCTGCTGGCAAACTAACGCCTTGCGTTTTGGCATGCTTAGGGCTGATATATAAGGTTAGATCGTTCATGACGGCAGGTTCAATGTTATTGATCGCCTCGCCATTTAATACGCGATATACCATTTTGCCAGTGGTACGACCAAAGTCATAATCATTAACGCCAAGAGCAGCTGCCGCGCCGCGCTTCACGCTAAACTCATCAGACGCGACAATAGGGAGTTTCAACTCGTTTGCTGCTTGAGTCATGGCCTCAAAAGCAGAGGCGACGTTGTTGTCAAATGAGGTATAGATGATATCTGCGCGTCCTTGCAAGCTACGGGTTGCCATGCCGATATCGGTTGGACGATTGGCAGGGATATCTAACAATGTCAGATCTCGTGCTGGTAGCGCTTGTTTTAGGCTATCACGCAATGACACTGAGTTTGCTTCGCCTGGGCTGTAAACGAAGCCGATCGTTTTCATCTCAGGCTTTATTTGTTGTAGTAAATCTAACTGCGGCTCTAGAGGTAGCTGACTCGATAATCCTGTCAAATTGCTTTGAAAAGGCTTGCCATCTTCATTGATAAGCTTAGCGCCTAGTGGGTCTGATACGGCCGTATAAATGATAGGAATAGTAGTGGTAGCCGCGACAATCGACTGGGCCGATGGCGTCGAGATAGCGACGATGGCGTCCGGATTGTCTCCTGCAAACTGCTTAGCAATCTGTCCTGCTGTCGCTGTATTGCCCTGTGCACTTTGGAAGTTGACCGTTAGGTTTTGGCCTTCGACATAACCATTGTCTGCCAGCTCATCAATAATACCGCGGCGCATGTCATCCAATGATGGATGCTCAACGATTTGGGTAATCGCAATAGATTTGGCAGGTTTTTCTGCATCTGCAGCAGAGCTATTTTCAGTAGTGGCGGCTGTGTCAGTAGAGGAGTTCGAGCAGCCTATCAGGCCAAGTGTGCTAATGGCACTAAGAGCAACGCCATATAGGCTTAAGCGTAGAGTAGAAGCAATAGTCATTATTAGGATAACTCATAGGTTATATCAATCATAAAAACCAAGCGAGGACTGTCAGATTGATCAAGCCTACTAATAGCAATGCTCAAAGAATCTGTTTGGTTCTCTTTGGTTCTAAAAAAGATATTGGAGAATGCAGATTAGCCGAGTCAATACTACGTCTACGTCAACATAGCAGGCTAACCATTAATTAAAGTAATCGTTCCGTCGATTATTATGTTCATATTATGACAGCAATGTAAGTTATCGCAATAAAAAATTAAAGCGCATTCGTCATAGGCGTACTTAGTAAGACTATTAGGCATTGTCGTAACCACTGTCATAAGTGTGGTTTTGAGTATTTAACCATAAGAATTAGCCTCTTAAGGCATTGTCTTATCCAATAAACTGATAGTCAAAAAGCATACAAGCTAGCAACGCATCTATTACCAATCCACTTCATAATTAACGTAAGCTAATGTTTATATAAAAATTTTTTATATGAGAAGTAGGGTGCGTCCAAAATCCATATCATTATTATGTTGACGTGTTGAATATATAGTAAAGCCCAAATAAAACTGATATATCATCATAAACACACTCGATTAAATACTATTTTCCTTGCTTGCTGTGACTTCGTCTCCAGAGGCTGCGAAAAATAGCCTTTAATCTCGTTGTGTCATTTTTAAATTGACTTGACTATACAACGCATTCAAATATCTCATTACTATTATTCAAACGCATATTTTAAGGATAACATTATGAATACAGCTAATTTAAAGTTATTGACCATCGCTGGCATTACGGCAAGCTCATTGATTTGCCTGCCTGCTATGGCAAAAGACAATCATGGTAATGGGCACGGTCATGGAAATGGCAAGGGTAACTCTGCTCACATTAGTAAAGATTACAACCATAACAATTATCAAAATAATGGCAATGCCCACCCTAATATTAATGCGTATCGCAATGCTAGCCCTAACGCGTCATTCAAGCGTGACCTTGATAAATACGGTTATAGAGTAGTCGGCAAGATTGATAGAAGGGATTATGATCGTTCTGTTATTTTAGATCGTTATGATGACCGTTACGTACGTATCCGTACGCCAGACAATAAGATTGTGACAGTAATTAATAACACGTTGGAAATTATTGATGTTTTGAGTAGATAACAGCGCACTTTAATCTTTTAAGTCAGCCATAAAAAAACGGTCTATTTAGACCGTTTTTTTCGTTCTTTCTTTAATTATCACTTACACCACTACTTAAGTTAATATTTTTATGCGAGTACATCACCAATGACACAGTTATCAGGTAGCGTAACGACCGTTAGCTGAGTTTTTGGATCGCCTGATGACAAAATCATGCCCTCAGAGATACCAAATTTCATCTTTCGCGGGGCAAGGTTGGTCACGCAAATGACTTTCTTACCCGTCAGTTGCTCAGGCTCATAGAACTTACGAATGCCGCTAAACACGTTACGTGGCTTTTCTTCACCAACATCTAGTGTGAACTGTAGCAGCTTGTCCGCGCCTTCTACGTGATTGCACTCAAGCACTTTAGCGACTTTCATCTCAACCTTAGCAAAGTCTTCAATACCAATATAATCCGTTTGCTCGGCAACAGTATTAGCGTCTATTGCAGGTGATTTGTCTTTTGCGGCAGGCTTGTTATTTTCGGTCACAGCAGGCGCATCAGCTTGAGCTAATGATGCTTTAGAATCTTCTACCATGGCTTCAATATCTTTTTCTTCGATACGTTGCATCAGTGGCTTGAATTTATTGATTTTATGGCCTAATAACCACTCATTACGACTGGCAAAGCTTAAATCGTCAATATTCAAAAACTCTTTCGCATTTGCTGTCAGCTCAGGCAATACTGGTGCCAGATAGACCATCAACTGACGGAAAATGTTGATAGCGACCGAGCAGACGTCTTGAACTTCTTGCTCAGTGCCTTCCAATTTCGCGAGCGACCATGGTTTTTTGGCATCGATATATTCGTTGGCTTTATCCGCACACTGCATGATGAGGCGCATAGCACGTGAGAATTCACGATTCTCGTAAGCAGCAGCAATCTCATCGCCCGTTTTGGTAATGTCTTCTAATAGGCGCGGTTCAGCGCAAGTCTCAGACAGTATACCGTCGTACTTTTTAACCAAGAATCCTGCACTACGACTAGCGATATTGACCACTTTACCCACCAAGTCAGAGTTGACCTTTTGCATAAAGTCTTCTAAATCAAGGTTGATATCTTCGACTTTGTCAGACAGTTTGCTGGCGAAGTAATAACGTAAGTATTCAGGGTGTAAATGCTCAGCATACGTCTCGGCCTTGATGAAAGTGCCGCGTGACTTACTCATTTTTTCGCCATTGACCATCAAGAAGCCATGGGCAAAGACGCCCGTTGGCGTGCGCAATTCGCTACCGGCTAGCATGGCTGGCCAAAACAGTGCATGGAAATACACGATGTCTTTACCGATGAAGTGATAAACTTCGGTTTTGTGCTCGTTTTCTTGTGCCCAGTAGCGGTCAAAATCAAGCGCTTGCTCTGTTCCCGCACGCTTATCACATAGGTTTTTAAAGCTTGCCATGTAGCCAACTGGCGCATCAAGCCAGACATAAAAATATTTGTCTGGCTCATCGCTTGGGGTGTCTGGAATTTGAAAACCGAAGTAGGGCGCATCGCGCGAGATATCCCAGCTAGTAAGTCCTGCCTCAAACCATTCTTGCAATTTATTAGCCACTGAGGTTTGCAAGCGATTGTCACTGCGCGTCCAGTCCTGTAAGAACTGCTCAAACTCTGGCAAGTCAAAGAAATAATGCTTAGAAGTTTTAAGCACAGGCGTGGCATCCGATAACGTTGAGCGCGGGTTTTTCAGCTCAGTGGCATCATAAGTGGTGCCGCATACTTCGCAGTTATCACCATATTGATCTGGTGAATCGCACTCAGGGCAAGTGCCTTTGACAAAACGATCGGCTAAAAACAATTGCTTTTCAGGATCAAATAGCTGCTCGACATCTTTTGTGCTGATATGACCAGCCTCATTGAGACGACGATAAATCAGCTCAGAGAACTGTTTGTTTTCTTCTGAATGAGTGCTGTGGTAGTTATCAAAATTGATCAGGAACTTTGAAAAATCTGCTTCGTGTGAGGCTTTGACTGAGGCAATTTGCTCCTCTGGCGTGACGCCATTGGCTTCTGCTTTGAGCATGATGGCTGTACCGTGCGCGTCATCGGCACAGACATAAGTGACCTGATGGCCTTGCGCCTTCATCGCACGTACCCAGATGTCTGTCTGAATATATTCTACAAGATGCCCCAAATGGATGTCGCCATTGGCGTAGGGCAGCGCACTGGTTACTAAAATCTCACGCACTTTTATCACCTATATTTTTGTATAAATGGGTTAGTTATCGAACATCTTAAGCGGCTCATCGCTCATCGATGCGACATCGTTAATGCTAAAAACTTCTAAAAATAATAAAAAATCAAAAAGTGTGCCTATGATACCGTAATTCAGATAATTTTGTGATATTCCTTGGTAATTACTTCTCATTTGGCAAGCATTTATTAGCCATGAACGATAGGTTCACACCGCATGTTGATGGTCATAAACCAGCCATAAAAAACCCACCAAGCAGTGTGCTAAGTGGGTTTTTTATTTATCCATTATTCACTTAGATACCAGTAGTCAATAATAAATGGCTAAGTGACTAAATGATTAAATGACTAAGCTAGCTTAGAATGAACCAAACATCGTCCCTAAGATAATCACAGCAACCACAGCGACCAATGGAATGACCATCGTCACCATCGCCAAGTTCAAATAAGACTGTTTATGGGTCAAACCACAAATCGCTAGCAAGGTAATGACAGCGCCACTGTGTGGAAGCGTATCAAGACCACCTGCCGCCATAACGGCTACGCGGTGCATTAACTCAGGGTCGATACCCGCATTGACGGCCATTCTTAGATAGTCTTCACCCAAGGTCGACAGCGCAATACTCAAACCACCAGACGATGAGCCTGTGATACCAGCAAGCGTGGTCATCGCGACGGCTTCTGAGATCAGAGGGTTGTCAGGGGTAAGGTTTAAAATGCTATCACGAATGATAAGGAAGCCTGCTAATGATGCGATAACTGCGCCATAACCCACTTCTGATGCAGTATTAAAAATCGGCAGCATCGAGTCATAAGTACCACGGTTGATGGTTTTTTGTAGGTTATTCCAATGTCCGATGCGGAGCAGAATTAACACCACACAAGCGACGACCAACGAGATAATAATTGACCATAACCCGAGCGATCCATCTATATTTAAATCGGGAAACTGAGTTTTTAGGCTACTGAAATCTATCGATGGGAAAACCACATAGGTCAATATAGCGTTCAAGCCAATGACCAATATCAGCGGAATCATGGCAACGGTGAATGAAGTGTGATGAGTGTTTAATATATCAGCTTTTTTTGCAGCCGCTCCAACGCCGCCTACATCCTCTTCATCATGCTGACCATAACCTTCCCCCGCTGCATTTGCTTTGTTGGCACGTGACTGAAGCCACAACCAACCACCAATAAACATGATCGTACCGCCAATGATACCCAAAATAGGCGCGGCAAATACGTTGGTGTTGTAGTAAGGAATTGGAATAGCGTTTTGGATGGCTGGCGTGCCTGGCAGTGCAGTCATTGTAAAGGTAAATGACCCTAGGGCAATGGCAGCAGGAATCAAACGTTTTGGGATATCGGCTGCTCTGAACAAGTCCTTGGCAATAGGATAAATGGCAAACGCCACCACAAACAGTGATACCCCGCCATAGGTCAAAATAGCACAGACCAAAATCACCGCAAGAATGGCCTTGCTGGCACCGAGCTTTTCGACGACGGTATTGGCAATCGCGGTTGCCGCACCAGAGTCGGCCATCAAACGCCCAAACAATGCCCCTAGCAAGAATATAGGGAAGAATTTGAGTAAGAACCCACTTAACGCGCCCATAAAGACATCGGTATAAGCGGGGATGGTGTTTAAAAAATCACCTGATAGTAAGACTGCTAGCGTCGCCATAATCGGTGCTAAGATCAGCACAGAATAACCACGATAAGCAAAAAACATGAGTAATAATAGGGTGATGACAATCGCAAATGTACTAAACATGATAGCCCTCCTTGGCAAAATTAAGACAGCGTGTATGTCGCGATTATCGATGTAGGTCAATAAAATTAATCAAAATATGTAATTTTTGATTTTTTATCAAATATTAATCTTGGAATAATATGATATTGACTTGCCTCATACCTCGCTACTGTACTGTCTCATTCGTTCTTAGTGTTATTGTCTTCTCGCTGCGAGAATTATATGTTAAGTTAGCATAAGTATTTGATATATGATATATCGATATAAAATGTATTGATTTAAATTTAAAACAGTCAATGCGCTATTGATTGGCACAATAAATAAATCATGATAGATAATGGACGTTAATAACAAAAACAGACTTGCAAGGAGATAAGTATGAGTCGCTCAAAAGTATATAACAGTGCCGAAGAGGCGCTAAAAGGCATCGTCAGCGATGGGCAAACACTCGCTATCGGTGGTTTTGGTCTATGCGGCATTCCAGAAGCATTGATCGAAGCACTACGTGATAGTGGCGTTAAAGAGTTGACCTGTATCAGCAACAACGCTGGCGTCGATGATTTTGGACTTGGTCTGCTACTACAGACCCGCCAAATCAAGAAAATGATTTCATCATATGTTGGTGAAAACAAAGAGTTCGAACGCCAGTACTTGGCAGGCGAGTTAGAAGTTGAGCTAACCCCGCAAGGTACATTGGCAGAAAAGCTACGCTCAGGTGGTGCGGGTATTCCTGCATTCTATACAGCGACTGGTGTGGGCACATTAGTTGCCGAAGGTAAAGAAACGCGTGATTTTGATGGTCGTACTTATGTGTTAGAGCATTCATTACGTGCGGATGTGGCACTCATCAAAGCACAAAAAGCTGATAAAGCCGGTAACTTGATATTTAATAAGACCGCTCGCAACTTCAACCCAGACTGCGCAATGGCGGGAAAAATCACCATCGTCGAAGTCGAAGAAATCGTCGAGACAGGTTCGTTTGATCCAGATGAAGTGCATCTACCAGGTATTTTTGTGCAACGTATTGTATTGAATGCTAGCCCTGAAAAACGTATCGAAAAAACCACGACTAAAGCGGTAGAAGGCGCTTAGATAAAATCATGGTTGAGACTTATCGTCAGTTTTTAGATTGATAATAACTTAGATAGCTAATTGTTTAGATAGCTAACGATTTAGATGAATAGCAATAGAATATCGTAAAAAATAAGGAAATCAGCATGGCATGGACAAGAGAACAAATGGCGCAGCGCGCGGCAAAAGAGCTACAAGACGGCTATTATGTCAACTTAGGCATTGGTCTACCAACGCTAGTCGCTAACTATATTCCTGAAGGCGTAGACGTATGGCTACAATCAGAGAACGGCTTGCTGGGTATTGGTGAGTTTCCAACCGAAGACGCCGTTGATGCCGATCTGATCAATGCAGGCAAGCAAACCGTGACCGCAGAAGCAGGGGCCAGTTATTTTAGTAGTTCAGAGTCCTTTTCGATGATTCGCGGTGGTCATGTCAACTTAGCGATATTAGGCGCCATGGAAGTCTCAGAACAAGGTGACCTTGCTAACTGGATGATTCCTAAAAAAATGGTCAAAGGCATGGGCGGTGCGATGGATTTGGTCGCAGGCGTACAGCGTGTGATTGTATTGATGGAACAGGTCAACAAGCATGGCGAGCCAAAAATCTTAGCCAACTGTGAGCTACCATTGACGGGTAAGGGCGTGGTTGATCGTATCATCACTGAGCTTGCCGTATTAGACGTTACTGACAGTGGCCTAAAATTGGTTGAATTAGCAGATGGTGTTAGCTTTGACGAGCTACAAGAAAAAACGCCAGTTAGCATTGCTCAATAGGATTTATCTCCTAATATTTATAGATCATAATAAGGAACCTATATGTCCACCCAATTACAGCAGGATTTGACAGGTAAAGTGGCATTAATCACTGGCTCTGCAAGTGGTATCGGTCGTGATATCGCTGAGACTTATGCAAAAGCAGGCGCTTCGGTTGGTATTGCCGATATCAATCTTGAAGCAGCACAGCAAACGGTTGATGCCATTGAAGCAGGTGGCGGGCGTGCTCTTGCGATTGCGATGGATGTGACCTCTGAAGATGCGGTAAACGAAGGTGTACAGAAATTGGTTGATACCTTTGGCGCTATTGATATTTTGGTGTCTAATGCTGGTATCCAAATTATCGATCCTATCCATAAAATGACGTTTGATGACTGGAAAAAAATGCTCGCTATTCACTTAGATGGCGCTTTTTTGACCACTAAAGCCGCGATTAAGCACATGTATAAAGGCAATAAGGGCGGCACGGTCATCTACATGGGCTCAGTACACTCGCATGAAGCGTCACTTTATAAAGCACCTTACGTCACTGCCAAGCACGGCCTGCTAGGACTGTGCCGCGTACTGGCAAAAGAAGGTGCTGAGCATAATGTGCGCTCGCATGTGATCTGTCCCGGGTTTGTCAAAACGCCTTTGGTCGAAAAACAAATACCGCAGCAAGCAAGCGAGAAAGGTATTAGTGAAGAATCTGTCGTTAATGACATTATGCTAGTAAATACTGTCGATAAAGAATTTACAACGGTAGAGGATATTGCTCAGTTGGCACTATTCTTAGCGGCGTTTCCCAGTAATGTGTTTACAGGACAATCTATCGTTGCCAGTCATGGCTGGTTTATGAATTAATAGACAAATATTGCGCCTATTATAATAGAACAAACCACAATGTCAGACCTACTGGCGTTGTGGTTTTTTTATGCGTCCAATTCAGCTACACTGTCACGATAGAAGGTTTGGCTAAAATGGTCACTGGTTTTATCGTTTGCTCAATAGGAGACGATATGAATTAAGCCATGTACCAAACTCATCCACTTGTATAGGCAATAATAATAGCTATGTTCAACTTTATGAAGAAAAAAACCACCAAAACCGAAACACCGCAGCAGCAGGCAGAACGTGATAGTGCCGTTGATAAAGTATTGCTTGGGTATGAGATAGGAACAGTCAGTATTGCGACGATGGTCACAGGACTTGAGCGTGACGGCGAGGCGCTGACGCTAGACTTGCGCCTGCCACAAGACAGCAACCCTGAAGCTATCCAACAAGAGCTTGGTCAGCTGCTGCATCCGCATGGCATTACCACGATTCATATGAATGTGCGCCTGCCTGCTCCAGAAAAAGGGTCAGGTTCAAGCTTACCAAAGCAGATGCCAAAGACAACCAATGCGATGGAGTCCCAGCCTTCATCTGGCGTTAATAACAACGTGAGTAATGCCAATAACGCTAACGCTGAGCCGCCAATTACCAAAGCAGCACCTACGCAAGCTTCATTAGCTGCGCATCCTCGTATCCGCCATATTATTGTTGTGGCATCAGGTAAGGGCGGCGTTGGCAAATCAACGACGACTGTGAACATCGCACTGGCATTACAAAAGCGGGGTAATCGCGTGGGCGTGCTTGATGCGGATATATATGGGCCTAGTATGCCGACAATGCTAGGTGTTGCCGATGTGAAGCCGCAATTAGAAAACGAGCAGTTCGTTCCGGTTGATGCGCATGGAATAGCGATGCTCTCTATCGGCAGCTTGCTCGATGGGGAGAACACACCAGTTGCGTGGCGTGGACCAAAGGCGACAGGTGCGCTGATGCAGCTTTATAATCAAACCAACTGGCCACAGCTAGATTACTTGGTGATTGACATGCCGCCAGGTACGGGCGATATACAGCTGACCTTAGCACAGCGTATCCCAGTGACAGGCGCTGTCATCGTCACGACGCCGCAGCACGTTGCACTACTTGATGCGCAGAAAGGTATTGAGATGTTTAACAAAACCAGTATTCCTGTGCTTGGTGTTGTTGAAAACATGGCGCTGCACACTTGTAGTAACTGCAACCATACCGAAGCGATTTTTGGTAAAGGTGGCGGCGAGATGATCGCTGAGCATTACCACGTGCCTTTATTAGGGCAGCTACCACTTGCCAGTGGTATCCGCGCCCAAGTCGATAAAGGGGAGCCAAGTGTATTGGCTGATGATGAGTTTGCGAATTACTATATCAATATAGCCAAAAACATCGAGACTAATATTGATAAATTTGCTAAGCCTGTCGATGATAAGCGGATCTTTTAATCGTTTATGATGATTGTTTATCAATAACAAATTAGCCTAAGCAAATATAAAGTTAAAAGCATTTTTATTCTAACAAAGAAGCAAGGAAGCTTTGTGAGTGTATCTATTTATCAAAGTCATTTAGAGGCTGCGCCCAAGCAGTACACGTTACTAAAAATGCTGCGTCCGCCCGTGTATGAAATTGAGCTATCAAATAACCAACTGATTGGCGTTTGCTACTATAAAGATGGTAGTAGCAAGCGCTATCAAGTCAATGCAACCTTTAGTAATAGGCGAATGGTGATTGCCGATTTTTTGTCAGCAGTAGAGGCGATGGCGGCTTTATTGTTAAAGTTTCCTAAGCATCCTTTTGGGACAAATGGTTTTGCCGTAGCAAATGTGACGCAGGAGCTGGCCGATGGACTCACTGCAATAGAGGTCAAAGCCATTACAGAAGCCATTTGGGCCGCATCAAGGCAAGCAAAAAGAACAGTGATAAGTACCGAAGTAAGCTATCAAGGACAAGTGATTAGTCAGTAATAAATGCAAGACAAGGATGTCATAGCAATGCATGGACCTATTAAAAGCGACAAGGTAGATAATGTAGCTTACGCAAATATCATTTCTACCGATATAAAGCCACAAGCTATCGAACAGCTCATCCAAAATGGTCAGCCACAATTTGGGGTGTTCTCGCAAGTTAAACAAATCAATTATCTCGATTATTACAGTCCGTTAATCTCGCAAAAACCATTATCAAACTGGCGTAAAGACTTCAAGGCCAATCAATTCTGTTTTGTCCAAATCATCGAGCCGCCTTTTAGAGTATGTCTCGCACTGGCAACGATTAAGATTGCCACTAGTGCTTTTGTTTATGTTTACAATGAAGAGACTGCACAATTAGAGATTGGGGAAGCCTTGCAGCCAGTTACGCGCCGCAGTGAATTTATCGGCGATCACTATCAAGGGCAGATGTCTTTTACCCATAGCAAGCTTAGCCTAACGCTAGGTTTTACCCCAGAGCAGGTGAGTATAGAGCTTGATAGCCAATATCTAGCAGTCCATGCAAAATTAGAGCGTCAGCAGCAGCCGCTTGCGATATGTACGCCAACAGGCAGACGCGGTTGGACGTTTACCCAAAAAGAGCCGTTGAGCGCTGCTAGCGGCGAGATAATTATCAAAGCGGGTGCACAGATAACCGCTGATAGTCAGCAGCAAAAACTTGAATTGAGCAAGACAACAAAAGCCAATCTAGATTGGACACTGGGTTATATGCGTCATGAGACCAATTGGTTTTGGACTTGTATCAACAGCTACCTAGCAGATGGTCGGCATTTTTTATTGAATCTCTCTATGGGTGTCAATGAGACAGGTCTAAGTGAGAATGCTTGTTGGCTCGATGGCGAGATTTTTTATCTGCCACCTGTATTATTTGAGCGTAAAGATACGAATGACTCCTCTGCCAATACTTGGCACATTTATCATCGAAGCTTAGGCTGGAGCAGTGTCGATATCGATTTAACTTTCACGCCGATTAGAGTCTACAAAAAAACAGACAATTTCGGCGTTGTCGCCAGCATCTTTGAGCAGTGGCTAGGGGAGTACAGCGGCGAGATACGCTTAGCTGGGCAAGTGCTACGCTTGGATAAGGTAATGGGACTAGCGGAAGATCACTTTGCAAAATGGTAATATCTGACTCAAGCTGAATAGCGAGTGGATACTTTTATCTCGCGTAAAACCTATAAATTGAGCCATCAATTCCGTATAATCATCGCTATTAAAAATTTGCTAAGGAATAACAATGTCTATTAAGTCTGACCGCTGGATTCGTAAAATGGCCGAAGAGCACGGCATGATCGAGCCATACGAGCCAGGTCAAGTGCGCTTCAATGATGCAGGCGAGCGTTTGGTGAGCTACGGTACCTCAAGCTACGGTTACGATGTACGCTGTGCGCCTGAATTCAAAGTCTTTACCAACGTCCATTCAGTCGTTGTTGATCCTAAAAACTTCGATGATAAAAGCTTTATCGATATCGTCGGTGATGAGTGTATCATTCCGCCAAACTCGTTTGCCTTAGCACGTACGATGGAATATTTCCGTATTCCACGCGACGTACTGACTATTTGCCTAGGCAAGTCGACTTACGCACGTTGCGGTATTATCGTCAATGTCACGCCGCTAGAGCCTGAGTGGGAAGGGCATGTAACGCTAGAGTTCAGTAATACCACCAATCTACCAGCTCGTATTTATGCCGGAGAAGGCGTCGCGCAAATGCTGTTTTTCCAAAGCGATGCCGATGACGTGTGCGAGACCAGTTACAAAGATCGCGGCGGTAAATACCAAGGTCAGCGCGGCGTGACCTTGCCGAGAACCTAGTTAAAGATAAAGTCTCAAGTCTTTGAGCAGCCAATAAAAAAGCCAGTTATATCAAATATGACTGGCTTTTTATTATGTGAAAAATAATCAGTTTGAATGGCTGATTATTTCAGCACTTTCAACCCTGCTTTGTTATCGCGTTTAGGTTTAGTCGCAGCTTTTGGTTTATTCGCTACCGCGCTAGCCTCTTCTTCAGGCTCATAGTTATCGTACTCGTTAGGATCAAAAAACATCCCTTGCGAGTTTTCTTTAGCATAGATGCCAAGTACCGCTTGCAAGGGTACCCAAATTTCTTGCGAGACACCGCCAAAACGCGCACTAAAATGAATATAATCATTTTTCATACTCATATTGCCTGTAGCACGGCTGGCGATGTTTAATACGATACGACCATCTTGCACATGCTCGGTTGGTATCTGTACGTTATCAGCAGTAGCATCGACCATCAGATAAGGCGTCAAGGCGTTGTCTTCTATCCATTGATATAGTGCACGTACCATATAAGGACGGGTAGGTGTAATAGAGGTGGTTTCGCTCATCTAATGATTTCCTATACTAATGATGTTCAATAATGAAAAGATATTTTATTTAGCAAATTATCGCACAATAAGTGCAAGTCAATTTCTGTTATATTGATACTTATTCTAAGGCAGCTTCTTATACTTGTCTAATTAACGTACGCTTTTTTGGAAGCTACTACGCTCAAACACTCTCGTTTGATATTCAAACAATGGACGGCTGATAGCACGTGGCAGCTCAATCCCCATTTCATCCAATCGCCATAATAGGGGTGCTAATAACACGTCACACCAACCAAACTTATCAGCCATAAAATAAGGCTTATGAGCGAACAGCGGCGACAGAGTAATCAATGAATCACTGAGTTGTTTTTTAGCAACGGCAGCCTGTGCTTTATTAAAACTATCTGGATGCGTGAGGAGGCGCTTGCCAAGTACGAGCCAATCACGCTGAATGCGCCAAGCCAATTGGCGAAACTGTGCACGTTCCTGCGGTGTCTCAGGGAGCAGTTTGTTTGTGTGATAACGCTCTTCAAGATATTCAAAAATAACATTAATCTCATAAAGCGCAATCTCACGCTGCTGCAATACAGGTAAGGTATGATAGGGATTAAGCTCAGTCAAATCTTCAGGGCGCTCGGAATGCAGACGAGACAAATAGTAAGCAAGCTTTTTTTCTTCAAGTAATAGGCGTACCACATGACTGTCGTAGCCGTCATCAGCATATAAAATTAGCTGACTACTTGGAATGTCATTCGCATCAATCATGAAAGCCTAATGTTAAGAGTGAAGGTTGTCATCGTAAACAAACTCGCAACGTTTATCAAGGTAGTGTACGTAAACATTAGCGCTGAGTGGCTTATTTTCCGGCTTATCTGGTATTTCAGCTTAATGTCAAAGCACAAAAAAAGGCACTACCGAAGTAGTGCCTTTTTTAATTATCAGAACTGTCTGCTAATTATTACTTATTTGACGTCTTTCCAGAATTCTTTGTTCAACAAGTAAACTGGGATGAGTAGTACTAACAAGAATAAAATAACAAAGAAACCAATGACTTGACGGTCGTGACGAGCAGGCTCACCCATCCAAGCCATAAAGTTGACTAAGTCACCAACTTCAGATTCAAATTCTTCTTGGCTTAGCTCTTCTTGCATATTATGCAATACGTGGGGCATAGCAGCATTGGCCAGTACTAAGTTGTTAGCGCCCCAAGGACGACTTGGATCTTCATAGAATGATAATAGGTATGTGTATACCCAGTCATCACCGCGCAGTCTCGTCTCAAGTGACAGATCAGGAGGTGCAGCACCAAACCAAGACGCTTGAACCTCAGGGTCTATCTCAGCAGTAATGTGGTCACCGATTTGATCGGTGGTAACCATCAAATACTTTTCAACCAACTCAGGCGGTATCTCTAAATCTTGTGCAATACGCGAGTGACGAACATACTTGGCTGAGTGGCACCCAGCACAGTAGTTCATAAAGATTTTCGCGCCGTTCTGTAGTGAGCCTTTATTGGTAAAATCAATTGGGGCTGTACTACAGGCCAAATGCTCATCAACACCTTCAGCATTAGTAAACGTACCACAACCACTGCCTTCAGCCATTGCTGTACCAGCAGTCAAGGTCAATGCCGCGCCTAAGCCTAGACCCGCTAGGGATTTGATTAGCGTGCTCATTAGTGACCTCCGGTAACGCGTTCTGGTGGCTGTTTACACTTCTCGATGGCAGTGTAAAACGGCATCAGTAAGAAGAATAAGAAATATAGAATCGTGAATACACGAGCCATAATAGTCGCAGTTGGCGTTGCAGGTGTCGCACCTAAATAGCCAAGTACGATAAAGCTAATAGCAAAGACAGTTAGTGCAATCTTAGACAAGATACCTTTGTAGCGTATTGAGCGTACAGGTGATCTGTCGAGCCACGGTATCAAGAATAGTACAGCGATGGCCGCACCCATGGCGATGACACCGCCCAGCTTACTTGGAACCGCACGCAAGATAGCGTAGAAAGGCGTGTAGTACCATACTGGTGCAATATGCGCTGGTGTTTTCAGTGAGTTCGCTGTCTCAAAGTTTGGTGGCTCAAGGAAGAAACCGCCGCCTTCAGGGAAGAAGAACACCACCGCAAAGAAACAGATAAAGAATACTACAATACCTACCATATCATGCACAGTGTAGTATGGATGGAATTCGATACCGTCTAATGGTACGCCATTTTTGTCTTTTAGCTTCTTAATATCGATACCATCAGGGTTGTTAGAACCTACATGGTGCAATGCGACAATGTGCATGAAGACCAAGCCCACAAGGACCAATGGAATAGCGACAACGTGTAGCGCAAAGAAGCGGTTTAGGGTGATACCTGAGATGATATAGTCACCACGTACCCACTCAGCAAGACCGTCACCGATTACCGGCAGCGCCGCAGGAAGGTTTAAGATAACCTGAGCACCCCAAAATGACATGTTGCCCCAAGGGAGTAGGTATCCAAAGAAACCTTCGGCCATAAGAGCCAAATAGATGCCCATACCGATGAGCCAAATAAGCTCACGAGGTTTTTGATATGAGCCGTAGAGCAGTGCTCTAAACATATGCAAATACACCACGACAAAGAACGCTGAGGCGCCAGTCGAGTGCATATAACGGATGAGCCAACCGCCTTTGACATCACGCATGATGTATTCTACAGACGCAAATGCGCCCTCGGCACTAGGATTGTACATCATCGTCAGCCAAATACCAGTCACCAACTGGTTGACCAATACGACCATTGACAATACGCCAAAGAAGTACCAAAAGTTAAAGTTCTTTGGTGCGTAGTACTTTGACATGTGGTATTCGTAGGTTTCAGTCGCTGGAAAACGCGCGTCCACCCAATGCATTAACTTTTTACCCATACTCATGTTAAGCCTCCCCAACCGTCAAAATGGTACCATCCATACCATATTCTGGAACGGGTAAATTAAGCGGTGCAGGAACGCCACTATATACGCGGCCTGCTAAGTCATATTTTGACCCGTGGCACGGACAGAAAAACCCGCCGTACCAATCATTGCCACCTAAATCCACCGCGCCCACATCAGGACGGTAATTTGGTGCACAGCCTAAATGAGTACAAACGCCTTCCACAACCAATACGGTTGGTTCTATCGAGCGAGTAGGGTTTTTGCAATATTCTGGCTGTAGAGACGCATCAGACTCAGGATCAGATAATAAAGGCGTAACTGATTCTAGTCCTGCGACCATGTCTTCTGTGCGTTTAACGACATAAATAGGTTTGCCACGGTATTTGACAACAATCATTTGTCCATCTTCGATAGCACCAATATCTTGGGTTACTGCAGCCCCTGCAGCCTCAGCTTTAGCGCTTGGGTACCAAGAACGGACAAAAGGTGTCGCCACGGCAGCTACCCCAGCTGCACCAATCGCGGCAGTTGAGGCAATAAGAACTCTACGGCGTTGTACATTAACGCCTTCGGCTTGGCTCATTAATACTTCCTCCAGGTGAATGAAATGGGATTATCCCACACTGGGTTTGTGGCTTAGAAAATATACAATATCAAGCCACTTTAGCTGTGCCTAATTTTGCTAATTGTTACTATTCTAAGCTATTTCGGTGATAAAATAAATTATTGCGTTAAAAATAAAGCAACCTTAATAGGGCATATTAGGGGGTTGAATATGATAACCATATTAAAACAGTCGGATTATCAATGTTTAACGCCAACTTTGCTTTTATAGGGATTGTAAATGTCATGACCTTATAATTAATAAGGATTTTTCAGCAATAGCGAATGATACTTGAAATTACGAAAATGTTCACTAACTTTCACCATCTCACTACTGGATAAAACGAATATCACCACTCTATATATAATAAAGTGGTGATGCTTTCAGAATAATTAATAATGCTTTATCAGACTATCAGAAACTTGTTTATCGAAATACGCAATGCAAAGTACATATGCGATATTCTAATAAATGTGGCTAGAGAAGTGCCATTATTAGTCTTCAAGCTCGCTCCAACGCTCAAGCTTACTCATCATTTCATCTTCGATGGCCAACAAGCGCTCACTTGCGGCTGTCGCGGCATCAAAGTCGGTATTAAACCAAGAGCCATCAGCCAATTTTTCTTGTAGTTGAGTTTGTTCGGCTTCGAGTGCGGCGATTTCTTTGGGTAAGCTATCTAGCTCGCGCTGCTCATTGAAGTTGAGCTTTTTGGCGGCTTTATTTGGCTTCCCAGCGTCAGCTTTATTGGCTGATTTTGACGCTTTAGTATTGCTAACGGGTGCTTTTGCGGCGCGCGCGGCTTCCTCGCGGTTTTTTTGTATCAAGTACTCTTGATAACCGCCGACATACTCTTTGACGATGCCATTGCCATTTTCATCCGTGTCAAATACCCAGGTGGAGGTGACCACATTGTCCATAAATGAGCGGTCATGACTGATCAGCAAGATGGTACCGTTAAAGCTGCTGACCGACTCTTCTAATAGCTCAAGGGTGGCCATATCCAAATCGTTGGTTGGCTCATCAAGTACTAATATGTTGGCAGGTTTTAATAACTGCTTGGCCAGCAATACACGGTTGCGCTCACCACCTGACAAGGCTTTGACAGGGGTACGTGCACGCTCTGGTGCAAATAAGAAGTCTTGTAAATAGCTCATGATATGTGTCTTGCGACCGCCAACTTCGACAAAGTCAGAACCTTCTGAGACGTTTTGCGCGACGCTGGCTTCAAGATCTAGCTGATCACGCAGCTGATCAAAAAAGGCAATTTGCAAATTGGTGCCAAGCGTGACGCTGCCGGTCTTGGTGACCTCGTCATCCGACATATCGAGTAGGGCTTTGATAAGGGTGGTTTTACCAGCACCGTTAGGGCCGACAATACCGATTTTGTCGCCGCGCATAATAGTGGTCGTAAAGTTGTCAACCAGTACATTACCCTCATATTCAAGGTGCAGGTTTTTGACTTTACAAACGAGCTTGCCGCTTTTTTCGCCTTGACCCATCGTGATGTTTACATTACCCACTTGCTCACGGCGTTCGCGGCGCTCTTCACGCAATGCTTTTAGTTCACGGACGCGGCCCTCATTGCGGGTACGGCGAGCTTTGATGCCTTGACGAATCCAGACTTCTTCTTGCGCCAGTTTTTTATCAAAATTGGCGTTGTTCTTTTCTTCAGCCTGTAATTGTAGCTCTTTTAGCTCTTGATAACGAGCGTAGCCTTTGGCGCCTTGAGTGACGTCATAGCTGGTCAATTGACCACGGTCAAGCTCTACAATACGAGTCGCAAGCTTATCAACGAATGCTCTATCGTGGGTGACAAACAGTAGAGTTAGACCTTGCCAATCGAGCAAGAAGCGCTCTAACCACTCAATACTATCAACGTCTAGATGGTTGGTTGGCTCATCAAGTAGGAGTACATCAGGTTTGGTGACCAGCGCACGAGCAAGTAATACGCGGCGCTTACGACCACCAGAGAGTGATGACAAATCATCTTCCGGATCAAGTCCCATTGTTGTGATCAGACGCATGGCATCACGTTCTAAGTCCCAGCCATGGACGGCGTCGATATCATGCTGCAAGGTCGCCATGTGCTCGCAAGCGTCCATGTCGCCATTGGCGCACATCTCCACTTGCTTATTATAATTGATCAGCAGCTCAGCTGTGCGGCGGCTACCGCCCATGACGATATCGAGTATGCGTCCGCTCGACTCGGGGACGTCTTGCTCAAGCATCGCAACACGCATACTGCTGTTGGTGATGATCTCACCACTATCTGGCTGCAATGAGCCATTAATCAGTTTGAATAAGGTGGATTTACCTTCGCCATTGCGGCCAATCAAACACACACGCTCGCCTGAATTGATAGAAAAATCAATACCATCAAGAACAGGCGCGACGCCAAACGCTAAGTGAATGTCTTTTAAATGAATCAGTGCCATAGAGTATCTTAAGCTTATATAATAGTGAGGTAGGGGTTGTTGCAAAATTGCCAGCAGTATAACATGCCACCGCGCAACTGTAGTGCGAGTAAATCGTTTTATCAGTACTATTTATAGCTTTTATTCATAGCGGCTATTTTTTGTTTAGCATGATGGATTTAATGATGCCACTTAGGTTTTGTCACCTATTTTACTTGATAAACCTTTCAGCCTTATATTTACGATACTTTAGAGAAAAATATGAATCAATCTAATAACAAAGATGCTGCTGCGAGCATACAAGACGACTTGCAAACCCAAGTAATTGATCTGCAAATGAATGTAGCGCACCTTGAGATTACAGTAGAAAGGCTTGATGAGGTGATCGCACGTCAAGATAAAGATATTCAGACATTACAGCGTCAGCTACAACTGATTTATAAGCAAATAGAAAATCAAGACCCAGAGAGTGGTATTGCCCCATTTGATGTGATGGCGGATAGACCACCACATTACTGAAAAATAATAGCAAGTAAGATAACCAATAGTAAATAGTCGCAATATGTATATTTTTAGATAAAGGTACCCTTTGGTGACTTAATAGTCATAATATGGAAATAATGTATTTTGGCAGTTGTTTTAGTGTTAAAAAATCTTTACTATCTTCCACCTCGGATGCTGCTTACTTAAGAGAATTAAGTAAAGCAGTAAAACAATGCGGATGTTTGGAGATGTAAAATGCGCGCCACCTTTCACTTAAAAACTCTTGCAGTAGCTGTTGCTGCTCTATCTGTCGCTAGCGCTGCTAGTGCTGCTGGTCTTGACCGTTCAGGCCAAGATGTCACCGCATTCCTACAAGATGGTACTTATGCTGAAGCTGTCTATACCTATATCGATGCGGACGTGACGGGTAAAGATACTTCAGGTAATAAGATTGATGATATCGCAGAGTCTTATGACTTTTTCCGTTATGGCGTAAAAGCAGACATCAACGACACGTTTAGTGTTGGCGTCTTATATGATGAGCCTTTTGGCGCAGCCGCTGACTATACTGGTGATAATAACTTTGTAAATGCAAACGGTGAGGGTACTAACGTAGAAGTACGTACAGAGAGTATTACTGGTATCCTTGGTGCGAAGTTTGGTCAAAATAAAAACTTCCAAGTATACGGTGGCCCAGTTGCTCAGCGCGTAAAGGCAGATGTAAAGCTACGCGGTCCTGCTTATGAAGCTGCGAACGGTTACACTACGAATATTAATGCTGATCAAGATTACGGTTATATCGCAGGCGTAGCTTATAGCAAGCCTGAAATTGCGTTAAAAGCATCATTAACATACCGATCGGAAATCGAACATAACGCTCAAGCATCTGAAATTTATCCTGTTGTAGGTTCTGGTCTTATACCAGCTCCTGTGGTTTCTGCACTTGGTCTGTCAACAAACAGAGTTGATAGTATTGAAATAACTACGCCTGAATCAGTGAACTTTGATTTTCAAACTGGCATCAACCCTACAACCCTAGCGACTGCCAAAGTACGTTGGGTACCATGGAGTGATTTTGCTATCGTACCATCACTATATAACGATGTTAGCAAGATTTCGACTCAGGATGATAAGGGGTTAGCGTTAGTTAGCTATGATGACGACCAATGGCAAGTAGAGCTAGGATTGGCTAAGCGTGTCGCGCCAGCACTTGCTATCAGTGGTACTGTTGGTTGGGATAGTGGTGCAGGTGACCCAGTCACCTCATTAGGTCCTATCGAAGGCTATTATAGTGCTGGTCTTGGCGCGAAATATAATGTGACCGAAAACTGGGCGATATCTGCTGGCGGTAAATACTTATGGTTCGGTGATGCCAAAGGTCAAATCCCAACTAAGACGATCGTTAGTGATTTCGAAAGTAACGATGGTTTTGTATTGGGTGTAAAGGTATCTTACCAAGCTCAGTAAATCACAAATAAATTATGTGATACTGTTTGCTACTAATATAAAAAAGCGATCCTTTAAGGGTCGCTTTTTTATTATGTGTTTTTAAAAATCACATTTAACAGACTATAGGTAAAAATATTTATTTTCTGGCTATAGACCTTACCGTAAAAATCACATTAAAGACAAAAAGTAAACCACAGTATTTTATTTATATCTTATATGTACTGTTCAGTCATAATTGAGAAATAAAGCACTTTTAATGTTGTTTTAGTGTCAAAAAGACATTAGTATTCAACTTAGGACAAAACTTTAGTAATATCAATATCGAGCATAGCAATGCTACATAATGGTTATTAAAGTATTAATACAACAAGGATCGTTGGAGATACACAATGCGCACTACCTTTCATTTGAAAACCCTTGCAGTAGCTATTGCTACTCTTTCTTTCGCTAGCGTAACCAACGCTGCTGGTCTTGATCGTTCAGGTCAAGATGTCACTGCTTTTTTTCAAGATGGCACTTACGCTGAAGCGGTCTATACTTATATTGATGCTGATGTAAGCGGCTACGATAGTGCGAATGTCAACCCTGGTCAAAATGACTATGAGCGCGGCAATAAAACGGGCGACATTGCTGAATCTTATGACTTCTTCCGCTATGGCGTAAAAACTGATATCAACGACACGTTCAGTGTGGGTGTACTATATGATGAGCCTTTTGGTGCTGCTGCTGAATACACGCAAAGTAATTTTGTGGCAAGCAATAATCCTCAAGCTTCAGGAGGCGAATTGGTAGGTGATGGTGTAGACCCACAGACTGCAGGTGCTATAGCATTAGCTGAGTCAGCCACTGCAGGCGAGAATACTAACGTTGAAGTTCGTAGCCAAAGTTTGACTGGTATTTTGGGAATGAAATTCGGTGCCAATAAAAACTTCCAAATTTATGGTGGTCCAGTTGCTCAGCGTATCCAATCTGAAACCAAATTGCGTGGCTTAGCTTATGGGCCTGCTAGTGGTTATACCTCAAACAGCAATCCTGATATGGATTATGGTTATATCGCAGGTATTGCCTATAGCAAGCCTGAAATTGCTCTAAAAGCAGCGTTGACTTATCGTTCTGAGATTGACCATGATATAGATATCTCTGAGAATTATCCTATAGCAGGTATTTTGGCTCAAGGAGCTGCTTTGCAGCAAGGAGCGACTCCAGCACAGGCAGCGGCTATAGGGGCTGCGGCTGCTAACCGGAACAGTAATTATGAGATTACAACCCCTAAATCAGTCAACTTTGATTTCCAGACTGGTATTAATCCTACAACTCTAGCAACGGCAAAAGTACGCTGGGTACCTTGGAGCGATTTTGTCATCACACCACCATTATATAATGACGTTAGTAAACGTAATTACGGCCCTGATGGTTTGGACTTGGTTGAATACGAAGATGACCAATGGCAAGTGGAGCTTGGTCTTGCCAAGCGTGTTGCACCAGCACTTGCTATCAGTGGTACTGTGGGTTGGGATAGTGGTGCTGGTGATCCAACAACGTCGTTAGGTCCTGTCGATGGCTATTACAGCGTCGGTCTTGGTGCCAAATACAACGTGACGGAAAACTGGGCCGTGTCGGCTGGTGGTAAATACTTATGGTTCGGTGATGCAAAAGGTCGTCTACCTAGTGGAAAAATCGTTGGTGATTTCCAAGATAATGATGGTTATATTGCTGGTTTAAAGATTTCTTATCAAGGAAAGTAGCTTCCTTATATAACTGTTAGATAATAAAAAGCGGCCTATCATAGGTCGCTTTTTTATTGATTCCAATATTTTGAAGTGAATAAAAACTCTTAGATATGGAAAGATATTTAGAGTGTTTTACAGAAAGTAAATTAATAACTGATAGCTACAACCTACTTACTACTCATATGTTGTTATACGTGTGATATCTGCCTTCCAGTTGATTGAATGGTAAGCAATGTATCCATTGTCGCTACCTATATGATAGTTAGCTATCCATATAGGTAGGGGCATGTTTAGACAGATTCATTTGGCAATAGTACATAGCTATTCTATTAAGAGTAGATACTCATAATAGAAGGTTAGAGCAGCCTTCCTACTTATAATAGTAGCTACTTACATCATAATTAATAGCTACCAATAAAAAACCTCGCCATTAGTGGCGAGGTTTTTTTATAGTGATAAGGTAAAGTTACTGTATAAACTTATTTGTTTAGATTTAATTCCATCTCTTTGTATTTAGCGGCGACTGATTCTCTTGGACCGCCCGTCATGATACTGACTACAAAAATAGCGATGGTACTTAAGATAAAGCCTGGAACAATAGCATATAACCAGCTATTTAGTGCCATACCATCTATTTGGAAAGGACCATAGATCCATAAAATAACCGTCAATGCACCCACAACCATACCAGCTACAGCACCATTACGGTTCATGCGGCGCCATGTGAGACTGAAAATAACCAACGGCCCAAACGCTGCACCAAATCCTGCCCATGCGTTTGATACTAGGTTCAATACTGAGCTGTCTGGATCAGAAGCTAACAAGATAGCAACAATAGCGACCACGACAACTGAGATACGTCCAACCAATACTTGACGAGCTTCTGGTGCATCTCTGTCAAAGAATAGTTTATAAACGTCTTTGGTTAATGAGCTTGATACTACCAATAACTGCGATGAGATGGTACTCATGATGGCCGCTAAAATCGCTGCTAATAGGAAACCTGAAACCAACGGGTGGAATAGGAACTGAGTGAATACTAAAAAGATAGTCTCAGGATCATCTAACGTCATAGCTGTCTTTTGTACATAAGCACGACCAGCAAAACCAGTCATCAATGCGCCGATAAGACTGACAATCATCCAGCTCATACCGATATTACGTGCAGTAGGCACATCTCGTACTGAGCGGATTGCCATAAAACGCACAATAATATGCGGCTGACCAAAATATCCTAAACCCCATGCCATAAGTGAAATGATACCGATGATACTCATACCGCTAGTAATATTTAGTAGGCTTGGATCAATGTTTCTAACGGCTTCAGTCGTGGCTGAAACACCGCCAAGATCTGTAAAGGCAACGAGAGGTACAATGACCATCGCAAACAGCATGATGATACCCTGAACAAAGTCAGTCATCGATACTGCTAAGAAACCACCGAATAGCGTGTAACCGACAACGACGCCAGCAGTCACCCAAAGTCCTGTGGTGTAAGATAGGTTAAGTGAGCTTTCAAAAAGCTTACCACCGCCTACGAGACTTGCCGCTGTGTAGACAGTAAAGAATAAAATGATAACCAAAGCGGAGATTACACGCAGCATATGCGATTTATCTTCGAAGCGGTTGGCAAAATAGTCAGGCAAAGTAATAGCGTTATCAGCGACTTCGGTATAAACACGAAGACGCGGTGCTACGATGATATAGTTTAAGAAGGCACCAAGGGTCAAACCAAGTGCGATCCAAATACTCACCACACCATCTGCATACATATAGCCTGGTAGTCCGAGTAGCAACCAACCTGACATGTCCGATGCGCCTGCTGAAAGTGCAGTAACTGCTGGACCTAGATTACGTCCTCCTAAAAGATAACCCTCGGTATCATTGGCTTGCTTAAAATAAGCATAAACACCAATTCCAATCATCACTAAAAAATAGGCGCCAAGTGATATAAGCACGCCACTAGAAACTCCGTTCATATAAGTTATCCTTAACCAACATCGTTGGCTTTAATTATTTTTTAACTATAAAAGTTCTGTCTTAAAAGACGATGCCTCAAACAAAATATCTCAAACAATGTATAAAGACAAAAAAAGCCATTAATTAAGACATAATGGCTTTTTTCAGTATCTTTTGTAGTTTTATATGATTGATGTCGTTATATGGCTAGCACTCATATAGAGATAGAGAACAATGGGAACCTCGCATTCCACTTATCTGCTGTTATTGCTCGCATCTGCTATTTATATATGAGTATTAGCAACCTACATAACCAATCAGCGAAACCATTAAACCTACTGTTAACCATCATATCTTACTAGAAGTATTCAATATATGACTATCAGTGTCCTTGTGGTAAATTTTTGTTATTAAAACAACGTCAAGCATATTATAACGTATGAGAGTCACGAATGCGAATAGCTTAAATACCTAAATTGTTGTATTGGGATGTTTTTACTCAATTGGCGCCAGCAAATCTAGTAGTGCGGTTACGCTACTAGATTGTGTTAGCTTCGGATTGATAACCACACCTAAATAGCGTTGTAACTCAATGTTGTCTGCCATATCGATACGTTCCAAATCTTGACTGACCATAGTTTGCGGAAGGACTGACCAACCCAGTCCAACAGAAACCAGCATCCGAATAGATTCAAGCGGATTGGTACTCATCGTGGCATAAGGTTTTAGGTTATGCTTAGCAAACTCAGCCAAAGTAATCTGACTGGTAAAGGTATTGGCAGACGGTAGAATAGCAGGATAGCGTGCTAACTGCTCTAAAGTGACATTAGATTTGGTCGCTAGAGGTGACAAAGTACCCGTCATAAAATACAGGGGATCTGACCAAAGCGTGTGATAGGTCAAGCGTTTATCGTATACAGGCGGTAGCGTGACAAACGCTAATGACAGATCGCCGTCCAGTACTGCTTTGTGGGCCTTTTCTGAGTCAACAAAATGAACTTCTAACTGAACAGCAGGATAAGTCTGAATAAAATGCTTAAGCACGGGTGCTAGATGATGTAAACCAATATGATGGCTTGTGCCAATTACAAGCTTGCCAGAGACGATATGCTGAGAGTGCTGCAAGTTAATCTTGAAGTTCTCATAATCTTCCAACCAGCGTTTGGCGTGTGGCAGCATCTCAATAGCAGCCTGCGTGGGTACAATCCCGCGGCCTACAGTATCAAATAAAGTAATGTTAAACTCATCTTCTAAGTTTTTGATGCGCTTACTGACGGCAGGCTGAGTAATGAACAGCTTTTCTGCGGCACCTGAAATACTGCCAGTGTGCATAACGGTAACGAATGTCGTCAAGTTTGTGGTGTTCAAACGGATTTCCTTAGCTACTTTATGAGCTATAAATAAAAGTGGGCTGAGCCAATGATAACGTATTAAAAATAAAAGTTTGCATCTGGTTAAAAATCATCAATTATTATTATAGGATTTGCCTGCTATAATCACAAGATATCAAGGCGTATTGTCACATATTTATTCTTTTAAGTTGATTATTTGCAGTCTCAAGCGTGTTTAGGCGCTGCTTATAGCCACAAATCTAAAATTATTAATGAATAATATTTATACTACACAAAATATAGCAATTCTAGAATATATATTTCAATATCATTGATTAGGTAGAAGTTATTGCAAAATGATGCTCTCACACAAATCATAAAGAGCTATCATGCAGTTAAATACGACATTATAGATAAATCTAATCGTTAATTGAACAAACAGAACCTTAGCTTGCCAACAGGTGAGCAAGCGAAAATCAAGTCAGTAGTAATTAATAAAGGATAGCATCATGGCCGGTCAAACTTTATATGACAAACTTTGGAATGCTCATGAAGTCACCAAGCGTGACGACGGTTCGAGCTTAATTTATATCGATCGCCATCTGTTGCATGAAGTGACGAGTCCACAAGCGTTTGAAGGATTGGAGCTTGCCAATAGAGCACCATGGCGTTTGTCTGCCAATATCGCCAGTCCTGATCACAATGTGCCAACAGTCACCAAAGAGCGCTCAGCAGGTGTCACTGGTATTAAAGACAAGGTATCACGTCTGCAGGTTGTCACATTGGATGAGAACTGCACCAAATTTGATATCGCAGAATTTACAATCAACGATGCGCGTCAAGGAATTTTGCATGTCGTTGGTCCTGAGCAAGGTCTTGTGTTGCCAGGTATGACCGTTGTTTGTGGTGATTCGCACACAGCGACACATGGCGCACTTGGTTGCTTAGCACATGGTATCGGCACCTCTGAAGTTGAGCACGTATTGGCAACGCAGTGCTTGATCCAAAAGAAATCAAAAAATATGCAAATCCGCGTCACTGGTCAACTTGGTGCGGGCGTGACCTCAAAAGACGTCGTGCTCGCCATTATTGCGAAGATCGGTACGGCAGGCGGAACTGGACATGCGATTGAATTTGCAGGTCAAGTGTTTGAAGACATGAGTATGGAAGGTCGTATGACTGTCTGTAACATGGCAATTGAGGCTGGTGCTCGCGTGGGTATGGTTGCCGTTGATGATACGACGATAGACTATGTTAAAGGTCGCCCGTACGCGCCAAACGAGTCACAGTGGCCACAAGCTGAAGCCTACTGGCGTACATTATATTCAGATGATGACGCAGTATTTGATACCGTGGTTGAGATCGATGGTAGCCAAATAGCACCGCAAGTATCTTGGGGTACCTCGCCTGAGATGGTCGTTGATATCACCCAATCGGTACCAACACCTGACCAAGCCATTGATGAAGCCCAAAAAGAGGGTTGGTTACGCGCATATACCTATATGGGTCTAGAAGCTGGTCAGAAAATCACGGACATTCAGCTTGATCGTATATTTATTGGCTCATGTACCAATTCGCGTATCGAAGATTTGCGGGACGCTGCAGCAGTGATCAAAGGACGCAAAGTGGCTGATAATATCAAAGAAGCCATCGTTGTTGCAGGTTCTGGACAAGTAAAACTACAAGCAGAGGCTGAAGGTTTAGATGCTTTGTTTACCGAAGCTGGTTTTGAATGGCGCGAGCCGGGTTGTTCAATGTGTCTTGCCATGAATGCAGACAAACTTGAGCCGCAAGAGCATTGTGCATCGACGTCTAATCGTAATTTCGAAGGTCGTCAGGGTAATGGTGGTCGTACGCATTTGGTCAGTCCAGCAATGGCAGCTGCAGCAGCGTTGGCAGGTCATTTTGTAGACGTTCGTACGTTTTAAGACTGATAATAAGTAGCTGACATCATGCTTATATCAACGATAAATATATGAGCATGATGTCAAAACGGTAAAAATTTATTTACTGTTTAATATGCTTATCAAGATCGTCAACCAGCAAAAATATAATTGATAGGAAATTTTATGCAAGCTTATAACACCCAAACCGGTATCGTTTGCCCACTTGATCGCGCAAACGTCGATACCGATCAAATTATCGCAAAACAGTTTTTGAAGTCTATTAAACGTACAGGCTTTGGCGTGAATTTATTTGATGATTGGCGCTATCTTGATGAAGGATATCCAGGCCAAGACCCCAGCACACGTGTTATCAATCCAGACTTTGTATTGAATAAACCCCGTTATCAAGGCGCTACTATATTGCTAGCACGCAGAAACTTTGGCTGTGGCTCTAGTCGTGAGCATGCACCTTGGGCACTTTCTGAGTATGGCTTTCGTACGGTTATCGCACCAAGCTTTGCTGATATCTTTTACAATAACTGCTTTAAAAATGGCATGTTACCGATTGTACTAGATGAAGCAATTGTGGATACTTTAATGAAGGCGACTGTTGCTAATGAAGGCTATGAGCTGACGGCAGATCTTGAGCGTCAGGTAGTCATCACGCCAACAGGCGAAGAGTATGCCTTTGAAGTGGATGCTTTTCGCAAACATTGCTTGTTAAATGGGCTAGATGATATCGGTTTAACCTTGCAGCAAAGCGATGCTATCAAAGACTACGAGCATAAAATGATGCAAAAAACGCCGTGGATCTTTAACGACGTACGCGCTTAGGTAAGGATTTTATGATGCCTTGCTCACAAAACTGCTGGCCAGTCGCAACGCATCGTTGAGTTATGGCGGTGAACTGGCTAAAATGAAGGGTAGTTTTTGACACATTTTATTATCTTCCTTATAAATTATCTTTCTGATAAACAGTAGCCGCCATTATGAATAAAAAACGTTATGCTCTATCGACAAGTACGATTGTTGCTGCAAGCTTATTTTTGTCAGGCTGCCAGCTATTGACGGGCTATCAAAAAATAGATGAGGCAGAAAGTGCGAAAGCGTGGGTAGGTAAGATCCAACCCGTTGCTGGCGAAGTAAATATCGCGTGCGTGGGTACTTACCACTGTGAAATCGTGCAAATAGATAAGACACTGGTTATTTCTCCTGATAATCATGAGCCAGTTAATCCTCAGATTGTAGAGGCTTTACCAAGTTATAAAGGTACTGCAACGCCCCAAATGAGCATAGAGATGACACCGCTCATGAGTAAAAACTCTATAAAGATATTGCCATTAGCCGCATCTGGTATGCCAGGGTTGACCAACTATTATGCACGGGTGATGCCTGCAAAACGTGAAGTCCATGTCAATTTTTATCCAGAGAATAACATGGGATACGTTGAGCGTTTTGCGATGATTCATGATTTTGCGGACGCAGGTACTTACAAGTTACGTGCTTATCAAAAGAAAAGTAGTGAAAAATCTGGCAGTTTGTTGGATACAGCGTCGCCTGAGCCTTTATGTATTGATCTATTACAAGGTAATAAGGTGCAGCGCCGATTCTGTAAACAGTTAGAGTCTGAGCACCAAGGTGAGTTTGTAGAGACAGGCATGGTCAAAGCAGTGACGTCAGCATCTAAACCTAAAACGACCACAGCGTAATAAAAATTAATTGATAAAAATATATCCAAAAGGATTAGTATGGCAACGATTTTAACATTAGCGGGCGATGGTATTGGCCCTGAAATCATGACTCAAGCCATCGACGTGCTCAAAGCCGTCAATGAGAAGTTTTCACTTGATTTGACATTAGAGTCTGGATTGATTGGTGGTGTGGCTATTGATGCCACAGGTGAGCCTTTACCTGATGAAACATTAGCGCGTGCACGTGCAGCAGATGCTGTATTATTAGGCGCTGTCGGCGGCCCTAAATGGGATACGATTGAACGTAGTAAGCGCCCTGAGCGCGGTCTGCTTAAAATCCGTGGTGAGCTGGGTTTGTTTGCCAATTTACGTGTGGCAAAGCTTTATCCGCAGCTAGCCAATGCGTCAAGTATCAAGCCTGAAATTATATCTGGTTTAGATTTGCTGATTGTTCGCGAACTGACGGGTGGCATTTATTTTGGCGAGCCACGTGGTATTCGCACACTAGAAAATGGTGAGCAGCAAGGCTATAACACGATGGTGTATAGCACCAGTGAGATTCAGCGTATCGGTAAAGTTGCTTTTGAGTTAGCAAAAACCCGTGCCCAAGCCGCAGGTACAGCTGCCAAGGTATGTTCAGTAGACAAAGCCAACGTCTTAGAAGTGACTGAGCTGTGGAAACAAACAATGATTCAGATGCAGCAAGCAGAGTATAGCGATGTGGCGTTATCCCATATGTATGCTGACAATGCTTGTATGCAGTTGATCAAAGATCCTAAGCAGTTTGATGTCATGGTAACAGGCAATATGTTTGGTGATATCTTATCTGATGAAGCGGCAATGTTGACCGGTTCTATTGGTATGCTGCCATCAGCGAGCTTGGATGAGGATGGCAAAGGTATGTATGAGCCATGTCATGGTTCTGCGCCTGATATCGCTGGGCAAGATAAAGCCAATCCATTGGCCACTATTTTGTCTGTCGCTATGATGCTGCGTTATACCTTTAAGCAAGAGGAAGCCGCACAAGCGATCGAGCAAGCAGTCAGTGATGTGCTTGATGATGGTCTGCGTACGCTTGATATTTTAGACAGCAGTGAAGCTGGACTCAAGCAAGTGGGCTGTCAAGAGATGGGGCAAGCGGTATTGGCTAAACTGGTATAAGTCAGCTAATCTAATGTAGACCATTTTAAGGTAGTTTTTACAGTTTAATCTCGTTCATTTTATACCCATAAGTTGCTGAGCAATTTATGGGTTTTTTCTGTTATATGATATTGAGTCATGCCTTATTGTAAACGGATCAGTGTGTTTGTTCACTCTCTTAACAAATGCACAGTAGGAAGAGTCGGTTATTAACATAAAGCTGTTAGGGAATAGTGGCAAGACTATGGCAATATATTTTTATAATAAATTTTTCGATATTTTTTGATATATGGTAACTATTTAGGGAGTTTTTTTATGTCTCAATTACTTAAGGTTAGCAGCCTTGTTATAGCGATGGGTACAACGTCCGCATTATTAATAGGTTGTAGTAGCAATGCTAATAATAGCGCACAAACGGCTAATGACAGCAAGTCGCCTAATAGTGGTATGACAGGTACTACAACAGATAATAATAACCATGCAGGAACCGAAGCAAAGATGAGTACTAGTAGCAACCAATCTACTAGTAACCAAACTAATAGCAACAGTATCGATGCTGATACGATGGACAGCACGATGACTGATAGTAACGATATTAGTCCAGTAACCAACGGTGTTAGTCAGCAAATAGAGGGTAATAGCAAAGCCGCAAATTCGCTAAATGAATTACTAACCAAAATTGAATACAGTACAGAAAATCTATCAGAAACTGCTAAAAAGGTAAATGAAGCAACATGGAAAGCTGATACCAAAATTGATCGTAATGTTGCTACCAAATTACAAGCGCTACTGAACTGGAATCATAGTGGTGTGGGTGCAGTGGATGGCTATTGGGGCAAAAACACGCGTAAAGCCATGCAAGCTTTTCAAAAGGCTCAAGGATTACCAGTAACTGAAGCGGTCAATGAAGAGACGTGGCAAGCATTAACTAAGAATTCTACGCTTACTTCACAGCCTGTATTGGTCAGTTATCAGCTGACAGATGCTGATGTGAATGTCAAAACTACCCAAATTCCTGCTAGTGCTGAAGCCAAGGCCAAGCTAGATGGTATGTATTATGAAAGCGTCCTTGAAGCCTTGGGCGAAAAATTTCATATCAGTCGTGATTATCTCAAATCGCTTAACCCCAATGCCAGCTTTAAAAGTGGCGAAACCATCATTGTCTATAACCCAGGTAACCCTAATACAACACCAGTGAGCCGAGTGGTCGCTGATAAAGACACGCAAACCCTATATGCATACGATGACAGTGACAATCTGGTTGCCAGCTATCCAACCACAGTAGGTAGCACAGCAACACCTTCACCAACGGGTACGCATAAAGTCAAAGTCAAAATTCACGAGCCAAATTACACCTATACTAGCGATAATGGCAAAAAATCTATTATCCCGCCAGGCCCTAACAATCCCGTTGGTGTGGTATGGATTGGCCTTAGCAAACCATCGTATGGCATTCATGGATCACCCGATCCTGAACGTATCAGTCGTCAGGCATCAGCAGGTTGTGTTCGCCTCACTAACTGGGATGCACTGAGCCTATTAGGTGTTATCAAGAACGATGCCACTGTCGAGTTCAAATAACTCATCGTTTAATTATTTCATAAAACGCAGACAAAAAAATACCGCTGAAATTTAGCGGTATTTTTTATGGTAAAACAAACAGCAAACACGAAATAGCTAAAACAGTGATAGGCAATAATGAGCAGGTTAGCGTTTTCATTATTATTATCAGTCAAACCACTCAAGCGTCTATATCAGCTATCAGCGATAAAGTAGCTATTTGGTTATTGGCTGTATTTTTATAAATACTTTTATAACCATATGAGTTGGCGAGTATTTAGTTTTTACCACGGTAAGTAATACGACCTTTAGATAGGTCATAAGGGGTCATTTCAACCTTAACTTTATCACCTGTCAAGATACGAATATAGTGCTTACGCATCTTACCTGAGATGTGTGCAATGATTTCGTGTCCGTTTTCTAAACGAACCTTGAACAAAGTGTTAGGAAGGGTATCAATGACTTCGCCTTCAAATTCGATAATATCGTCTTTTGCCATAATTTGTATCAATCAATTAAAAATAAGCCCATATTATACGTAAGTTAGCGGATTAAAGCAATACAGAACCTGGTTTTGACTTGACAGCATGTAAGTGATATGTATGCTAATTTAGTCAGGTAAGTTTAACCAAATCGGTGTGAGGGGTGCCTGCGGCAATAGTCGCTGGAAATGCTCAGGATAATAGGCATTGATGAAATACAAGCCATCCCCTGAGGCCGTAGGCGGCGCAATTGTTCGATCCTCTTTGCTCAAAATGTTTAAAAAGTCTGCTGGCTCTAACTCATGTCTGCCAATCGCGTATAGCGTACCCATCAAGTTACGAACCATGTGATGCAAAAATCCATCTGCCTGTATATCGAACACTATAAACTGACCATGAGCGAAAAGGTCGGCATGACTGACGGTACGTACTGGCTGATTGGATTGACAGGCTGCCGCACGGTAGCTGCTAAAATTGTGAGTACCAACGATATCGGCAGCTGCCTTTTGCATCGCTGCTAGGTCTAAAGGCTCATAGATATGGGTAACCTGATGATTGAGTATCGCAGGGCGCTGCGCTTGATTAAGGGTGATATAACGATAACGACGAGCAATCGCACCAAAACGCGCATGGAAGTCAGCTGGCATCGGTTGAATCCAGCGCAAAGCAATATCGTCAGGCAGTAGGCTATTGACACCGCGTAACCAGTTATGAGTAGGGCGATACGCATGCGTGGTAAAATGAGCAATCATATTGCTGGCATGGACACTGGCATCAGTACGTCCAGCGGCGATGACTTCGACGGATTCATTGGCGACCTTGCCGATAGCGGTTTCTAGTGCTTCTTGTACACCCAGCACTTCTCGTTGCCGCTGCCAACCATGATAGTGCGTACCCAAAAACTCAATCGCAATCGCCAAAGTATAGGTTGGTGAACGTTCAGGTTCGATAGTTTCAATCTTAGACATTTTGGTTTCTAAGCTTATAAAGTCGGAATTAATTAAGGAGCATTTATCGCTTTTTGATGCTTGTGCCAGGCTGACTGACATTATTCAACCAGCGCTGTCGGCGCCTTGCTGGACTGTCATAGCGCAGTAGCAACCATAACAACCGTGCATAAATAGCAGGGATGGTTAAGCGTCCACCAGCAATAACGTGGTAGTCATATTGCCAACTGCCTGCCGCGTAGCTGTCGCTCACACCGCCAAACGGACATTGACTGGCAGATATCACCATGTGTCCATGCTCGTGAACCAAATCAAGCGTCTTTGCTAGTGCAGTCGAATAGGGAATATTCCCCGCGCCAAATCCTAATAGGATAATGCCACAAGACGGCTGTGATAATAACGCTTGTAGTTGATCATTGAGCACCTGAACATCATTAGGTAAGCAGTATAAAGCATGGATTTTGGCCTGATCAGCACTTGCTTTGATATTGGGTAGTAAGTCTTGCTGATCATCAAGCCAATGCTGCCTACGGGTATCTGAGAGATTTTTTATATAACTGTTGGCTGGATACGCTGCTCGAGAGTGACCAGTAAATGCCATAAGGTCATGACTGTGAATTTTTTGCACCGTTTGTGCAGGCCACGATTCACCGCCAAAGCTGATCTTGACACCTGATTCACCAGCCGCAGCTAGCTTCAATGAGTCGTTAAGGTTGCCCCAAGCGTCGCTATGAGCATCGATATCGTAGGAGTGAATCACTTCACTATCTAATAACGGCCGCATACTTCCAGTGACCACAATACAAATATCGCTACCGGCAAACGCTTCTGCTAAAAATGCACCTAAATAACTCAACGTGTCAGTGCCACTAATCAGGACAAAGCGTTTATTACCTTGATTATAAGCATTCAGTAATAGCTGATAAAAATGTACAAAATCAACTGGCGTAAGCTGGCTACTGTCTTTGATCAGCGTGTTGTCTAGCCATGAAATTTCTGGTGAACCAGTCGTATTGCCTTGCTCAGCCAATAGTTTTTGTAGCGTAGGTAAAAAGATATCTGCCGATAGCGGCGCTAGAGGTTTGCCATAGCTACCAAAGGTACCACCAGCATAGATTAATTGAATGGGGTCAGACATAGTTTTGGTCATAAAAGAAGATGGCATAGTATCAACACAGTAAACAATTATGAAAAAAGAAGCGCCAGAGCGTTTATTAGTGACAGGTTGAGAGGTCAGTAATAGATAGTATCAGAATTAAATGCAAAAAATCAGCAAGCCTCCGATAATAAGAGATACTTGCTGATAGGCATCTAAACGACTGATTATGCTGTGCGCTCAAGTAATAGTTGTGCTTGTTGTTTCTGCTCACTATTACCCTGAGCGATCACTTCATTAAGCAAACGTTTGGCACTGTCATATTCGCCTAATTGTAAATACTGATTGGCTAAATCTAGCGTCACTTGATTGCTATCTAATGATTTTACAAAGTCAAAATCTGCGGCAAAGCGCGATGAAAAATCTTCTGCTGATTCAACCGCTTCATGACTGATATCTGTTTCAGGTTCTGCTGGTGCAACGGTAGAGGCTGGGGGAGTCGCTACGGAAGAATCTAATAAAGAGTCAGTTTCTATGATATCGAAGTCATCAGCTATAGGCGTGTCATCATCAAATCTTAACGACGTAACTGGCGTAGTATCTGATGCTTCAAAAGCATCAATGTCGGTGTCATCGTTGATCAGTTGTTCTTCAAAACTTAAGTTTGCAACGCTATCATCTTCGAGAGTACTACTGTCATTATCAGCGTTTTCAAAGTCAATATCTTCCAAAACAAAGCCATCAATATCGTTACTTACGTCAGTAGTAGATGGCTCATTAATCGCGAAAGTGTTAACGGCATCAATATCGTCTGATTCGTCCAGATCGTCTAAAGATAAAGTAAAGTCATCTTCAATGTTTTGGACAGCATTGCTAGAAGCTTCTTCTTCATTTTTATTAACAGAAGCATCTTTATCTGCATCGGCTGCTAAATCATCAAAATCTAAGATGAAGTCGTCTTCTAATACTAATGCTTCGCTTTCACTGTCTTGAACATCTGATACGTCAGAATTTTCAATTAAAGTGTTTTCTGCAGGTGATTCAAAATCGAACTCAAAGTCACTAAGGTCGTTGTCTTCTATGACCTCATCATTCTTGGCCTCGTTATTTTCGATGGTATTAGTATGGTCGCTTGTAGAAATATAAAGGCTATCATCATCCGTGGCCAATGATGTAACAGGAGTCTCATCAGTAGCATTTGACTCATTGAAATCATCTTCTAAGTCACTGAGCGTCAGATCAAAGCTATCGTCTACGTTTTCAGTAGGCTCACCTGAAAACACTGGGCTATCGATAGGTTTGTCTATTACTAAATCGTTATTATCTTCAATAACAGGACGATCAGATATGTTAGCGGTATCATCGGCTTGATTAGTAGTAGATAAATCGAAATCTAGACTATCAAAACCATCTTGATTGTTTTCTGTTGTTGCCTCGTCTGTTACCACTTCTGGTGCGGCTACTGGGCTTTGCTCTCCAATGTATAAATCTTTTAATTCATCAGCAAGCGTAATGGTTTTGGCATCGTTATGCATTTTAATGCGGTTATAGACATCATGAAAGTTTTCTGGCTGATCTAGCGTAGCGTATATGCTCAATAGCTTAATAGATAACTGACTGTCATTAGGCTTTTCGTTTAGTCCACGATTGATCGTTTCAATGGCTTTGTCGTAGCGCTGTTGATCCATGAAACGCTGGGCAATCGTAATATGATCGAACTTATTGCTATCATTTTGATTGGTTTGGGCAGCAGTGCCATAATCCGTTTTTGATGCTGGTGCAGCGGTATTTTTTACTGAGCTTGCAGGTGGTTGTACACTTTGGTTTTGTGCTTTATTTTTGCGCAATAAAAAAACAGCGACTAACAGGATAAGCACCAATCCAGCGATGATATATAGCATATTGTCCATAGTTATTCCTACTCCTAAGATCACAGCATCGTGCGTTGATCCGTTAGGCAATTATTGATTGCGTAGTTTTTTGAGACGAGCTTGTAGCTCAGCCAGTTTTTGATTTTGTAATTGAAGCTTTTTCGTATAGTTGTCCAGCGCGCTGCTGGTTTTTGACAAGCGCTGAGCTTGTGAGGCAGTCTCTTGTCTTGATGCTTTTAGCGCTGCTAATATATCGGTGCTTAGACCATTGCCTTTATCTGCCGCTGATTTCGCCTGAGTGCCATCTGCATTACCATCATGACCAGGGGCAAGGACAGAAAACTGTGCTTGCGGTAGTGTCTGGGTCTTAGTGGTTGGTTTTGTAGAGACACTTGCGGCTTGAGAGACATCAGCTGGTTTTTTAGACGTCTTTTGCGCTGGCTTTTTTGGCACAGGTGTATTCGCTCGGCGGCTATATTGTCTTTGAGCACTAATGGCTGCTTCTAAGCTTTGCTGTGACGGTATAACATCGTAGCTAGGTAAGCGAAGCTTAGCATCTGCTTTTAGTTGGTCAGCATCTTGATTAATAAAAGCATCAGGGTTCTGTGACTGAATTTGTTTCATTACAGTCGACGTGTCTAGGTTGTTTTCACGTGCGATCTGCTGCGCGATCATCCACAAACTATCATTGCGTTGCACCTGATACTGAGTTGTTGCATTCCTCGTTACTTTATTGCTAGCTGTACTTGGATTATTCATAGTTTTGGATGGTACAGGTGATGCTATATTAGCAGGTATATTACTGCCTTGAGCTGCGGCGATAACACGATTGTCTGAGTCGATTGCACTTTTTGAGTCATCTCTCGCTTTAGGGGTTGTTGCTTTGACAGGTGAGCTTGCCATGAGGTCAGAGTCTGCTTTACTGCTTGGTTGTATTTGGCGCGTCACTTGTATGTTTAGGATATCAAGCTGCTTGTCAGTACTTGGCTTATCTGCCGCAACTACGTTGTTATGAGTGCGCGCCTCAGTACCGCCTTTATCATCAGGTGTCATGGTACCGCTACTACTACTTGCTACACTTAATCCACTGTTATCCGAAGTGTTCACCGAGCTTTGGCTGTTACCAATAGCAGTTGAATGACCGGTATTATTTTTTATGTCAGCATTGCTGTTTAAGCGACCATTATTGAGACGGCTAGGTGTATAGGTAAGACTGTTGACCTGTGAGATAGCCGTCACTGTTGGCGCCTGAATATTAGGTGCTGGTGATGTAGAAGCCAACAATTCAGTCGCTGATTTGCTTGGTTTTGATAACTTGGGCGAGGATATAGCAGGGGCCGACATCAGTGGCGGCGGCGCGCCTTTTCTGACCGTCAAAGGCATGGCATTACTTACAGAAACGCTAGGCAAATTTGGCTTCTTGGCACCTGTGGCGATATTCTTACCAGTATTGATAGGTACACTATCTTTTAATGGCATCAGTAGCGTTTTTGGTACCATATTTTGCCGACCATTATCATTAATCGCTAAAACGACATCAGCAAAAGGCTTAGACACAGGCTGTGATGTGGTAATAAAAACTTGACCGCTGGTCGCCGAAGTAGGCTGAAAGCGTACCCTCATAGAGTCAGTCGAGGTCAACCCCATTTGCTGGTAAATGGTCGAGTTTGCCAAACTGGCAGAAAAGTCAGCTGATTGAATGTTACTGACGACGATGCTCGCTACTAAAGGCTCATGCTGGGCCGAAGTGACCACCGTCTTACCAATGGTTGCTGCTTGTACGCTCGGCACTAACACGGCGGACCCTACAGAACAAAATAGTGCCATCGATACCGCGCGATGTACAGTAGTCAAGCGACGAGATAGATGACAAGACATGAGCAGCCCTTTAGTATAAATAAGTTGTCTTTGCTGTTATAACAAAATACCGTTTAGTTTACCAGTTTATTTCACAACTGTTGTGTCCAATGCACAAAGTGTCTTTGTAGTGTTCACTGAGCTTTTTTATCTAGTAGCATGGCATCGCCATAACTAAAGAATCGATACTGTTTTTCGATAGCATGTTGATAGGCGTGTTCAATAGATGCCTTACCTGCGAATGCTGATACTAGCATTAGTAGTGTCGATTTAGGTAAGTGGAAATTGGTCAATAACCGATCGATAACGCCGAATTTGAACCCAGGGTAAATAAATATATCTGTATCGCCTGACCAACTAGAGAGTGCCTGACCGTCAATGGCAGTTTTTTGATAAGCCGTTTCGAGAACACGCGTCACTGTGGTACCAATCGCAATAACCTTTTTACCATTCGCGTGCGTTTGATTGATGAGGTTTGCCGTGGTCTGCGGCAAATGCGCGTATTCACTATGCATGGTGTGATTGAGTAGGTTATCTGTTTTGACGGGAGCAAAAGTACCCGCCCCAACGTGCAATGTGACAAAAGCGGTATTGATACCTTTCTCGTCAAGCTTGCTCAGTACGGATTCATCGAAGTGTAAGCTTGCCGTTGGTGCAGCCACGCTGGCGAGCTTGGCAGGATCATGAAAAACGGTTTGATAACGAGTGTTGTCAGTGTCATCAGCATGGCGCTCAAAGTAGGGCGGGATAGGCAGTTCACCATAAAGCTCTAGATGCGGCAATATCGGCGCATCAAACGCCAAAATGAATAAGTTGTCTTGGCGACCAATCATCGTAGCGCTCATATGACCATCGGCAAGTTGTAAGCGTTGACCAAGCTTGAGCGCTTTGCTGGCTTTTACATGGCAAAGGGCAATATGCTCTTGATTAACTGCTTCATCATTGGTGTCTTTTAGATGCAGTGGCACTTCATCCAAGTCCGAGATATCGACTAGGCGTTCAATCAGTACTTCAAGCTTACCGCCAGTATCCTTTTGACCAAATAAGCGTGCTTTCATCACCTTGGTATCATTAAAGACAATCAGATCTCCAGCCTCTAATAAGTGAGGCAACTCAGAAAACAAACGATCTTCTACACGAGTGTCATTTATTTGAGTACGAGCTGGCAAGTATAGAAGTTTTGAAGCAGAGCGCTGCGCTAATGGGTAGCGTGCAATCAGACTGTCTGGCAGCTCATAGTCATAATCTTCAACGCTCAGATAATCTAAGACGTCGTTGTTTTTGTCGGTATCAGTTGGCGCGTCAGTATCAGTAGAGTCAATGTGAGAGTCGGTCATAATCAGTCTTTAAATGGATAGGGATTTTGGCACAATTGTAGCAGAAATACCTTTGTGAGAGGATACTTTGCTCAGCAGTAATCATGTATAAGATATGCTTCAAACCTATAAATAGCCTAAGTAAATATTATAGGCTATGTCAAATTACAAAGAAGTTTTTAAAAGAAGTTTTTATCAGTTGTAGACTAATTTATTCGAATAGATTTAGTTGAGGCAGTAACTGAGCGGCAGGTGCTAACGAAGAAAAAGTCACACCAACTAGCCGAATAGGCAGCTGACGTGGAATATCCAAGAATAGCTTGTCTAGCCAATAATGTGCAGACTCAGCGCTATCAAACGTCGTAGAAAGCGTGTGTGAGCGAGTGATTTGAGTAAAGTCTGAATATTTGATTTTTAGAGTAATGGTATGAGCGACTAACTGCTTTTGGTGCATTTGATTAAAGGCATCGGCGTTTTGCTCATATATTTGGGTGAGTAGCGCGTCATCATCATTTAGATTATCTTTGAATGTGGTCTCTGAACCAACAGACTTGTGCGTGCGTTCAGACTTTACAGGGCGCGCATCGCGGCCATGAGCAATATCATGATAAAACTGACCACGTTTACCAAATTCTTGTACCAATACGGCAGCTGGTGTACGCCGAAGATCAGCGCCATTACTCACACCCATCGCATGTAAGCGCTTTGCCGTTGCTTTGCCTATGCCATGAAACCGCTCAATGGGTAGCGTGCTAATAAAGTGATCTGCCTCTTTTGGCGTGATGATGGCTGTACCGTTAGGCTTATTGATGTCAGAGGCAATCTTGGCGAGCATTTTATTAAATGACACGCCAGCAGACGCAGTCAATCCTGTATATTCCAATATCTGCGCACGTAACCAATTGGCCATTAATGTCGCTGAGCCTTTGTGTACAGATAACCCTGTGACATCAAGATACGCTTCATCTAATGATAGCGGCTCCACATGGGGCGTTAAACTATGCATAATGCGGCGAATATCACTACTGACCGCTCGATAAACCTCGAAACGCGGTCTTACAAATATCACTTCTGGGCAACGTTTGCGAGCTTCATAGCATGACATTGCAGAGCGTACACCGAATTGACGCACCTCATAACTGGCAGCGGCAACCACACCTCGACCATTAGGATCACCACCAACCACCAATGGCTTACCACGTAGTTCAGGAAAGTCACGCTGCTCCACACTGGCATAAAAAGCATCCATATCGATATGAATGATTTTACGGGAGTTCAATTGAATAGAGTCTGTCATATTCAATATTTTACCTGAATTAATGGCTTTTTCTATTATCAATTGTTAGAGACCAAAGTAGCTTTTCCGTAAATTTTTGACTAAACCGCAATAATATTTAACTATTGATATATATTGGTAATTGAATATATTGTAATGTTATGTACAGCAAACAAGACAACTTTATAAACCTTATGCTAATGTTAGCGAACAGTTGTTTTCTATCAGCATCTTTTATTAAGAGGTTTGGTAAGTTATTTTATTTTAATAAACCGTCTATCTTAATAGAGCTGCCATTCATCATAAATTTGATGGACATCTATTATAGTTGGCAGATTAAAGTTTTAAACTATAAGTATTCACAGTAATAGGTACGGTAACAAGAGTAGTTAACGCCTCATATATTTTTAGTACTGTAAAAAGACGTTGTTTGTAGCGCTCATACCAAACTTGTGCATTGAGTACTGGTAGATTAGCTCTTTAAAAAAATATCGTTGCTAGAGAGTTCAGAACGACCAAGGAGCAGAAAATGAATAACGAATTGAAAGGGAGTGATTTAACACGGGCAATGCTAGCACGCGGCGAAAAACGAGTATGGTGTGCAGTTTGCGATGACAGCGACGAGCAAGCTATGATGGATCATTGTGGTAATGACTTTACCGCGTATATTGTGTCGTTTCGTAATGGGTCTTTTTATTGCAGTGCTGGCATGCCATGGAGCTATGCCGTACCGATTAAGATAAGTGTTGTTAGAGAATCTGAAGTAGCGATGTAAACAAAGAATTCACAGATATAAAAGTAACAGACACAAAAAAACCTCCGAAAAGGGAGGTTAGATTGTACTGCTATATGGTACCAGTGGTCGGACTCGAACCGACACGCTTTTAAAGGCAACGGATTTTGAATCCGTCATGTCTACCAATTCCATCACACTGGCATGTTAGAAGATAATGTCTATTAAATAAATATTATCGAATTGGGCTACAGGGTTAACTCTGTATAGGCTGCGTATTATAGCAGCCTATTTTTGGTCGTCAAGACTTATTTAAAATAATTTTCGATCAATTCAACATTTTTATCCTACAAAGGCACGTTCAACTGCGTAATCTGCTTGCACACCCATGCGCGGTGATACAGTCAGACCAAAATCATCTAGAATGGCTGACACTTCGGCGTTGAATGGCATGCTGCCACATAACATGACGCGGTCGTCGTCTTTATTCATTGGAGGCAAACCGATGTCTTCGAATAATTTGCCAGACTTCATCAAGTCTGTGACTCGGCCTTGGTTTCTAAACTCTTCACGAGTGACAGTCGGGTAGTAGATGAACTTTTCGCGGAACCATTCACCAAAGATTTCATCATTCGGTAGCTCATTTTCGAACATATCGCGATAAGCCAAATCATCAACGTGGCGGACACCATGAACCAAAATAACTTTGTCAAAACGATCATATACTTCAGGGTCACGTGCCAATGCCAAGAAAGGGGCAAGTCCGGTACCTGTTGAGAGCATGTATAAATGTTTGCCAGGTAATAAATCATCTAATACCAACGTACCTGTTGGTTTTTTGCTGACCAATAGCTCATCGCCGACTTTGATGTGCTGCAAACGTGAGGTTAAAGGGCCGTCTTGAACTTTGATGGAGAAAAACTCTAAATGCTCTTCGTAGTTAGGACTAGCAATCGAGTAAGCACGTAGCAGTGGTCTACCATCGACAACAAGACCAATCATCGCAAATTCGCCATTACGAAAGCGTAGGCCATCGTCACGAGTGGTTTTAATGCTAAATAGAGAGTCATTCCAATGATGAACCTCTGTGACCGTTTCGGTGCGAAGTTTTGACATAAAGTCCTCGTTAATTAATAAGTGGTTATCGCTGTCGTTAGGCTTAAATACGTATTAAATCAAAATTTTCAATGATAGATTAAAAAATATAAAAACCTATCAGTATTCTAATAGTTATCGAAAAAGCTGAATGTTAAAACGTACCTACCGTAAAATTCAATAATCAGGTTTATCTATCAGCCGATAGGGCTGTAGACTATTTTTCTTGCATGTTAAATCATCAGTATTGATAAGAGGAGTTACAGATAAGCCAAATGTAAAAGACTCTCATCAAAAAATTTCTTGCACATGATATCAAACTTTAAAGTAAAAATCCGTCTAGCTGCTACCCACCAGCATGATAAAATGGAATATCGTTAGTGAGTAATTTTGTATCATTTGGCCAAATTGTCTAAAAAGAACCGTTTTTTATTACTGGAGCCGCGCTATGTCTGATGACAATATGTCTTTAGATAACTCTCACCACGCCCCAATCATTGGCTACCATCGTGCGCCGCTTTCACAAAAATTTGGGGCGCCGCGTCAGCCGAATTTGGTCGCGCTGATCAGTGCCATTGAAATGCTAGCGCCCTACGATACGCCAGCCGCGTTTGAGGGTTTAGAAGACTTTAGCCATATATGGATCAGTTGGCAGTTTCATCATAATTATCGAGATAAAGACAATCAACAAGCCAATAATGGCTTTCGAGCGCAAGTGCGGCCACCAAGACTGGGTGGCAACCAAAAGATAGGCGTATTTGCCAGTCGCAGTATGTATCGTCCATCAGAACTGGGACTGTCCGTTGTCAAACTTGAGCGTATTGAGATAGTACAAGGTCGCGTACTACTTATCATCAAGGGTGCTGATATGATAGATGGCACGCCAATTATCGATATAAAGCCGTACGTAGCTTATAGCGACGTGCTTCTAGATGCAAAAAGTGGATTTGCACCGATTGCGCCAACATTGCTAGATGTGGTCATAACAGAGGCGGCTTACGAACAATTTATGCTGCTAGCAAGCGTAGCAGAGCCTGCTGAAGTCAGTAATAATGATGCAAGCCATAGCTCTATAAAGAGTGTGCCGAAAAGTGCTACAGTTGCTTCGATGGTCGAGCACATACAAAGTCAATTGCTAATCTCTGATATCGATGCTATCAAAGCGCTAATTGCGCAAGATCCAAGGCCTGCATACCGCCGCAGAGAGAAAAAAACCTCATTTATCATGCGCTATAAGTCTGTTGATGTGAGCTTTTGGCTGATAGACTCAGGACAGTTGCAAATAACAGCGGTAGTGGCAATATAAGTGATATGAATCGATAGCATGTTTGTCAACGTACCCCAAACAATAAAAGAAGAAAAATATGGCTGCTCAGAATTATTCGATAGTGATTGATTTACGCTGGTGCCTAGATGAATTATTGGCAGATAAAGTCATCGATCAACGTGGCTATAATTTGGTAATCACCAGCCGCCGAAACAAAGCGCAGCATCCATTGCTGACGATTAGTGAGTTTGGCTTGCCCAATGGCCATGCCCTAGATGGTAACTCTGATAATAAGTTGACGCTGGCATGGCTAAATCAGTGGCTAGCGGCCAAAGCAGACATGCCACTCGTTCGTATTGATCCATTAAAAGTTGACGTCCCGGCAGTGACGCAGCTGATGTCTTTTGAATATGCACGCTCACAGTATATTTTGCCCATTGAGGTCACTTTAGATGAAGTGGTCATCGGGACAGATCAACCTTTTTATACCGATTGGCACTCAAATATCGAAAAGCTAATCAAGTCAAAAAGCTATCGCACGGTCTATATCAATCCTGAGCAAATCAATCGCTACCGCCAAGAGTTCTATCAAGTCACGCAAGCAATAGCAGGGGCAAATAGTGTTCACAAACGTGCTGCGGCTGATGTTACTAATGTCGAAGCATTGCTGCAATTGGGTGACAACACCAACCCTGATGCCAATGACCAGCATATCGTCAGAGTCGTTGATTGGCTCTTACAATATGCTTTTGAGCAGCGTGCCAGTGATATCCATTTGGAGCCGCGCCGTGAGACAGGAAAAGTGCGTTTTCGTATTGATGGCGTGCTGCATACTGTGTACGAGATGCCACTCGCGATTATCGTGGCAGTGACGGCACGTATCAAAATCTTAGGGCGTCTGAACGTTGCAGAAAAACGTAAGCCGCAAGATGGTCGACTAAAAACGCGTACGCCGAAAGGGCTAGAGACTGAGCTACGTCTCTCTACCATGCCCACTGCCTTTGGTGAAAAGCTGGTCATGCGAGTCTTTGACCCTGAAGTGCTCGTACGCTCGTTCGCGCAGCTTGGTCTGTCGGGTAAGCAGCTTGAGACGTGGCATGAGCTGACCGCAAATCCCAACGGCATTATTTTGGTCACGGGCCCAACCGGATCAGGTAAAACCACCACCCTTTATAGCACGCTCAAGCAGCTAGCCACTGAGCAGGTGAATGTTTGTACGATTGAAGACCCCATTGAGATGATCGAGCCTGCCTTTAACCAAATGCAGGTCAATCCAGGTGTCGATTTGTACTTTGCGGATGGTATTCGCTCCCTGATGCGTCAGGATCCTGACATCATTATGGTTGGGGAGATACGGGATGCAGAAACAGCAAATATGGCAGTACAAGCCTCACTGACGGGGCATTTGGTGCTCTCGACCTTGCATACCAATGACGCACCAAGTTCTATTACGCGCTTGCACGATCTGGGTATTCAGCCTTTTTTGACCTCAGCGACTATATTAGGGGTCATGGCACAGCGCCTGTTACGGACGCTATGTCCGCACTGCAAAAAAGCAGTAGAGGTGACGCCGGACAGCGAAATAGCCATTCAGTGGCAAGAGCTTGTTCAGCCTTGGCGCGCGCCAGTACCCACACAGATTTATACCGCGCAAGGCTGCGAGCACTGTCGACATACTGGCTATCAAGGACGAGTCGGACTCTATGAGATTATGCCGCTCTCTAATGAGTTAAAAAAATTGGTCGCTGCCGATGCCAATTTAGACGTACTTAAGCAACAGGCATACCGCGAAGGGGTGCAACCCTTACGTGTCTCTGGTGCAAAACGCGTGAGTGAAGGGGTGACGACGATAGAAGAGGTGATGCGTGTGGTGCCGCTACATTAGTATGAGGTATTTACAAACCAGATTATCAACAATAGCCACACCTAAATATTGCTGTGTTTGACTATAGCGATATTTTCTCGACTTGAAAATATAAGTCTTTAGAGCAATCAACACACTAACGAATGTTAAATTCCAATAACTTTTACTGATATTGTTCCAATAACGAGATTATTTATGTTTACAGATACACATTGCCACCTTAACCGCTTAGATCTAACCAAATATGATGGCCAACTGGCTGGCGCGATTGACGCCATGAAAACGGCTAATGTCACTCGCGCGATGGCGATCATGTGTGATTTTGCTGAATATGATGAGATTGCTGATATTGTCAGCACTTATAATGATGAGACTTTAAACCTAGGGATGAGCGTCGGTATTCATCCTTGTGAAGACATTGGTATATTACAATCAGCGACAGTCGAGCGTCTGATAGAAACGGCCAAAGCGGATCATGTGTGGGCAATTGGAGAGACAGGACTCGATTATTACTGGTCAACAGAAAACAAAAAAGCGCAGCAAGCCAGCCTTGCGCGTCATATTCATGCCAGTCAGCAACTAAAAAAGCCACTCGTCATCCATATGCGTGATGCCAAAGAAGACACGATTGATATTCTAAAAAGTGAAGGTGCGGAGCATGGCATCATTCATTGTTTTACTGAAGATTGGGAGACGGCGAAGCGTGCGCTAGATCTAGGGTTTTATATCTCATTCTCAGGTATCGTGAGCTTTAAGAGCGCGCAAGACATCAAGGATGCAGCTCAAAAAATGCCGAGAGACAGAATACTTATTGAAACTGACAGTCCATACTTGGCGCCAGTCCCCAAACGCGGTAGACCAAACGAGCCTGCATATGTTCCCTACGTGGCAAACTGTATCGCAGACATGTATGGATGTAGTAGCGAGGAAGTCGGTGCACTGACGGCAAAAAACTTTGAAAATTTACTGGCACAGTATCATTAAAATGGTTATGCTATGACCACTCAGTCATTTATTTGATAGTCTTGTGGTTCAATCCCCTTAGGTATGTATCACACTAAATATAGCCACCTGATTATCAATGACTATTTAGCAAACATAAGCATATTCCCTTTTGTGGTCCTCGAGCAGTCTTGGTACAGTCTCATACTTTCATTGCCGATGTACTGCCGTAAATGATGGTTGTATGCTTAATCTTGTCATGTTTTAGGAGAGATTATGAGTCGTCAGCATCAGTTTAAGGCACGAGAAGAAAATATCTTAGCGATGGCAGAGCAATTGCTACTTGAGTCAGGCGATGGTGATATTACTTTGGACAGTTTGGCAGATCAGCTCGACTTGGCTAAAGGCACGCTATATAAGCATTTTTCTAGCAAAGATGAGCTTTATCTGCGTATTATTATCCGCTACGAAGAGCAGCTATTTGATATCAACCGTATTGATGACTGTCCCTCGGCAGGCGTTGCCCGCATGATTCTTCAGCAGCTATTTAATCCACAAAAAGCCATGCTATTGAATCAAATCGAAGAGCGTCTGGCAGCATCGGTCACTGGTCTGAATCGCTTATTTGGCGAGTTGTATGATATTCGTCGCCAGCGTATGAAGCGCTTGATTGATATTATCAGTGCTTATCTGAAAGACGAGCATAGTAGTCTGAGTACTCGCGATTATTTATCTTCTATTTGGGCGATGGGTCAAGGCGGTGCGGGTCTACTAAACTCAAGCTTTTATCAGCGTTATTTGGGTCGACGTGATACCTTGCGCTACGCCTTTGTTCAGCAAATGCTAGAATTGCCGAGTCATTATCCTGCCGAAGATGAAGAGGTGATGGATGAGGATATGCAAGAATTAGTAGAGCAGATCGATACTGAATCAGAAGAGCATCGCAATACCAATTATTAGAATGTCGACTGATTTTCGATGTCATTGATTATTTAGTGTTACGTGTTGTCATACCTGATATGGCAGCACGTCAAAATGTATCTTTCAATGTATCTTTCTTAGCGTTCATAAAAATGAACGTTATCACCCTATATACAAAACTGAATTACAGGCTTATAGGTGCAATATGCCGGTCACTGTCAAGACTCAGTCCAGCTCAGCAGCCAATTGCCCTTTAGCCATCGTCGGTCAATCGCCTTGTCCAAATCGCTTTGGTATTTTAGCTACATCGTCTGATTGTAGTTGTCTCTCTCTATCAAGTAATGCATGTCCCTCACAACATACCTCATCAATAAGCAGTCATAAGCAAAGTGGTTTTACGCTGGTTGAAATCGTGGTAGTGGTGGTGATTCTATCTATATTTGCCGGCATGATGAGTCTGTCTGTCGGCAGTAGTGACTCTCGCAAAAACCGCGCCTTTTATGAACACTTCACTGATTCGCTGAGCTACGTCCGTTTGCTATCAGTTGAGCGTATGCAGCCGATGGGCTTACGTTTGCAGGCAGATAAGCAGGGACAGGTAGCGCCTGTAATCGTTACCTTATCGAATCCTTATATTGCCTATCAAACGGCTGATATTTCAGTAGGTAACAGGGACAACCAGCCAAAGAACGCAATGGAGCTGTCTGCTGATTTGAGCAGTCTGTCAGACTCTACTGGAGAGACTCAGCCAACACCGAGCTGGGAGGTTGAATCAGAGGTTAGCTTGCCTGAGCTGCCCGCTGGCGTGAGTATCAGAGTGCAGAGCTTGGATGCTAGTAATTCAACGAGTACAGGACAGACGCAAACGCTACAGCCTTGGTTTAGTGATCAAAGCGTGCCGCAGGTACTATGGTTTGGTACGGGCCAAGCGACGCCTGTCAACATCGAAGTAATTCACGATTCGCGTCTGGTGGGTGAGGTGATTACGATAATGCCCGATGGTAGTATGATGATAGGGCAGGGATTATAGTGAATAAGTTGTCCAAATATTCGGCGACGAAGGCTCAGCCTACGTCTCTCAAATCTATATCACTTAAGTCTGGGCGCGAGAGTGGTTTTACCTTGATTGAGGTAATGGTTGCCTTAGCCATTCTGGCAGTAGTGGCCGTCGCGGCGAGCCGTGCTAGCAGTGCGTATTTGAAATCGGTTGATATATTGCGCACCCGCACGCTTGCTCATTTTGTCGCACAAAATGCCGCTGCTGATTTGCGTATTCAAGACACATGGTTGACCGCCAACCGTACCCAAACGATTAATGCTCAAGGGCGTGACTGGCAAATAGTCATGACTGTCGGTGATGCCATCACACCTGCACTAAAACAAGTAAATATCGCAGTGGCGCCTATCATAGACGGACAGGCAGGCACGTCGGTCACTGATATTAGTGTCATGCTAAGCAATGCCGACCAAGATACAGGCAGTTTAGATTTAAGTAGTGAAAGTAGTATCGGACAAGCAGGGGGCGGCTTGTGAGTATGAAACTACAGCGCGGATTCACGCTCCTTGAGCTAATGGTTGCCATGGCGATATTTGCCATGCTGGCAGTGGCAGGCTGGCAAGTATTTGATGGTGTCAACCGCGCCCGCGAGCGCGTACAACGTCATGCGGATAATTTAGCCGTACTACAGTATGCCTATCTACAATTACAGCAAGACATGGCACAAATAATCCCGTATCAAGCGCCTAATACTCAAAATACTGGGACGGCGAGTAGCGATATAAATGGCAATACGAATAATAATGCTCAAGACAATACGCCTGAGCCATTTATGAGCTTGGACGGTGAACATATCAGCTTTGTACGCTTTGCTGATCCTGATCCACGTTATCAAAGCAGCACTAGTCTCCAGCATATTGAATATATTTTTGCAGATGAGCGCCTGATACGTCGTCAATATACCAGTCTTGAAGATGGACGCGATAGCGTCAGTTTAGACAGTGTGTTATTAGAAGGTGTTACTGCTGGGCGTTGGCAAGCCTATTTGCCAGAGCTTAGCACCAAATTTCCAAGCGATGACGTCAATAATAGTAGCAATACAAATATAGCATTGGGGCAAGCAGCGGGTGCTAACCCCGATGTTGTTTTGCTACCCAAAGGGGTTGCCGTCAACTTTACTTATCAAGAGATACCAATCACTTGGCAGTGGGCCCTAGCGCCACAACCAATACCCCGTAGTAGCGCAAAGGCTGCTAATAGCAGCGATAGTAATGATAATAGCAGCGACAATAATAATGGTAGTGATAGTAACAACAGTAATAGCGGTAGTAATACAGATAATAGCAGTGTGGGACACAGTAATTGAGAAGGTAGTATTTAACATGCATCACTTGCTCAGCGACATAAGCTCTCTATGACAATGAAAGCAAACTCTCAGCGCGGTGTGGCGCTGCTTACTATCTTACTATTGGTGGTGAGTATCACGGTGGTGGCAAGCGCGATGCTTGCTAGCCAAAAAGTTGCGATTAGGCGCAGCGGATTATTGTTTGATCAAAATCAGCTATTGCAAGACATCGATGCCGGTCAGCAGCTGGCAGTGACGATGATTCGTGCTGATAGCAAGCTTAACGACACCGATAGTGAGCAAGATATCTGGGCACAGCCGATACTGCCGTACACATTAGCGAATCATAGTGTCAGCATCGAGCTGCGTGATGAGGCGGGTCGTTTTAATATCAATAACTTACATCAAGGTGGCACGGTTGATACTGCTGCGCTAGAAGTGTTCCAACGTCTCTTAACACAGTTGAATTTAGAACCAGATATTGCTATTGCCGTCCTCGATTGGCAAGATACGGACAGTGAAGTCTATCTAGATGGCGGTGATGAAAGTGCGGTATATTCTCAGCAACTAAACCGTTCAGTAGATGGCGCACTACCAAACCAGCCTTTTGTTAGCGTTGATCAGTTACAAGAGGTTCAAGGGGTGAGTGCAGAGGTGTTAGCGACACTACGACCTTATCTGACGGCGGTTCCTTATTATTTACCTATCAATATTAATACTGCGAGCCCCGCATTGCTTGCCGCACTGATCGATGGTGCCAGCAGTCAGCAGATGCAAGGGATAGTCGACACGCGCAGTAAGCAAGCGCTCACGTCTATCGATGAGCTATGGCAACTGCCAATTTTGAGTGGCTTAGATAAAAAGCAGCGGGCAGCATTGACGCCTTTGTTGGCAGTTGATAGCCAAGCCTTTATGGCGCTTATTACCGCGAGTGATAATGCAACTGTTGGTCAGGCAAGACAGCGCTTTGCCACTGTCTTGATTGGTAAAAACGCAGCGAACGACAGTCAAACCTCAAACGACACTAGTGGTAGCAGTAGCGATGTCATTAGCGGAAAGCCCAAGGAAGTCAAAGTAGTCACGCAGCGACTATGGGCGTTTCGTCCTAGTTTTTGATGAATGGTAGTGCGCTTTTTATTAATCTCTCAAGCGAGTCTCTTCACTAGATTTCCAGTTATAAGCCCCATAAAACAACATCTGCGCTTGGCGAGTGCAGTTATGTAGCATCAACTGTTTATTTTCTTCGATGACATTTAGATCGATTTCGTCATCGTGATCTTCAGTGTAGGTCAATTCTAACCAGTCGATAATCCAAGAAAAGAACATATTTACGCCAGCCTCAGCCAATAGACGACGGTCATAATCATTGATATGGGTAAATGCTGGCTGTAATGCCAGATCATCTGCCAAGCTTTGGGCATGTTTTTTAACCAGTTCATTGATGGCTTTTCGCACAGATTCTGAGCCACCGTAGCGCTCACTGACCAAAAACTGCCAGTAGTAAGGCTGATCGCTGACCATATATAAGAACAACTGAATGCTTTTGGCTATCTGACGATCAAAGCTACGCTTGCGTCCAATTTGTAGGCTATCGCTGAGTGTGGCGAGCGTACCACCCAACTCTTCGATGACCAAGGCGCGACCGAGCGACTCCATATCATCAAAATGGCGATAAAACGCAGTCGGCACAACGCCAACCTCACGCGTGACTTGTCTGAGACTGATAGAGCTAAAAGACTGCCCTGTCATACATAGATCGAGTACGGCATTAAAAAAAGCGTGCCGAGTTTGAAGTTTTTTTTGTTCGCGACTGCTCATAATATTTCAAAATTATCCGATAGAGGTTTATCATACTCATTTCAGCGCACAAATACGACCAAAATGCACAATTCGTGCTAATTTACTAAACCTGCATTGGTCTTTTAAACCACCGTACCCCAATGACCTTGCAATTCTTGCGCCAATCGATAGGCTTCATGGTCATTCATACCTGTAATAAAATCTAAAATATTCAATATATTGTGATAAATATTGTCTGATAACACGCGGCGATGCTCATCTAAGTGTGGCTGTAGTAATCTTAACAGACTCTGTTGCTCAAACGACATAGATGATGACGTAGCCTCACTCGTCTCAGTACCCGTCCAAGCCAGTGGTACAAAGGCATCCATTAGACGATGCAAGCATTGATTGGCCATTAGCTCCATTCTTACCTTGTTTGGATGATTAAATATTTTTTCGCGGGCCAATTGCTTGGCCTGCAAGATGCCAGTTTGTACAGTGGTGTCGCAATGGGCAAACAAGCTGCCTTGGAGCGTACCTGCCAGCAAGTCTTCACTATTGGCCACAAAAGCATCGGTGATCGTATTGACCAAGCGCATCATGGCGCGTGATCGCAAAGAGGCCAGACTCTGCCTGACTGACATATGCACAGGCAGGCTGACGCTATCAGGATGCTCGCCAATCAGCTCATAAAAAATCGTGGCAACCTCGCTATAGGTTAGCATATTCAGATTGATACCATCTTCTAAATCTATCAGCGCATAACAGATATCATCTGCAGCTTCTAACAGATACGCCAACGGATGGCGTGCAAAGCCATCGTGATGTGTTGAGCGCGGCAAATGCAAACAGGCTGCCAGCTCCTCTAACTGAGAGGTCTCGCTATAAAAGCAGCCGAATTTCTGTACATTATGGGCGTTGTCATTTGCATCATTGCTGTGAGTGGCAAGCCAAGGATATTTCATAAAAGCGCCTAGCGTTGCGCAGGTAAGACGCATACCGCCTTTATCGGGATGGTGCTCATTGCGCACCAGTAACCGAAACCCTTGTGCATTGCCTTCGTAGGCCAGTAAGTCTAACCGCTCGTTGCTGCTTAATTTTTGCAAAATTGCTTGAGGATCAGGCTGCCGAAACCAGTCACGAATGGCGTACTCTCCAGCATGACCAAACGGCGGATTACCAATATCGTGAGCGAGGCAGGCTGCTTGTACAATTACGCCAATATCAGATGGCGAGACTCCTGCTAGTAAGCCATTGCCTAGCTTATCATGGAGCTTTTCTGCGGTCATCATCCCTAAAGAGCGTCCAATAGAGGAGACCTCAAGCGAATGGGTCAGGCGAGTATGGATACCCAGCTGATTGGTCAATGGATGAACTTGGGTTTTTTGATTCAACTGCCTAAACGAGTGAGAGAATACCAGTCTGTCATAGTCTTTGTGAAACTGTGAGCGAGTACTTGTATTAGCGCCGTATTTTTTGGCAGCGCCAAGACGCTGTGAGTTGAGAAGATGAGACCATTGCGCAGTAGAAGACGACAAAGAGGTTGGGGTACTTAGCATATTGGAACATCCGAAACCAAGGGAGCCTCTAGCATAACAAAATAGCGCCCTTGGTACAGCCACTAAGCGCCATGGCAATTAAGATTTATGACAATCAAAAATTACCTCTTCCTCGTCGATAGGCACATCACTATTTAGTGTTTTGTTTAGCAAGGTTGCGTTGTCACCATCCACTTGCCATATAATGCCATGAGTGTCATCTAATCCAATATCACTTGTGTATATGGTTTTGTCAGTAAGGGCGTCGCTACCAGAGGCAGCTGTCAAATCGTATTCGATACCGTCAATAAGTAGGTGCGCGGTCTGTGGTGTGGCATCGGTATGATAGTAGACGCCGATAGTAGCAGTAGGCTCACAAGAGAATGGTGTGCTGTTGCTAGCGTGCTCAGAATGGTCGTGACCCTCATGATCATGTCCTTCGTGAACGTCCATGTCATTATGACTTTCATGGTCATGTCCTGCATGATCGTGTTCCATATCATCATGGGCATGTTCATCGTGCTCTGCGTGACTGTCTACGGTTGTCACATCTTCAGATGCTGCTGGCTCACCGTCTGTTTTTGGCTGGCAGCCTAACAATGAAACTGTCATAACACTGCCTATGAGAGCAGCACTTGCAAATTTGGAAAAAGAGAAAAAGTCAGTCAAAGTATAAGCCCTCAAATAAGCAAGATAAGATATGTTATAATATAACAAAAGGGTAATAAAATAAAGCCGATGCTGGAAAATATCCAACATCGGCTGATTAGCTATCAGATAGTATTGACTAGCTAAAGCTACACGTTAAATCTAAAGTGCATGACATCGCCATCTTGAACGATGTAAGTTTTGCCTTCTAGGCGTGATTTACCAGCAGCAGCAGCGCCTTTTTCACCGTTGTATTCGATGAAATCATCATAAGCGATCACTTCAGCACGGATAAAGCCGCGCTCAAAGTCCGTGTGAATCACGCCAGCGGCTTGCGGGGCAGTAGCGCCAATTGCAACGGTCCATGCACGGACTTCTTTGACACCAGCGGTAAAATAGGTCTGCATATCAAGCAAATCATAACCACCGCGAATCACTTGATCAAGACCAGCCTCTTCCATGTCCATCTCAGCCAAAAAGTCTTTTTTGTCCTCTTCATCTAGCTGGGCAATTTCAGCTTCGATTTGGTTGCATAGAGGAATGACGATAGATTCTTCGCCAGTCGCGTAATCACGAACAGCGTCGAGATAGGGATTGTTTTCAAAACCATCTTCAGCAACGTTAGCAATATACATGGTTGGCTTTAGGGTGATGAGGCCGTAGCTGCGGATGAGTTTTTTCTCATCAGCGTCTAGATTGGCCGCGCGCGCCGCTTTGCCTTCTGCTAATAATGGCTCAATCTTTTTGAACACATCCAGCATGGCGCTAGCGTCTTTGTCACCGCCTTTGGCTTTTTTGGTCAAGTTCAGTATCGCGCGTTCAACCGCTTCCAAATCTGCCAATGCCAACTCAGTATTGATGGTTTCGATATCATCAATCGGACTGACGCGACCATCGACGTGTACCACGTTGTCATCATCAAAACAGCGAACGACATGGGCAATCGCATCAGTCTCACGGATGTTGGCGAGGAACTGGTTGCCCATGCCTTCGCCTTTTGACGCGCCTGCCACCAAACCTGCGATGTCTACAAACTCCATCGTCGTTGGCAATACGCGTTCAGGGTTGACGATATCAGCCAATTTCTTTAGGCGTGGATCGGGTACTGGTACGATACCGGTGTTGGGATCTTTGGTACAAAACGGAAAGTTTTCAGCGGCGATACCCGCTTTGGTCAACGCATTAAACAAGGTGGATTTACCCACGTTTGGTAGGCCGACGATGCCGCAATTAAAACCCATAACAGTCTCTCAATGTATTAATAAAATAGTTGGTACTGAGCTAATATAAGACTTGATATTTAGTCAGGATAAAACTGAGTTCATCTAAAGCTCAGCTTGTTTGAAATATTAGTCAAATAGACAATCAAAATTGGGCACATTGTAGCAAATTTACGGGAATAGGGGTGAGGTTGTTACTTTATATGCTAAGGTTTTTACTCAGCGGTGGCAGGTGTGTTTGTACTAAGGCTCAGATAGGTTAAACGCTGAAAAGTGAATACAATGGGTTGCTTCTTATTTAGACAAGCGGTGTTCGATTTGGTATTCAGTATTTTTTGCTATAGTACGTTATCATAGATAAATAGTGGCATCAGCTCACAAACAGTCAGTGAAATTTGCTGGCTGGTTTAATTTTTTCAAACAATCAGCTCGCTCCAAAACAAAATGTAAGGCAATATCCGATAATGACAACCTCGATTTTTGATACACGCCGCTATAAATATCCACAGAATTTTCTTGAGATGAAGCCCAAACTTGCTCGACTTGAGCAGGCCATCAAAAAGCTCGAGACAAACCTCATTGACGCTAATGATCAAGCAAATACGAAGCTGTTGACGCAAAGGTTGGATAGTCATTTGGGATTGAAGGTCGACTATGCCAGTGAGCTCAATCCCGATCAGCTCATGGCTGCCACCACTATCGAAGGTAAAGTGTTGGTGATTGCGGGTGCAGGATCGGGCAAAACCAAGACTTTGACCTATCGCACCAGCTATTTGCTCGAAAACGGCGTGTCACCTAAAGAGATTTTGCTACTAACCTTTACTCGTAAAGCGGCAAATGAAATCAAAGATCGCGCTAAATCTTTGCTGGCAAGTAGTCTTTCAAATCAAGAGCTATCTGATGATGCATTGGCTGAAGATAAGCTCCCAACTGACAAGGCATTAAATAATATCACCAGTGGCACCTTTCACTCATTTTGCAATATGCTGCTGCGTCAATACTCTGGTCTGCTCGGTATCAATCCACGATTTACGATTTTAGATACTGGCGATAGCGAGGATGCTATCGACTTGGTACATAAAGAAAAAAAGTATCCTACCCAAACCAAAACCCAAGCCTTTCCGCGCAAAAAAACATTGCAAAATATCATTTCAACCTCTAGAAACAGACGCATTCCTATTCGCGACCTAATAGAAAGTAGCTATCCTGATATCGCCGTACATATTCCTATCATCGAGCAATTAGCAATTGATTTTCATGAGTATAAGCGCGCCAATCACTTATACGATTTTGACGACATTATCAGTCAAGTGGTACGTCATCTAAAAACCAACGACACCTTTAGGCAGCGACTTCAAAACACATATCGTTATGTCATGGTTGATGAATATCAAGACACCAATATTCCGCAAAAGCAGCTAATTGACTTAATATGTGAGCCTGATTCGGTGTCACTAATGGTCGTTGGCGATGACAATCAAAGCATCTATGCCTTTCGCGGTGCTAATTACGAAAATATTTTGCTATTTGGTGAGACGTATCCCAATGCCAAACTTATCAAGCTTGAGCAAAATTATCGCAGTACACCTTCGGTACTAAACTATATCAACGCGTTGTCAGCGCAAATCACGCTAGGCTATCAAAAGCAGCTGTATTCTGATGCGCCAATAGCAGGCGACAAGCCAATATTTCGACGACTCAGCGATGAGACAAAAGAAGCGAGTTATATCACTGATAAGATAGTCGCGCTAAAGCCTGAGTATGATTATAACGACTTTGCGGTATTGTGCCGCACGTCTTTTCAGTCCAATTATGTACAGCTAGAATTTATGGCGCGCAATATTCCCTTCATCGTGGTGGGCGGTATCAAGTTTATTGAAAGACGCCATATCAAAGACGTGTTGGCTTTTGTCAAAGTTCTCTATAACCCGAACGATACGATTGCTTGGCATCGTATTTTAACTTTGTTTAAAGGGGTAGGAGCAGTCACGGCGACGCGCTTAACCCAAGCCATCACCGCTGACAATAATGCGTTTGAGTCGCTACTGGCAGCATCGTTTGCCAAAAAAAGCGATCAGCTAAAGCCTCTATACCACACGCTTACCAAGGCCCAGCAAGCAGAAACGGTTGAGACAGCCATTGAGCATATTCTTGAGTTTTATATCCCTGTGTTAAAGTTGATAGAAGACAACTGGCGTGAGCGTAGCGAGGACTTTCGGGTGCTAAAGAATTTAGCGACAGAGCACACGAGCCTCGATAGCTTTTTAGAAAATCTTGCGCTCGATCCGCCCAATGACTCAGTCGCGGTCATGGAAAGCTCTGACGATGGACAAAGTAATGATAAAGTCACGATCTCAACCATTCATAGCGCAAAAGGGCTTGAGTGGCCAGTGGTGTTCGTCAATTCATTGGTCGATGGCATCACGCCGCATCATCGCTCATTGGACGACTTTGAAGCATTAGAAGAAGAGCGTAAGCTGTTTTATGTGGCCTGTAGTCGTGCGAAGACGCAGCTGTATTTGACCGCGCCGAATTACTTCTCTAGTTACTCTGGATACTTTGATATGGCCTCACGCTTTATTGCGGAACTATCGGCTGACGAGGTAACAGTAGAGACGGTAAAATCGCCTATCAAGAAAAATGATGACCCAATATGGTGGTGATTTTTTGAGGATATTGATGGTATCTATCATACTGGGTTTTAGTGTGTATTTTGCGGATTTTGGTCGTCCAATAATGGCTTCATACGCCAACTATTCCTTTTGAAAATGACCTACAAATAAATGTATAGCCAAAAGTATTTAATAGCAAAAATATTTTTCAAATAAGGGTTTAAAATTTATCCCAATGCGTTACTATGACCACCTAATTTGGTAAGACCTTTATATTTGATACTCTGTATTAACACCCTAAGAAAAGGATAGGTTATGCGCTACGAAGTGATCGTTATCGGTGCAGGTATGGTTGGCACGTCAATCGCGTGGCATCTACAAAAAAATAACTCAAACGTATTACTCTTAGACAAAAAATTGCCAGGGTCAGAGACCTCATATGGTAATGCCGGCTTGATTCAGCGCGAAGCCATTCATACGCATCCTTTTCCTCGTCAGCTGACAGAGATGATCCGAGTATTACCTAACCAAGGTACTGATATTCGTTATCGCATACCGGCAATTCTGCGTTATCACCAAGCGCTGCTACAGTACTGGAAATACTCAACGCCTGCGTCAGTCAAAAAAATCGAATCTGAGTGGCAGACCTTGATTGAGCATTGTACCAGTGAGCACCAAACCATGATTAGCGCCTCTGGTGCTGATGAGCTCATTACTCGTGATGGTTGGCTACAATTACATCGCTCAGAAGAGACTTTCAAAGAAGCGCAAGCATCCGCCATTGATGCACGTAATCAAGGGGTTGAGCACAATGTATTGAACCTTGAAGAGCTAAAAGCAATGGAGCCCCGCGCCAATTTTGACGGTTTCGTTGGTGCTATTCATTGGTTGAATTCATGGCAGGTATCAAACCCAAGCTCGCTGGTAAAAGCCTACGCAAAAAACTTCCAAGACATGCAAGGTACGATCAAAGAAAATGACGTCAAAGAAATCGTCAAAGAGGCGGATGGCTGGAAAATCACCACTGATAAAGATACCTATTATAGTGATAAATTGGTCATCGCAGCAGGTCCTTGGTCAAATGATTTGATCAGACCACTTGGTTACAATCTGCCATTGTTCCCAATGCGCGGCTATCATCAGCATTTCAAAGTGACAGACAAGAACACAATCCATCACAGTATGTTTGATATGGACAAAGGCTTTGTCATGGGGCCAATGCAGCAGGGTATCCGTATCACTACGGGTGCTGAGATGACTACCATGAATGCGCCAAAGAATTTTGGTCAATTACAAACGGTATTGAAGCTTGCAAGAAAAATTTTGCCATTAGAAGATGCGGTTGAGAGTGAAGCATGGGCAGGATCGCGTCCTTGTATGCCTGACATGAAGCCCGTCATCGGTCCTGCTGATAAGCATGACAACCTCTGGTTCGCATTTGGTCACAGCCATCAAGGCTTCACTTTGGGACCAATGACAGGGCGTCTGGTTGAAGAGATGATTCATAATAAGCCTGCATTGGTCGATCTTGCACCATTTAGTGCCCAGCGTTTTTCTAACTAAGCGCGACTTGACTGACTAAACACAGATTCAAATTAATAAAAAGGTATAGACATGATTAAGAAGCTACATAGCAATCAGCGCATGAGCAAAACGGTAATCCATAACCAGACGATCTATTTGTGTGGTCAGGTCGGTAATGCAGAAGACGATATCAAAGCGCAAACGTTGACGTGTTTGGAAAAAATCCAAACGCTATTAGAAGAAGTGGGCAGCGACAAATCAAAGCTACTATCAGTCACCGTTTGGATCAAAGATATGGCGGATTTTGCTGCTATGAATGAAGTCTATGACAAGTGGTTTGAAGGCATACAGCCACCAGCGCGTGCTTGCGGCGAATCAGCATTGGCACGCCCTGAGCTATTGGTTGAGATGATTGCCATCGCTGCTGAGTAATAAGCGGCTCGTAGTACTTGTAGTATATGTATTAAATAGAAATAAAGAAGGCCATGATAGCGATATCATGGCCTTTTCTATGCGTAGCAATAAGCCAACTCGATTATTGAAAAGGAATATGCTAGCTTTTTAATCCAAGCACGCGCCGTATAACGTCAGCGAAGCAATACAATGATTATTATAGGAATTAGCATTCTTTCCATACCGCTTGGCGTTTCTCAATAAAAGCATCAATCCCTTCACCCACATCGTCTGCCACCATATTGCAAGTCATGACCTCACTGGCATAGTCATAAGCGTCTTCGACACTCATATCCAGCTGCTTATAAAACATACAGAAGGTCATCTCTATCTAGAGTGGTGCCTAATTGAGTCATTTATCATCCTTGATAATGGGTTGGTTTATAGTTTTATATATAGCTGACTAAATAGTAGCATGGCTCATATTCTATACAATAGATGGAGCACATAGAAAGCGCATAAAAAAATAGCGCACTCAGGTGAGGAGTACGCTATTGGTTTTTCAGTTAAATATAAGCTAAATTCATACTAAGCTGTATTTATACTGAACCTAGTATGCGCCTTCGCTATAGATAAGCTCGTAGCTATGGCTATATATCTCGACGATGTTACCGAACGGGTCTTCCATATAGATCATGCGATATGGCTTTTCGCCAGGGTAGTAGTAGCGTGGTTTTTCCATACGTTTTTTGCCACCTGCGGCAACCATACGCTCAGCCAGCGCTTCAACGTTTGGGTCTTGGACGCAGAAGTGAAAAATACCTGTTTTCCAGTATTCAAAGTTATTTTCAGGGTTTTCCTGATTTTTAAATTCAAAAATCTCAACACCGATACGGTCACCAGTGGAGAGGTGAGCGATCCGAAAGCGGCCCCAACCAGCACCGAATACTTCAGTGCACATCTTACCAATCGGGCTGTCATCTTCAATAATCTCAGTAGGCTCCATGATGGTGTACCAACCCAGCACTTCAGTATAAAATTTTACAGCAGCATCTAAGTCAGGGACTGACAGACCGATGTGCGAAAAGCTTCTGGGATAAACGTTGTTCATAGCTTGTGCTCCTGTTTGCTGTACTCTTGTTTGACGTGAGGCCAGTATACAAACGCACTGTCATTATGTAAAATTATCAAATATTATAAAAATAAGTATGAAACGTAATGATTAATGTCACATGGCTACGCACTTTTTGTACGCTTGCCGAAGTTGGGCACTTTACTCGCACGGCTGAACGTCTATATATGACACAGTCCGGTGTGAGCCAACATATACGTAAGCTAGAAGAGCAGCTGGACACAGATTTGTTAATTCGACAAGGAAAGCAGTTCTCATTGACCAATGCAGGTGAGCAGCTTTATAAAGAAGCAGGCGAGATATTGCAGCGATTATCAAATTTAGAGCAGCGCATCAGTGAAGATCCGCCTTACGAAGGGCTAGTACGGTTGATGTCACCGGGTAGTGTGGGACTTAAGCTATACCCGCAGCTTTTGACCTTACAGCAACAGCACCCAAAGCTAGTGATTGATTATCGCTTTGCCCCCAATGCTGATATTGAGCAGGCATTGGCAAATCACGAGATCGATATTGGTTTTATGACGGACATCTCAGATGATGAAACGATTAGCTGCAAGCCTATGGCGCAAGAAGCATTGATACTCGTAACCCCTGCGACTACAGTAGAGCCGAGCTGGGAGCAGCTTATGGCACTTGGATTTATCGATCATCCGGATGGTGCCCATCATGCAGGCATGCTACTGACTGCCAATTACGAGCAATTCCAGCATATCAATGATTTTGAGAAAAAAGGCTTCTCTAATCAGATTGGTCTAATTTTAGAGCCCGTCAGCAGGGGAATAGGTTTTACTGTCTTGCCGGCGCATGCGGTGGCTGCTTATCCAAAGCCTGAGCTGATTAACAGTCATCATTTACCAGTTGCTGTTAGCGAAACGCTATATCTGGCAGTCAGACAACAGCAGGCACTTTCTAATAGAATGCATACGGTCATTAATGCAGTAAAAAAATGGCTATAGATATGTTGAGAGTGATAAATGTACAGCTAACAAAGGGTTTAATAACTGTACATTTAGTGAAGAAGGTTCATTGATAGATTGCGACTATCTCAAAGTCTGCCCAAGTTTGATACTTGCAGCGATATTAGCAGCAGTCGTTTCAATGTTGTTATAAGCAGAACCCAACACATTATCGATCGTATCTACTTTTTGGATACTTGGCATCACAACATTGAACTGACTGGTCTGAGCAGGTTTTAGTCCGTCAACACTGCCGCAGATAGCGATAACAGGTGTGCGGCTGGCCTTAGCGATTTGGCTGATACCACCAGCGACCTTACCCATGGCGGTTTGCGCATCGAGCTTGCCTTCACCTGTGATGACAAGATCAGCCTCTGCGATATGCTGTGACAGGTGAGCCACTTCGGCAACCGTATCAAAGCCTGACTTCAGCTGAGCTTTAAAGAACGTCATCATCGCATAGCCAAGACCGCCTGCCGCGCCAGCGCCTGCAACGTGTTGACAGTCTTCATAGCCATGCTGTCCACATATGGTCGCAAAGTGACTGAGCGCTTTATCCAAGGTATTGACTTGCTCCGGACAAGCGCCTTTTTGTGGGCCAAACACAGCGCTGGCCCCAAGCAGACCACAGAGCGGATTGGTCACATCACAAGCAACCTCAAATACTGTGTCTGATATCTTTGTATGAAGGTTAGTATTATCGAGTTTATGTAAGCTGGCAAGTGCGCCACCACCATGAGTGAGCAGACTGTCATTGATATCATGAAATGTTATGCCTAACGCCATTAGCATGCCAAGGCCTGCATCATTGGTTGCGCTACCACCCAGACCGATGATGATGCGTTTAGCCCCTTCCTCCAAAGCATCAGCAATCAGCTCCCCAACGCCATAAGTGCTAGCAACGATAGGATTACGCTCATCAGCTGTTAGTAGGTGCAATCCGCAGGCTTGAGCCACTTCAATAACCGCCGTCGCATTGGGCAATAACAGATACTTGGCGATGATTGGTCTCATCAATGGATCATGCACTCTGACTTCTTTCCAGCGCCCACCCAAGACATAAGACAATACCGCTGAGGTGCCTTCACCGCCATCCGCCATCGGCAATAATTTGTAATCAGCATCTGGAAACACTTGACTAAAGCCAGATTGAACGGCGTGGCAAACATCGAGTGCTTCTAGGCTTTCTTTAAACGAGTCAGGGGCGATCAAAATTTTCATACGGCTCTCTTTGAATATCTTAATGACACGATCATCGCAACAGTGTCGTGTTTTAAAACGTTTACTTAGCAATAATCAAATAAACGTATATATACGTACCCAATCTCATGAACTAGATAAACACTAGGGTTAACAACCAGATAAATACGATGCTAGTCACCCCTTGGATACCAGTGGCCATTGAGTGCGCTTTGTACGCTTGTGCCACGCTCATGCGACTAAACTGACTCACGATCCAAAAGAAGCTATCATTGGCGTGAGAGATCGTCATGGCACCGGCACCAATTGCCATCACACAGAATACACGGCCAAGCTCACTGTCCAAGCCAATTTGGTTCAACAGTGGGGCAACCATAGCAGAGGTTGTGACCAATGCCACTGTGGTTGAGCCTTGTGCTGTTTTTAGCGCAGCAGAGACGATAAATGGCATAAAAATACCTAAACCCAAGGCCGATAACGTTGAACCTAGATAATCGCCAATTGGCGTCACTTTTAGCATGGCACCAAATGCGCCACCAGCACCAGTGATCAGTAGGATAGGGGCTGCTACTACCAAACCTTGTGAGATACTATCGCTGATTTGCTGCGTTTTTTGCTCTGAATCAATCAATAAAAACGATAAAAACAAACCAATCAACAATGCAGTCAGTGGATTACCGATGAATATCAAAACCTCTGCTAGCGTACCACTACCGAACGGTGCACTTGGGAAATTGGCAACCGACGACAGACAAATTAATATGATAGGCACAATGATAGGTAAAAACGCCATTGTTGCTGAAGGCAGTTTGCTGTAGTCATCGCGTGTTTTTATGCCTTCAGGTAGGGTCGCTGCTTGAGCATCTGTGGCATTGATATTATCAGGCGTGGCATTAAGAAAGCGATTCGACCACCACCAGCCGGCCAATACGGCAACAGCCGTGACAACCACACCGACCATGATGACCAAACCTAAGTTTGACTCTAGTCCTAAATTACCTGCCGCCGCGATTGGGCCTGGCGTAGGCGGTACGAAGGTATGAGTGGCGTATAGACCAGTAGCCAAGGCAATACTCATCGCGACACTTGATACATGTAATCGCTCAGCCAAAGACTCTTTTAAAGAGTTTAAGATAATGTAGCCAGAATCACAAAATACAGGCACCGAAACCACTGCACCGACGATAGACATGGTCAAAGTAGGGAAGCGTGGCCCCAATACTTTGATGACTGACTCTGCCATTACAATAGCCGCCCCTGTTTTTTCGAGGATTAAGCCAATAATCGTACCAAACACAATCACAAGACCGATGTAGCCTAAAATACCACCGAAACCATCAGAGATTGTCTTTGCAACAGTGTTGAGCGGTACTTGGTAAAAAAGGGCAACCAAAAAAGCGGACAAAATCAACACTAAAAAAGGATGCCACTTCAATTTTGCGGTAGCGAAAATAATAAAAAGAATGGTCAGCACAAGCCAAAATACAATCATCACTGTCTCAATATGGTTTATATCTTAATGAGTTATTCACGCAAACAGGCATCAATAACGATACGAAATTTTGAAGGGGCATATTTTATAGCAAATAGGGGGCACTAGGAAATACATTTGTCAAAGAGATGCTGTTTGTTATGGCGATATGAACATTTTCTGATGAGAGTAGTGGCATTCTTATGCCTGCAGAGTTATCGCTTTTTCGATTTTCAGACCGCATTTAACCAAGGTTTTTCACTAAAAAAAGACTGACCACTATAGATGGCCAGTCTTTTATAAGGTATCGCTTATTTTTTTTGTTCAAGATGAGTTTTATATAAACTCCAATCTAAGCAATCTTATCGAAGAACGCTTTATTGTCAGTAGCTATCGTAGAATCGAAGCTTACGTAAATACCTTTATCATCTAGCGTTGCATACCAGTGATCATCATCGCCGCTGGTCAGTATCTGAAAGTATTTGTCATTTACGATTCTACCTACCGTATAGATCTCACCCTCTGAATAGAAATCGTTACCTTTGACACAAAGTAGTTTATCGTCAGTGTTTATTTCATCAGTGTTAGTCATATTAAAGTACTCTATCAACGAAAAGTATAAAAATAGAAAAATCTTTCTACTCGTTATGATGAATACAATTATATAGACAGTATCTTGTTGGTTGGTATAGCATTTTTAAGTGAGTTGTTGCAAATGGTTACTGCAAGATATCATGCTGACAAATAGTATTGAATACAGCTTTTAGTAATCGATTGATACTTACAAGGCATCAAGAAAACTCTGATGTAATGCGAAAGTATTACGATCACATGTATAAAATATCGACATAAAAAAAGCCAGCAACACAAGGTCACTGGCTTTTTTATAGACTGAGTCTAATTATCTAGAAGATTACTCTTCAGAATAATCTTCTTCAGCTTCTTCTTCGTCAGCTGAATCTTCGTTGTTACCATCTTCAGAAAGAATAGTAACTAAGATGCTAGCAGTAACGTCATGGTGTAGCTGAATATCAACATTGTATTCGCCAACTTGACGTAGTGTGCCTTCAGGTAGCTTGATTTCAGCACGGTCTACTTCTAAACCTGAGTTAGTCAATGCTTCAGCGATATCGCGAGTACCGATAGAGCCGAATAGCTTGCCTTCGTCACCTGATTTCGCACGCATGATAACATTAACGTCAGTTAGTGCATCAGCACGCTCTTGAGCAGTAGCGATCTCTTTTGCTTCTTCAGCTTCAAGCTCAGCACGACGTGCTTCGAACTTTTCAATGTTAGCTTTGGTCGCAGGTAGAGCGCGGCCTTGAGGGATAAGAAAGTTACGACCGTAACCTGGTTTTACATCGACAGTTTCACCGAGTTTACCAAGGTTGACGATACGCTGTAACAAAATAATTTGCATGAGTCATTCCTAGTTAGCGGTTAACCTTGATGGTTATCAGTGTATGGAAGTAGCGATAAATAACGAGCTTGCTTGATAGCAGTCGCTAGTTGACGCTGATATTTAGTAGACGTACCGGTAATACGGCTTGGTACGATTTTGCCATTATCACTAATGTACTGTTTTAGCAATTCAACATCTTTATAGTCGATGTGAGTGATGCCTTCAGCAGTGAAACGGCAGAATTTGCGACGGCGATAGAAACGTGCCATGAGTATTCTCCTTTAATTAGTCTTCACTGTTGTCGTTGTCGTCATTATCGTTTTCACGATTGTCTGGACGACGAGTAGTTGCTTTGCGTGCGCGTTTTTCATCGGCATTCTTGGCTAACTGCGACTCTTCAGTGATAGCTTCGTCACGGCGCATAACTAGACTACGAATGATCGCGTCGTTATAGCGGAATAATTCTTCAAGTTCAGCCAAAGTCTCGCCGTCAGTTTCGATGTTGAAAAGAACGTAGTGAGCTTTGTGAATCTTGTTGATTGGATAAGCCAATTGACGGCGGCCCCAATCTTCAAGGCGATGGATAGTACCACCGTTGTCTTGAACCAACTTGATATAGCGTTCAACCATGCCGACCACTTGGTCGCTTTGGTCTGGGTGTACAAGTAACACCAGTTCGTAATGTCGCATTATGACTCCTTACGGATTAGTAGCTATTAACCCTATGTTAATAGCAAGGAGATTTATAAGGTAAGCCCACGTTCTTAAAAATATAGTAAGAAATAAGCTTAGTTTATAAAGCGCCGTATTATAACAGCACTTGGCGCTTAACACAAAGGGTAATCACCAAGCGGCTGCCAATAAGATATAAAAAGATGGAAAATAAGCGTTACTCAATAAAAATGCTGCGATCTTGCGCAGCGTTTTTATCTGAAACAATATGGTGAATAAAATATTATTCAGATTTTGACTTTTTTACCAGTTGGCTACTGTCTGCTTTGACCACTAAAGTTTTGGCAAGTTTGTCATGCCAACCGATATTTTCAGGGCTTTTTGATGCCATATAATAATGGATAGCAATAATCACAAAACCCAAAAAGCTAGTAAACGAAAACAGTAAATTATAGATAATAAACAACAGTAACGTACGTGTACCGACCAGCTTGATAAACGAGGGTAGACGATGTGTGGTCTGATCCACAACCCGAATACCAGTGATTACTTTGCCTAGGGATTGACCACGCATGGTAATAAATACCAGCTGCAGTGCAAACAAGCCAAAAACCATGACTTGCGACATCATGAGCGTACTGCTTGGAATGCTTTCCATCAACGACATTGAATATTGATAGGCAGCGTCCATATTTTGGATGTTTTGAAACTTGGTATAGTCTACATCCATTTTGGTCAGTGCCATTACTAATGGCAATATGGCCAATACGTAAAGCAGGCCGTTGAGCGCGGTTGCCAATATGCGTGACATAATCGGCGCCAGTACCACATCACCAATGACTTTATCATTATCTGCGACCGTCTTTTTGAGAGCAGTTTTGTTTAATGAGACATTGTTGTGCGGCGTTTGATGACGATTGGTCGTCATATCGGCCTTCACATTTTTAGAACGTTCAGGCTTGCCATATAGTCTATCTAATGATATTGAATTATTATCTTTAGTATTGCTGGTATCTTCAGGGAAGACGGTCACATTATTGATAATAGAATCATTCGCATCAGGAGTAGTAGCACCAGTCGGTCGATAGACCGTTTGATTATTGGTCACATTTCCTACGCGCTGCCACTGATCTAAGCCTTCATGCCAGATTAAATCATCAAGCAATACTTCGCCTGATGCCAGCATGATATTAAGCTGCTCCAGATTGTATGGACCAGCTTGTACGTTATTTCGAGCAAGGAAAATCTGCATAGTTGCCTGCATAGTTAGTCATGTCTTAAGACATTATATTAGGGTCTATTTGAAAAAATCAAATAGACCCTAATAGTGGTATCTTTAATGACTGTGTGAGTTACCGCTGCGACTGAACGTAACGGTCTACTTTTCTTCACCAGCTAGGAAGAACCAAGTATCTAGCACAGAATCAGGGTTCAATGATACCGAGCTGATACCTTGTTCCATTAACCAGAACGCTAGATCTGGATGGTCTGATGGGCCCTGACCACAGATGCCAACATATTTGTTTTGCTTACGGCAAGCGTCGATAGCCATAGTGAGCAATTTCTTAACAGCAGTGTCACGCTCATCAAACAGATGTGAGACGATACCTGAGTCACGATCAAGACCAAGCGTTAACTGAGTCAAATCGTTAGAGCCGATTGAGAAACCATCGAAGTACTCTAGGAACTCTTCTGCGAGTAACGCGTTGGTTGGTAGCTCACACATCATGATGATGCGTAGACCATTTTCACCGCGTTTTAGACCATTTTTCTCAAGTAACTCGATTACTTGCGCCGCTTCACCAGTGGTGCGGACGAATGGAATCATGATCTCAACGTTGGTTAAGCCCATCTCATCACGAACACGTTTTAGCGCTTTACACTCAAGCTCAAAACAGTCACGGAAGTTGTCAGAGACATAACGGCTAGCGCCGCGGAAACCAAGCATTGGGTTCTCTTCTGATGGCTCGTACAGCTTACCACCAAGCAAGTTAGCATATTCGTTTGATTTGAAATCTGACATACGAACAATAACTGGCTGATCCATAAAGGCAACGGCTAGGGTTGAGATACCTTCAACCAATTTATCAACATAAAAGTCAACAGGTGAGGCATAGCCTGCGATACGCTCTTGAATGGCTTGTGAGATCTCACGTGGCAAGCTGTTCATGTTTAGCAGCGCTTTTGGATGCACACCGATCATACGGTTGATAATAAACTCTAAACGCGCAAGACCAATACCTTCGTTTGGCATCTGGGTGAATGAGAAGGCGCGATCTGGGTTACCAACGTTCATCATGACTTTGAATGCAAGCTCTGGCATAGACTCAACCGAGTTGGTCTGTACTTCAAAGTCAATCTGGCCTTCATAAATAAAACCAGTGTCGCCTTCAGCACAAGACGCAGTCACGTCTTGACCATCGACTAGCAGTTCAGTGGCGTTACCACAACCAACGATGGCGGGCACACCTAACTCACGCGCGATAATGGCTGCGTGACACGTACGACCACCACGGTTGGTGATGATGGCAGAAGCGCGCTTCATGACTGGTTCCCAATCTGGATCAGTCATGTCTGATACCAGAACATCGCCTTCTTCTACTTTGTCCATCTCGTTTAGGTGAGTAACGATACGTACTTTACCCGAACCGATGCGCTGACCGATTGAACGACCTTCACACAATACTTTTGCGCCAGTCGTGTCGATGACATAACGCTCCATGACATTGCTGTCTTGGCGACTCTTAACGGTTTCAGGACGTGCTTGAACGATAAAGATTTCACCGCTATCACCGTCTTTTGCCCATTCGATATCCATCGCGTGGCCATAATGCTGCTCGATGGTTACTGCTTGCTTGGCAAGAGAGGTCAGCTCTTCGGTAGTCAAAGAGAACTGCATGCGATCTTGTTTTTCAACATCGACCGTTTTCACTGATTTTGCGGTGCTGCCTTCATCACCATAAACCATTTTCTTGTGTTTGCTGCCTAGGTTACGACGAATAACGGCAGGCTTACCATCAGCGAGCAGACGTTTTGAGATGTAGAATTCGTCTGGGTTGACCGCACCTTGTACAACCATTTCGCCAAGACCATAGCTTGACGTGATGAACACGACTTGATCAAAACCGCTTTCGGTATCCAGCGTGAACATAACACCAGCAGCACCAGTCTCTGAGCGCACCATACGCTGTACGGCAGCGGACAATGCCACACCTTCGTGCTCAAAACCTTTGTGTACACGGTAAGAGATTGCACGGTCGTTATATAGCGAGGCAAATACTTCTTTAATAGCAATTAGGACGTTATCAATACCGCGAATGTTCAAGAAGGTTTCTTGTTGACCAGCAAATGACGCATCTGGCAAATCTTCAGCAGTCGCAGAAGAGCGTACAGCAACAGCGATGTCTTCGCCGCCGCTCATGGTTTCGAACGCTTGACGTACTTCTTGCTCAAGATCTTTTGGCAATTCTTGCTCAATAATCCAAGTACGGATCTTTTTACCAGTCGCCGCAAGCTTATTAACATCATTGACATCCAATGTGTTTAGCTCGTTGTTGATTTTTTCTAATAAGCCTGTTTCTGTCAAAAAGCGATTGAATGCGTTTGATGTGGTGGCAAAGCCGCCTGGAACACTAACGCCTAAATCAGAAAGATGGCTGATCATCTCGCCAAGTGAGGCATTCTTGCCACCAACCATTTCGATGTCGTCTTTTCCTAGCTGATCAAGATTGATTACAAGTGCTGTAGATTGCGCTGCCATGATAACTCCAGAAAATAAGGTTATTTAGTAAAGATTATAACGGTGAATTATACCGCCATATTAGGAGGAATTCGAGGGGTTTTACCAAAAAACTTGTTAAAAATACACAAATTGTAGGATTTGCTACACAGAGTAAGGCCAGTCTAATCAAGTTTCGTATTTACTCAGATGAAAAATATCATTGCTAGTGACGATGTTATGCGCTTTCAAAAGCCAATTACTGCATAAAATAGACGTATTCAAATAAGCCATATTTAGAGTATTTTTATAATTTATGTTTCAATCTTATGTTTATATATAGGAAATGCTATAAAAAATGCCTTGATGAGAGGTGGATTGGTTATGACGACAAGATGAAAAACAATGTTGGTGCTAAGTGTACGCCTGTAACATTAATTTCTATTAACAAGCTAATATGCGTATAATGTAGCGGATAGATAAGTGATGCATATGGCTATATAAATATGCAATAGCAGCGCTGCCATCGTTCTGCATTTACAAGAGATAAGGCAGCCAAAGTTAGATAATTGCTATTAGATCAATACTAAAAATGAAATGAAGATCATTATTGAGCTTTCAACCGAGGTGTCAACGTTATGTACTCAAGCAATCCATCTGAACAAGTCAAGTCCACTATCCAAAATCGTCATGCGCTAAACTTGGACAGCTCACAAGCCATCAGAACGGCATTTTTTATCTCAGATGGCACCGCAATTACGGCTGAGACCCTCGGACGCGCTATTTTGAGTCAGTTTGCCTCGGTCCCTTTTGAGACAAGAGTGTTGCCATACGTCGATAGCTTAGAGCGTGCCGATGATGCCGTAGAGCAGATAAACATGGCGTATCAACGTGATGGGTCGTTGCCGTTGGTGTTTGATACGATCGTCAATCCAGAGATTCGTGAAAAAATCAATTCAGCACACAGCTGTAATTTGGATATGTACGAAGGGTTGATTGGCCGCGTTGCAGAAGAGACTGGCGTAGAGCCAGATGGTCATTCAGGTCATGCGCATGATGATGTCGACTCTGAGACATATAAAGAGCGTATCGATGCAGTCCATTTCGCCTTAGACAATGATGATGGCGCACGTACTCGTCATTATAATGCAGCAGATATTATTTTGGTGGGTGTGTCACGCTCTGGTAAGACACCGACTTCTCTATACTTAGCATTACAATTCGGTATTCGCGCCGCTAACTATCCTCTGACCGAAGATGATTTGTACGACAATCAACTACCAAAAGCTCTGCGTGACCATAAAGACAAACTGTTTGGTTTGCTCATTGATACCGATCGCTTGGTAAAAATACGCCAAGAGCGCCGTGCGGGCAGTCGTTACTCAAGTTATCAGCAATGCCAGCAAGAACAGCGCGCGATACAGGGAATTTATATCACGCATGGTATCCCAAGTTTGGATGTATCAGAGATGTCTGTTGAAGAAATCGCCACGCGTATATTACAGATGACAGGTCTTAAACGCCGCATTGGGTAATGGACTATTAATTTTATAATATGTAATCGTCATCAAGTTTGTAAAAAGTCTATTCATACCTTATGGTGAGTACAACTTTACTAAGCTGCTTGGATATTAAAAATATTAACTCGTGCACATAGATATTAATAGAGCAAACAATACATAAAGAGGACATGATGGTAAGTAAAAATATAAGTGACGCAACCAATGATACTGGTAAAGACGTCCATACTGAAGTATCGAATAAAACTAATGGTCGTTCGCCCAATCCTGAGCATACTGAAGGTAAAGACACAAAACAGAAAATCGAGCAGACTCATGAGCAGGTCACTGAAGATATCATGCATTACCCTGATCTCATCAACCCGCTTGATGACACTCGTATTGATATCAAATCTGGATTTACCAAAGATTCTCGTCGACTAAAAAGTGACGATCACGAGTATGAGTATGATGCGGTGGTTTTAGGTGCAGGTCCTGCTGGTGAAGCCGCTGCCATGAAGCTGACCAAGTCTGGTAAAAGAGTGGTCGTCGTCGATCCGCGTGATCAAGTAGGAGGTAACTCTACTCACGTCGGTACAATTCCTAGTAAAGCATTGCGCCAATCAGTATTTAACTTGATTAACTTCCGTCGCGACCCGATGTTTACCAAAGCGATGGAGTATAAGCAAGTTCCGCTAAATGAAGTATTGGCTAAGGCGCGTCAAGTAATCCGTCGTCAAGTCAGTACGCATACCCGTTTTTATGAGCGCAACCGTATCGAAGTTATTCAAGGTTGGGCAAGTTTTATTGACGCTCATACGCTGCGCATTGAAGTCGACGACAATATCTACGAAACTATTACTTTCAATAAAGCCATCATTACTGTCGGTAGTCGTCCTTACCGTCCTGATATTTTAGACTTTAAACATCCACGCGTTTTTGACTCTGACAAAATCTTGCAAATGGATTATGTCGTCAAAAAAATCATCATCTATGGTGCAGGGGTGATTGGCTGTGAGTATGCTTCTATTTTTACAGGACTTGGTTATAAGGTTGATCTTATTAACAACCAAGATCAGCTACTGAACTATTTGGATAGCGAAATCAGCGATGCGATCGCGCATGACTTTAGACAGTTCGGTGTGCTTATCCGTAGTAACGAAGAGATTGATCATCTTGAGACTCATGATGATTATGTGGTTTTGCATTTAAAGAGCGGCAAGCGCATCAAATCTGATGCCATTCTTTGGTCAAATGGTCGCTCAGGTAACACCGAAGGCCTGAATTTAGACGCCATTGGGCTAAAAGCAAACGGCCGTGGTCAGTTAAAAGTAGATGATACTTACTGTACGGACGTCGACAATATCTATGCGGCGGGCGACGTAATCGGTTGGCCATCACTAGCTTCTGCTGCCTATGACCAAGGTCGCTGTGCCGCTGCTTTTATGGTTGGTGACAGTGATGCGGAACCAGTATCTAGTGTACCGACTGGTATCTATACCATTCCTGAAATCTCTTGTATCGGTAAAACAGAGCAGGAGCTAACAGATGAGAAAGTTCCGTATGAAGTGGGTCAAGCGTTCTTCAAACATCTGGCACGTGCCCAAATCATTGGTGAACGCTCGGGTGTCCTAAAGATATTGTTCCATCGTGATACGTTGGAGATTTTAGGCATTCATTGCTACGGGAACCACGCTTCGGAGATTATTCATATCGGTCAGGCTGTGATGAAGTGTAAGAGCAACAATACGCTTGAGTACTTTGTAAATACGACCTTTAACTATCCAACGATGGCAGAAGCATACCGTGTGGCTGCGCTTAACGGTTTGAACCGAGTATTTTAATGTTTAAAAATGACTCAAAGTAAAAGTGTTATATGTATAAAAAAGCGCCTGCTAATGTTAGTAGGCGCTTTTTTTATGCTCATAGATTTAATTGATTTGAAGATTTATAAGTAGGCTCTTTTTTGCGGAATACGCTTGCGTAAAAATAGCAATAAAACAAAATAGAGCAACCATAAGCCAGCCAGCGCATAAAATCCTATAGCGACTTGAGAGATACTGGCACCCATTTGGTTAAGCTGTACAGAGGTGTTGATCGCAGGGGTAGTTGGTACGATCCAGCGTATTACTTGCAAAACTTGGGGCAACTGGTCTGCTGGCCATGGATAGCCGCTTAAGAAAAATATCGGTAAGGAGATAAAAATTAAGATCTGCATACTGCGCTCACGCTGCCGGAACCATAGCCCAAGTACACAGCCGAGCGTTGCGACTGTCGGACAAAACAGTGCTAAAAACAATAGCGTTCCGAGCATATTTTGCCCACGTGGATAATGATGTAGCTCAAACGCCCAACCATAATAAAAACAGCCAATGATAAAGCTTAGCGTGCTCAGCGCTGTGATACGTCCGAGCCAACCGCGTACACTCGCAGCATGACGCCGCTGCTCATACCAAGTGCCAATCAGCATGGCGGTTGCCATCAATAGTGTCTGTTGTAAGATAATGACGGAGACGGCTGGTACGACGTAGGCACCGTAGCCTTCAGTTTGATTATAAAGTGGCATGATTTGTAGTGGTACTGCTTGAGCGCTCCGTGCTGCGGTGGGTGCATAAGCGCCTTTCGCGATATTTCTCTTTACCTTGATCCCCGCTGATACAGTACCAACTGCTTTAGAGAATCCCAGTTGGACGTTCTTATTTAAAATAAAGTAGCCGCCATTGCCGAGGACGCTAACATACGCTTGCTGTCCTGACATGACTTGTTCTTCAAGGCCGCTTGGAATCAACATATAGCCTGCAATTTGATCGGACCATATGGCTTCTTTGGCCGCTTGTTCATTGATAAAGTGCTCAGTATCTAGATATGGACTGGCACTTGCATAACGGGCGAGCGTGCGCGACAAGTTACTATTGTCATGATCAACAATACCCACTGGTACATGGTTGACCACTTCAGTTGAGTAGGGCCAAGGATAGAAAAACCCATAGATAATCGGGGCAATAATCAGCATCAAAAGTACGCCTTTATCCCCAAAAACGTCTTTGAAAGTTTGAATAAAGCTTGTCCAAAATGTTTGAGATGCTGGAGCGATATCTGATTGAGGTTTTTTGCGCTTGAGCTTTGATTGTGCGGACATTAGCGTGCTCCCCAACGTTCAGGATGCGCCAATGCGCGTTTGGTTAATAAGGCTGTCAGTAGTATGGCTATCATGGTAGCAACCGCTAAACCATAGACAATGGGTAGGGATATAGCAAGCGGCGCTTGCATTTGTAACTGGGCAATATGTAGCTTGAGGTAGTGTGTCAGTGGCAATGCATTTGACCAGTATTGCGCGCTATCACTAATCGCAATATAAGGAAAGGTCACACCGGCAAAGGCATAAGAAGGCGCTGAAATAAAACCAGTGGTTGATAAACCCATACGTAATGAGAAAGAATTCAAAGTAAAAATAGCACCCAGCCAGAATGACAGTATCATCAAACACAATAGGCCGATATATACTGCGATGATTGACCCAATGCTTATATTTTGGTTCGACGTTACAAGCCACAATACCAAAGCCGACCATAAGCTATAGGCCAATATTGGCCAAAAATATTTGCCTAATAGACCAGATAACAACACTGATATACTCACCGAATTGGGCATTTTTGAGTCTGATGATGGTGCAGTGTTATTATTGCTATCTTGTGTGGTGTTTAACGCAGCTGCTTTTTTAGAAGATTTAACCAAGGTTAAGTCAGGTGTACCTGTACTGATAAAGTTATACCAGCGACCAATATTTTTATCGCGCAGCTCGCGACCAATGGTGGTTGCCCCGACGACCATCGCTAATATATGTAGTAGTGCAGGTATGACGGTCGATGCCAAAAACTGCTGATAATTGGTTGCAGCATTGAACAAACTAATACGCTGGATACTGATAGGCGAGTAAGCAGTCATGGCTTGCGACGGCCCTACGCCTTGCTTTATCAATCGTTTGATCTCTACCCCTGCGGATAAGGTGCTAGCAACTGCTTGGACAGCCGTTTGAATAATGCCAGAGTGCGTACCGTACTGGGCGTTTACTTGTAGGGTTAAAGGGGCAGGCTTGTTAGATAAAATGTTACGCGAAAAGTCTTCAGGAATGATGACAACCGCATAAATATCACGTTGCAAGATCGCAGCCTCTGCATCCGCTGGTGAATAATAAAGCTGTCTAACCGTAAGCGTAGGACTGGCTTCTAAGTAACGTACGGTAGTATTGGCAACAGCACTATTGTCTTGATCGATTACTCCAATGGGTAAGTCAGTAATCTGAGTCTGTGAAAATATCCACCAAATCAGCAGCACTGTAGCTAGTGGTATCCATACCACCATACTAAGGTCCCAATGGTTTTTGGCTAAAAAACGGCGCTCATAAGCGGCGCTACGTAAAAAAGCCTCACTTAACTTAGTCAAGTGCATGGCCTACTCTTGGTTCTGATTGATAGGATTAATATGCACAACCACACTCATTCCTGAGCGAATGCGAGTATCAGGCGTGGATGGTCGTGCTTTGACCTCAAAGGTACGCACATCAAAACCATCATCATTGTTGGTCGGTCGCCAAGTGGCAAAATCAGATAAGGTCGATGTCGCATAAACAGTAAACTGCTTGCTATAAGGCTTATCTGCTGATGATAATGCGGGAATAGTACCTGTAAATGTCTGACCGATAGCGAACTGGTTTAAATACGACTCAGTGACATTGAGCACTACCCATTGGTCATTGGTATCCACCAACGTCAGCAAAGGAACGCCTTGACCGATGACTTCTCCAGCACTAACGATGACATTGTCCACAACACCAGCGATAGGGCTCTTTAGATTGGCCTCTTCTTTTGCTGCCAGTGCTTCATCTAGCTGGGCATCAACTTGTGCGACTTGAGCGGTAGCCGCTGATTTGTCTTCACTGCGAGCACCTTCTAATGCCAAATCATATTGCAAACGTGCGGCTTCAGTTTGGTCTTGAGTGGCTAGGTATTGGGCATAAGCCTCATCGCGTTTTTGCCGTGCCATCAATCCTTCTTCATACAGACGATTGACACGCTGATAGGTGTTTTCTGCCAAATCAGACGCGGCTTTATTGGCTTGCCAAGCGGCTTTGGCTTGAGCGATCTCTTGCGGGCGTGCCCCGTTTTCTGCTTTGTCCAATTGACTTTGTGCGATTTGCTTACCAGCACGTGCTTGGTTGATCTTAGCGTTAATCTCAGGCGAATCCATCTCAATGAGTTGTTGACCCACCGTAACCGTATCACCTTCTGTCACCATAATGTTAGCAATGCGGCCTGCTACCTTTGCAGCGATAGAGGTTTGCTGCATTTGCATTTGCCCTTGGAGGGTAATGACTTCTGGTTCATTATGCTGATTGCTTTTATATAAACCGTATGCAATTGCGCCAAGAACACCTAATACAAACAGTACGAGCAATATCTTTTTCATACGAGCAGATTTATCAGCTTTTGCGTTGCCCCGACTATAAGCGGGTACAGATTGCTCTGGAACGTCAGACCCACTAGATACATTTTCTATTGGATCGACGGAGGCTTTTGTATCTTGAGAGGTCACTGACTCGTTTGAATCAACTGATTTATTTGAGTTGTCTGATTCGTTTGGAAATTCAGTCATGACGGTGTGATTCCTAAAGCAGCAAAGTTGAGAACAAAGGATTTATGATTAGTACACTCGAACAGCATAAGGTTTGGCATTGTCTATGGCTTCAGAATTAAAAATCGCACCAAAAGCGACGACAAAGGCTGAATAATATAGCCAAAGCATAATGACCACCGCCGCTGATAGCGCCCCAAATTCAGCACTATAGTTGTTGAAGTTTTGCACATAAATCGAAAACAGTACGGACAATATAATCCAAAGAATGGTCGCGAGCGTTGCTCCTGGAACCAGTTTTTTTAGTGCAACGGCATCGCGATTTGGCGCGAGACGATAAAGACTTAAAAAGCTTAAAAAGATAATACCCGCCAATACAGGCCATCTGGCCCACAGTGCAACCGTTTCAGCCACTTGAGGGAAGGGGAAGTAATTCGCTGCTACAGGGATAATAGCAATAGAAGACACCGCTATTATCAAGACGACTACTGCACCAAAGGTCAGGCTCACTGCTCGAACCGTGCCTTGTATAAAGCTGCGCTCTTGGGTGATATGAAAAGCGAGATTGACAAGGGCAATTAAAGATTTGATGCCTTTGGAACCAGCATAAAGGGCAAGTAAGGTCGATATGATCAGGCTAAATGTCAGCGTGGATTTGGTATTAGAGACCAACTCGCTCAGGCGCGAATTGAGGACTTCGTACACTGTATCAGGTATAAACGGACGCAAAATGGAGATATGCTCCTGCATCTCAACGGGTGAAAATACGAGACCATAAATCAGCACAAATACCGCCATTGCTGGAAAGATGGATAAAAAACCAAAAAATCCGACACTGGCGCAATGTGCCCAAACATTAGTGGTATTCGCAATAGGCCACGTTTGTAGCAAAGTTTGTAGCCAATTATTTATCGATTTGGACGTTGGTTTTTTCATAAAACAGTGATTCACTATAGTAATAGTATGGTTTATTGAGCGTTATTGTTTGATAGCGTCATGCTGATTTGGTATATATCTTCGCTCATTAGCCTTATAACACTTAAAAGTTGAAACGACGACATAGCGCTTATTCGTATACTTTATAAGCTTTCATATACAATCATCATTCAGTGTACAAAGTCGGCAGCTGGATATCAGCGGCATTAAGATAAGCGTTAAAAGCAAGCGGCGTACCGCAGCTTTGCATGAGTGCGGCCAATGACTGTACATAGTCGTTTGCTGCTTGCGCTTGCTCAGTACGTGCTTTGAGCGATTGCGTTTGTGCTTGTACCACATCGACTGTGGTATTCACGCCTTCTTGCAATCCTAAGCGGCGCAATCTTAACACTTCTGCAGCCAAATCAACGTTACTTTGTAGCGCTTGATAGCGTGATTGAGCATTATTAACATCGTGCCAGTTTTTTTCTACCAGCAGTAGCAGGTTGTCGCTGACTTCAATCTCAGAAAGATCTGCCTGACGTATTTGAGCATTGCTTGATGCCAATGACGCGGTTTTATCCAGTCCGCCCCATAGCTTCCAACTGGCAGAGATACCAGCGACCCAGCTTGGGTCTTTTTCGAGCTGACCATAACCATATAGCAAGACTGTCGGCTTGTAGCCAGTATCTGATAATGCATGCAACTGCTGAGCCTGCGCGCGTTTGGCGGCGACCTTTTGTAATCCTGGATGATTATTCAGTGCCAAATCCTGAAAATAGCTAACATCCGGTAGGGGACGGCTAGAGACAAATAATGGCGTCGTCGGCTTAATACGATAATCAGTACGTAGCAATCGCTGTAGCGCAATCATGGCTAAGCGCGCGTCGTTATTGGCATTGACGGATTCGCTTTTGGCATCGGCAAGCGCAGACTGTGCTTCTAGTCTATCGACGCGCGAAATAAAGCCTTCTTCAAACAAGCGTTCTGCCATATGATCCGTTTGCTGCAAGGTATCGTAAGCATCCTCACGTAAGTAAGCGGCAATGATCGCCAATTGGGCCTTAAAATACCGTTCAATTAACGTATTATAAAGCTCGTTTTTATCAAGGATGCTATCGGCGACTGCTTCTTGTGTGCGTGCATCTGAGGCGCCAGTCAATGCGTCCGTACGTCCAGCTGTATAAATAGGCCAGACCACACCAAGACCTGCGCCCGTCGTCGATCCTGAGCGCTTAATATTATAAGAGTCTGGAATTCGCTCACCGACCAACTCCCCAAAGTTTGGTAAATCTGGCAGGTCTGCAATCGGAGGAACCGCGTTATCGACGGTATTATTTACTCCGTTGACGATACCGTTTCTAAGAGACGATAGATCTATATCCTCATCAAGATGGTAAGCACTGGCAGAGACGCGCGCAAATACGAGGGGGTTGTCGATGGTTCTGAGGGCCTCAGTTTGGTATTCGCTGGCAGCGATGGCTGCTTGATTGGCCGCTATTTTGGGCGAGACTTGAACCAAAAGCTTTTGCGCTTGTTCTAGGCTTAAAAAGCTAGAGACTTCTAATGGATAGCTATTATCCACGGCTTTGTGTGTGATTGGATCGATAAGGGTGTTTAATGCACTGTGCTCAGCATGAGTCTCTGCTAATGTATGACTAGGTGCCATTGCTGTCTGAGCTGTCTGATTATTAATCTGACCATCGGCATCCACAATTTTTGTCACAGTCACCGGTGTCATGTCATCTGATGATTCTATATTATCTGAGCCCGTGCTCGCATAAGTCACTATAGGGCCGCTCATGAGTGCAACTGTCATCATAGCAGTCGGTAGCGCTGATAAAGTGAATTTCATAAGTCACATAAGCCATTAATTAGAATGTAAGGTATTATAAAATAACGGACAGCATTAATAGATTTTATCGCTCAGAATATAAAGCGGTCATACTATTATAAACGATTTGCTAGTAAGCGAATAAATGATGCTGAAATAAAGTATTTGTACTGAAATATCAGAATGCTTTTTAATAAAGTGCGTGCTAATACGAAAGCGCTAAAAATGTATCATTCAAAACAAGGCGTACACTGTATAGCCACAATGGTGACGGGTCAATGCTCAGTATTCTGCTACTCTCTATTGTGTCATCCCTAGCGGTATGATAGAGGTTTGAGCTGTTTTTTAAATATTCGTTTATAAGTAACATCATAGCGAATAAGACGTCTTAGAGTTAACCAATTTAAATTAACGTGCTGTTATTTTTATCATTAGGGCGTCTTGAACATTCGACCATGGCACTGACAGCGACTATTTTTTAGGCGATTCGATGTTAAGAATAATAAGTTTAGTCATTTTAAGCGCTTATTTTTAACGATGAAGCGGCAAAAAAGAGTCCTATCCCCTGCTTTTATCGTTGGGGCTGATGCTAAAATTGCCCCATACGGCGTTACAAATCTCGCTAAGGCATCTGCATTATCGTCGCTTTGTGCCTTGTCTGGAACCATTTTAGCGATCAGCAGTGCCTATTTGCGAATGTTCAACACGCCCTAAATAATTTGGCCAGTCATTTATAAAATATACAGTGATTGATTAACAGCAAATAATGAATAGCCACTGGTTTTTATCAAATAGAACCAACAATATCAGTAGAGGATATGCGTAATGGCAGGATATATTTTGGCGTTAGATCAAGGGACAACGTCGAGTCGAGCGATATTATACGATGATCATGCACGGCCTATTAAGATGGCACAACAGCCAACGACGCTGCAAACGCCAAAAGCGGGATTTGTTGAGCAAGACGCACAGCAAATCTGGCAAACTCAGATTAGCTGTGCGCATGATGTTATCAATCAGGCAGGGTTGCTTGCTACTGATGTCACCAGTATCGCGATTACCAATCAACGCGAGTCTATTGTCATGTGGGACAAGCAAACAGGGAAACCGCTCGCACCCGCTATCATTTGGCAAGACAGGCGCACGGCAAACTATTGCAAGACACTCGCTGCTGAAAGCGCTACCAATAGTATGGATGATAGCGTTCATCAGGGTGCTGATAGCGCCAATATGGCCGATGAGGTTCAGCGCATCACAGGTCTGCGCTTAGATCCGTACTTCAGTGCCAGTAAAATTGCTTGGCTGCTCGAAAATAATCCCAAACTCAGCGTACGTGCGAGTAAAGGTGAGATAGCAGTTGGCACCATCGATAGCTGGCTGATTTACAAGCTAACTGGCGGCGAGCATGTCATCGACGTGACCAATGCTTCTCGTACTTTGCTATTTGATATTCATAAATTGGCTTGGTCAGAGACGCTTTGCGATCGGTTTGCCATTCCTATGACTATATTGCCTAAGGTACTGCCATCTGACGGTGATTTTGGCAAAACCAAAAAAGGCCTATTTGCAAAGCAAATACCCATTCAAGCCGTGCTCGGCGATCAGCAGGCCGCGCTTTTTGGGCAAGGCTGTCTCGATGCTGGCATGGCCAAAAATACTTATGGCACAGGGTGCTTTATGCTGATGAACATTGGTCAGCAGCCAAAACTGAGCGAGCACAAGCTGCTAACCACCATCGCATGGCAGCGAAAAATATCGCCAACTCGTCCAGACAATTTATCATTTGATCAAATCTTACAGTCAGGTAAGCGAATGCTACAGCCACCCAAAAAAGAAGTTACCTATGCCTTGGAGGGTAGTGTTTTTATGGCAGGAGCTATCATCCAATGGCTACGTGACAATTTGGGTATGATTCAACAAAGTAGCGATGTTGAAGATTTAGCTCGCCAAGTAGACAGTAGCGAAGGTGTGGTGCTATTACCTGCTTTTACCGGATTGGGTGCGCCTTACTGGCGTTCTGATATCAGTGCTAGCATCACTGGTATGAGCCGCGGTACTACTAAAGCCCATATTGCCCGTGCTGCGTTGGAAGCAGTTGCCTACCAGACTTATGATGTACTCATCGCCATGCAAAAAGACAGCCCTCATCCCTTGACTGAGCTGAGAGTAGATGGCGGCGCGGCAAATAATGATTTGCTGATGCAGTTTCAGGCAGATTTGCTAGATGTTCCGGTGCTACGTCCAAGAGACACAGAGATTACGGCAAAGGGTGCAGCACTACTCGCTGGTTTAAAGACTGGGCTTTACGATGAGTCAACCATGAAAGCATCATGGCAAGTAGATCGTATTTTTGAGCCAAGTATGTCGATTGATGCTCGTGAGCAACACCTTGATAAATGGCAACGTGCCATCGCAAGGTCATTAATGCAGATATAGGGTTGATTTCTATAGTAAATTTATCAATGCTAATCTCTTATGATTACCCAAAGTATGAGCGCACCGTACATAGACGTCATAAAGATACAGGCTGTAACGCAATGTAATCGCAATACGGACACAGTTTACATAATCAGGCTATCTGTCTCTACCTATAAGTTTCTATACTTCAGTTGGATTTAGCAATATCGCTAATCTTTTAGCAAATAAATAATTCAACAAATAATAAATAATTTAGGGACAATACTATGAGTAACCATGACGCTATCGATCGCAGTGAAGTAAAAAACATGTCTAAAGAGACAAAAGAAGATTTGAATGCAGACATTATTACAGGTGAGCCAGGCTCACATCCAGTAGGTACAGGTATTGGCGGTGTAGGCGGTGCAGCAGCAGGTGCAGCCATCGGTACTATGGCAGGCCCATTAGGTACGCTCATTGGTGGTGCAATCGGTGCAGTTGTTGGTGGCGGCGCAGGTCATGCAGCAGCTGAAGCCATTGATCCAACCCATGAGGAAGCTTACTGGCGCGCAGAGTATGCCAATGCTGATTATTACAAAGAAGGTTACGAGTTTGATCGCGACCTACACCCAGCGTATGCGGTAGGCTATGCAAATCGCGCTCGCTATCCAGTAGATGCACGTTTTGAAGATCATGAAGCCGACTTAGAGCGTTCATGGAATGAAGTGAAAGGCGATTCTCGTTTGGCGTGGGATGAAGCGCGTCTAGCATCACGTGACGCATGGCATCGTGTATCGTAGTACGTGTTTTACAAGAAAGTCAGATGTTAAAAAGACTTATGAATATGACTACTGTTTACTCAATGACTTTAATAGATAGCTAACTTAGCAGACGAGCTGTCTCTTAAAAACGCTGACAATAGATTACTATTTCGTTGCTGAAAATAGATTGATTGTACGATTGGTTCTATTAATGACTTTGACCAGCAGTATGTATGTTATTTTAAAACTTCCAAAGTCAACCTTTGGGAGTTTTTTTTGGCATAAAATTTGCTATGAATCCATATGTATGAATATAATATAAGAAAAACAGGGGACTTATGACTAATAATGACGGTAGTAAACAGTTTTATATTGCCACAGCTAATTTATTGAACTTTGCTAACCCTAATCGCATTTATTATGAGAATGCCCCAGCTTATGATAATAAAGCCTATGAGCATAAGCGACGTGGTCTGACAGATCTGCTGGCTAAAGCACACGCTGATATCATTGCCGTACAAGAAGTATGGGATAGTAATGCACTAGAAGCACTAGCTGTCGCACTAGGATTCAAACCAGAGCAGGTGGTTATTCCGCTTGCAAGCAATGACACTGCAAGTCCATATACTCAAGGTAGAGGCGCACAGCATACACCAGCCGTTGGTATTATTAGTCGATTTGAGCAATTAGAGACGACCTTATTAGAAGAGATTGCACCAAAAGCTGTGATTGATATCCCCGATATCGGGCCTCATCAGCATTTTAATCGTCCACCTTTGATATTGCGTGTTGACGCATATGGTCAACCAATAACGATCATCACGGCGCATCTAAAAAGTAAACGTGCGTTTTTCTTACGTGACGAAAATGGTAACCTATTAGAAGACATGGATGATCCAAATATCCGTATTCGTGCCAAGCTTCGTAGTTTGTGCATGCGTGCTGCAGAGGCGGCATCTATTCGTATGTCGATCATGGAACGTTTGCATCACACGCGTGAGCCATTGATACTGCTTGGCGACATGAATGATGTGACTGGTAGCGTAACAACCCAGCTGATGACGGAGACTGGCGAGGTTAATTATGATAAAAGTATGCGTGATGTCGCACTTTTTGACGCCGCTCGTATTCAAGCTCGCTATGGTTGGATGAAAGATGTGGCTTACACCCATATTCATCAAGGTATGCCAGAAGTGATCGATCAATTATTTGTTTCAGAAGAGTTCTTACCTGATAGCAAGTTTTCGCTCGGTCAGGTTGAAAGAGTTGATTATTTCAATGACCATCTTAAGTGGGATTATTCAGATAGGGTGACTGATCATGGTATTATAAGAGCGAAAATTAAACTGAATGATTAACTTCATAAAATTAGATAGTTAACTCTAGTAGAGTGTTAATCGATACATTAACTTTTAACCCATTCATGTCCCTTGCTTGATAGTGTACAAGCGTTTATGATGCCTCCTCATTGAGGTTAGTAGCGATAACGTTGGCTCTACATTTGAGCCACTCGTTGATTCTCCAGTGATTTAGGACGAATGCTACTCAATGAAGATTGAATTTATGAAATAGGACGTAACATTAAGAGATTTACAATGAGTGATAACAAAGACGAAAAAATTGAAGATGTGTTAGTAGATTCGGAGTTGGCAAAAAAACTTGTACCAAACAAGTTTAAATTTACCAGCCAACAGGGCCGCGCACGTCGTCAAAAACTTTTGGCTGGTGCCAAAAAGTTGAGTGAAACACAAGCTATTAATGATATTACTCTAGCAGCTGTGTGTGAAGAAGCAGGAATACCAAGAGCTTCTGCTTATCATTTCTTCCCTAACATTGAAGCAATATTTTTAGCATTGCGCTTTTTGAATGCGATTGAAATATTAGAGATGGTAGAAACCGTTGATATCGGCAACTACGATAGATGGCAAGGATATCTAACCGCGCTGATTGATCAATGCGTGACGATCTTCCATAACGATGAGACCAAAGCCAAACTCATTTATGACACCAATACGCCTGATTTTGAAGGTGATGAATTTGGCGAAGATATGGACCATCAAATTGTTGACTTGGTCTATAAGCGTTTATCAGAGCGTTATGAGATGCCAAATTTTGAGGATATCCAAAACACGCTATTGATTGCTTATAGTATTGTTAATGCGATATTTACCTTGTCTTATCGTCGTCATCAGACCATTACGGATGACTATATTCAAGAAGCAAATACCGCATTTATCGCGTACTTACGCTGCTATCTACCAGAAAAACTACCACGTAAAAACCGCTAATTTTATCTATAGTAGACACAAAAAAGCCGACAACTCTGTCGGCTTTTTTACCTCTGTTATTTAGTAAGGCGCTTTAATTATTAGGCGTTAGATCTTGTCCGCGGCAGATATCATCACTGGCATCTAAAGGCGCATACTGCTTATAGTAGCTGACGATAGATTGCTCTAAAGCCACATTGGTCTGCGCATCATGGGCATTAATATAGGCTTCGCGTGCTTGCTCAAGCCAGCGGTCCGCCATACGAAAATGTATGCCTGACTCACGCCACCCTCGCTTACATTGATTGGTCGCCGCCCAAATTAATGCCACTTCACTAAATGCCATCTCACGTGGCGCTGACTCTATACCGCCACTGTCTTTTAGCGCACTCAGCGTCGCCCACAGATCAGGTCGCATTAGAGCAGAGGTAGTAGGGATATCTTGCTGTAGTTTGATGCTTTGCGCTGTATCGTTCTTTAGCGATTGTAAGATAGACTCTGCCGTTTCTGCCGCAACTATGCCCGCAGCTGAGCGGTTATTCATACTGTCTTGATGGATCGCATAAGTAAGCCATGCTTGTGCTTTGTAAGCGAGGTACTGCTGATGAGCGGTTTTGTCTTTTTGCTGATAGGGCTGTAGTTGCTCTACCATACAGTTGAGTACACGTTGCTGCGTGCTTTGATATTTATAAGAAGGGGCTTGAGCCTGAATATCATCACGACAGTCTACAGCACTATTCGCATCAACGATTTGAGCCGTGTCGTTAGCGATGCTATCTTGTGCTGAAGCAAGGGATACGACACTCAAAAGTAACAGTGCCGAGAGTGCAGTATGTACTGGTTGTTTATAAGCAGTGGTTTTGATGGCAGCTTTAAACATGATGCAAACCTTATCTGAAGGTAATGAGTGTGGGTATTTACCATTATTAGGGCTGACTCTGCGACTCCTGTCTAATCGCTTATTATATTGCCAGTAGACAGGAGTTAAGACGCTATCATTAGCTTACAAGGTAGTCGTATTAACTTGCGTAGAGTCACTGTTTAAACGCTTGTTCTTACGTGGGTCTTCACGCTTGAATAGATTTTCATCAAACTTAAAGCGCAATCTAAAGTAAGCCCCTTCTTGAGTACTGTCGTCATAGGCGATGTCTTCATCTTCAAAGCCCATAAAGTTATAGCCAAGTGACAACCAAAGGTTGGTCATTGGGCTATAGCCCACTTCAGCACCTAACATATAAGACAAATCATCTGCTTGCTTATTCCAATAAGTACCCGCTTGCAAACCAACATCCCAACGTTCGCTAATATCGTACAGACCGCGACCATAAACGGCATGAGCAGTATTGTCACTGGTAATGTTGTCTGCTTCATATTCTGTATACTTACCCGCATAGCGACCAGACAAGGTTAGGGCACGCGTTGGATGGTAGTTACCATTCCATGACCAAACAGTGGTGTCTTTTTGATAAGTATCATCACCCGTGTTATTGTCATCCAAACGATACTCAAGCTTTGCAAGCATGTCTAGTTGATTGCTGTCGTAATCACGATAAGCGGCACCAAGTTGGAAACGATTAATCGTGCGATCACCATCATTATAGTCGATGCGCGAATAGGTATCTTTGGCCAATAAGGTAATCTCATCGGTATAACGATAGGCAATACCTGCGTTACCAAGTAAGGTGTCGCTTGTCTCGCCCCAACGTTTCTCAACACGTCCTGATGCTTTGTAGTTTTCTTTGGCAAGATACTCAACGCCAAAACCTGCCGCCGTGGCGGTGTTGTTCTCTTCGCCTTCTAATGACTCAACGCGCTCAAGCAACGTATTTAGAGTCAGGCCTTCTTGTACATACCACTTGTTTTTCAGACCGATAGCGGCTTCCGCTTCACGCGCACTGATCGCGTCACGCATGCGGTATTCGCTATACACTTTACCGTCTTTCATATAATTGACGTCAAAGCCCACAACGGTACGTTGACGCTCATCAGTATCATCAAGACCATAGCTACCAGACAAGCTATTGATCAAATCATGACGTGCATACAGACGACCCAAGCCACCGATTGGCGTCTCACCACCGATGGACGTCGCGTTACGTGAGCTATTTTCGATATCTTGCTCATACTCTGCAAACACCAAGCTATTATTTAGCTTGGGTAGGCGAGAAGTGATACGGGCACGAACCGTTGTGCCTTCGATGTCTTTGTCAGCATCACTAACGCTATTTAATGCTGACTGGTTGATAATGTCATCGTTAAATAACGTATCGTCAGTAACGTCTACGACATCTGTTGCCGCTTGCGTATTGCGTGAGGCTGCCGTGGCATCTTGTTTGTAGTAACGCACACCGATTTCACCAACGACATTTTCACTCAAACGTTGCTCGATACTGGCTTGTACGCCTTCACGACTCGCGTCAGTAGTATGATCCTTGGTACGCACACCTTCTAACTTCAACGCTGTTTTTTTGTCGTTGAATGTATGGATGACTTCTACGCCAGACTCCGTACGTCCAGCAGTCAGTGGTGATGCACCAGTGACAAATCCTTCATCTGCATCATTGTAATAAGCCTTGGCACGCGTGTCTTTCTTATTATCAAAGTCAAGCTCGACACGTAAGGCATTGCCCTCAACATTATTATCGTCTAATTCTGTGGTGTTGATCTGATTGCTTGGCTGAAAATTAGGGTTCTCAGCTTTGTTCATTGCGTATTCAGCGACCAGCTTTAGCTTATCGTTGAACTTGATAACGCTATTGACACTAGCCAGCTCTTCTTTGTTCAATGGGTCGTCGCTATTGATATAGCTACCACCGATAGCGACTTTATTAGTCAGTTGCTGTTTGGCAGCGATACCACCAACCAAATAGTCCTCACCACCTTCATCCACTTCTACTGTGACACGAATGTAGATAGGATTGCCTTCGAGATCTTGACTCGCAATCGGTGATTTTAGATATAAACTGCGGCTAATCGGGTCTATCTCATAATCAGCAAAACGAGTTAGCGTCTCACGGTTGACGATTAAGCCAGGGTTATTACGGTCGCGAGTGATCACTTCGATAGTTTCTGAGTTCTCTAACACGGCATCGAAGTCTTCAGCTAATGGGTAGGGACCTGAAATACCTAAACCGCGAGTCTCATTAACGCGCTGGCTAGTACTGGTCTCTGCCAAAAACGTAGTCACGCGAGTATTATTATCTTCAAATTGCGCCTTTAGACCAGTCAAGGTGCGATTGTACTGACCAAGCTCAATGCCTTCATCATTGTCAATTTGTGTTTTTAGGTCGCCATACATAGCAAACGAGCGACCTTTGTCTAGACGCACATAGAGCTTACTGGTTGATTGCGCATCAAAGCCCTTAGCCGATGAGTCACCATAGACAGGATAGTATTCGCCAGGCTCGATATCACGGAATAATCGCTCGCCTTTTTTGTCACTGTCATAAGCCAACGTCAGCAAGTAATCTCCGCGCACTTTGCCTTTCAAGAACATTGCCGCACGACCAGTGGCTGAATAATCATCATTGCCTGAGATTTCATGCAGCTCTTGCTCGAACGCGCCTTGTGCGTCTGTGATATTGCTGCCATCAAAGTCTTTGAGAGAGATAGCACCTTCGACGATACCCACAGCAATGAGTGGACGCAGCTTAGCCGTGAACTGTAGTGGGATAATTTGCTTGCTACTACCCGTATCGATGACCAACTCACCTTTGCCTGGTGCGCTTGGCGCGATGACTGGTATTAATAGCTCACCCCCTGATACAGTAACTTGGGTACCGGCTTGATCTTGGCTGCTGTCTTTCAGATTGATACGACCGATATTAGTATCAAGTGTAAGAGAAGTAGTACCGATATAGGGGCGATTGTCGCGATCTTTTAGACTAATAACAACCTGATATTCGCTGATACCATCTGCTGGGACTAGTTGTGCTTGCGTACGATAATCAATCGCTTGCAGACTATCAGGTGTCAATACGGTGATGGTCTGCTCGGAAATAGTTTTGCCATTGATGTCAGTTGCCACACCACGTAGAGTATTGCGTCCGCGTTTTAGGTCAACCGCATAATAGTCAAAAGCCATTACATTTTGCTTTTCTTGCTCAGCAGTTTTACCGATTTGCTGCTCTGATATCGCTTTGCCATTGGCGTATAGAGTAAATATTGAACCAAGTGGTGCTTGTACCTGTACCATCTGCTTGTAAGTACTGAGCTGTTGACCTTCATTTAGGTTAATGAAGGTGACATTATTGTTAGCCACTTCTTTTAGATATTCTTCGAGCTCTTTTTCTACTGGAGGTGCAACCGTTGTCACGGCCATGTCTACACGATTGGTCGCATCCCCAATCATGTCGTTGACAATAGCAGAATCACAGTTGTTACCAAGGTCTAGGTCGCCATTGATATTGCAGCCACTTGCATCGACATTATCAGTCGTGTCGGCATCGTAGTTTGGCTCTAATGTTAGCACTGTTTTTACCGCTTGCTCTAGCGTATCATTCTTAGCACTCACTGATTTGCTACGAGCGATTAACTCGGCGTTCAGACGCTCAGTACTATCGCCCATGCCGCCCACAATCGCAAAATCTGCACGATGTAGCTCGCCATATTTCAAATCGACAAAACGGCTGCCAGCATCACCCGCATTACGGTTGCTTTGGGTGACCAGCTCTGTTTCTCTAGGGATCGTCGTGCTATCTACTTTTAGTACGTGTGTTTTGGCACTGACCCCATAAAAGTTGTATTTACCTTCAGGATCGGTCACGATGAAGTTGCCGTTCTCCATATAAATACGGACACCAGCAACCCCAAGCTCGCCGTCTTCTTTTTGCTGAATACCATCACGGTTGATATCGTGATAGACCTTACCAATGATGATACCGTCAGTATTCATGACGCCGCGTTCTACGTCGATTTTCCACTGTGCTTCTCTTGATACTAAGCTTTGGCCTTGCTCATTGTTAGCAACTGCGATTGCGCGGTTGATACCATCACCACCTAGTGATGAAGCACCGATAAGCACACGATAAGTAATTTTTTTACTTTCGCCATTTTCCATGTTTCCTAAGTTCAATACCTGATATTTACCATCAGCTTTAAACTCGGTGGTCTGTGCTTGATTGATATCAATATCAGTCGTTGGACTAACACGTACACTATTCTCAACGTAGTCAAAACCACGTGGTAAGGCATCTTTTAGCTGTACATCGTAAGCAGTAGCGTTACCATTGTTCGTGATATTGATGGTGTAGCTGACATAATCGCCGAGTTCAGCACTTTTTACGTCACTTTCCTTTGTGACAACTAAAGCTGGGTTGTCATCGACGATATTAATTTGTGAGCTCAGGTCACTGATACGCACGGTGAAGTCAGACGCGTTCGGCAGTTCATCAGCACCAGTACCAACCGAAGGGGCGATACAAGCATCTAAACTGACAGTCAATGTGTCGTTGTTCAACGTTTGGATAAGCTTATCGTCAATAGCGTTAGCGTTATTTTGAGTGGCTGCTGATAGCTGATATTTACCTGTGTTATTACCGGTTTCTATAGCTTTAAGTGAATAGCTATCTCCAGTTTTTGGTGATTTGATGGTTACCCATACTTGATCAGGCTTGTCAGTTTGTACATTACATTGCGCATAGCTGGCACTGACATAAACGTCATCATTAATTTGTGAAATCGTTTTGCTTTCATCAAATTTAGGGGTGGTGAATTTGATACCAGATTCGATAATGACTAAACTATCGGTCGCACTCACGCTAGTCACTGACGGGTCTTCTAAGACAACTGCACCAATCTTAATGTCAGCCGTATCTCCATCCTTACCATTAGCATCTGATAGAGCTTGCACAATAAACTGAATGTTTTCACTCTGACCAAGCTTGATTTGGGCACTCATGTTATCAAGAATCAGTTGTGTATCACCACTATCGACAATGCCGTTTTTATTCAAGTCTTGATAAACTTTCAAATTAGATAGAGTTGGCGATACATCAAGCGTCAGCTCAACAGTCTGATCACTATAGCTAGTATTACTAAGAACATTAACCCAATTCACCAGTGTGTTGGGTGCGACAGTACGCAAGGGTTGCTGAGTTAAGTTAATACCATATTCAGATAAGGCAGAGGCTTTGACTTGAACTTGGTTTGAAATGCTATTCTGTTTGATAGAATTGACGTCATAAGAAGCATTAGCGATATTGTTGATAGTTTGTACGAGAGTGGTGGGCGCAGCAAACGCTATATTTGATTGCATAAGCAACATTGCAGCCGTCAGCGCAGAGATCCTCGCTGTATGCAACGTAATACGATTAGACGGTGTCATTAAAGATTTAGTCATATGTCGCTTATCCAATAAAACATAAAAGGGCCGGGTAGTAATTCTCCAGCTTGGCTCATCAAAATCAATTAGGTCAAGCTGGAGCGTTAGTCTATAAGCGTCTTGTGAAGCTTATAGACTTTGAAATGTTAAATATCAATTAACGAGCGTTTTTAATTTTGATTTTAAAAGTCAAGGTGCCAACGCCCTGAGGAACTAGAGTATAGTTAGTACCAAGAACTGCAGTACTGGTAGTACTAGCTATGCCTGCAGTAGATGAGGCAGTCGCAGAAGTAGCAGGTGAACTAGCTACTAAATCCGCACCAGCTGAAAAGTTAGACAACAAGTCCGAGATGGTTAAATCGTTAAGATTAAAACCTAACGCTGCTGAAGAAGTATTAGTCGCCTGAATACGATAGATAACACACTGATCAGGTTTCGCCTCGACCGCAGTCTGAACAAAAGTACTTGCAGCAACCGTACCTGAACAAGTCGCATCTAATGCTTGAGACTTCACTAAAGTTAAGCCTCTAACGTTAGTCGTATCAGTCACTGTAGTAGCAGCAGGTGCATTAATACCAGCAGGCGTTAGCGTTACAACAGAAGTTTCAGTGCTACCAACAGCTGCAGCATCAGCAACAGTTGCAGGAGCAGCTACATTGCCCGACGACACATTGTAGTTGATTGCTAATGTGCCACCAGGTGCAATACCATTTGGAAATTGAGCGGTTGGTAGTGTAGTGCTATTAAGAGTATATGTATTACCACCAGCAACGGTAGGTTGCAGCGTTATAGTAACCGGAGCGCCATTACCAGGCGGCGTATAAGTAGCACTAACAGGACCAGTAACAGGTCTGACAGCCCCATTATTGCCACCATCAGCAATAGTGAAAGTCAATGGATTAGCATTGGTACCTTCACCATCTTGACCGCTGTTAGTAATGAGAGTTGAATGAGTCGCTTGACTAGCAGTACCTGAGGCAGGGGGAACTTCTCTAGTCGTTGGATTGCTCACCACAACCGCTCGTCTGGTAAAGCTAGTCACACCAGGACTATCTATACCAGCGCCGTTACCTTCACCCGCATCATCAGGTATTCTAGTAACACCTATAGTGCCATCTGTACTATCGAAAATATCATAGTCAGTACCAAGTACAGGATTAGCAGGTAGCGGGCTAACCGGACCGACAAACTTATCGTAGACTTCTGCGTTGTTAGTTACTGAACTATTAGCAGATGTAAACTGATCTCTATCGACGTTAACCGTGAAAGTAATCGTGCGACTTGCGCCAACGGCTAAGTTTGCTACGGCAACATCAATAGCTTGTCGACCACCGATAGTGGAAATCGTCGCGGTACCAGCACCACCAGTTACGGTCACGTCTGATGCTGTGCCATTAGGTAAACTCAAACCTACAGGAAGCACATCTCGAATGACAATATCAGTCGCAGCAGCACTATAGTCAGTAGTCGCGTTAGTGACTACGATACTATAAGCAATCTGTGGGTTGGCGACTGTCAAATCGACAGTACTGGTCGCTGTTTTTACAATTTTAAAGGTAGGCAATCTCACGATAGTTTGGTTTTCGTTTACCAATGTCGCACCAGGTGCATTATTAGCAGTAAAGAAAGTACTGGTCGCTGTTAATGTGCCTACACCTTTGTCATTACCGTTACGATTGTCTGGCGTAGCTGCTTCGTAGCTTAAGTTAGCTCTAGTACCTGGCTGTAGTCTAATAGTACCGCCATTAGTTAGGGTACCTGTCTGTGCTTGAGTTCCTAAAGCGGTGACTTGAGCAGAAGTTAGAGGAGTGCCATCTGCTTGTACAATAGTAAACGTAACAGGCGCAGTACCTAAAGGGTAGTCTGGAGTAGCCGTTACTAGTGATGAGTCATTACCTGTGGTGTTAATGGTATAAGTATCCGTCACGTTACCCGTGTTGGTTAAATTATGAGTAAAGGTAGTTGTACCACCTGGCGTAGCAGTCTGATTGATAGCAGTATCGTCACCAATACTACCATCATCAACAGTCGATGTAAGTGCAAAGTTAGCCGTTTCGCTAACGTTAACGGTTACTGTGTTAGAGGTTACAGATGGCTGACTGACGCCAGCAATACTGTAGCTTGCAGTTGCTACGTTATTAATTGGCGCAGCGCCTGCTGTTACAGCGTTAGCTGGGGTCGCTGCATTAGCGCCAGTAGACACACCCATTACTGCGGCGACGCCGACAGCTAGCAGGCTATAGTTAAAAGTGATTGATTTCATATAATGCTCCAGAGTTAAGATTAAAAATTGAAACGTTAAAAGCGTGAAGGTTTAATGTCTATTGAATTAATTAACGGTGGTATTGAGAGCAACAGCTGCTGACTTTTTAGCTGGCAATAACTTAATATTCCAACGCAGAGTGCGGTATTCAGAATATGGAATCTTGACCATTTTGCCATCGACTTTACGCATAAGTGGTATATCAGCGTAATTCTCACCATCAATACTGGCTTGTGCACTTGCAGGCATCGCATCGCCAGTAAATGTCATATTGGCAGGAATAGGTAGCGTTACCATTAAATCGTTAATATCTTTATTGATGGTATTGGTATAATTCGCTTTATACTGAATCACAGTACCTGCCGGTGCGGTGCGTACTGGCTTATAGACTGTTTTACCTTCCGCATTCTTTATGACTTGATTGGCTGTTAGTTCCATTTTTAGAGCATCATCAGCATGTGCTACATTTAGTAAAGAGCTAGAAGCTATAGTAGCTAATAGAATATTGCGTAGAATCTTGAAACGTTTCATATAAAATCCTTTCTTATACCGTTACTATCATTGGGATATTGATGCTTTGGGCTGCCGTGAAACTGTCTATCATTTGTTATCAGGGTCGTCTGTAAAAAATATACATTCCCTTTTAAGCTATTGTAACGTAATCGATACAAGTATCAATTATAAAGATGACAAATGGTGTTTCAAGATGACCAAACGGTAAAAGCCCTGTCTAGGAAGACAGGGCTTGATTGAGTACTCAGTAATTCGATACACAGGTGTTTAGTTACCAATGGTAGTACCATATTTAGTATTAAAACGAATGGCCTGACGGCGAGTGGCTGTAGTAGCACCTAAGGAAAAAGTATTGGTGATCACTGTACCGTTGTTACCAATAGATACTGAGTTTGTTGCAAATGATGGAGTGCCACTATTTTCACCAATAGGTATTGGATTAGCTAAGGTAGAGGTAATTAGCGAATTATTAGAGTCGTTTTTACTCTGTAGCTTATCCTTGATAACAATATCTGTCAGAGAAACATTACCTCGATTGATAGCTTCAATTCTATAAGCGATACATTGTCCTGGCACAATACCAGATATTGGTTTTATACTATACGCGCTGCTAGCACTACCTTCATAATTAACACCAATTGTGGCAAGGTTATTTAGACTACAATCATGAATATACTGACTTTTGATCAATACCAATGCAGCATTTGCTTGAATAACATCACCGAAATCATTGCTAGGATAGTTGTACTGACTATTAATGATGTTTATTTGTCGCACATCGCTTGTCGTGTCTACAGAATAGGTATAATTACTAGGTTCATTCTGAGTGACACAGAGTCTTGTGTAACTACCTACTTGTGCTGGCGTCAAGCTAAAACTATAGGTTCCATCATTACCGATGTTTACCGTCTGAGGTGAGAACGTACCACTATCACCGGCACATTTATTCAAAGTAATGGTGTGACCGGTGGTAAAAGGGATACCAGATTCGGTTGGTGAATCGTATTTGCCATTGAAATAAAGACTATTATTTAAGTACTTGCTAGATATATCATCCTTAGATGGATTTGAAACATTACCGTTATCGTTAAATACTGTACCTGAAAATACATAGTTAGATCTATCATTTGTGATTGTACATGTCCAACTATCTCCGTATGTAAGCTTTAGATTCTTTGGGTCTAAAGTCGTAACGGTTGTACCATCCGATCTTCTACATGCATATAACGCAGTATAGTCTGCTAAATTTGTCGTTCCTGAGACCGCCTCTGTCAATGTATAAGTCTTGGTAGGATTAACCTTGAAAGTTCCTGTAGTACCTGTGCCCGTAGTAACTGTATTACCTGAACCCGTTGTAGTAACTGAGTTAATACCACTGGTAACGACGGAGTTATCTGCATTGTCCTTGATTTGAACAGTGAATTGATCGGTATTTGTTTTACGAGAAGAAGAGAGCACTTTAGTATATGTTAGGCGTGGCTGTGGCAAGTAGCAGTAACCATCAAATACAATGTTGATTAGCTGATCACCAGGGTTACCGAAATTGCTAAAGTCATAATAGTTTAAATCAGGATTATTACCATAAGTTACATCTACTCTAACTACAGGTTGATTAAAAGCAACGGATACTTTACACCTTTCGTCCACAGAGTCTGTACTACACAAAACGCTACTGGTAGTGGTAGTTTGACGATAGGGTGCCGTAGTCGTTATTCCGGTGCCTCTATATATTAAAGTTGGCGTCACACTAGTACCTGCACTGGTAAAACCAGTGATAGTTACTTGATCAGAAAACTCGAAATACCTAGTTCCTGAACTTGTTGAACCTACATAGTTCACATCTATATCATAAATACTTAAACTGACATTAGTAAGGGCTTGAGACTCGTTGGTAAAACTGTTTTTAAAAGTATATGAGGCCGTACGAGATGACGCCTTGTTAGTAAAATCCTGGAAAAATTCAAATGATTGAAGGTTGCCCGCTAGCGTTTTAGGTCTATAAAAATTTGAGCCGCCTGCATCTAAACTGCCAGTAGTAATCAAACTGTTAGAAGCAACAGTGTAACTTTCACTTTTAAGACCATTTAAAAGTTGGTTTACACCAAGAATAGGGGGTGATGCTGTCGATCCTAAGTTGCTGTAATCAGTGCTTGAAAACTCATCAGAAATGTAACCAGCTGGACATGTTGTTATTGCTGCAAAAGCCAAATAATTAGGTATCAGTATTAATAAAGATGGTATAGCTATCCAACGCGTTACTCTTGACTTAAAAGCTGACAGTTCAATAGACGACTTCATAATAGCTCCGAGAGTAAGAATGGAATTTGGATGTAGCTTTGTGATAAGCATAACGTCTAAGTGACAATTAATATACAAAAATGAGATGAAAGTCTATTTATAGGGTATGAATAGCATAAAAGTTTAATCAAATAATATCTATTTAGTAATTATTTAGTAATTCAAACTGTTACTACAGAGACGATATTAATTTTTATACATTCAGCAAGGTTGAATAGATATAGTTTAGCAAATGATTGATAGTCATTTTTAAAAAAACTAATCATTATTTATTTAAAAAATACTTGTTATTTATCCATTTCTCTACAGCCATAAACAATTGCCTCGCAAACGCTTATAATAGAGTATCAAAATCATTCATGACTGAATATACAGGGACAACAGTATGATCTGTTTTGTAGTTTCGTCCATTTGATGCATATGTCAATTCTCAGTGGCACTATTTTGTATAATCTAGCTGTATCTCACCGTATGAAACAAGGGAATGCTTGGACATATCAAGGAAGTCATAAGTAAACCGATATCTCACTTCACACCAGTATTTAACAAAGCCTTACCGTCTAGATAGGTAGGTATGACTGATATAAAAGGATCGACAACAATGAATTATTACAAGGATGCTGACAGCACCGAAACCCAAGAATGGCTTGAAGCCTTTGAGTCTGTGATCAAACATGCAGACAAAGATCGCGCGCAGTTTTTACTAAAAGCCTTATACAATATGGCGGTGCAAGAAGGCCTGCCATTCAACCGCCTTGATACTGCTTATATCAATACCATCGCAGTCGAGGACGAGCCGATGTATCCTGGCGACTTGACCATTGAGCGTAAGATCCGTGCGCTGATTCGTTATAACGCTTTGGCGATGGTGATGCGTGCCAACAAAAACGATGACGATTTAGGTGGTCATTTGGCGACATTTGCCTCTAGTGCCACGCTGTATGAGACAGGCTTTAACCATTTTTTTCGAGCCGCAAGTGATCATTTCGGTGGTGATATGATTTATTATCAAGGTCACTCCGCGCCAGGTATCTATGCACGTTCTTATTTAGAAGGTCGTCTAACCGAAGATCAGCTTGATAACTTCCGCCGTGAAGTGGGTGGTAAAGGCTTATCAAGCTATCCTCATCCATATTTGATGCCTGACTATTGGCAGTTCCCAACGGTATCAATGGGCTTAGGTCCGATCATGTCGATCTATCATGCTCACGTGCATCGTTACATGGAAAACCGTGGCTTGCTCGAAAAAGAAGGCCGTAAAATTTGGGCATTCTTAGGTGATGGTGAGACGGATGAGCCAGAAAGCTTGGGCGCAATCTCTCTTGCTGGTCGTGAGAAGCTGGACAATCTAATTTGGGTTGTTAACTGTAATCTACAGCGTCTTGATGGCCCAGTCCGTGGTAATGGTAAAATTATTCAAGAGCTAGAGTCGGTATTCCGCGGTGCTGGCTGGCGTGTGATTAAAGTCATTTGGGGTGGTAAATGGGATAGCCTGCTTGCCAATGATGATACTGGCGTGCTCAAACATCGTATGGAAGAAGTGGTCGATGGTGAATACCAGCTATATGAAGCGCGTACGCCTGAATTTACTCGCAAAGAATTCTTTGGTAAATATCCTGAATTAAAAGAAATGGCAGATGCATTGACTGATAAAGACATTGCACGCCTAAACCGTGGTGGACATGATCCACAAAAAGTGTACGCTGCGTTTAGCGAAGCGATGAAAACCAAAGGTCAGCCAACGGTCGTACTGGTCAAAACTGTCAAAGGCTATGGTTTGTCAAGCACAACACAAGCGGTCAATAAATCGCATCAAATCAAGAAACTTGATCAAGAGGCGCTTGTTTATTTCCGTGATCGCTTTGATTTGCCATTTACCGATGAGCAATTAGAGACCCTACCATTCTACCGTCCTGAAGAAGGTTCGGCAGAGATGAAGTATCTAAAAGGTCGCCGTGAAGCATTGGGTGGTCATCTGCCAAACCGCCGTAGTGGCCATATTCCGCTGAACATCCCTGAGCTATCGATATTTGATCGCGTATTAAAGGGTAGTAACGGTAAAGAACAATCAACGACGATGGTATTTGTACGTCTGTTATCAGCCATGCTGAAAAACAAAGACATCCAAGATCGCGTGGTACCAATCGTACCAGACGAAGCGCGTACCTTTGGTTTAGAAGGTATGTTCCGTCAATTGGGTATTTACTCTGCGGTCGGACAAAAATATACGCCAGAAGATAGCGAAGCATTGATGGGCTATAAAGAAGCCATCGATGGCCATATGTTAGAAGAAGGTATCAACGAAGCGGGTGCGATGAGTACATGGATTGCCTTGGCAACCAGTTACTCTGTGAACGCGCTACCAATGATTCCGATGTACATCTATTACTCGATGTTTGGCTTCCAGCGCATAGGTGACTTGGCGTGGGCAGCAGGTGACTGTCAGGCACAAGGCTTCTTATTAGGGGCTACTGCGGGTCGTACGACTTTGAATGGTGAAGGCTTGCAGCATCAAGATGGCCATTCGCAGATTTTGTTTAACACCGTACCGAACTGCGTGAGCTATGACCCTTGCTATGGTTATGAGTTGGCGGTCATCATGCATGATGGCCTACGCCGGATGTACGGAGAAGGCGAGCGCGTTTATTATTACCTAACGCTAATGAACGAAAACTACGACCAGCCTGCCATGCCAGAAGGAAGCGAGGAAGGTATCAAGCGCGGTATGTATTTGCTTGAAGACAACGGCTCAACTCAGGTACAGCTATTGGGTTCAGGCGTGATTCTACGTGAAGTACAAAAAGCGGCTCAGATCCTAAAAGATGAGTTCAATATCACATCAAACGTTTGGAGTGTCACCAGCTTCAACGAGTTGACTCGTGATGGTATGGTTTGTGACGACTACAACCGTCTACATCCAATGAATGAAGAAAAAGTGCCATGGGTTACTGAGCAATTAGCACCGCACGAAGGCATCGTAGTTGCAGCCACTGACTACATGCGTAACTACTCAGAGCAAATTCGTGCTTGGTTACCAGACAACCGTCCTTATACCACGCTTGGCACAGATGGTTATGGCCGCTCTGATACTCGCGAGAACCTACGCAGCTTCTTTAACGTTGATGCGGCTCATATCGTTGTCGCCACGCTTAAGCGCTTAGCGGATGAGGGTGAAGTCGAGATGCGTTTGGTAAAAGATGCGATTTCAAGCTTAGGCATCGATGCGGATCAGCCACCTGCATGGCACCAACAGTCTTATTATGATCATTCTCCAGATGCACCTGCACCAGGCAAAGTCAACCCAAGTCCTGTGCCTGAGTTCGTTGCTGAAGACGATGAAGATATCAGCAATGAAGGCCGCGCCGAAGATCAAGCAGATGCGCCCTTGCTCAATGACGGTGATGTCAAAGAATAATAATCATAAGACTAGGAGATAAAACATGGACATTAAAGCCCCCGATTTGGGTGTCGATAGTGCTGAAGTCAGCGAAATTATGGTAGCAGTGGGTGATGTCATCGCAAAAGATGACAACATCGTTTTGTTAGAGTCTGACAAAGCGTCAGTTGAAGTACCAAGCTCTGCTGCTGGTAAAGTCACCAAAATCAATGTCGCCATCGGCGATCAAGTCAGCGAAGGCATGGTATTGATCGAAGTAGAGAGTGCTGACGCAAGCGATGATAATGACGATACTGCCGAAGAAGTAACTGATTCAGAACAAGCAGACGATAATAATGAAGACGCACCTGTTGAAGATGATGCAGATGCAGAAGAAGCGACTGATGATGCTGGCGAAGGCGCATCGACTACCCATGCACTGCCAGATATAGGCGTTGATGAAGCGCAAGTGGCTGAGATTATGGTGAGTGTAGGCGACACGGTCAGTGCCGATGAGTCTATCCTACTGATTGAGTCAGACAAAGCCTCAGTCGAAGTGCCTGCACCAGAAGCAGGCGTAGTTGAAAAAATCTTGGTTAATGCTGGTGACACTGTTGCCAACGGTCAAGACTTTATCGTTATTAAAGCGGCAGGTACTCCTAAGGCAAAACCGAAAGCAGATACTGCTAAAACTGAAGATAAAGCGGACAAGCCTGCACCGAAAACTGAAAGCAAGTCACAGCCAGCCCCAACAGGCGAGCCAGAGCAAGCGCCTGCACCGACCTCAACTGCTGCACCTGCGGGCAAAAAATTGAGCGAAGCGGAAGTCAATGAAAAGTTGGTTGATGTATATGCAGGTCCTGCTGTACGTAAATTGGCTCGTCAGCTTGGCGTCGATATCACACAGGTAAAGGGTTCAGCACTAAACGATCGCATTCTAAAAGAAGATCTGTTTGCGCATGTTAAAAACCGTTTGACCACCCAACAAGCCGCACCAGCTGCTCAGGGTGCTGTTAGCTCAGGTCTGCCAAAACTACCTGATATGAGCAATGTTGAAATCTGGGGCGAAACAGAAACCCAAGATTTAAGCCGCTTGCAAAAAGTGTCAATCCCGCAGCTGAACTACAATACCTATCTACCGCAAGTGACACAGTTTGATTTGTCTGATATCACCGAAACTGAAAAACTACGCGGTGAGCTAAAGGGTGACATGAAGGCGCAAGGTATTGGCCTGACTATTTTGGCCTTTATTGTTAAAGCAACTGCTTACGCCTTGACTCAGCATCCACGTTTCAACAGTCATTTGAGCGACGATAATACACAAATTATCTTACGTAAGAGTGTCAACATGGGTATTGCGGTTGCGACTGATGACGGCCTAGTGGTTCCTGTGATTAAAAATGCACAGGACAAAGGCATCAAGCAGATCGCGATTGAAATTGGTGAGCTTGCAGGCAAAGCCCGTGATAAAAAGCTCACTACTAAAGATATGCAAGGTGCCAGCTTTACCATATCAAGCCAAGGTATCTTGGGCGGTACATCATTCACGCCACTGGTCAACTGGCCACAAGTAGGCATCTTGGGCGCATCAGAAGCGACCATGCAGCCAGTTTGGAATGACGCTAAGCAAACTTTTGAGCCGCGCTTGATGCTGCCATTATCATTGTCTTATGACCACCGCGTCATCAATGGTGCGGATGCAGCGGTATTCACTCGCTATGTTGCTACATTGCTTGCTGATCCACGCCGTATTTTGCTATAGCTGATACGCTACTTTAAAAACTAAAACCAAAAAAAGACTGCCTAAGGGTGGTCTTTTTTTTGAGCAGTACTGTATTAGATATGAGTAACTATCAGCCAAAAAAAAGCCAGCATCAGCGCTGGCTTTTTATACTTAGATCATCGAGTTTAATACGATTTGTGATTAAAACTGTTTAACAAATGCAATGCCATATGCCCAAGGGCTGATATCGATTTCACCGATGTCACCGCCATCTAAAGTAGCATCTGTTTTGATGTCCATATAGCGTGCATCGATACGGAAAGCTTCAGTTGGAGCGAAAGGAATGTCTAAACCGACATGACCAGCCACACCAACACTATCATCAAGATCTAAATCACCACCAGTAGAGATTCTTTCTTTAAAAAAGGTCGTATAGTTCACGCCAACACCAACGAATGGCTTGATATTCATTGGCATGTTGTCAGAGTCAAAGTGATATTGCACAGAAAGAGTTGGTGGTAAATGTTGGGTTTTACCTGTTAAAACTTGTGTGCCATCCGCACTGTTTAGATCAAAATCATGATGAAATGGAAGTGCTGCGAGTAGCTCAACACCGACATTGTTGGCAATGAAATACTCACCACTAATAGTTGGCTGTATATCGCCGTCAACATCAACAGACAAACCATTATCTAGAGTGCCATTATCACTTTTAGGGTCAACATAATGTGCACCAGCCGCAATAGACCAAGTGCCAGAAGGTACGGCAAAAGCAGTGGTCATGGTAAGGGCAGTGGCAGCGGCTAAAACTAGGGATTGTAGTTTCATGATTTGGTTCCTTAATATATTAAAAGGTTATCAGTGCTAATGAGGGATGACATTGCACACTGATACATAATGTTATAATGGATGATAAAGCGGTAACATTATGACTCCATTATAGTATAAAACCACAATTACTGTAAGGTTTTAATTGTGCTTTACTAAGTTTTATTTAATTATTTATAGTAAAGGCGATAACGGTATAATTATTTTGATTATTTAAAAAAATTGATTATTGTGAGGTAGGGTATAAGCCTGTTGTGATACTCTGAAAATAGGTAGATAAGAATTATAGTCAATCCATTAAAAAAGCGTTACAGCGTTAACCTCGCTTGAAGTATGACGTATACATCTGCACTCGGTTGCCTTGTACCACTCTTAAATTGGATCAACTATATATTGATTATTGCTAATGTCTAAACGGTAGAATTGGAAATAAATGGTGACGGCTTACTGAATTGATATTCATGATTTGATAAAAGGCGTACGTATTATGCTTGGTTATTGTAGCAACTCCCCACTACGTTGTAAGAACGCCCGTTCTACCAACATATTGAATCAGGTAGATTCTTGTTGCCCTGAGTGCCATTTATTTTTAGTACCTGCTCAAGACATCAGCCAGCAATTGCCCGCTGATGAGCAGTTTTTACGATTATCAGTAGTAGGCACCGCATTGGTGCTATTAATAGCAGTCTATCTTTATTATCTACATGGGACATAATATAGTCGAACCACTATTAAAGTGTTACCGCGTTAGACTCGTTTAGCCTACTACTGTAGTACTTGCACTCGTCTGCCTTGTACCACTTTTAATATTGATTGACTATAGCGGCTGCTGATGAACAGGCGATAAGCCAATGCCATGCTGGGTCATGTCAAATAGTTGATATTTTCGTATTGATCAAAGTGCATTGATAAAAGCGCATTGAATAAAGCGTGCGCTTTTGATGATAGAGCGCTTGAACACCTTGCAAGGCAGTTAATTTATTTTATTTATATAATACCGGTATTTCACCGAATAGGGACGGCATGCTACTCCAATCTATAAGGCGCTTACGTCATTTTGTTTATGATACGTTGCAAAATGATGAACATGACACTTTATTTAGCCGCTATATTGATTATTTTCTCATATTTTTGATTATGACCAATGTGGCAGCTGTGATTGCTGAGTCAGTTGACAGCTGGTACTACCCTTATCAAAATTATTTTACTTGGTTTGAAAACTTCTCTATTGTGGTCTTTTCTATTGAATATTTGCTGCGACTATGGAGTGTTGCTGAAGCCAAACCGGACAATACAACGTGGAAACAGCGTTGGGATTGGATCAGAAGTCCTTCCGCACTCATTGACTTGGTAGCCATTGTTCCAGCCTTCTTAAATTTCTTCGTCAATATTGATCTGCGTTTCTTACGTATTTTGCGTTTGTTCCGTATTCTCAAACTGACCCGCTATTTTGCGTCCATGCGTATCCTGCTAGTGGTCATCAGTAAAGAGCGCGGTTCGTTCCAAGCGGTTATTTTTATATTGATTATTATGATTGTGACTGCCTCGAGTGGCATTTATTTGGTCGAAAACCATGCGCAGCCAGAAGAGTTTGAGTCAATACCCAAGGCGATGTGGTGGGCTGTAGTAACGCTCACGACCGTGGGTTATGGAGATGTCACACCAATCACTAATGCTGGCAAGATATTGGGTGCTATTATTACGATATTGGGTGTGGGTTTGGCGGCACTGCCTGCAGGTATTCTGGCGACAGGTCTGGCAAATGAATTGGTACAACGCCGTGAAGAGCTGGAGCAGCATTTTCGTGAGCAGCTGATCGATAGTGATTTTGATTTGGTACAAAATCAGATGATGATTGACAAGATTCGCCGAGAGTTGGGACTGGATAAAGAGCAAGCACAAAATATTGTACTGCAAGTGCTACGTGAGCAAGAGCTTGAGCGGCGCGAAAAAGAAGTGGAGGTGCGTCAAAAGAATTTTTGCCCGCATTGCGGTGAGGTTTTATAGCTTAGTATCTATCAGGCAATCATAGAAATTTATGCTTAAGATTTCTAGAAACAAGTATATTTGTCAGGAAACATAAAAGGGTACTGTGTGGTTGAGATGCAGTACCCTTTTTAGATTTTATGATCGACTGACGCTATATTCCTTGAGGAATCGGTAGCGCCCGTGCCAATTCATGCGCAACTTCTTGCGCCGCTTTTGAGAGATCTTCTGCGCTCAGTGGTAAATTTTGTAGGGTTAAATGCCAGTCATCAACGGATCGGCGCAAATGAGCCACCCAAAGCGTTTTACAATCACGTGGGAGCTGCTTTAGGTTGACTTCAAAACAGCGGTTACCCTCATCATCACTCAAATGAATCTCACCTTTTTTAACCCTAGAGAGTGAGTGCCCGTGATAGGAGTTGGCAATCAAAGCGATATGAGTGATATGTAAGGGAATTTCTGCTAGCTCTAGTCTGATTTGTTCTTGATCAAGCGGAGCCAAATACATGGCTTGCTCTCCGCGATCCTTGCCATTTAGACTGTCTCCTTGGTGCTTGACGGATTCAGCTTTGTCACGTAATTGTTTGAACCAGACAATATCACTAATGATGCAATTGTCATCATATAATACACAAGCCAAGTCGATATCTACCGCGCTTTTGTCCTTTTTAAAACGTTTAAACAACCCTTTTGGCTCGATCTTAGTAAATTCATAGTTGAGCGCAAAAAATAACGTTCCCGTATCCAAGCCCAGTCCTCTTAAACTGTCGGAAAGCAGCGGTGATGGGGCAGCGGTTGGCATAATATTCCTTTTTTAATTTTTAGTGGTTAACGATTAGTGTCATTCGAGTGTTATTCGTTGTTTGTCATTGCAGGTTGGTCCAATACCGCTTGATAAAGGAGTGCAGGCTTGGCGTCTAACAGTCCACTGCCAAAACCACGTAACCACCAAACCAGCTGTGAGGTCAAATTAACGGTCGCTTTTATTGTTAGGGTGTCGTCGTCGTTTGATGTGACGATTTGATCATCACTCAGCTTGCTCTCAGTGAGGCTTCGGCCTGCTTTTTGGGTAAATTTTAGCTCAACGGCTGTGTTTTTACCACGCTCAGCCAACTCACCAAATAATGGATGACTAAAGCCCATACTGCCTTCATCCAAATACGTATCGAGCTGAAAGTTATCTGGTGTCTTTGCTGCGCTCTCTAAAATCTCGACTCTATCAAATCGATGTAGCGCAAAGGTACGAATGGTGGCATCGGGGTCATCGGTACGAGTCGCCAGTAGATAAATAATCACGCCACGCTGAATGATAGCAATAGGGTTTAGCGTATATTCGCTGGCCTCTGATTTATTGCTGCGAGTGTAGCAAGCATTAATTTGCAGCTGATAAAACAATGCATGGTAAATGTTGTCTTTGCTATCTAAATCTATATCTGGGGCAATAAGTGGCTGGGTCGCAGGCTCGATACGTACACGGTCTATCCATGAATGCGTGACTTTACTGTTTTTGAGCTGTCGTCTTGCTAGATCAAACCACGGAAATAGCTCATCTAAAATCACAGGCGGCAATAGCTGAGTGAGATTGGCCTCGACCATATTAAAAGCAACTGCCTGCGATAGATTCATATGCGGCAAGCTTTGCAGCGGTGCATCTTCCTTCCAGCGCCAACCTTGTGGATTGGCGTTGTTTTTTTCGATAGGAAAGCGTTTGGCCAATGCGTTCAAATCACGTTGCACGGTACGCAGGCTGATGTCAAAACCGGCCATCATGAGCTGTTCATAAATATGAGTCGTACCTACCCAGCGATTGCGCTGTAGCTGTGACAGTACTTGCCATTGACGAGCCGTTGTCGCTGCCCCATAACGATTATCCTGGGTCTCTTTTAACACATCATTTTCTGCCGCCTCTATTGCAACTGCTTGCTCATCAGAATCTGATTGAGCTTGAAGGTTATTGGCATTAGTAGAATGTACAGTCATCAAAAAATACCCTTTATAAAGTCACAGGTTATTGTTCTACAGATTTTGGCTGGTTGTTTATCATCTCAGAAAAGTATCAAAGCGTCTAGGGACGTTCGTATACATTTAGACATCGTTTAGGCGCCGTTTAAGCACCGTCTAAACACGTCCTAATTATCATTTTGGTGTGTTGTCATTGACACTTTAAGCTTCACTGTGCTCACGGTTGTCAGTGACGTCACTATCGTTATTTTCGCCTTTGCGATTTTCTTTTTCTATTTTGTCCTCTTTTTTTTGGCGCTTGGCTTTGCGTTTTTTCTTCTCTTTCTTTTTTGACTTTTTATCATCTACCTCATCGTCGCCGTCTTGGTTCTCATCCCATAACATCAGACGATTTAGGACTTTGCCAAATAGGGTGTCCTTGCGGTAGCGACCTTTTTTATTCATGGTATCGATGGGTAGGCCTGTCATCAAGGTCAATGCTTCACTCAAGGTATAAACGCCATAAATATGGAAGTCGCCGTCTTTTACCGCAGCAATGATATCGTCGCGTAGCATGAGTTGTTTGACATTGGCCATTGGAATGACCACGCCTTGAGCGCCCGTCAACTCTTGCTCACGGCACGCATCAAAAAAGCCGGCGATTTTGGCATTGATACCACCAACCGCTTGTACTTCGCCCAGCTGATTCATAGAACCAGTAATGGCAAAGGATTGATCAATAGGGACATTTGCTAAAGCGGATAGTAGCGCACAACCTTCGCTAACGGTGGCACTATCACCATCGATATGGGCGTAGCTTTGTTCAAACGCGAGCGAAGCGCTGAAGTTTAGTGCATGGTGTTGGCTAAATAACGCGCGCAAATAACTGGTCATGATCAACATACCCTTGGCGTGCAAGCTACCACCCAAGTCTACATCACGCTCGATATCAAGGATTTCACCTGCGCCAATATTGGGCTGAATAACGGCAGTGAGGCGCGCTGGCATGCCAAACTCACTATCGGCATAGCTGACGACGGTCAGGGCGTTGACTTGCCCAACTGCACTACCTTGGGTTTGAATCAGCTGCTGGCCGTTTTTGAGTTCGTCCCAGTATAGATCGCGCAAATATCCTGAGCGCTCATCCATGTCGTCAATTGCCTGAGTGACATGATCTGCTGTCACCATTATCTCATCATTTAAACGAGCGTGACGGTTTGATTCATGCAACAGTTTAATCAACAAATCACTGTGTAGGCTTAAACGGTCCTGCTCTTCAGCTTGCAAGCTTAAATGCTCAAGCAACGTGGCTTGCGCGCTACTATCGAATGGATAGAGATCAGCATAATCGATGATGTCTGCCATTTTCGCTACCAGTGCCAATTCATGCTCGCTGGTGCGCGTCACATCATCATGAAAGTCCGCGCGAACTTTAAACACTGCATCAAACTCAGGCTCAAGCTCAAGCAGCTCATAATATAAGTCTGCTTCACCTAATAAGATCACTTTGATATCAAGATCAATGGGCGCTGGTGATAAAGACAAGCTACCTGTTAGCGTTAGCATTTGCTCAAGGCTTGAGAGCTTAATTTTGCGTGACTGTAGTGCGCGCTTTAGACCTTGCCATGCATAAGGATGCTCAAGTAAATGGCTGGCTTCTAGCAGCAGGTAGCCGCCATTGGCACGGTGTAGGGCACCTGCGCGAATCATACTGACATCAGTCGTTACTGTCCCTAATTGAGTGATTTGCTCAACATGACCCAATAAGTTTAGATGGGTTGGTAAGTCTTCAAAGACAACAGGCGCGCCACTGTCTGGTGCGTGACTGACAATGACATTGACCGCGTAACGGCTGGGTGTTGTGGTCAATACAGCCGTCACAAACTCTTCGTCATCGCCGTTAACGATACGCTCTACATGAGTAACCATATCGGCAAATATGGCTTTGAGATAGTCAACCACAAGTGGGTGCGTGGCAAATTGCTCATAAACAGGCGCGAACAAAGGCTGTAGTGCACGGCGTGCGATACTGCGATGCAGTGATTCTATCGCATCGTTGGCTTCGTCTTCTAACTGCTCCAACGCAATGGTTAGTTGACTGAGGCGCTTTTGCATATGGTTTTTCTGTACGAAGTTATTTAACTCAGCCTCGTACTCACTGTTACCATACTCAGAATTTTGAGCGTTGTTTTGCTCTTCATCATGGTTAGTCTTATCGTTGCTCAATATATTGGCTTTTTCGTTATCATTTCTTGGTGATAAATTTGCACTGTTGCTAGATGATTCTGAAGCCTTTACAGGGTCGCTACTACTGTCTGTCGTCAACTGACTGGGATGGACGAAAACTGCCTTGTTATCAAACGAGCGAAACGTTAAGGCTAGATCATACTGTTTGCCCTCAGCGTTTAGCGCGTCGTAAGCATGACTCTCTTTTTGATGTGTATTGTTTTTAATCGCTTCGATTTTACTTTGGTATTGGTCGCTACGAAAGCGTTGGCTTAGTCGCTTTTTTGCCTGTTGCCACAAGTTATTGACCTGCTGTTGTAGCAAGGCGGCTTGTCCTGCAGGTAGACGCAGAGCCAGTGGCGTACGTGGATCGGTAAAATTGTGCACATAAACCCAATCATCAGGCGTTGGTGCGTCGGCGGCAATACGGGCCAACAGGCGACTGATGACAGTACGCTTACCCAAGCCGTTCTCACCAGCAGCAAACACATGATAGCCACTTGCATTGATGTCTAGCGCTGTATGCAAGGCTTTGAGCGCACGTTGTTGACCGAAGCCAACATCTAAGTCAGGCGCAGTACGTGTGTCTGTAGGCAGCTCATCAGGGTCGCTATAGCGTTTTAGTTGCTCAGCTGAAATACGGCAGCTTTTTTGAACCTCAGTAAAAATAGGATTTGGGGCGTTAGATATTACTGGTTTATCGTCTTGTGAGTCAGCGGTAGGTGGTACCATATTATTAGCGTCTTTTGATATTTGAGACATAAGGGGGTAGGGTCGTTCGGTCATAGGCGTTTAAGAGATCATCTTAGCAATAGTAACAGAGTTAAAGAAGCAGTACGGTATTATAAAAAAGCGCTTCTTAGATTTTTATAATCAAGCAGAATATCTTACAAGATATGGCCACAATTTAGCGAAATCATTGAGCATACTTTTGTATCATGGTGAGATAACTATGTAGCAATAGGCGACTGGAGCATAAATTAAGCGGAAGTTTTGCGCTATTAAAGTAGAATAACGCCTCACAAACCGTGCAGATAGTATAAGATGTCCCACATTGGCGCAATCTGCAACTATTCAATGAGCAGACTGCATGATAAAATAGGCGGTTCACATGTCAAAACTGGATAACTCGTTGTATGTCAGCTTCCGCTAAAACCTCTTCGTCGTCTACTAGCACGGGTAATATCAATATTGATCCGACTGGCTTTGTGAAGCTTGGCTCACAATTGCCAAAGCTGGCCAGTATCTTAGCCCAAGCCGTAAATGAGCTAAGTCTATCACTAAGTGAGAAACAGCAGCGCACGTTATTATTATACTTAGACCAGCTTTTGTTGTGGAATAAAGCGTATAATCTGACCGCCATCACCGATCCAGAAGAAGCGCTGATCAAACATGTGATTGATTGCTTGTCTATTATAACGCATTTGCCGACAGGGTCGCTGCTTGATATCGGTACAGGTGCAGGGTTGCCTGCAGTGATTATTGCGATTTGTCAGCCTGAGCGCTCGTGTACAGCCCTTGATAGTAATCAAAAAAAGATTCGCTTTATTAAGCAGATCAGCAGTGAGCTTGGCTTACGTAATATGCAACCGATCGCTTCGCGTATTGAAGCGCACGAAGCCAGCTATGATGTGGTGACTTCTAGAGCGTTTGCCAGTTTGATAGATTTTGTTGAAGTAGCGCAGCCGAGATTGGCAGATGGCGGTTATTTGTGTGCTATGAAAGGCAAAGTGCCAAGCGATGAAGAGCTACAAGCGCTTGATAGTGATTGGCACATTAAGACGATTAAGCTGACAGTGCCGCGTCTGCATGATAGTCGTCATTTGATTGAAATGTCTGCTAAAAATGCCTGAAAGGTAGATACTTCTCAGTCATGAAACAGCAGTCGTTTTTTGTGAAACGCAGTTTACGTTTGTACCTAAATGGCATAGTATTTAAAAGGCACTGAAAATATACAAACGAAAATTGGGTGATTTATAAAAGAATTTTTTTATAAATGGCTGACTTTCATGAAGCGCTGATTTAGTAGCACTGCATAAGCATATAAGATTGAGCGGCAAATAAATTAAAAGAAAAAGTCAGTAACAGACCTTAATAAAATTGAGTGAGTGTATGGAAATCATAGCAATTGCGAATCAAAAAGGCGGCGTGGGCAAAACCACGACGGCGGTAAACTTGACCGCCAGTTTAGCTGCTAAGCGCAAGCACGTACTACTGATTGACTTAGACCCACAGGGCAATGCAACCAGCGGTACGGGTGTCGACAAAAACGAGCTGATGCTTACCATAGCCGATGTTTTACTGGATGGTGTAGCGCTTTCAGAAGCGATTGTGACCAGTCCGGCAGGGTTTGATGTGATCGGTGCCAATCGTGATTTGGCTGGTATGGACATCACATTGATGAGTAAAACGGACAGTCACGAGCTGTTCAAAACGGCGATGAAAAATCTGGTTGATGCGCAGACATCCTCGCAACAGCCGCCATACGATTACGTGATTATAGACTGTGCACCCAGTTTGAACCTACTGACGATTAATGCCTTGGTTGCAACTGATAGTGTGATTATCCCAATGCAGTGTGAATATTATGCATTAGAGGGATTAGCGGATTTATCACAGACGATTGAGCGTCTTACTGAATTAAACCCTAAGTTATATATTCGCGGTGTTGTGAGAACGCTGTTTGATGCGCGTAACACGCTTGCCCGTGATGTGTCTGCTGAATTAGAAGCGCACTTTGGCGATATTATGTATAAGACTCATATTCCAAGAAACATTCGCCTAGCAGAAGCACCCGCGCATGGTCTACCAGTGATTGCTTATGAGAGATGGTCAAAAGGCGCGCGCGCCTATCAAAAATTGGCCGCTGAAGTGATGAAGCAAAGTAGCTAGTTTTTCTATAAAAGCTTTCGAACAATAAAGCACTTAACATTGTATTTAGTAAGCCGCAGCAGTAATCAATTGGCTTTTATTTTAGCGTTAGAGGATAGGTAATCATGGCGAAGAAAAGAGGGTTGGCTGCCAATCGAGGCTTAGATGCCTTATTAGGGTCAATCAAGAAAGAAAAGCAAATCACCGCCTCTGCCTTGCAAGATGATATGGCTGCACGCGATGTGGCCGTGCCAGCTGAAACGCTAGACACCAACATGCCTGTGAAAACTGCCCCCGTCGATGCGGCTGCGCCCAAAGCCAGTAAAAAATCGGCTGCAAAATCCACTGATAATGACACTACTGTCAGTAATAGTACTCGTTCATCACGTGTGACAAGCAAGACGGCTATCAACAAAACGCGTGGTAATAGCACAGACGTAAACGCTTCAGAGGATCAAATCAGCCTCGTGCAGATCGATGTCACGCGTCTACAAGCAGGTAAGTATCAACCGCGCCGTGACATGAGTGAAACGGCACTGGCAGAATTGGCATCTTCTATTGAGCAGCATGGCGTGATGCAGCCCATCGTTATCCGCCCATTGCTCGCCAATGAAGATAAGAGTGAAGTATTTGTCACTCATGAAATTATCGCTGGCGAACGTCGCTGGCGCGCGGCAAAAATGGCGGGTAAGTCGGTTATTCCAGCGATTGAGCGTGCGTTATCTGATGAGCTTGCTATTGCATTGGCCTTAATTGAAAATATCCAGCGTGAAGATCTATCGGTGATCGAGCAGGCAGCCGCGTTGCAGCGCTTTCATACAGAGTTTGGTATGAGTCACGCCATGATTGCTGAAGTGGTAGGCAAGGCGCGTACAACGGTATCGAATTTACTACGTCTAAATCAATTGCATGATACGGTAAAAGATCATTTGGCAAATAGCGCACTAGACATGGGTCACGCTCGAACGCTTTTAGCATTGTCTTCTGAGCAGCAGCCAATCATTGCACAAAAAATCATCGATGGCGGTATGACGGTGCGAGAAGCTGAAAAGCTGGTCAAATCCATTTTGAACCCTGTACCCAAGGCTAACCGTGTCGAACAAGCACAGTCTCGTGACGAAGAGCGTCTCACGCAAAGATTGACAGATATGTTGGGTGCTGAAGTCAAGCTTAAGCACAAAAAAGACGGGCAGGGTAGTGTTGAGATCTTTTTTCACAGTCAAGACCAGTTAGCTGCTTTGATTAAACACATAGAAGCACAGGCTTAAGACAATACGCAAGCTAGTAGGACTGATTTATTAGTAACGACTATTTACGTATAAATCCATCTACGTAATAACTGTTTTTAAAAATATGGAAGAGAGCAAATATGTGGGAGTTAGTAAAGGCAGGCGGCTGGCTAATGACACCTATTGTCGTCTGCTCTATATTGGCATTGGTTATCATTATTGAGCGTAGTCATACATTGCAATTTAGCAAGACTGTGCCTAGCAGACTGCGTGAGCAGCTCATCACTCGCCTACGCGAAAATGGCGATATCGGCCGTACACAATTGATGAATGTCAAAGAGAAGACAGCGCTTGGTGATATTTTGGCAACGGGGCTGCTCTATCGTCAGTACGGCCTAGAGTCTATGACCATGCATATGCAAAATCGTGCTAGCGTACAAGTCCACCAGCTAGAAAAAAATATCAATATGTTGGGTACAATTGGTGCCATTGCGCCATTGCTTGGATTATTAGGTACGGTATTAGGTATTATTTCTTCATTCTTAGCGATTACTGATGGTGCGATGCAAGATCCAACAATGCTTGCTGCTGGTGTCTCACAAGCACTAATTACCACGGCTGCTGGTATGATCGTCGCCATCCCAGCGCTTGTCGCGTATCGATACTTTCAGCGGCGTATCATCGACATCAATGCACAGTTCGAGACTCAAGCAGGGCTGATGATTCAAGAGCTATACGACTACCAATTGCTCGACAATACTTACGTAGCGGCACCTGCTAATAGTATGACTACTATTGATGAGCGTGCTACTGATCGATTAGATGTAGATAAAAGCAATATGGCGACAATATAATTGTCATAGTTTTGATCCTGAGTTTGATGCTCAAAGTACGTTCGTAATAGCAGGTAAGTAGAAGAGATTCATATGCGCTTTAGAAAACCGACTGTTGAGCCGCTTGAAATTAATCTGACGCCCATGATTGATTGCTTATTGTTTTTAATCGTCTTTTTACTACTGGCTACTTCTTTTAATCATTTTAGTCGTTTAAATATTATCCTTCCTGAAGCAGAAGGTGTGGCGCAGACAGAGCAAAAAAATAGTATAGAAGTAGCTGTACAAGAAGATGGCAGTTATTTGGTGAATGGTATTACGCTTGCTAGTAGTAACGAGGCTGAACTGACCAGCATGTTGCAGCAAGAAGCAGGAAGCAATCGCGATATGCTATTTGTCATCGCAGCGGATGCCAACGCTACCCATCAATCTGTCGTACGGGTGATGGATGTTGCTGGTAAACTCGGATTTTTGAACTTAAATATCAGCACCGTTGTCCCACTTGGTCAAACTTTGCCGCAATAATATTTGCCGCATCATTACTATAAACTGTGTATCAAGCACAGCCCATTCATGTCATGACACCTACATTGAGGCTTTTATGAGCCAAGCTTATACACCTGACTCTACAAAACCTTCTGCTAAAAAACCTTCAGCAGCCCCGTCTAATCCGCCAAAAAGTAAAACTTTACTGCGTCTATTAAAATATCTAAAACCGTATTGGTGGGCTTTGCTACTGACTGTTTTGGGCTTTGCTATCAACGCAGGAACTGAGATTTGGATTGCCAAGCTGTTGCAATACATTACTGATGCCATTAACCAAAGTGATCGAAGCAAACAGGCATTATTTCCATTACTCATCATTGCGCTATTTTTCGTACGCGGTTTGGGCAGTTTTTTGGGTAACTATTACTCGGCTTTGGTCTCACGTAATTTGGTTTATGAGCTGCGGGTCGAGGTTTTTAATAAACTACTGCGCTTGCCAAGTTCATTCTATTTGGCCAATCCTGCTGGTACGATCTCATCCAAGTTGATATTTGATGTTGAGCAAGTCACTGCTGCCAGTACAGACTCAATGAAGACCTTGCTGCGTGATGGTTTGACGGTTGTGGCATTGATAGGGTTTTTGCTTTATAGCAACTGGCGCTTGACTCTAATCCTATTTGTCGTATTGCCACCAATACTATGGCTCATTCGCATTGCCTCCAAGCGTTATCTTAAGCTCTCTAAAGGTATCCAAAAAACGATGGGTAGTGTCAGTCATATTACCAATGAGGTCATCAGTGGCTATCAGGTGGTAAAGAATTATGGCGGACAAGCATATGAAGCCGAGCGCTTTGATAAGACTTCAAAAAAGAACTTACGTCAAGGCATGAAGGTGGTCGTCACCAATAGCATCAATACCCCAGCAGTACAGCTGCTGATGGCGATAGCGATGTCGGTGGTGGTATGGCTTGCATTGAGACCTTCAGTTATTAGCGGTATTTCAGCAGGAGAGTTTATCTCTTATATTGCGGCAGCTGGTCTGCTCAGTAAGCCCGTCCGTTCATTGACTGATGTCAATCAAAAACTGCAAAAAGGCATTGCTGCTGGTGAGTCGATTTTTGCATTACTTGATGAGCCAGAAGAGGAAGACACAGGCACTATCAGCAAGGCGTTATCTGGTCAGATGTCTTTGGATAATATCAGTTTGGTATATCCAGATTCGACAGTTGCTCTACGTGATTTTACGTTAAATATAAAAGCAGGCGAGACGGTTGCATTGGTAGGACGAAGCGGAGCAGGCAAGTCCTCCTTGGTTAATCTCTTAACGCGTACTTTAGAAACCTCTTCAGGACAAATTACCTTAGATGGTGTGCCGATAGACCAGATTAAGCTAGAGAGCTTGCGCGCACAAATTGCGATGGTGAATCAGCAGGTTGTACTATTTAATACCACAGTATTTAATAACATTGCTTATGGGGGATTGGCCAACAAGAGCCAAGCTGAGGTCGAGGAGGCTGCAAAAGCGGCTTTCGCGCATGACTTTATCATGAAAATGCCAAACGGCTATCAAAGCGAGATTGGGGCCGAAGGGCTCCAGCTGTCTGGCGGCCAGCGTCAACGACTATCTATTGCTCGCGCGTTGTTAAAAGATGCGCCGATTCTGATTTTGGATGAAGCCACCAGTGCGCTTGATAATGAGTCAGAGTATTATATTCAGCAAGCGCTCGATAACGTCATGAAAAACCGTACGACGCTAGTGATTGCGCACCGCTTAACGACTATTGAATCTGCGGATCGTATTGCTGTGATGGATGGTGGTCAGATAGTTGAGCTTGGTACCCATAATGAGCTGATGCAGCTGCAAGGCCATTATGCGCAAATGTATGCTCGAGACTTTGAGTAGAATAGATTTATTTGATAAAGCGTCAACGCCTAAGCAGCGAATCGATAGGATACATGGCAATTATTTATGAGTATTGAGACGATAATTACTAATGCATGGCAACGTAAGGCCGCTTGGTTATGGCTGTTGCTACCTATTAGCTGGCTTTATGGACTGATCACCTTGCTTCGTCGTCACGCTTATAAAGTTGGGCTGCTATCAAGTTATCGCGCACCTATACCCGTCATGGTCATTGGTAATATCAGTGTGGGTGGTAGCGGCAAAACACCGTTAATTATCGCCTTGGTCAATCACTTGCAAAAACGAGGCATAAAAGTCGGCGTCATCAGCCGCGGTTATGGTGGCGATACGAGCCAAATGCCAGCATTGGTCAATGCCACCAGTTTGCCTAACGTAGTAGGCGACGAGCCATGTTTGATTGTTCATATGACAGGCGTTGCCATGGCAGTATGCCCGAATCGTCAGCAAGCAATTACTACCTTGTTGGATGCTGAACCTGATTTGCAATTGATTATCGCTGACGATGGTTTGCAACATTATGCGCTCAAGCGGGATATAGAGTGGATTGTGGTAGATGCCGCGCGAGGGTTTGGTAATGAGCAATTATTACCAACCGGATTTTTGCGTGAGCCAATGTCACGACTAGAAGGTGCTCATGTGATTTATCATGACAAGCCAAAAACAGACTTGTCGCATTATCATGAAAGCAGTAAAAATTCACACCCTCCTGAGCGCTTGAGCATGCATTTGCAAGCTGATGAATTGCAACATCTATGGAGTCCTCAATCACCTATTAAGCAAATAGATAATGTCGTTCCTGCCAGCAATAGTAGAGTACACGCAGTCAGTGGTATCGGCTACCCACAGCGTTTTTTTGATACGTTGGAGTCTCTTGGTTTTGACGTGATAGGGCATCCTTATCCTGATCACTATGACTTTAGTTTGGCTGAGCTTTTACAATACAGCGATTATCCTATCGTCGTTACCAGTAAAGATGCGGTAAAAATAAAAGCATTGCTGTCAGACTATACGGCGGAGCAAGCATCAAGTGATGAGTATGCACAGCTCGTTAGCAGGTTGTGGGTTTTGCCTGTGACGGCCGTATTATCCGATAACTGTTATGATAATCTAAACCAGCAATTAAAAGCTTTGGGTATTGAGGCTGACTCTGATGTTGGTACAAAAACGCCATCATAGATAATAGTCAATACGTCAAACTGACACAATTTTTAGGAATAAACCATGTCGCTTGTCACCACACCTGCCAAAACCCATATTGTGATTCCTGCACGCTTTAAGAGCACACGGTTACCCGGTAAGCCATTATTGAGCATTCATGGCAAAGCGATGATACTTTGGGTGGCTGAAAAGGCAAAAACAGCAACCTTTGCTGACGATATGTGTATTGCGACTGATGATGAGCAAATTGCAAAGGTCTGTATCGATGCCGGTTTTGATGTCGTGATGACAAGTAGCGAGCATGCTTCAGGCACTGACCGCTTGGCGGAAGTGGCGGCTATCAAAGGCTGGGCTGATCATGATATTGTGGTCAATATGCAGGGTGATGAGCCTCTTGTGCCGCCCTTACTGCTCGAGCAGGTACAGGCGCTTTTGGTAGCGGATGAGGCCAGCGTCATGGCGACACTCTGTGAGCCTATCGATGATTACGATACATTCCAGCGACCTTCTGTGGTAAAAGTGGTCAGCCAACATACGAATAATTTGCAGCGCGCGCTTTATTTTAGTCGAGCACCGATTCCTTGTGATCGTGATATCGTATTGGCGGATGACAATCAAAGACAGCCACCGAAGAACGCATATCGTCATTTGGGTTTATATGCTTACCGCGTTAGTCTATTACAGCAGTTTGTTGCATGGCCACAGACGCCGCTTGAGCAGCTTGAAAGCCTAGAGCAGCTACGAGTGCTAGAAAACGGTAAGCTTATCGCCATTGCAGAGGCCGCCTGTCAACTGCCGGCTGGTGTCGATACCCAAGAGGATCTAAACCGTTTAAATGCCATGCGCTTGGCTGATTTTCAAAACCCCACTAAATAATGATCTGAGCAAGCGCTCGCACATTATCCAGAGTATCATTAGCGTGCCGCATCCTAAATATCTAAAAACGTGATAGAGCTATTGTTATGAATGATCTGACAGCAAATGTAGGCGCGCAAGAGCGTTCAGATAGTATCTATTTTGCGCCCTTATTGCCGTGGCAACAGACATTGTGGTCGCAATTGACGCAGCGAGTATTGACTCAGCAGTCCTTGCCGCATGCATTGCTCGCTGCTGGTATGCAGGGAATGGGTAAACACGCCTTTGTATGGCGGTTGGTGGCTTGGTTATTATGCCGCGAGCATGATACGAATCCACTAGGCGCATGCGGCACGTGTGAAAGTTGTCAATGGCTCAAGTCGGGTACTCACCCAAGCTTGCAAGTGCTGCCAATCGTGAGTATGCCAATCAATGCGGATAGCGACACCCTCCAAGACAAATCAAGCAGCGCAAAAGACAAAAAAGCCACTAAGAGCACCAGCAACAGCGCGATTAAAATCAAAGTGGATGACATTCGTGCCTTGCAGCCTTTTATTTATCAAGGCGGGCAAGGGATGCGCATCTGTGTGTTAGATCATGCTGAGCAAATGACCGTCGCCGCTGCCAATGCGTTACTCAAAACCTTGGAGGAGCCGCAAGCGCAAGTTCATCTATTTTTAATCAGTGACACGCCTGCTCAGCTGCTTCCGACCATCAAGAGCCGTGTACAACAGCTGGCATTACAGACTATTGAGCCCGCTGTTGCTATCGATTATGTGACAAAAGCGCTCGGTCATACCATCAATCGTGAAGCCGTCAGTAAGATGGCGATTGAGCAGTTGATACAATTAGCAAACGGCGCACCTCTCGCTGCGGTAGCATTGGCACAGGCACCGTGGTACAGCAAACGTGCACTGTGGCTGACCACATGGCAGGCACTGCGAAGTGGTAAACGTAGTAGCGTAGCGGCAAGTGATTATTGGCAAAAACAGCTGAGTATTAAAGAGTTTATTCAACTGTCTGAACGGATGCTCCTAGACATAAAGCGCATCTGCCTAGGACTGAATGAATTACAAACAGATATCAACCTATCAGAAGCATTAGCCTCTTATCAACCCGATGCTCTCAATCTAGAAGTATTCGGCGATAGTTTGCAGCAAACCAAAGTTGCACTGCAACAAAATGTGCAAGAAAAATTTGCCTATGATAAGCTAATGCAAGAATTGGCCTGCTTGTAGGAGTGGTGACATAGCCTTTGTGAGCTATTGAAACTTATTGATATAAATTGCTTTTGTTTATATCTCACAATCATTTATAAAAATATATTTGACCCAATTGATAAAGGAAGCTGATTATGGCAATGCCAGGACGCGGCGGGATTTTAACCTGCCATATTGAGACTATCGAAACGTTGTATGCCAGCTATCTGTCTTTTGTGAACAATGGCGCTTTGTTTGTGCCCTCTGATCAGCCGCAGCAATTGGGTAATGAAGTTTTTATTGCTGTTACACTGCCCAACTCTAGTGAGCGTTTGCCAATGAATGGTAAGGTTGTTTGGATCAACTCCAAAACGCAGAGCGGTCGACCAGCAGGCTTTGCTGTGCAAATTGGTAGTGATATCGCAGGACAACGAATCAAGAACGAAGTTGAGCGTTTATTGGCTGGTAAAATAGATAGCCTGCAATCCACTTATACCATGTAGCCCATACCACTTAACCCAAAAACCTAGGCGTCTTTATCGATGGTCATCATGGCTATATTGTATGATTAATAAAAAAGCCTTATAACTGTATAAGGCTTTTTTTAGGATATATATCCATGAGTGCTAGTAGCGCGACGGTACGTACATATCATCAGGAATAGGCTCGCGGTAGTATTCGTCATCACGTTTGCGACTGGGCAATTCAACTTCCTCACGAGGTATCTCTTTATAAGGAATCTGGTCGAGCAGATGTGCAATACAGTTGAGCCTAGCGCGCTTCTTATTGTTGCCTTCAACCACCCACCATGGGGCCTCAGGGATATGAGTGCGCTCAAACATGGTCTCTTTTGCTTTGGTATAATCCTCCCAGCGCCTACGGGATTGTAAGTCCATCGGCGAGAGTTTCCACTGTTTTAGCGGATCGTATATTCGGCTCATAAAGCGTGCATGCTGCTCATCGTCAGTAATAGAAAACCAGTATTTCACCAAGCGAATGCCTGATCGCACAAGCATGCGTTCAAACTCTGGCACTGACTGGAAAAATTCCTCATATTGCTCATCAGTACAAAAGCCCATGACGCGCTCGACACCGCCGCGATTGTACCAACTACGATCAAACAAAACGATCTCACCTGCGGCTGGTAGATGCGCGACATAGCGCTGAAAATACCACTGGGTTTGCTCGCGTTCAGTAGGAGCAGGTAAGGCGGCAACACGGCACACGCGTGGATTTAGCCGCTGAGTGATACGTTTAATGGCCCCACCTTTGCCAGCAGAGTCTCGCCCTTCAAAGATAACGACGATACGCTCACCATTTGCGACCACCCAGTCTTGCAGCTTAATAAGTTCTCGCTGCAATCGTACCAACTCATGGAAATAGGTACGCCGATCCAGTTTTTCTTGCTCACTCATCTCACGACCATTGAAGCGAAAGTCACGTGCATAGTCATCTATTTCGTTTTCTAGCTCTTCATCGTAGGTATCGATAAGGTCTTGATGCATTTTTCGACGTAGCTCATCATCAAGAATGTCTTTTTCGATGCGCTCAGCCAAGATGGCTTGTTCTCGGTTGTATTGATCTAATTGCTCCTGGGTGGTGAGTGATTGAAAGTCAGTGGTTGTAACGGGTTTTGTCATTACCAATTTATCAGAGCCAAAAATGATTTGTCTCATTTTTCTTAATAGAAACTTTTTTTTAAGTAGAAATTCTGTCTTACCCATAAATATTACCTTTGTTTGGCGTGTCAGCTTTTTTAAGAGGCTACTATCTAGGTCGGTTCTATCATAGCAAAGTACAGACAATAAAAAATGCCCTTTAACTATTTAAAGGGCATTTTTTATGAGAATAGATGAGCTGATAAAAATGATGAATCAAGTACTCATTTTCATTCGTTACTTACCGAACTTATTTTTCTAAGATGCAAGTCACGCCTTGACCACCGGCTGCGCAGATAGAGATTAGCGCACGGCCTGAGCCTTTTTGGTCAAGTAGTTTTGCGGCGGTGGCTAGGATACGACCACCGGTCGCGGCAAATGGATGGCCTGCTGCTAGCGATGAGCCATTCACGTTTAGCTTGCTGCGATCGATCGAGCCTAGTGGCGCATCAAGACCTAGGCGCTCTTCACAGAATGTCTCATCTTCCCAAGCGGCGAGTGTCGATAGCACTTGTGAGGCAAACGCTTCATGAATCTCATAGAAATCAAAGTCTTGTAGCGTGAGGCCAGCGCGCTCAAGCATACGCGGTACCGCATAAGCGGGTGCCATGAGTAAGCCTTCGGTAGTACCAGATTTACCGATAAAGTCTACCGCTGCTGTCTCTTGGTGCACGATATAAGCCAGTGGTTTTAGACCATGCTCTTTTGCCCATTCATCAGTACCCAATAGGACACAAGATGCGCCATCAGTCAGTGGCGTTGAGTTAGCAGCAGTCATCGTTGGATTGGCGTTCTTTTTGCCAAATACTGGCTTTAGCTTACCCAGTTTCTCTAGCGTGGTGTCTGGACGTAAGTTGTTATCACGAGTCAGACCTTTGTATGGGGTGATCAAGTCATCAAAGAAACCTTCGTCATAAGCGCGTGCTAGGTTTTTGTGACTGTTAAAGGCAAGCTCGTCTTGAGCTTCACGAGTGATGTTCCACTCAAGCGTGGTGATGGCTTGGTGCTCGCCCATCGATAGACCAGTGCGCGGCTCGCCATTTTGCGGTGAGTCAATCAAGTCTTTTGGATTTAGACCCATCAATGCCTTTAGGCGTTGCTTGTTGTCTTTGGCGGCACCAAGCTTGATCAGTACTTTACGCAGACCATCACCAATAGCGATAGGCGCATCTGAAGTAGTATCTACGCCGCCTGTAATGGCTGAATCGATAATACCCAGTGCGATTTTGTTCGCAGAAGCAAAGGTCGCTTGTAGGCCAGTTCCGCACGCTTGTGAGATATCATAGGCTGGTGTGTGTGGGTTCAGCGCTGTGTTCAATGTTGCTTCGCGAGTCAGGTTGATATCGCGGCTTAGCTTCATAACGGCACCAGCGACCACTTCGCCGATGACTTCGTCTTGTAAGTTGTAGCGCTCAACCAAGCCGTCTAGAGCCGCAGTCAACATATCTGTATTGCTGACGTCAGCGTATGAGCCATTTGAGCGAGCAAATGGAATACGGTTACCACCTAAGATTGCCACACGATTCTGGTTTGTAGCAGGTTTGGTTGTACTCGCTTTTTTAGTTGTAGTCGCTGGTTTTTTAGCTGCTGTGGTTTCTACTTTTTCATCATCTGGTTGTTTGCTAGTGGTATTTTTAGTCTCTGAGTCGTTGGTATCAGTTCCTTTAGCGTCAGATTTTTTAGTAGCTGGCGCTTCTTTTTTTGTGTTGTCAGCTTGTGTGCTATCAGCCTTGGTATCGTTGGCCTTAGTATCAGCTTTAACGTCAGCAGTTTTAGCAGGTTCATTGTTTTCAGCAATTTCTTGTGGTTTTGCATCGCTGGCTTTAACAACAGTGCTTTCGACAACTGGACTATCAGGGTGGTTATTTTTATTACTCATAATATTATCCTTAAAAAGTATGGGCAGAAAATTTGAAGGGTAAAAATAAAAAAAGTGGCAAAGTCATGTTAAGCAAAAATCAAATATTATCATTTATCGCCTAGTGTCGCTGTGTATGATAAGTCGTTTTGTGCTCGTTTAATGTATGTCTTTAGCAAACGATGTGTCGCTTGTATAAGTTCAATGACAGCTTTAAGCGTACTGGTTAAGGCGCTGATAGACTGACGAGTACCAACGAATATCAGATAGTAGCATTGCATAATGATATGTTTGATAATATATTGTTATCAATAATTATGTTTGCCATAACTTATACGTCAGATTTTAACATGTTATGATGGTCAGTAAGTGGGTAAAAAGTCGTCAGCTTGTATACTGACTTGTTTACAGATTGTTGTAGACATTGTCTGTTTTTGGACATGTTTTTAATGGCAGTGTATAGTTTGGCCAGTTTTAAAATGATTTACCAAATATCAATAATTACAATGTTGATGAGTCTATATAATAGGCGTATTACATTTAGTGTTTATTATTATTTCAACCATTCATTATTTATAGGGAATATATTATGTCAGACCGTTATGGTGATTTTGTTCAATCTTCTATTGGTAAAAAAGTCGCAAAGAACTTAGGTTTGCCAATGCCAGCGACGCTTGATCGTTTTGAAAGCGGTGAGCGTTTGGTTCGTGGCAGTGTACTAGTTGGCCGTGCTAATGGTGAGGACAAAAGCATTAGTGAATCTGTTGCACGTATTTTGTTAGATGTGCATGCTGATGTATATGTAAACAGCAGTGATGATGTTAAAGACGCCCTTGCTGATGCAGGCGTTGAAGCAAAAGCCAATACAGGTGGTGACGATCAGTTCAAAGTATTGCTTTTTGATGCAAGTAATATCAGCAATGCAGATCAGCTAAAAGAAGTGTACGAGTTTTTTCATAGCGTTGCGCGCCGCGTTGAAAAATCAGGCCGTGTGATCGTTATTGGTCGTACGCCAGAGGACATCACTGATATCGAAACTGCCATGGCACAACGGGCACTTGAGGGCTTTGTAAAATCAGTAGGCAAAGAGTTCAAGCGCGGCATTACAGCTCAGCTTATCTATGTAGAAACAGGCGCTGAGCAAAACCTAGACTCGACCTTACGCTTTTTCACTTCAGCACGTTCAGCTTATGTCTCAGGACAAGTGGTACGCGTGAGCAAGGGCGACTCAGTTGATGTCGATTGGAATCAGCCTCTAGGCGGTAAAACGATGCTAGTGACGGGCGCAAGTCGCGGTATTGGCGAAGCAATTGCTCGCGTCTTGGCTCGCGAGGGCGCGCATGTAATCTGTCTTGATGTACCGCAGCAGCAAGCTGACCTACAAAAAGTTGCTAGCGAAATCAGTGGCTCTGTATTGACAGTAGACATCACTAGCGATGACGCTGGTGCAGAAATCGCAGATGCGGCGCAAAAGCGTGGTGGTCTGGATTCAGTCATTCATAATGCTGGCGTGACACGTGATAAGACATTGGCCAGAATGGATGAGAAAAAGTGGGATATGGTCATCGATATTAACTTGGGCAGCATTGCTAAGCTGAATCGCTACTTGCTTGATAATGACGTGCTAAAAGAAAACGCCCGTATCGTCTGTGTGTCATCTATTTCAGGTATCGCTGGCAACATGGGTCAGACCAATTATGCCACTTCTAAAGCGGGTGTTATTGGCTTGGTTAATGCGACTGCTAAGCAGTTAGAAGACAACGCAAAAGGCATGACCATCAATGCAGTAGCACCAGGGTTTATCGAAACACAAATGACGGAAGCGATTCCGTTTGCTATTCGCGAAGCGGGTCGTCGTATGAATTCAATGAGCCAAGGCGGTTTACCAGTTGACGTGGCTGAGACCATCGCATGGTTGGCTTCACCTGCTTCGGGTGGCCTAAATGGCAACACAGTTCGTGTTTGTGGTCAAAGCTTACTTGGCGCATAATACTGATTTGTTGGTGAGACTGTGTGGCAAATGAGGAGAAAGTAGCGTGATGGTATTATCCCTTGTTTTTGATTTGCCTCACATATGCTTACGAAATATTTGCTGATAATTTGTAATAAAGCTGCCCACGGGTGGCTTTTTTATGATAAAAACACAAGAGCCATCAGCCAAACTATTTTTTGCTATTAAAGATACTTGCAAAATTGATTGAATATAGTACTCATTGATAATAGGTATCAGTCAATGACTGCTTAATGTCTTTAGATACGTTAAAAATCTTGTTCAAGCCACATTTAGGATTTACTTATGCCAGACACCCATTATGACGCGTTGCCAAAAGCGCACACTACCTATGCCAATATTGTCAAAAGCTTACTACCGATTGGTAACAGCGGCAAAGTCAGTAAAGATCAATTGCCACAGGCCACCTATTACGTCGATGATTTGCATATCGATCATGATAATCTAAACGACTATCGTAAAATTTGTGGCTTTGCTGATAATAGTAAAGTTCCAGCGACGTACTTTTCAGTACTATCACAGACTCTACAGATGAATATGATGGTCAAAGAGCCGTTTCCGTTTGCGATGTTGGGTCTGGTACACGTAGACAATAGCGTCACGCAGCATCGTCCTATCGGTGAGCGCGAAACGGTGTCCATGTCGGTCACTTTTGATAACTTGCGTGACCATGCTCAAGGTCAGCAATTTGACTTTGTCACCACGGTCAAAGCAGAGGACAAAGTGATCTGGGAAGGAACGTCAACTTACCTATCACGCAGCAAAAAAACGGCCAGCAGCAAAGATAAAAAAAGCACACCGCGTCCAGTTGCTGTGAAGCCAGAAGTAGGTAAAAAAGACGTACACAGTATTTTTGAAGTGCCAGAAGATATCGGTCGCCGTTATGCTTTTGTTTCAGGTGACTTTAACCTGATTCATTTGCACCCACTATCAGCGCGCGCGTTTGGCTTCCCTAAAGCGATTGCACACGGCATGTGGTCAAAAGCTAAGTGTCTTGCTCTAATGGATGAGCTGCCTGATGCTTATACCGTTGATGTTTCTTTCAAGTTACCGATCTTTTTGCCAGCAGAAGTGGAGCTTATTGCGCAGCCAATCGCTCAGCTTGAAAGTGTCGGCGATACCTGTGATTTTGGCTTATATAGCTCCAAAAACAGTAAGCCACATTTGGCGGGTGTCGTGACGTTAAATAGCAAGTAGCAAGCATTGTACGACGTATTCAAACCGATATCTTAATAGCCATATTTAACCAACACGTTTATCATTATGACTGCACAAAACATGAATTCACAAAATAGCGCGACAAGTACGGATCAAGCTGACAGATCAATGACTATTGATACAGTAGCTGCTAATGACAACGCTGTCACTAATATCTCAATTAATGACCATAGCGATTCTGACAATGGTGTTGATTTGTCCGCTGTCTTTGAGCCTTATTTTCGTCCGGATGCCAATACTATTGTGTGCGGCGCGTTAAATGAGGAAAAAGTCGCCGCTCTAGCAAAAGCTGGCGTTGAGTTGGTGATTAATTTGCAGTCAGAGGATGAGTTGAGTTTTAATGAATCAGCGGCCGTTGAGCGTGCAGGAATGAGCTATGAGCACCTGCCTATTAATGGCGCTGAAGAGCTAAAGCAGCTTAAGATATTGGCTTTTGATAATATATTGCGTCAGTATCATGGTAAAAAGATGGCCATACACTGTGGTTCAGGCAACAGGGTAGGGGCTGCCATTGCACTACGCGCAGGCTGGTTGCGTGGTCGCAAGATGGATACGGCTATGGAGCGTGGACGTAGTCACGGCTTGACCAAGCTTGAACAAGAAGTCCATAATCGCTTGCTAGTACCGCGCTAAATTATCATAATAATTGAAGCATAAAAAGGCGACCGATAGGTGGCCTTTTTTATTGGTTATCAATGCATTTATACTGATCTCCAATATCTCTATAACGCATGTACCCAACTGATTTTAATACGAGGTCAGTTCACAATACTGGAGCAAGGTAGCAATGATGGACGACAACAAGCAAAATAATGATAAAAATATCGATACATCTATGAGCATAGATTTACAACGCCGCTTACAGCAGTTATTTACAGACTTACAGCTAGATGACGCGCCAGCTGGTGGTGCTGTGGTTGTGTATCAGGCAGGCGAGTGTATTGCACAGGCAAGTACAGGTATGGCGCGTTTGGATGCATCATGGCAGTCTGATACGCTTGCCATCAATTTTTCTACCGGTAAAGGCATCTTAGCGACGCTACTGCATGTATTGGTTTCGCAGCAGCTGCTTGGTTATGATGTGCCTATTGCTCACTATTGGCCAGAGTTTGCCGCAACAGGTAAAGACAAAATTACCTTGCGACAGGTGATGTCACATCAGGCGGATTTGTTTTCGATCACCAGTATCGATGTCGATAGTGACACGATGCTCGATTGGCGCGTTATGCTGAATCATATTGAAGAAATGCCTATCACAGCACCTGAGGACGCCGCTGTATATGACAGCGCTTATAGCGCGTTGGTCTATGGTTGGGTACTTGGCGGTGTGATAGAAGCCGTAACGCATATGTCATTAGCCGAAGCTTTACGTCAGTATCTAACCGAGCCTTTAGGTATTGCAGACAGTTGCTATTTTGGTGTACCAGATAGCAAAGTAGATCAAGTAGCAAAGCTTGCCAAAGACTTTGAGTCATCAAATGAGGATAGCGTACAACTGCGTAACAAGCGCCAAAAACCAACCCTAAAATCCGACTCACCAAGCACCTTACATACTTATGCAAGTCTGCCTAGCTATTATTGCTGGCAACAGAAAATGCTCAATGATGAGCGTACAGCTGAAACGCAAAGTAGCCTTAACGACGATCTGGACGATAAAAATATTGATAACATACAACCTGTATTAAATACTGCGCGTATTAATAGCCTATATTTTAATACCAGTCAGCTCAATCTTAAAAACTATAAAGCAGCGCTCATTCCTGCCGGAAAACAAGCACTTGATTATCACAATCGCAAGACACTACAGGCAATCATTCCCGCTGCTAATGGCGTCGCTTCAGCGGATGCGCTAGCCACTATCTATGCTATGTTGGCCAATGGTGGGGTTTGGCAAGGGCAGACGCTAATTGATAGTGCTACGTTTAAGCAGCTCTCCGCAATACAAGTCACAGGCCTAGATGCTGTCATGCCAGCGCCTATGCAGTGGCGACTGGGCTACCACAGATTATTCAGTATATGCAGTGGTAACGACACTATCGATAATAGCATTGATCCAGCACTATCAGGGTTTGGGCACATGGGATATAACGGCTCAGTCGCTTGGTGTGATCCTACGCGTCAACTGTCATTTGCCTTTATCCATAATTTTGATACCACCATGCTCAACGATATTCGTCAGTTTGCATTGACAGAAGCGGTTCTGGGCTGGGTTGATGAAGTACGCTGATAAAGGCAATTCTATAAATGAATCCACTTTATCAATGATAATAACAGCATGAGTGGTTAATGATGCTCTTTTGGTGTCATTTTAAGTAGCCTTGTTGCGCTCAGACCATGGATGAAGATGGAGGTCAGAATCACAATCGAGCAGACAATCCATAGTTTGAGCGCATCATCCTCAGCAAAGAAATCTGTGTTGAGCGCATAAGACAGATAGTACAAAGTACCAATACCGCGTATACCTAGTGCTGAAATTGCGTATTTTTCAGTACGGGGTAAATGAAGTCCTGATAACGCGATAAATCCGCCAATTGGGCGTATGAGTAGTAGGAAAGTAAAACTGACGATATACACACGCCATGTTAGCTCAACACCAGCTTGCAAACCTTGACCCAAGAACATACCAAAAATAACCAGTACTAACGACATCAACAAACCTTCTGATTGCTCAGCAAAATCGTGTAGTTTTTGATGGTAGGAGTGCTCACATTCTGAACGCCTAAATGCAAATGCAGCGACGAAGACAGCGATAAAACCATAGCTGTGCACATACTCTGCGACACCATATGCCACCAAAGTCAGAGCAATAACTACATATCCTTGCGATATCGTGGTCTCACGGGTGTGTTTAGAAAATACTACTTTGGCCATCGCCTTACCAACCAGCACACCAACCAATACCCCTGCGCCAATCTTCCACAAAACATCATGGGTGAACCATGACCACAGCATCTCACTGGTAAAAGCGTTTCCTTCACTAAAAGCTTCCGCAATTTTAATCGCCAAGTAAACAAAAGGAAAAGCCAATCCGTCGTTTAACCCTGCTTCTGAAGTCAACGTAAAGCGAGGTGTGTCTTCTCTTCCTGTATTAGGGGGGCCCACCTGAATACTAGATGCCAGAACAGGATCGGTAGGTGCTAATACCGCACCCAGCAAAATAGCAGCGCCAAGGCTCAAGCCAAAGGCATAATAGCCTAACCCTGCCATCGCAAAAATACCGATGGGCATCGTAATGAGTAAGAGCCTAACCGTCGGTCGCCACAGCTGCCAAGAGAAATCAGTATCAATTTTGATACCCGCACCAACCAATGAGACTAAAATGACAATTTCAGTCAGTTTTTCGATGATTATTCCATTATTGATAGGGTCCAAAAACGATAGAGACGTCCACCAGTAACCCATCATCAAGCCAAAACTCACTTGTAGCATAGGCAATGATATCGAGGTGCGTTTAAAGATAACAGGAAACAATGCCCCTAATAAAAAGGCGATACCGCAGATTAATAAAAATAAATTGTAGTTCTCAATCATAAGGTTTTCGCACGTTGTTATATTTTAAGGAATTGTTTTGAGAGGTTTGCTTTCGATATTGATAATGGTTGGTATAGATGTTTAATATCTAGCCTGCAATATGACTTATCATAACGATAAAAAAGAATTATTACCGAAAGAAATAGTTATCAGAACGACAGATGCGTTGTTTTTTGGTGAAAAAAAAGCCTGCATGGCGCAGGCTTGATAGATTTTTATAAATAAGTTATGAAAACGAAGGGTTTAGATAGAGTTCTTAGCGCTCAACTTGGCTTACGTCGCGCACAGCGCCAGTGTCCGCACTGGTCGTCATTGCAGCATAAGCACGTAATGCCGGCGAGACATGACGATCACGACTGACGGGTTTCCATGCGTCGCGACCGCGCGCTTCCATAGCTTCTCGGCGCGCGGCCAAGTCTGCATCACTGACTTGCATGTTGATAGTACGATTTGGAATGTCGATGTGAATGCTATCACCTTCTTCAACCAGACCAATGGCACCGCCTTCAGCAGCTTCTGGGCTAGCATGACCGATTGATAGACCGGATGTGCCACCAGAAAAACGACCATCAGTGAGTAGGGCGCATTCTTTACCCAAACCTTTTGACTTCAGATACGTCGTTGGATAGAGCATCTCTTGCATACCAGGGCCACCTTTAGGGCCCTCATAGCGGATGATGACCACATCGCCTGCAACGATTTTGTCGTCTAAAACTGCCGCGACAGCCGCATCTTGTGATTCAAAAATACGTGCGCGACCGGTAAAGGTTAAGATACTCTCATCGACACCAGCGGTTTTGACCACGCAGCCACGCTCGGCAATATTGCCATATAATACAGCCAATCCACCATCTGCAGAGTAGGCGTGTTCGGCACTACGGATACAACCTGACTCACGGTTGACGTCAAGGTTTGACCATTCTTTTGATTGTGAAAACGCCTCGGTGGTGCGAACGCCACCCGGTGCAGCAAGGAAACGCGCGCGTGCCTCATGGTTATCATGATTCATGATATCCCATTTATCAATCGCTTCTTTCATTGTCGTACTATGGATAGTCGGTACGTCAGTTTTCAACAATCCCGCACGATCAAGTTCAGCCAACAACGCAAAGACACCGCCCGCACGATGCACGTCTTCCATATGGAATTTTTGTGAGGCAGGGGCTACTTTTGCTAGACAAGGCACACCGCGGCTTAGACGGTCAATATCAGCCATTTTAAAATCAATTTCGGCTTCATTGGCCGCAGCAAGTAGATGCAAGATGGTATTGGTTGAACCCCCCATGGCAATATCTAAGCTCATTGCGTTCTCAAAAGCGGCTTTGGTCGCGATTGAGCGTGGTAATACTGAATCATCATCTTGCTCGTAGCGACGTTTCGCAAGCGAGACAATAGTGCGTCCCGCTTCTAAGAACAGCTCACGGCGTAGTGAATGAGTAGCGAGTAGCGAGCCATTACCCGGTAGGGCCAAGCCTAACGCTTCGGTCAAGCAGTTCATCGAGTTGGCTGTGAACATCCCAGAGCACGAGCCGCAAGTCGGACAGGCTGAGGCTTCGATAGTGGCCACATCCTCATCACTGATGCTGTCATCAGCTGCGTCCATCATTGCATCGACGAGGTCAAGCTTACGAACGGCACTGTTATCATTACTATCGGTATTGTGGCTCTTACCGACGGTACTGGCTAGGATTTTGCCCGCTTCCATTGGGCCACCTGAAATAAATACCACAGGTATGTTGAGACGCATTGCCGCCATCAGCATACCGGGGGTGATTTTGTCACAGTTAGAAATACAAACCAGCGCATCTGCACAGTGGGCATTGACCATATACTCGACAGAATCAGCGATCAAATCACGGCTTGGTAGCGAGTACAACATACCGCTATGGCCCATCGCAATACCATCATCGACCGCAATGGTATTGAACTCTTTTGCAACGCCGCCTGCTTGCTCAATCTCACGGGCGACCAGTTGTCCAAGATCTTTTAGATGCACATGGCCGGGTACAAACTGGGTAAAAGAGTTAGCAATCGCAATGATTGGCTTGCCAAAGTCGCCGTCAGTCATGCCAGTGGCACGCCATAATGCGCGCGCGCCTGCCATATTACGACCGCCGGTAGAGGTTTTTGAGCGATAATCCATGTGATATTCCTTACAAATAGGCGGGGTTGTTAAAATCTGCACCCTCAGTTCTGATAAGGATAGTGTGCTTTTTATAGAGGGTGAGGACTAGTGAATAATACTAATTCATTACCATACCATTAGATATGAATAATAAAAAATCATGTGCCAATAATAATGAAGTTATAACCATAAAAGATGGGTAAAAATGGACTATTCAAGACGCGCTAAGATGGCTTTTTCAAACCAAGGTAGTTCAGCTTTATCGGCTTCTAGCTTCATAATAACTGCCAGCGCATGGGTGGCCAAAAGCTGTTGATAGCCACTACTCGCATCAATCGTCAATAGCGATTCGGCAGCTAACGCTTGAGTGTTGGCATTTTGCGCATCAATACTGATTAATATCTGCTTATTATTTTTATAAAGGACGTCTACACGACCAAAAAACTGCCAGTCTTCAAAGGCGGCAATAATAGCGTCGGCGGCATCCTTAGTATAGATTTGCTGCGTCTTTTTGCCCGTATTGGTCCAATGCAGACGAACGGCTAACTGCAATGCCTCACTAAATACCACCAATGAGCCCATAATTCTTACATGCCAAGGACTGGTCAGCAGCTCCTCGTCAATGCCAATTAACTGAGCCGCTTCACGAGCGGACATAGGTGTATTGAATTGAAGCAGTAATTCAGGTGTAAGCGGATGCGACTGCTTGACGGCATCGTCTAAGCTATCATAATGATATAGAAAAGGCAGTGGCAAATCTTGCGTGACGGTCTTTTTGATGATTTTACAGTTGTGTATCTGCCAGCTAATCGCCTTGTCAGTCAAAGCTTCTGCTAAGATGATAGCGTTTGGATCGATAGTTTGAGTACTGCTTTCACTCTCAATATCAGAGTGTTCTTCCTTATTATCAAGTGTTATAGCAGTATTATCCATATCTGTTTGAGTTGGCAAAGTAGACGAATCCATAAACATAGCGTTATTAAAGTAGAGGGTTAATATAACATTTAAAAGGCATGACCCGCCAATAAATTAGTGGGATAAGCTAGGGAGTGTACAGCTTGATTTTATCAACGACGGAAATGATAGCAACTTGTACTAAACTTATATTTCGTCCACTATATGACAAGCGCTCTAAACCATTTTAAAAGCTGTTAAGCATCCAACAATCAAATAATCAAAGGAAAAAATAATGACTGAAGTAAATCAAAAGACTGCTTATGACGACAATAATATTTTTGCCAAAATGTTAGATGGTGATATTCCTTGTCATAAAGTCTATGAAGACGATAAGACCCTTGCTTTTATGGATATCATGCCGCAAGCCGAAGGTCATGTATTGGTGATACCTAAGCAAAAGGCAGTGGACTTGGTAGATCTTGAGCCAGAGTATGCCGCTGCTGTCCTGATGACTTCTAAAAAGGTTGTGCAAGCACAGCGTCAAGTGTTTGAGCGTGAAGGCGTTATTCAGATGCAGTTGAATGGCTCACAAGCCGGTCAAACGGTTTTTCATTATCATGTGCATTTGATTCCATCGAGTATTCATGAGTTAGGACGTCATGCAGTAACGCAGGCTGATCAAGGTGAGCTTGCAGATATTGCTCAGCGACTTGCTACAGCTATTAGTGCTGCCTGATATCGAGGCATAAATTTTTAGGATGATAGGTATATAAGATTGAAGGGCAACTAACAAGTTGCCTTTTTTATTGCCCAGTAATCATTGTGTAATAAACGTTAAGTTATTGTTGTAAACACGCGTTTATCTTGGGATTCGGCTAAAGTTTATGTTACATAGTATTCCCATCTATACAGAATGCGTCGGTATTATTGCTAACGTGCTGTTTTAATATTGATGACATCTATTGTTTGTAGATTGATATCTATTATGTTGATGAGTATCAGGGATAGGATTCTTTATCACTTATTTTTACGGATTTGAGGACATCACTGCTTATGATTAACGGTTCACGCTCTACCATTTTACTACCAGTCTTTATACCCGCAGCTGTGATTATGCTGCTGTTGGTCATCGGTACCGCCATCAATCCTGAGGCAGCGGGTGCTCTGTTCAGTGATGTGCTTAGTTTTACGACCGAGACCTTCGGCTGGTTTTACATGCTGGCGGTTGCCCTGTTTTTGATGTTCATTATTGTACTGGCGTTTTCGTCTTATGGCAGTATCAAGCTGGGCCCTGATCATGGGGAGGCGGAATACGGATTCCTTGAATGGTTTGCCATGCTGTTTTCGGCAGGCTACGGGATTGCGCTACTATTTTATGGAGTAGCGGAACCAGTGATGCATTTTTCTAGTCCGCCAATGTCGGATCCGCAAACTATCGCCGCGGCAAAAGAGGCGATGCAAATTGCGTATTTCCATTGGGGTTTTCATATTTGGGCGATTTATGGTGTTGTTGGTCTATCCTTAGCGTATTTTGCCTTTCGCCATGGTTTGCCCCTATCGATACGCTCAACACTGTATCCACTCATCGGTGATAAGATTCATGGTCCTATTGGGCATATTGTTGATGTGTTTGCGATATTGGGTACGATGTTTGGTATTGCTACCAGTCTTGGTCTGTCAGTATCGCAAATCAATGCAGGTCTAAACTACTTGTTACCTGATATTATCCCCGTGAATACTACCATACAGGTCGTGGCGATTGCATTAGTGACATCAGCAGCACTGGTGTCCGTATTGGCAGGGATGGATAAAGGGGTAAAACGCTTGTCTATTCTAAATATGGTATTGGCAACCGCGTTGATGGTGTTTGTATTTGTAGTAGGGCCGACGATCTTTATCCTAAATGCCTTTATGGAAAATACGGGTAGTTATTTGGGTAATATCGTTGAGCGTACCTTTAGCTTACAAGCGTACGAGAATAGCGATTGGATCGGTAGCTGGACCTTGTTTATCTTTGCATGGACGATTGCATGGGCGCCTTTTGTCGGTCTGTTTATCGCCAAGATTAGCCGTGGTCGTACCATCCGTGAGTTTGTACTCGGTGTGATGTTGGTGCCAACGTTCTTTACGTTCTTCTGGTTTTCGGTGTTTGGTGATACTGCCCTACACATGATTATGGTCGATGGCTATAACTCACTCATCAGCGAGGTACAAAACAACCAAGCGATTGCTTTATTTAAATTATTAGAGCGGTTACCGTTTACCGAATTTGTGTCGTCATTGACTATTTTGTTGATTATTACGTTTTTTGTGACGTCATCGGATTCTGGCTCATTGGTGATCGATTCGCTGGCGGCTGGTGGTCGTAGTGATACGCCATGGTGGCAGCGCAGCTTTTGGGTAGTGACTGAAGGGGCCGTTGCCGCGGTGCTTTTGATTGCAGGCGGTCTCACAGCGCTACAAACGGCAGCAATCGTTAGTGCACTACCATTTGCGATTATCATTCTGATCTCCATGTTCGGTATGTGGCGCGCATTGCGTATCGAGGGACATCGTAATCAAAGCCTTGATCAAAATAACAAACTACCGCCGCACTTACTTAAACCGTCCGCATGGCGTGAGCGTATTGATTATATGACCGACAAGCCCACACGTGACAAGGTGCTAAACTACATCAAAGAAGTAGTGATGCCCTCGATGATGGAAGTGTCGTCTAAATTTGCAGAAACAGGTTGGACGACTGAGGTGAATTATGATGCAGCCAATAACCGTGCCGTGCTTGAGTTGCAACGTGGTGACGATGTCGAGTTTTGGTATGAAGTGCGCTTGTCTGAACATGAAGCGCCTGATTATTATACTGAAAGCAGCGCCGACACCTTGCCGCAAGAACACTATCATCGCGCTGAGGTGTATCTGCGCCGTGGTGGTCAGACCTATGACTTATACGGTTATAAGTCTGAATCGGTGATCAATGATATCATCGATCAGTTTGAGAAGTATTTGCACTTCTTGAATGTGTCACCTGATAGCCTACCGTGGCGTATGCAAGCGCATGATGATGCTATCACGCTAGAGCAGGGCAGTGTGCTTGATAAATAATGAATAGAATGTATCAAAAATGAGTAATGCTTATGCAAGCTATTCACGTTAATCGCTTGCAATAAATGTAAGAATCCTTAGAATAACGGCTTGTTTTCCTTACAAATCAAGCCGTTTTTTTATGTCTATTGATTCTCCTGTGTTACCTTCATCCTCGACTTCGTCCGACCATCCATTGTTGCAACCCTTAAATATAGGTGGTCTGACGATTGAAAACCGTTTGATGGTTGCGCCGATGGCGGGCGTGACGGACAATCCTTTTCGCCGATTGTGTAAGTCATTTGGCGCAGGTCATGCCGTCAGTGAGATGATCATCGCTGATACCGCACTTTATGCGCGCAAAAAGTCCCTATATCGTGCGAACTTCGATAACGAGATAGCACCTATCTCTGCTCAGATAGCAGGTGCAGAACCAGATAAATTGGCTGAAGCGGCTCGCTATCAGATTGATAATGGTGCGCAGATTATCGATATCAATATGGGCTGTCCGGCCAAAAAAGTTTGTCGTAAGCTGGCAGGCTCAGCGCTGCTGCAAGATGAGGATTTAGTAGCAAGATTGCTTGATGCTGCAGTCAATGCCGTTGATGCGCCTGTCACACTAAAAACACGTTTGGGGTTTGAAAACGGTCGTGAAAACATCCTGCGAGTCGCCAAGCGGGCAGAGCAAGCAGGTATTGCCGCGATTGCGATTCATGGGCGTACGCGCGAGGATATGTATACGGGCGAGGCGCGTTATGAGTTAATACGCGAAGTCAAAGACAGCATTAGCATTCCTGTCATTGCGAATGGCGATATCGATAGCGCGCAAAAAGCGCAGCATGTTTATGAGATGACAGGCTGTGATGCGGTGATGATTGGGCGAGCCGCGCAAGGGCAGCCGTGGATATTTCGTGATATTGAGCGCTTTTTGCGCACAGGTGATGTGCTTGATGCCCCAAGTGTGAGCGAGATTAAGGAAGTTGTACTGGCGCATTTGCAAGAGCTGTATGACTTTTACGGCGAGTACTCTGGCTGCCGTATCGCCCGCAAGCATATTGCGTGGTATACGACAGGCATCCCCAACTCCAACGCTTTCCGTCAAGCGATGTATGGCGAGGAGAGTACAGCAGGGCAGTTCCGCGTGGTTGAGCGTTTTTTGCAGACGCATGAGTAGTAATGATCTGTACAGTTTCATCACGCTTATCATAAGCATAAATCACTGATACCTCTTTCAGCTCTATTGATTAGAGCTATATTTTATCAGCAGGAGCGGCTTCGTTAAAAGGCATAGCATCAGGGTTTTTCTCAGATGTTGGCTTTTCTTTTTGCCAAGGGAATCGGCCTTCTAGCTCAACTTGTAGTGATAAACTCAAAAACGTACGAATAAGCACGATAATACCCAATACTAAGACTCTGCGTAATGTCGGCTCTGTCACCACCGTTGCCATAATGTCTGCGGCAATCAGTACCTCAAGTCCCAAAAGAATGGATTTGCCAACGGTCTGCCTGCTCTCTACATAGGTATTATGGTTCAGGCCGCCCGATATCCGAAATGCTTTGTAAAAGGCAAAGAGGAGTCCAAAGAACATAATCAAGACACCAATGACTTCGACTATCTTGGCAATCAAGTCAATATAGTGGGTTAGGTTTCCGATCAAAATAATGTCTCCTCTGTATCAGTCAGCAAAAAGTATGGCGCTAAATATCGTCACTATTATATGATGATATATCACTATAAACCTCTAAAACCGTCAAGTTAACTATCAGCTATTGGTGTTTTGTTCACTGTATGCGATATTTTTTTGCTATGCTGTAAACGAATTTTCATTGGCATAGGACAGACAAAAAGGACTTTTTATGGCTAATCCCTCGAAAAAAGCAATAACAAAAGCAGTAAAAGGCAAGAATATTATCATTACGGGTGCATCAAGTGGTATTGGCGAGCGTACGGCTTTTTTATTAAGTGAGTGCGGGGCGCATGTTATTTTGTTGGCGCGTACTGAAGACAAACTAAAAACCGTCAAAGAAAATATTGAAATATTGGGTGGCAGGGCCAGTTATTATCCATGTGACCTCACTAATATGGATGAGATTGAAAAAATCAGCGAACAAATTCTTGCTGATTTTAAACATGTGGATGTATTGGTCAATAATGCTGGTCGTTCGATTCGCCGTTCAGTCCATGAGTCGGTCAACCGTTTTCATGACTTTGAGCGCACCATGGAAATCAATTATTTTGGCGCGGTCAAAATTATTTTGGGTTTCTTGCCGACGATGATTAGCCGCCAAACGGGTCAAGTCGTCAATATCTCTTCGATTGGTGTATTGGCCAACAGCCCTCGTTTTGCCGCGTATGTGGCGTCAAAATCTGCACTAGATGCGTTTAGTCGTTGCTTAGCCGCGGAAGTCAAAGGCGATAATATCAAGGTCACCAATATCTTTATGCCTTTGGTACGTACCCCTATGATTGCCCCCACCAAGCTATACCGTTATATGCCAGCTTTGATGCCTGATGAAGCTGCATTAATGGTCGCAAAAGCGATTGTCCATAAGCCAAACAGTATTGCCAGTAATATGGGCAAATTTGCCTCAGCCACTTATTCGTTGGTGCCAGCATTTAACGTCGGTATTCAATCAATTGGTTATCGTATCTTCCCAAGTTCGACAGCGGCGCAAACGACTGATAGCAAGCCTAACTTTGCGCAGCGTGCCTTTGCCAGAATTCTCCCTGGTGAGCATCACTAAGATAGGTTTACTCTCAATTATTACGAAAACAAAAAAAGGATACGATGGTATCCTTTTTTAATGCCCTATCTATTTGTATTAATGTTCCTATAATATAGATAGGTAAGGCGTTAGTAGCCTTTTGTTCTTAGCAATCTGCTTCGGTTAAAGTTTATTTGCCATAATGTACCTTTATAGGAATAAGAGTGGTTCCCTAGTGAGGAATTGAATATTTGGCTGTAGACCACTGGTATCAATAGTTTGAATTCTTGTGATAACTGTAGTGTACTTCACAGTGTACTTGTTGAACAATCTAAGATTGTTCAAAGCTAGGGAAGGTTTCATTCCATTTGCCTTCATCTTGGTATGAATAAAGGAGTTGGAAAAATTAGATCCAACTTAATTAGTTAGGCTTTATGATAAAAATCATCAAGCATCTTCTTCATCGCTCAAATACCAAATCATAAATTCATAGAAGCTATCCCAATGCGGTAATGTACCGTCGGCTAGTTGCTGTAGCTGTCCCATCTGATAATCCCATACACTATCATCTTCTATGTTGTACAAATACCCCCCTTCACCTTCGCCTGTACTGAATAGAATATAGTTCTTAGGAACTCCCCAAACTTCATGTGCGAATTTTACTCCAAGAATGAAACTTCTTGTCGGTAGAGGATCAACTATTTCAGCAGCACCAGAACGTAAAGCTCTTAAAAAATATTTTGTATATAATTTAAAAAATCCACTGTCTTTTTTGACACCATACGCCTAATGTAACCCCTATAATAAACTGCCTTCTTACAGTGCTAACCCCACTCCAATTTTAGCTTTAGACATAGTCACAAGGGTTTTAAAGCGTTTGATATTAGGATTTTGAAAAAATAACTCGCGGGTTAAATCGTTATATTGATCCATACTTTTCACTGCAAAAATTAAGACAAAGTCCCATTCCCCAGTTACGTAATAGCACTGTTGAACGAAGGGGCAGTTTTCAAAATCTTGGCGCGTTGCATCCAGTTCATGTATTTTTTCTGACTCCACTTCAATATTCGCAATAATAGTCAAACCAAACCCTAATGCTTCTTGATTGAGTAACGCGGTGTACTGCTTGATCACACCATTAGCCTTGAGCTTCTTTAATCGTCGATTTATAGCAGCTGTAGACAAACTAACTTTCTCCCCAAGTTCACTTTGAGGTATGCGCGCATCCTTTTGAATTGCACGTAGTATTTTTAGATCAAATTCATCTACTTCAATCATAAGTATTTGCACTTAATGGTAAGAGTTGTCTTGGCCAATTGGGACATTTCTGTGGCGTTCACTATTTTAGTTCATGCAAATAGCATTTTATTCCTTTGTGTTTAAGAAATGCTTTTCATCAAATATTTTGAAATTATTTTACTTATAAATAAAGAAAAGCTGTTCTTAGGAATAGTGTAACGCAATAAATTTGCGTTTAGATGGTCAATTTAGAGAAATCATACTACAAAGCCTTCTTATACTAGTCATATCGCAACAGACTATTTACTCAAAAGTATGGGATTTATATGACAGTACTTACTTTAGATGCAAACACACTCCTTCAAAATATTGAAACCTTAGGAAATATTGGTATAGACAATCAGAATGGTGGTCGTTCACGTATTGCCTTAACGAATGCAGAAAAGCTTGGGCGTGACCAAGTAGTGACATGGATGAAAGCACTTGACCTAACAGTCCATATTGATGAGATTGGCAATATCTTTGGTATTTTGCCTGATCAGTCAGGCAATACAAGAGAAAATGCTTTGATGATTGGTTCTCATATTGATAGCGTATACAACGCTGGCGCATTAGATGGCTGCTATGGTGTATTGGCTGGATTGTCAGTCACTAAAGCCTATCGGGATCTAGGACAGACTCCTTCAAGGCCGATTATCGTGGCAGCATTCACCAATGAAGAAGGTGTGCGCTATCAACCGGACATGATGGGTTCGCTTGCTCATGCAGGGGGCTTAAGCGCGGAACAAGTCTTGAACAACATTGGTTCCGATGGCACACGTTTAGGAGATGAATTAAAACGTATAGGCTACCATGGCGATATGCCACTAGGAACTTTAGTACCAAGCCAATATCTTGAATTGCACATCGAGCAAGGCCCAGTTTTAGATAAAGAAGGCATTCAGATTGGTGCAGTGGCTAACTTACAAGGTATTTCTTGGCAAAAAATCTTCATCAAAGGAAAAGCGAATCACGCTGGCACTACACCAATGTCAATGCGGCATGATGCAGGCTACGTAGCCGCATCTATCATAGCATTTTTGCGTAACCACACTGATAATAACGCAGATACTTTAGCAACGGTAGGTAGTATTCAATTTGAGCCAAATGCCATCAATGTGATCCCTCGATCAGCTGAATTAACCGTAGATTTACGTAATCCTGATAACGCTAAATTGGGCATTGCTGAGCAAGCGTTAGTTGAGCATCTGAATATATTACGCCAAAAAGAAGGGGTAACGATAGAAACGGAAGTATTGGCTCGATTTGATCCCGTTATTTTTGACGAAGACCTGGTTCATTCTATTGAGCAGGCCGCCAATGCACTTAATATTCCACATCGTCGCATGACATCAGGTGCAGGTCACGATGCTCAAATGATTGCTCGTATTGCTCCAGCTGCAATGATTTTTGTACCAAGTAAAGATGGTATAAGTCACAACCCTAAAGAATTCACTGAAACTTATGATTTAATCCAAGGTGCCAAAGTGCTGCTAGCGACTGTAGAGTCATTACTGAATATCACTCACCCATAACCTACTTTCCATTTTGAGAGAATTAATCATGTTATTTAAAAACTTAGATTAACACACCAAGTGCAACGCTAATTAATATTATAGAACGCCTGCATAGGCGTTTTAAACCCTAATCGTTTTCTTGGTCTGTTGTTTAGTTTGTTCTCAATGTCCTGTATTTCATTATCA
>Ga0208182_1000018_pt1 | contig 171573 bp, 146 predicted proteins | sample MalvireepMed_906_FD_184248 | JGI IMG/M metagenome (GOLD analysis project Ga0208182, IMG submission 184248) | Marine viral communities from the Global Malaspina Expedition - Malaspina viral metaG DeepMed_906 (SPAdes) (version 2) | ecosystem: Environmental > Aquatic > Marine > Oceanic | place...
TTTTCGCGTCTTCGGGTAAACCTGGAATAGATTTGCCTAAGTCAATGATGTACTGATATCGCTGTTCCCAATCGTCGAAGAACGCTAAATCATCAATAATCTCTTCACTACTTGGTAATTGCATTTCTATTTCCGCTTTTTAAATCTGTAATAAGGTTAAACGACGAGGCGATAAACGATGGCTAGTGTGATTAGAAGAAAAGCCCAGCTTCAAGCTGCGCTTCTTCACTCATCATATCTCGTGACCATGCAGGGTCGAACACTAGCTCAACATTGACGTTTTTCACATGAGGCACCATGGCAACACGATACTCCACGTCACCGACCAGAACCGGCCCCATGCCACAACCCGGCGCGGTAAGCGTCATATCAATATTGACGTCACCGGATGCTTGATCAATATCGACTTTGTAGATAAGCCCCAATGAAACCAGGTTAATTGGAATCTCTGGGTCAAAAATGGTCTCTAAGGCATCCCACACTTGCTGTTCGCTAATGTTACCATCTTCGGGCGCATCAAAGGTTAACGTCATCGCTTTGCGACCGATAGCGCCAGCGTCAGTACCGTCAATGCGGTACATATTGCCGCGCCAGGTTACCGTGTAGTTACCACCGAGCTCTTGGGTGATATTCACAAACTCGCCTTCAGGGATAACAGTTGGGTTACCCGCTGGCACCAAACGCGCTTTACAATCGCGCTCGGTGGTCACCATTTTTTGTTTCATAAACGACTTAGTACTCTTTAATTCTACAACTGAAGTGCTTTTGCGTGGCAATTAACCTACGTTAAAACTCTCGCCACACCCACATTCATCAACAACATTAGGGTTGTTGTACTTGATAATGCCGTTTACGCCTTCCATAACATAGTCAATTTCTGTGTTACGCAATAAATCGGTAGCATCTGCGGCAACCGCGACATTAACAAGGGGAGAAATTTCAATAATTTCATCATCTGCTTGGGCGCTGTCAGCGAAATCAAGCACGTAAGCATAGCCCGTACAGCCGCTTACTTTTGTTGATAAACGAATTAACTGACCAGGCTTGTCTTTAAGCTTACTTTCGAAATGCTTAACGGCACTGTCAGTTAGCGTAATGAGTTTTGTACTAGGTACAAACGTTTCAACACTCATAATGCCTCCTTAGGCCAACATCATTTTTGCTTTTTTAAGCGCAGCAAATAAGCTGTCTACTTCTTCAAGCGTATTGTAAATTGAAAACGACGCACGAGCGGTACCCGGTATGCCGAATCGCTTCATCAGTGGTTGCGCACAGTTATCACCTGTGCGAATAGCCACGCCTTGTCTATCTAAAATAAAGCCCACATCGGCTGGATGCGCACCTTCAAGCAAAAAGCTTAACACCCCAACCTTGTTTGGTGCTGTACCAATAATACGCATCCCTTCAAAGGCTTCAGCCTGCTCGGTGGCATAGGCCAGCAGCTTTTGCTCATGTTCGTGTAATGCGTTTACATCAAGGGCGCTAAACCAGTCAACTGCCGCCCCCATTCCGATAGCGCCGGCGATATTTGGTGTACCGGCTTCTAAGCGGTTAGGTAAAGGGCCCCACGTGGCTTCGTGATAGGTGACATCCTTGATCATCTCGCCACCAACCTGCCATACAGGCCAGGTTTCTAGGACCTCTTTTTTACCCCACAAGCAGCCAATGCCTGTTGGGCCGAAAAGCTTATGCCCTGAAAATGCGTAAAAGTCGCAGCCGATGTCTTGTACGTCTACGCCGCCATGGGCTATACCCTGCGCGCCATCTACCAAAACCCAGGCCCCAACTGCTTTGGCTTTTTGCGTTAGCAGTTTAATTGGGTTTACCGTTCCCAAGGCGTTTGACACGTGCGGGAAGGCGACCATTTTGGTGTTGCTTGAAAGCAGTCTGTCAAAGGCTTCTACATCAAGCTCACCAGTATCGAAAATAGGTACAATGTTGAGCGTAGCGCCAGCGCGACGACAGGCCTGTTGCCACGTAACCAAGTTTGCATGGTGCTCAAGCTCGGTGACCATCACTTCATCACCTTCACCGAGAAGCTGAGCTAGACCATTGGCTACGATGTTAATGGCCTCAGTGGTGCCCGACGTCCAAATAACTTCTTCGCGGGCGTTGGCATTAATGAAACTCGCGACGCTGCTACGTGCATTTTCATATCGACGGGTGGCTTCATCAGACAAGTGATGAGCACCGCGATGCACGTTCGCGTTCGTGCCCGTATAAAAGTCTACCAACGCGTCTATCACCGCTTGCGGTTTTTGCGTGGTCGCTGCGTTATCTAGGTAGACTAGCGGTTTGCCGTCTACCGTCTTTGATAAAATAGGAAACTGGGCACGAAGTGCTGCAACGTCTAGGCTCATTTCACCTCCATTTGGGCGAAGCGTTCACTTAACAGTGGCGCAAGCCATTCACGGATTGCCCCATTAGGCACATCGTTTATCAGCTCTTGAATGAAGCCGAAGTTAAGCATAACAAGAGCTTTACTACGCGGAATGCCACGAGTCAGCATGTAGTACAAGGCTTCTTCTTCAATTTCAGCTACGGTTGCACCATGGGCACACTTTACGTCATCTGCGTAAATTTCAAGCTCAGGCTTGGTATTAATTACGCCGCGGCGTGACAATAACAAGTTGCGGTTGTTCAGTTCAGCCAGCGTTTTCTGTGCGTCGCGGTGAATATGAATACGACCGTTAAACACAGCGCGCGCTTTATCACCCACAATACCGCGCGCATTTTCCTCGGTAGTACCGTTAGGCATAGCGTGCTCAATGGTAGAGTGCAGGTCGAACAACTCGCCTTCTGCCAACAAATAAACGGCATTCATTTTCGCGTCAGCAAATTCGCCCGCATGGTGAATGTCTACGTCTAAGCGCGACAGTTCGCTACCATAACCCACCATGGTGCTATTGAGCGTGGTGCGGTTATGTAGCTTGAAGTGGCTACCGCCTAGTTGCTTTGCTTTGCCAGTAAACATAGCGAAACGATAGTGCTCTAGATGAGCATCATCCGCCAAATCGTATTCAGCAAACGCCGTGGTTAAGCTTTCAGTATCACCAAAGCCTTGCTCGATAACAGTGGCGCTTGCGCCTTCTGCTACTTTTACTACCACGCGCGTGTGGGCATCTACATTTTGCGACGCCATGTTCACAATGCGAACTGGTGTGTCGATTTTCACGCCTGCTTCAACATTAATAAAAATACCATGTTGGCATAGCGCATCGTTCACCAAACCAAACATATGACGGCTAGGCTTAACTTTGCCATACACGCTGCTAATCGCTTGTTGCGTAGCAGCATCATCACTGTTTAGTGACGTAATACTCATGCCAGCTGGCACATCAAGGGTATTAACCTGTGTAACCAGCACGCCATCAACAAAAATAAGATCGATAGCATTTAAATTATCAATAGCCGGTACTGGCAAGTTGTCAGCTTGAACGGCTTGCTTTGCTTCACGCTTTTCAATTGGCGTAAGCGGCGTAAAGCGCCAGCTTTCGTTTCTGCGCGCTGGCCAGCCGTCGGCTTTTAGTTGTGCTAAGGCCTGTTGACGCACGGGCGATAGATAATCGTCGCGCTGTGCTGTATCAATGACCTGTTCTAGCCATTGACTCATGCCTCGGCCTCCTCGTACGCTTTACCTAGAAAAGCGTAACCACTCTTTTCAACTTCTAGTGCCAGTGACGCATCACCACTTTTCACAATTTTACCGTCGGCAAGAATGTGTACAAAGTCAGGCTTGATGTAGTCGAGAAGACGCTGGTAGTGGGTAACAACAATGAAGCTACGCTCACCGTCGCGCTGGCTGTTTACGCCATCGGCAACCACTTGTAGTGCATCAACGTCAAGGCCAGAGTCTGATTCGTCCAGAATACAAAGCTTTGGCTCAAGCAAAATCATTTGCATGATTTCGTTACGCTTTTTCTCACCGCCGGAAAAACCTTCGTTAACGCCACGCTTTAAGAAATCCAGTGGAAGTTGAACTTGCTTACACGCGTCTTTCGCTTTTTTAAGGAACTCAGCTGCCGTCAGTGGCGCTTCGCCGCGCTCTTCACGCATGGCGTTAACCGACTCTTTCATAAATTCCATGTTGCTTACGCCAGGAATTTCAACTGGGTACTGAAACGCTAAAAACAGGCCTTCTCGAGCGCGCTCTTCAACGTCAAGCTCAAGTAAGTCTTTACCGTTAAGCGTGGCTTCACCTTCACTCACTTCGTAGCCATCACGGCCAGATAGTACGTAACCTAGTGTACTTTTACCGGCACCGTTGGGGCCCATGATCGCGTGTACTTCACCAGGTTTAACTTCAAGGTTAAGACCTTTAATGATGTTTTTCTCTTCCACGCTGGCATGTAAATTCTTGATACTAAGCATTGATTACCCCACTGAACCTTCAAGACTAATTTCGAGCAGTTTGCCGGCTTCTACGGCAAATTCCATTGGTAGCTCTTTGAATACTTCTTTACAGAAACCGTTAACAATCATAGAAACGGCTTTCTCTGTGTCTAAGCCACGTTGCTGACACAAAAATAATTGTTCGTCGCTCACCTTCGATGTTGTCGCTTCGTGCTCAACAATGGCTGAAGGATTGCGGCTTTCGATATACGGGAATGTGTGTGCACCACACTTGTCGCCAATCAGCAGCGAGTCGCACTCGGTAAAGTTACGTGCACCGTCTGCCCGCGGGCCCATTTGAACCAGTCCGCGATAGGCATTGTTACTGTTACCCGCTGATATACCTTTTGAAATGATGGTGGACTTGGTGTTTTTACCCACGTGAATCATCTTAGTACCGGTATCTGCCTGCTGACGGCCACGTGTTAGGGCTACTGAGTAAAACTCACCTACGCTATTGTCGCCTTTAAGTACACAGCTTGGGTACTTCCACGTTACCGCAGAGCCCGTTTCAACCTGCGTCCAAGAGATTTTAGCGTTCGTGTGTGCAACAGCGCGCTTGGTCACAAAGTTGTAAATACCGCCTTTACCGTTTTCATCGCCCGGGTACCAGTTTTGTACCGTCGAGTATTTGATTTGCGCATCGTCCATCGCGACCAGTTCAACCACAGCGGCATGCAGCTGGTTTTCGTCGCGCTGAGGCGCGGTACAGCCTTCTAGGTAGCTCACGTAGCTGCCTTCATCGGCAACAATAAGCGTACGTTCGAACTGACCGGTGTTCATTTCGTTAATACGAAAATAGGTTGATAGTTCCATAGGGCAGCGGGTGCCTTTTGGAATATAAACAAATGAACCATCGGTAAATACCGCACTGTTTAGTGCCGCAAAGTAGTTGTCCGTGCGGGGAACCACAGAACCGATATATTTTTTCACAAGGTCTGGGTACTTCTGAACCGCTTCAGAAATCGGGCAGAAAATTACCCCTGCGTCTTCCAGCTTTTCGCGGAATGTCGTCACAACGGAAACCGAGTCGAATACCGCATCTACCGCTACACCCGCCAGCATTTCTTGCTCATGAAGCGGAATACCAAGCTTTTCGTAGGTACGCAGTAACTCTGGGTCCACCTCGTCTAGCGACTGAGGCTTGTCTTTCATACTCTTTGGTGCCGAGTAGTAAGAAATGGACTGATAGTCGATTTTTGGATAATCCACATGCGCCCAGTCTGGCTCTTCCATTTCAAGCCATGCACGATACGACTTCAAGCGCCATTCAAGCATCCATTCAGGCTCGTTTTTCATTGCTGATATGCGGCGGATAACCGACTCGTCCAGGCCGCTTTCAAACGTTTCTGACTCGATTTCTGAATAGAAACCTGCATCGTACTTTCTTTCTAACGCCTGTTCGATCTGTTCACTCATGTTGGGATCTCACTTGTTTGCCTGCATTTGCTGCCACTAAATTCGTTACTTAACTGGTAAATAAATCACCCCACGGTCTTGATGATTTATGTCGTTTCTCTAGGTTTGCACCATTTAAACGCTGCGATTATCGCCATTAAATTCAGTGCAAACTGCCAGTTACATTGAGGGCAGCCTAAAAATTTGGTGCGGTAGTATATAATACCCGACTATTTCACTCAAATATTCAGCCGTTTATTTCTAGCCGCAATAGTTTAAATTTCACTTACATGTAAAACGCGCGAAAAGCAGCACCTTATGCGCTTACTGCTTGACGTAATCGCGTTGTCACATCTGTGACTTTCTGTACCACGTAGTCAATGTCCTGTTGGGTCGTAAAACGCCCCACACTAAAGCGAATACCAGCATGAGCTAACTCGTCGCTTCTGCCGATAGCTTTTAGTACATAAGACGGTTCCAAACTTGCCGATGTACATGCCGAGCCTGAGGATACAGCGATATCGTTCAACCCCATCATTAAGCTTTCGCCATCTACACCCGCAAAACTGACATTTAATATGCCGGGAACACGTTGTGTTTCATGACCGTTTAAAAAAACGTCATCTAACTGTTTTAATCCATTCCATAACGACTCTCGAAGAACTTTAATACGTTCTCCCTCTGCAGCCATATTCTGGTTTGCAAGGGCGATAGCTTCTCCCATTCCCACAATTTGATGGGTTGCAAGGGTGCCGGAACGCATACCACGCTCGTGGCCACCACCATGGATTTGTGCCACCAGATTTATCTTCGGGCGACGACGCACATAAAGCGCTCCCATGCCTTTGGGGCCGTATATCTTGTGCGCGGAAATAGACAGTAAGTCGATAGGCAGCGCTGATAAATCGATGGCGATTTTCCCCACGCTTTGCGCACCATCCACGTGAAACAAGATGCCCTTTTCGCGACAAAGCGCGCCAATAGCTTGAATATCTTGAATAACCCCAAGTTCGTTGTTCACATGCATAACCGACACTAGGATGGTGTCGTCACGCAGTGCACTTTCAAGCTCTGCGACACTTATCAAACCGTCTTTTTGCACGTTTAAGTAAGTTACTTCAAACCCTTGGCCTTCAAGGAATTCACAGGTATCTAACACCGCTTTATGTTCGGTGTTTACCGTAATAATATGTTTGCCTTTGTTTTCTTTCCCTTGACCATAACCTTGCGCGACACCTTTAATAGCAAGGTTATTTGATTCTGTGGCACCAGACGTAAAAACGATTTCTCGAGGGTCACAGTTAAGCGCATCACTTATCTGGTTTCTTGCCACGTCTACGGCCTCTTCAGCCATCCAGCCAAAGCGGTAGCTGCGAGATGCTGGATTACCAAAGTTGCCATCTAACGTTAGGCACTTTGCCATTGCATCAGCCACTAAAGGGTCGACAGGTGTCGTCGCTGCATAGTCGAGATAAATGGGCGTTGATAAAGCCATGTGTCTCTTAATACCTATCTATAATTGAATACTAACTTCAATGTCGTTGGTGATATTGCGCAAAGAGGCGTTATTGTCTTGACGCCCTGCTACTTCTTGTACGTCGCGCTTCGCCATTAGCTCACCAAGAGTGATTGAATTTAAAAATACAGAAATACGATCGCTTAAGTCTTGCCATAAACTGTGAGTAAGACAACGATCGCCGCCTTGGCAATCTGCCTGCCCTTGGCAACGCGTTGCATCAATAGATTCATCTACCGCACGTATTACCTCACCTATCGCGATTTCACTTGCCTGACGGCCTAGCAAATAACCACCACCTGGGCCGCGAACACTGTCTACTAGCTGTTCTTTGCGCAAACGTGAAAAAAGCTGCTCAAGGTAAGATAAAGAAATTTCTTGTCGCTCTGATATATCGGCAAGAGGCACTGGACCGCGCTTAGAATGCAAAGCCACATCAAGCATCGCGGTAACTGCATAGCGCCCTTTAGAAGTAAGTTTCATTGAATTCTCCCGCCGTTTTTTGTTGCAGGAATTTTCACATACCTGACTAAAATGGTCAAGTATAAGACCCAGTAAATTAGTCAAGTATTATTGATTAAGTTAATCGCTTTCGCTGAACAAGCTAAATAGCTGGGTCAAAAGAGGAATGTGCCCTTTCCCTTTCTTGTCTTTCTGTCAGGTCAAACCCACTGTCTGCAAAGTCTTCAGCACTAATATTGTGAAGGTTATCAGTACATACATCGCCGCCCAGAGACTGAATAACTTTACACATTTCCTCTACTTTGGTGTCCATTTGATGCATGTGTTCAAGCATTATACCCATGGCGTTTGCCACTGGATCTGGGTTGTCAGGGGCAACCGCGTAAGCGTCGAAGCCATATTTCTCAGCAATTTTATCTCGGTTTGGATTCACCGTTGTGTTTTCACTTTGCTGTTTTGAAATAATAATTCGACCTGGGATGCCCACGGCGGTCGCACCGTCTGGAATGTCTTTCACGACCACAGAGTTTGACCCTACTTTGGCATTTTCGCCAATAATGATAGGCCCCAAAACTTTCGCTCCTGCGCCCACCACTGCGCCTTTCTTAAGCGTTGGGTGACGCTTACCTGCTTTCCAGCTGGTTCCGCCCAGGGTCACGCCATGGTAAAGCGTAACATCATCGCCAATTTCGGCGGTTTCACCAATGACCACGCCCATGCCATGGTCAATAAATACCCGCCTGCCCATTGTTGCACCTGGGTGGATTTCTATGCCCGTCAACCAGCGGCTAAAGGTTGATAATGTGCGCGCCAACCATTTCCACTCGGCTTTCCACAATTTGTGGCTAATACGGTGTAGCCACACCGCGTGGAGGCCTGGATAATTGGTTAGCACTTCAAACGTATTTCGCGCCGCAGGGTCGCGATGAAAAACCCCTTGAATATCATCTTTAATACGGGCAAACATGTGACTTACTCTTGCGATTCTTTTAACGCGTCTTCATTCATCGGCGCATCTACCCCGTCACTTTGACCTGGGCCTGTTGATTTAACTGATTTATCAATTGACGCTAAAATTCCGCGCAATATATTTAACTCTTGCGATTCTGGACGTGCGCGGTTAAACAAACGACGAAGCTTCGTCATCACCACACCAGGGTGACTTTTACGAATAAAAGACGTACTTTCCAACGTGGTTTCTAAATGCGTATAGAAACGCTCTAAATCTTCGTTTAATGGGTACTCTTCTTCTACGCTTGGGTAAATTTCGCGATTGAGATAGGCCATGCGGATTTCGTAGCACAGGGTTTGAACCGCTGCGGCTAGATTAAGCGAACTATATTCAGGGTTTGCCGGAATGCACATGTGAAAGTGACACTGCTGCAACTCTTCATTAGTTAAGCCACTATTTTCTCGGCCAAATACCAATGCCACAGGATATTTTTCTACTTCTTGGACGAGCTTTTCTCCGCAGTCGCGGGGACCCAGCATAGGCCATGAATGCGTGCGAGAACGGGCTGACGTGCCAACCACCAATCCGCAATCTTTTACGGCTTCTTCTAACGTATTCACAATTTGAGCGTTCGCGAGTACATCCCCTGCCCCTGCGGCTAGAGCGCTGGCTTGGCCATCAGGTTCATTCACCGGATTGACCAAATAGAGGCTACTGAGTCCCATGGTTTTCATGGCACGGGCGGTTGAACCAATGTTCCCCGTGTGGGATGTATTAACTAAAATGATGCGAATATTTTCTAACATGGGGGATGATACCTAATTACCGTTCTGTGTTCGCCAATGGAGCCTTGCTCTACCCTAGCGTCTTTATGCAATCTTATTGCTAAGAATGGTCGCGAGTGTACCATAGCGGCGTGATAGATGGCTATTCACCCTCTTGTTCTGGGAATTCATTTGCATCGCGCATAGATTCTGGTAGACTCCGCCCGTTTTCGAAAATAACTAGCTATTTTTTGTACAGCTTGGTTATTTCATTGATCTTTTACAATTGGTGGTTTATCTATGCATCCTATGCTGAATATTGCAGTACGCGCTGCGCGTGCGGCTGGAACAGTTATTGTTCGCGGTTTTGAGAAATATAACGAAGTAGCAACAGAGTCTAAAGGCTTGAATGATTTTGTTACCCAAGTTGATAAAGAAGCAGAGCAAGCAATTATTGCTAAAATTCAGCAGTCCTTCCCAAATCACTGTTTTTTAGGTGAAGAATTTGGCGAAGTACTTGGCACAGAAACAGAATATCAGTGGATTATCGATCCACTAGATGGCACCACTAACTTTGTAAAAGGCATTCCTCACTTTGCGGTTTCAATCGCACTTCTTCATAAAGGTCGTTTAGACCAAGCCGTGGTATTTGACCCCATTCGCAGCGAACTATTCACCGCTAGTCGCGGTCAAGGTGCGCAGTTAAACGGCTACCGTATTCGCGCCTCTAAGCCGCGGGATTTGTCTGAAACGATTATTGCTACTGGCCTTCCTTTTAAAAATAAAGCCGCCTTTGGTGAGTACGCATTAAGCCTTAATAAAATCTTCCACGATGTAGGTGATATTCGCCGCGCCGGCAGTGCAGCGTTAGATTTAGCCTACGTGGCAGCAGGCCGCCATGACGGTTATTGGGAGCGTGGAATTAAGACCTGGGACATCGCAGCAGGCGAGCTTATTGTTCGCGAAGCGGGCGGCCTAGTTACCGACTTTAAAGGCAATAACGATCCGCTTCACAAAGGCGAAATTGTTGCCGGTAGCGCTAAGGTAGTTCAAGGCTTGGTCAAACACTTAAAATAAGTCATATAGACTAGGTCATGTCGTCTCTGGCTTTTGCCTTTGATGGTTTGCCTCAGCCCAGCACCACAACTCGGGCTAAATGAAAAGCACATGAAGGGACGAATTAAACCCATTCGTCCCTTTTTTTTAGCGCCCTGTGATGAGAACTCCCTCCCTTACCAAACCCAATAAAAACGACGTTATCCGAGCGCTATATCAAGCCGATAAGCTTAAACGCTAAAGGTAACGTTATTAATGCTATGGCGATTTGGGCCACCTTACCCGTTAACCAATGGGATGCCTTTGCTTTCTTACCTAAAAGTGCGCCTGCGACATCACTGTATTTACACAACAACAATAGTGCAACGCATATTAATGCGCTCAAAATGGCACATACCAGTATGGCCTTGTGCGCGGGCATTGCCCAATTCGTGATACCATAGCCAACAGCGATTATCACACTTTGATGAATAACATAGAAAGGAAAGACGTACGCGTTTGCCTTTGTCACAGCGGGGTGTGGCGTAACAAAAAGCATATTTGCCAATGCTAAAATAGCAAATAAGCTAATGACTTTAGCCAAGTAATACGACCATAAAGCGGTGTCTTTTATTAGCAGGTTGTCAGGATAGTAACGCCCTATCCCAAACCCCACTTCGTACAACAGGGTAAGTACAATGGCAAATACAACAAGGGCACTACGCTTGTCATTTAACCACCCCCAAAATTGTGCACGGCTACCAAAAAGATAACCCCAGACTAAACACGCTAAACCATAAAGGTCGCGCTTATCATCGCTGTCCTCTATTTGAGAAGCAAAAAGTGACAAAGAAACCAGTAGTACCAACCATGCACTGTTGAAGTTGCCCCATCGGCCGCGTATCCATGCAAGAGGCCGGTTAAAAATAACCAACAGTAACGTGAACCGCCAAAGAGAACGCAGAAACCACAGGTGGTTCACATCTACGTGATGCCAAATACCTGAACTAAAGCCCTCAAAATAGTCGTTTGCACCAAAATAAAACTGTATGAAAAATTGGCCTAACGATGTATCGATTGCGCCTTTTTGGGTCATTTCAACAAACAGCTGTATTGGGACAATGCCATAAACCCCGATTAATAGCGGAAGTAATATCGCATTACTTCTACGGGTTATTAAAAAATACACGCCGTATTTCTGCTGCATAACATACAGCGAGGTTCCCGCCACAAACCACAGCAACCCCATTCTCCATGGTGAACTTAACAGCATGATGTGTTGCAGCCAAAACCAATGGGTTTCTTGCTTAAAATGAAAATGCCACTCAGGTACCCAAATCATGCCCAAATGAAAAAAGAACAAAACAATAACGGCGAATACCCTAAGATAATCAAGCGCCACAATTCGAGAATTTTCTGAGTGTGCAAGTGTATGGTATTTTGTATTCATCGGGTCCCTTAATAAGATGAAGCGCGTTTGCCATTTTTGGTCACATAAGTGTGTAGAATCTATCAAGCAAGTTATTGAAAGTACGTTATAAAGTGACAAGCGGTGGAATTAAGTGACAGAAGGATAAATGTTCACATGATAAATAAAGCCAGATTTCAAGCGCACCAAGGCGCGATATCTCTTTGCCTACTTGGCCTTTACTTCATCGTTAATGGGTTTATCAATAGCACCACGGTATTGATGGAGGCCATGCGCACGCCCCCGTTACCTTTTGCGCAATGGGAGCCTTTTGTATGGGAATATACCAGTGCTTTTAGCAGCTTTTGCGTGGTGATGGCACTGGCTAACGTCCTAAACCGATACCCTTGGCGATGGGATCGCCCCACTTTTAGCATTGTGTTATACAGCGTCATGGGGCTCTGTTTTGCTGCCACCCATATTGTGTTGATGATTGCCAGTAGAGCGGTCATTTACGCATTGACTGGCAGTCACTACCAGTTCGCGACGTCTACAGAACAATGGTTCTTTGAACTCATTTATGAGATGCGCAAAGACCTGTGGTCTTTTGTGTTTTTCGTTGTCATGATTTGGTGTTATCGCTTTGTGGTGGCGCAATGGCTGGGGGACGCTAGAAAAATTGGGCTAAAACCCGCGTCATCGAAAGTAGACAATGCTACACATTCCATCGACGAGGAAGGCGTACATTGTGACGTACTACTCATTAAAAAGAACGGACGTGAATTTCTCATTAATAAGCAAGATATCAATTGGATGGCGTCTTCGGGGAATTATGTCAACCTGCATATTGGTGACAATGTCTACCCTATGCGTACAACACTAACCTCATTTTTAGATGAAAATGCTTACCTTCCCTTTGCACGGGTCCACCGTTCTTTTGCCGTTAATATGAATGATATTGAAAGCATGAAAGTCGCCGATAGCGGGGACGGCGTCATTAGGTTAAAAAACGGCCACACGGTCAAGATGTCGAGAAGATATAAACTGACTCTCGATAAATAACCCCATGTCGCAAATAAAAAAAGCCGCAACTCAGTGCGGCTTTCTACTTCATCAGTGTTATTCGGCGCGACACACCATTGCCTATTTACGGCATAGGATCTAAATCTGCACCTTCTTTTTCCACCTGCGGAGGCATCAGGTCTTCTTTACTGATACCCAAAGCAAGTGCAACTGAACTTGCAATGTAGATTGATGAATAAGTACCTACCACAACACCAAACAATAGTGCCGTCGCGAACCCATGTATTAGCGCACCGCCTTTGTAAAACAGCGCAACAAGCACAAGTACTGTGGTCAATGACGTAATAATGGTACGGTTTAACGTTTGAGTAAGCGACGTATTGATGATGTCTACCGGCTCACCTTTTCGGATTTTGCGGAAGTTTTCACGAATACGGTCACACACAACAATGGTATCGTTAAGTGAATAACCTATCACCGCAAGTACCGCCGCCAACACAGTTAAATCGAACTCTATTTGCAATACAGAGAACAAGCCTAAAGTAAGAATAACATCGTGAGTTAGTGCAGATACGGACCCCAACGCAAAACGCCATTCGAATCGCATTGCCACGTAAACTAAGATACATAGCAGCGCCACTAACATCGCAAGACCACCTTGCTCAGTGAGTTCTTCGCCTACATTCGGCCCTACAAACTCAATTCTTCGCATATCCACTGCTGTACCGTCAGCACGTAAGGCTTCAAGTACTTGTTCGCCAATGGTAACGGCTTTCACACCATCTCTAGGCGAAATGCGAATAAGCACGTCTTGGCTGCTACCAAAGTTCTGCACAATGGCATCACCAAAATTGGCCTCGTTCAACTTTCCGCGAATATCACTTAAGTTTGCGGCGTCTTCATAGCCCACTTCAATTAGGGTTCCGCCCGTGAAATCAAGCCCCCAATTAAGGCTGTTCACGCCTAGAGAGACGAATGAACCAATAATAAGAAGGGTAGATAGCACCATCGCAGGAAAGCGAAGGCGCATAAAGTTGACGCTGTCGGATAGTTTTAATAATTGCATGTTACGCTCCTTAAATTGCCAACTTCTCAAGACGTTTCCCACCCCATACCGCATTAACAATAACGCGAGTCACTAAAATGGCGGTAAACATAGAGGTAGCGATACCTATCATAAGCGTAATCGAAAAGCCTTTAATAGGGCCGGTGCCCACAGCGAAAAGGATTAAACCCGCAATAAAGGTAGTAATATTTGCATCAAGAATAGTTGAAAACGCACTGTCGTACCCTTGATGGATAGCTTGTTGTGGACTTCGCCCATCACGTAATTCTTCTCGAATTCGCTCGAATATAAGTACATTCGCGTCGACGGCCATACCTACTGTCAAAACAATGCCAGCCATACCCGGCAAGGTAAGGGTCGCACCAGGGATCATCGACATAATGCCCACAATCATGACTAGGTTTGTCATCAGTGCGATGTTCGCTACCACACCAAACGCTTTGTAGTAAATAAGCATAAAGACAAGCACAGCTGCAAGGCCGTAAACAATCGCTTGCATACCCAATTCGATATTTTCCTTACCTAGGCTTGGACCCACCGTGCGTTCTTCAACAATTTGGATGGGAGCAATCAGAGCACCAGCACGCAAAAGTAATGCTAAATCACGCGCTTCTTTGGGTGAATCAAGGCCGGTAATTTGAAACTTACTGCCCAATTGGGCACGAATGGTGGCCACAGAAATAACCTGTTCATGTTTTTCAAATACCAATTTACCTTCGTCGTTTCGTTCATCGGTAGATTTGTATTCAATAAAAACTGTCGCCATGGGCTTGCCAATATTGCCACGGGTTGAACGGGACATTTTATTGCCGCCTTCAGAATCTAGCGATATGTTTACATTGGGTAGGCCATATTCATCCACACCGCTGTTAGCGTCAATGATGTGGCTACCTGTAAGCATAATGCGCTTTTCAAGCAACTGGGGAATTCCTTGTTGGTCTTCAATAATTTGAGAACCCGGAGGGACTCGGCCATTTAGCGCATCACGTATATCGTTTTTCTGATCCACCATCCGAAACTCTAGCGTGGCCGTGGCATTTAGAATTTCTTTCGCCCGCGCGGTGTCTTGAATACCGGGCAACTGCACAACAATTCGTTCTGCACCTTGTTTTTGCACCAGCGGTTCTGCTACACCTAATTGGTTCACACGGTTGCGAATAATCGTAATATTTTGCTTTACCGCATTTTCACGAATTTCTTGAAGCTTGGCTTCAGAGAACACTGCGCGAAGCACAAGATCGTCAACTTGCGTATAGGTTAGGTCACGATTTTGATTTCGAAGAAAGAATTCGGCTTTATCTAACGCTTCTTCATCACGGAAGGTAATGTCAACGTGGTTATCTTTTTGTGTGACCCCACGGTAACGAATACCTTCTTCACGAAGAGACGTTCTAAATCCACTTTCCGCATCTTCTAATGATTTTGTAATCACCTCAGACATATCAACTTCCATTAGGAAGTGAACACCACCACGTAAGTCTAGGCCTAGCTTCATTGGAGTGCCGCCTAATTCCTCTAACCATTCTGGCGTATCTGGGGCAAGGTTCATTGCGACAAAATAGTCATCACCTAGCGCAGACTCGAGCGCTTCTCTTGCAACCAATTGTGAATCAGAATCTGGTACGCGAACGAGAATCTGCTCATCAGCAAATTCAATGCGTTTTACTGAAATGTTTTTTTCCGCTAGGGTCGATTTTACCTGTTCAACCATAGATTCGGTAACGGTAGCGTCGCGGCCAGCAGAAATCTGAACCGCGTGATCTTCACCGTAAATATTAGGAAGCGCATACAGCGCGCACAAGCCGATAACGACTATGGCACATAGTACCTTCCACAGAGAGTTTTTGTTTAGCACTGGATATTCCTTTCGTGCCAGCACCGGGAAGCTTCCCGGCCCCGGCGTATCTCAATTACAGCGACTTCATTGTGCCTTTTGGTAACAACGCCGTTACCGATGACTTTTGAACAACAATGTTGTTAGTGTCGTTAAGGGCAATTTCGATAAAGTCTTTTTCCTCAGACACTTTGGTAATCTTACCCACAAGACCACCTTGAGTAAGCACCTCATCGCCCTTACCCAGTGAAGACACTAGGCTTTTATGCTCTTTTACACGCTTAGCTTGCGGGCGGTATAGAAGAAAGTAAAAAATTAAACCGAATACTGCCAACATGATTAGCATTTCCATGCCACCACCTTGTTGACCACCTGCTGATTGCGCGTACGCGTTTGAAATGAATAGGCTCATAAATTTCCCCAATAATTATCGTTGTTATAGTGCCGGAACCGGCAACCCTTTTTGTTCATAAAATTCTTGTACAAACTGTTCAAGCGTGCCTGCATCAATGGCATCGCGAAGACCTTGCATTACACGCTGATAGTAACGAAGATTATGGATGGTATTTAATCGCGCACCCAATATCTCGTTACACTTGTCCAAATGATGTAGATAGGAGCGAGAATAGTTTTTACAAGTGTAACAGTCGCATTTTTCGTCCAAAGGAGACGTATCATTGCGATGTTTTGCGTTACGTATTTTCACTATCCCTTCGGTTACGAACAGATGACCATTTCGCGCGTTACGCGTTGGCATAACGCAGTCGAACATATCAATACCGCGTCTTACCGACTCCACTAAATCCTCAGGCTTACCTACCCCCATAAGATAGCGTGGCTTGTCTTCTGGAATTTGCGGAGCAGTATGATCAATAATGCGGATCATGTCTTCTTTGGGTTCACCCACCGATAAACCACCAATAGCATAACCGTCAAACCCAATCGCTTCTAAGCCAGCAAGTGAAACGTCGCGTAGCCCTTCATACATACCACCTTGGATGATACCAAACAAAGCAGCAGGATTATCGCCGTGGGCTTCTTTTGAACGCTTAGCCCAACGCAATGACATTTCCATGGAAACCCGCGCTTCCTGCTCTGTAGCAGGGTAAGGCGTACATTCGTCAAAAATCATCACGATGTCCGAACCTAAATCCCGCTGAACTTCCATTGATTTCTCAGGCGTAAGTAGAATTTTTTCACCATTAATAGGTGAGCGGAAGGTCACGCCTTCTTCAGTGATTTTGCGCAAATCACCCAAGCTAAATACTTGGAAGCCGCCAGAATCAGTAAGAATAGGCTTATCCCAATTCATGAAGTCGTGTAAATCGCCGTGTTGGCGAATAATTCCCGTGCCTGGGCGAAGCATTAAGTGAAACGTATTTCCCAGACAGATATGAGCACCACTATCATCTAATTCTTCTGGGGTCATCCCCTTAACGGTACCGTAAGTACCAACAGGCATAAACGCGGGGGTTTCAACCACACCACGTTCAAATACCAAACGACCGCGTCTTGCGCGACCATCGGTTTTTAACAACTCAAATTGCATGTGAAAGCATTCCCATTCTGATACGCCTTTTGGCGTGGTATAAATTGCGCCCTTGGCGCTGGGTATAAAAATAAATTGGCGGCGATTATACCAGTAATTCCACTGAGATCATGCCCCGTATCTATGTTTCTCGCGAAGTCAGCGAATACTGGCCATACTTAGCGCTTCTTAATAAACATACTATCGCCGTAACTGAAGAACCGATATTCCTGCTCAATGGCTTCTTGATAAGCCGACATCACATGCTCTTTTCCTGCAAATGCACTGATTAACATCATCAACGTAGACTCTGGCAGATGGAAATTTGTGAACATAGCATCAACCACTTTGAAGTTGAATCCAGGGTAAATAAAAATATCCGTATCTGCGTAAAATGGTGCAATCAGCTCGTCACCAGCGGCTTTCGCCGCCGACTCTAACGAGCGAACAGACGTGGTGCCAACCGCAATTACCCGGTGACCTGCGGCTTTAGTCTCACGCACAGCATCTACCACTGAATCTGGAACTTCCGCGTATTCTGCATGCATTTTGTGTTCTAAAATGTTGTCCACCCTCACTGGCTGGAAAGTGCCAGCTCCAACATGCAAGGTTACAAATGCGAGCTTTACCCCCTTACGCGTTAGGGCAGCCAAAATGTCGTCATCAAAGTGAAGGCCTGCAGTAGGCGCCGCAACTGCGCCAGGCTTATCGTTGTAAACGGTTTGATAACGTTCTTTATCCGAGGTTTCATCTGGCCGGTCAATATAAGGAGGTAGCGGCATGTGACCATGAGCTTCTAATAATTGCAGCACTGTTTCTTCATGGTTGAAAGTAAGCACAAACAAAGCCTCTTCTCGACCTTTAACGGTCACATTGACTTTGTCTTCTAGCGTCAGCTTAGTTCCCGGCTTAGGCGCTTTACTCGCGCGAACATGCGCAAGGGCGGTATGTTCATCGATGATACGCTCTACCAAGACTTCAACTTGCCCACCGGTTTCCTTCTTGCCCAATAACCGAGCAGGGATAACTCGAGTGTTATTAAAAACAAGCAGGTCACCTTCGTCCACAAGATCTAACATGTCAGTGAACATACTGTGGCTCACCTTCCCTGTTTTGCCATCCAGTTGCAGCAACCGGCTGGCAGAACGATTTTCAGTGGGGTATTTCGCGATGAGTTTTTCGGGAAGTGTAAAGCTAAATTCAGATAATTTCATAGTTGATCATTTCGTTATTACGTCTCAATTTACACCTGAGTGTGATTGATTAAGTTGCGCTAAGTTTCGTTTAGATTATACTTACGTCTAAGTTTTTCGCGAAAACATCCCCCTACCAAAGCCTTAGAAATCCTACCACTTAAGCTTTAAGTATTTTTTTTAATACCTACTTATCGCTTAAAATACGCACAATCAAAAAATAACGCTAGCGAGCATATGCTTAAACGATTAACATTTGCTCCAGATAGTGATGATGTTCTCCCATAACATTCCTTATCGTTCGTACCCGGCATTTGTCGGGTACTTTTTTATCCGCCCTATTCTACTCTTTTGATGCGTCAAGATCAGTTAAGATTTCTTCTAATAAGTTAGCATCCACAGGCCGAGCTTTTAGTACGTACAAAATTTGTACGAGCAAATCTGCCCCCATAATTCCTTTATTCACTTTATTCCTTAGGTTATCCGCACTTTGTTGTACGCCAATGTCGGCTAAACGTGCACTTAACCCCTGATATTTGACGCCACGTACCGACATTTCAGACTTTACTAGCCGCGCTACCGCTTCTCGCCACGCATTTTTTGCACTCAAGAAACACCCCATTTGTGATATATAATTTACAAAAACACACTTTTTTACACATTAAAAGCGTATTCGTTATTGACGATTATGGCAGATAGTGGCTACACTGCAAGTCAAGATTATTGGCGAATGCGAAAATACTGGTTACAGTAGCGTTCGACATTATCGCTTCAATTTGAAAGGAGAACTGTATGAGTTGGGATCTTGAAAGTATCGAGGCTCTATTTAAGGACCACGATGACTTTGTGGTTACACGTGAAGAAAACTGTTTGCTTATTGCAAATCAAGATGGCATCGATGCATGGCTAGCCATCAGCGGTGAGCAGATTTTGGTTGAAAGTTTGTTATTTGCCGCAGATGAAGTGAAAGACAAACCTGCATTGGATCACGAAATTTTGTCTAGCCATATGGTTTTCCCATTAACCACGGTGGGAATTTCAACCATAGGGACTGAAGAATACTACACGGCCTTTGGCGCATTAAGCGCACAGTCGAAAGCAGAAAGTATTGTGATTGAAGTAGAGACTCTGTTTCAAAATGTTGCATCGTTTTTAGATGCTTATGAAACTCACCTTAAATAAAATTTTCTTCTAAGGAGAAGCGAATGTCAGTGTGGAAAAAATTAGTAACGGCTGTTAAGGGTGGTGCAACTGAGGCAGCGCAGACAGTAGTAGATAGTCAAGCTATTCGAATTTTGGAACAAGAAATTCGTGAAGCGAAAGAGGAACTGCGCAAATCCGATCATGCACGCACGCAAATTTTAGCGAAATGCAAATTGTCTCAACAGAAAGTGGACAGCTTTGACTCATCCATTGCCGAGTACGAAACTCACGCCAGAAAGGCCATAGACTCGGATCGACAACTAGCATTAGACTGTGCTCAGAAAGTCTCAGAACTGAAAGAAGAGCGTGAGCAAGAGCAAGCGTATTTAGATCAGTTCAAGCAGTCCGAAAGACAACTTGCACAGAACATTCAACAGGCTAAAGCTAACCTACGTCGCCTTGAGCAACAAGTGGATATGGTTAAGGCCACAGAAAGCGTTCAAAAGGCACAAGTGGCGGTATCCTCCCGTCATATGGGGGCCAATAGCAAAATGAAAACGGCCACTGAATCTTTGTCTCGTATTCAGGAAAAGCAAAAAATGCGTAATGCAGAATTGCAAGCTGCAGAAGAGCTTGCCAGCGATGAATCGAGTAGCGATTTAGAAAAACGTTTATCTGAAGCTGGTATTAAAGGCGGAAAAAATTCAGCAGACGATGAGCTAGCCCGCATCTTGGGTAATTAAGGCAGAACGGGAGCAATTAGCTCCCGTTTTTCTTAACGTACGGACACCGCCTTCGGGCAAACTGAATAAAAACAAAAAAGGTGATGTCATCTATGACCTCATGGATAAAAGTACGCAGAATTATGCTGCAGTATTTTGCCGAGTCACGGTGGTACACTATTTTAGGTGCCACTGTTTTTTATGGAATTTCCAGCTATTGGCTTCTATATGCAGCCGGTGAAAACGACCTTATTGCCCGTGCTGACTTTATATATTGGTTAGCCGTCACAGCTTCAACGGTAGGGTATGGTGATCTCTCGCCTGTCAGTAGCGCCGGCAAGCTCATTGTGGCGTTTTACGTAATTCCGTTAGGTTTGAGTATTTTCGCCATGGTCATTGGCCGAATTGCTGCCTGGGTGTCTGAACAGTGGAGAAAAGGATTGATGGGTATGACGAGTTTACAATCGAATCAACATATTCTTGTTATTGGGTGGAATGAACAGCGCACCATGTTGTTGTTAAATTTATTGCTTCAAGAACGAGAAGCCATGAGTGTAAAACCGGACATTGTGTTGTGCGTTAAAGCGGACATTACCAATCCCATGCCCGGTGTGATTGAATTTGTAAAAGTCGATTCATTCAACAAAGATGAAGACATGGATAGAGCATGCGTAGCAACCGCCCAAACCATACTTGTCGATAATCCTCAAGATGACGTGACGATGACAACGGCTTTGTATTGTGCCAAACGTAATCCTGATGCCCATCAAGTCGCCTATTTCAATGACGACAGTTTGGTTAGCCTATTACAAGAGCATTGCCCTAAAGTGGAGTGCACGCCCAGTGTGGCAGTAGAAATGCTCGCAAAGGCTGCCTTTGACCCAGGTTCCAGTATGCTTCACCACGATTTACTTAGCGTGGATGAAGGGCAAGCACAATTTTCAGTAAAAATACCGCCAGATAGCCCCAATATTTCAGTCGCGAAGCTTTTTATCAATTTGAAAAAGCACCACGATGCCATATTTATAGGGTATGCACCAAAGGGGCAAGTAAAGGAAATGGTGGTGAACCCTCCCCTAGAAACTAATTTGTCCCCTAGCGATACCCTGTTCTATATTGCTGAACGGCGTATTTCGGCAATAAACTGGTCATCACTGAATGCCGAGTAAACCCATGTTAGGAGCACAAAATGTTCAGTAAACTGTTTAAGAAAAAGACTGAAGATAAACCTAAAACGCCTGAAGTTATGGGGTTGTATTTAGGCGGTTCCTTTGAGCTGGACAACCTAAAAATGTCCTTATTAGAACCGTCACTGGTCATTGAAAAATCAGCGCGCTCCCAACTTATTCAAGCGGTGGGTGAAGCGCCTCTCGATACAGGTGGAACCCTGCTACGTTTTTATACCGATGATGATGGCTTTTTGCAGGTAGTATTAGACGGAGGCATGACTGAAAACCATATTACCGACGTCAAACTTTGGCATTTTTACGAAACTAAAACCGTTGGTTCTCAGTCACAATGGGACAACTGTTTAGCATCATTAATTAGCCAACCTACCTATGAAATTGAAGGTTACACTTATACTCGTGTTTGGGAAGCCGTAGGTAACGACTCCCCGCCCGTTGCGGTAACAGAAACGACCTACGAAGAGGACGGAGACATCAGTAAAACCGATCAGTTTATGATGCTCTACGAACGTGAGATTGAAAATGATAGAGTGGAGTCACTACTTGTCGTAGGCGAAGAGAAACAGGTGGGAAACAACCTAGATCGCTGCCTTGTCATCTCAACTGGCTTTGATATTCAACCCGCTGATATTACGATTAACGGTTAATAATAAAGGAAACACCATGGAAACAATCATGAACTCATTAGCTGGCCTAGATAATTTTGCGCTTTACTTCGGCTTGTCTATTGTTTTTCTCTTCGTGTTTAAGTTGGTCTATGCACTAGTTACCCCCCATGATGAATGGAAATTAGTGAAAGAAGAGAAAAATGTAGCTGCTGCTATAGGCTTTGCCGGCGCTATAGTGGGTTTTGCTATAGCGCTGGGAAGTGCTGCCTCAAACTCGGTAGCCATAATCGACTTTATCATTTGGGCTGTGGTGGCGATTATCGCGCAATCTCTCGCCTTTGCTTTGTTGCGATTTACATTTATGCCCAAAATTGCACAACGCATTAATGAAAATGAAGTATCTGCAGGCGTGATGCTTGCTGGTATGTCCATAGCGGTAGGCCTTTTAAACGCGGCCTGCATGACGTACTAAGGAGGCAACAATGAAAACGGGTTCCTCTAACAAAACAGATACACCACTAAAAGCACGTAAACGCAGTACAATTAACGTAGCGAAAATGCGTAAAGCGTTCACCCTAAAGCCGTTGGCAGTGGGGGTAGCCGGAGTATTTCTAAGTGCTTGCGCGGATGAACGTCAAGATGCCACTATTTATACGTCCATTGATGACTGTAAGCAAGATTACCCAAACGCCATAGAAAAGTGTGAAGCTGCCTACCAAACTGCGGTAGAAGAAGCACAACGCACCAGCCCCCGATTTAATACAGAGTATGACTGTGAGTACGAATTTGGCCCTAACCAATGTCGTACAGTCAATACCAATAATGGCAGTTTCTTTATGCCATTCATGGCCGGTTTTATGGTGAGTCAACTTTTATCACCCAACCGTTATTACTCTCAACCTCTTTATACGTCTTACTCGTATAACTCCCCTTTTCGCTCACGATGGATATCAGCCGACGGTTATGTGTTTGATGGCGATATTCGTAAACGCAATTACAAAGTACGTTCAGAAACGTTTAAACCTAAACCCACCGTTAATCGCACCATGAAGCGTGGTGGCTTTGGCAGTAGCGTTAGGGCGAAGTCTTCTTGGGGCAGTAGCGCTCGAAAAGGCAGTTGGGGCGGATAACACATGTTCCGTATGCCATGCCAAGCAAGAAAAAACTGGCAGCAGTTGGCCAACGAGTTCGGGTTTCACTTTCATACCATGTACGGAGAGCCGTACTGGGATGAAAGTGCTTACTATCAGTTTACACTTGAACAAATTGAAAATGACTTAGAAGACCCCACCGCAGAACTTCATCAAATGTGCTTGGCCGCCGTTGATAAAGTGGTGAATGATGAAAAATGGCTCAAGCTGTTTTGCATTCCCCAAGCCCATTGGAGTCTTGTTAAAACGAGTTGGGAGAATCGCGACCCCAGCTTATATTCTCGTCTTGACCTTGTGTATAACGGCAAAGGCCCAGCAAAATTTCTGGAAAATAATGCGGACACGCCCACCAGCTTATATGAGTCTGGCTTTTGGCAGTGGTTGTGGTTAGAGCAGCAGGTCAATGCCGGCGTTTTGCCGAGAAATGCAGACCAGTTCAATAGTTTGCAAGAGAAGTTAGTCCATAGATTGGTCGAGATTGGACGGCACTATGGTATTAATCAAATGCACTTCGCTTGTTGTAAAGATACTGTTGAAGACAGGGGCACTGTTCAGTATCTACAAGATTGCGCGACAGAAGCTGGCATAAAAAACGACTTTGTCTTTATTGAAGATGTCGGTATCGCCGATACTGGGGTGTTCACCGACTTAACGGACGCCCCCATTACCGATTGCTTCAAACTTTACCCTTGGGAATTTATGCTTCGGGAGGACTTTGGAGAATATTTGGATGACGCACAGGTAAATTGGATTGAGCCGCCTTGGAAATCGATTCTATCGAATAAGGCATTACTCGTTTTGCTTTGGGAAATGTTTCCTCACCACCCTAATTTACTCCCTGCCTACTTCGCCCAAGATGCGCGTAACAAAGTCACCCAAGGTAAGTGGATAAAGAAACCTATTTTTTCCAGAGAAGGGGCGAATATTTCTAGTATTGAACGTGGCCATGAATCTAATTTAAGCCCAGGCCCGTATGGAGAAGAAGGATTTGTAGTTCAGGCTTTAGCGCCGTTACCTGTATTTGATGGCAACCATACATTAATTGGAAGCTGGCTGGTTGATGATATGCCTGCGGGTATTTCTGTACGAGAAGACAGCTCTGCAATAACGCAAGACCTCTCTCGCTACCTGCCCCATATCATTATATAAACTGACGTTAAGCTAGCCTGATGCAGTGTACCGCGTTGTAGAAAAGGACATGTTATGAAGCCACTATCAGTTCAACTTCGGGTTTTGCTCACCTTAGGCGCCCTGCTTATCCTCATTGAAGTTATCAACGTTTTTACTGCTAACGCGCTTAATCAATTTGGGGTAATTCCTCGCTCACTTTCCCATTTACCGTATATTTTTAGCGCGCCTTTCCTGCATGGCTCACCCTCTCACCTTATGGCAAACCTTATTCCCCTCTTGCTTTTTATGTGGCTAACCATGCAGTGGGGTACTCGTACCTTTGTGATAACCACCTTAAGTGCATTAATGGTGGGTGGTTTAGGTGTGTGGCTATTTGGCAGGGGTGCTATACATATTGGTGCCAGTGGCATGGTATATGGCTATTTTGGGTTCTTGGTATTGGCCGGTTTTAAAAGCAAAAAAATCAAATACCTCGTGATATCTGTTCTGGTCGCAGCACTTTACGGTGGCATGCTGGTAGGCATTCTTCCAACCTCTAAATTTATTTCTTTTGAATATCACTTATTTGGATTTATTGGCGGATTAATTGCCGCGTGGTACTGGGCACGATGAAGAGATAACGTATAATTGGCGCTAACGAAGAGTAATTAATAGACCCTATGACGACAGTACAAAATCAGCCCAAAAATCAGGGATTTTTTGGCAACCTCGCTTTCAACATTATCATTCCCGTTGTACTTATGAGCTACGCCAGTTCAGAAGACTACTTAGGCCCTGCTTGGAGTATTGTGGCAGCCCTTAGTTTTCCTATTGGCTATGGTCTCTGGGACTTAAAACAATCGGGGAAAATCAATGGCTTCTCTATATTAGGTATAGTGAGTGTGCTTCTCACCGGCGGCTTTAGCCTGCTAAAGCTACCTGCTGAATATATTGCTATAAAAGAAGCGGCCATTCCTGGCTTAATAGGCATTGCGGTATTGGTCACTCAGTATTCCGACAAACCTTTAGTCAAAATGCTAATTTTAAATGATCAAATCATTAATTGGCCGCACTTAAATCAAGTACTGGATGCTCAAGGAAAACAGGCCGTATTTAAACGAAAAGTCGCGGTAAGTTCATATATCGTCGCCAGTTCATTTTTTCTATCCTCAGCCCTTAACTATATTCTCGCCAAGGTTATTTTAGTCAGTGAACCAGGCACAACTGCCTATACAGAAGAGCTAGGTAGGATGACAGCATTAAGCTACCCTGTCATCGTTATACCCAGTATGGTTTTACTGATTGCCGCACTTTGGTACCTTTTTGCACAAATCAAAAAGATTACCGGTGAAGAGCTAGATAACTTTATTAATCAGTAAACCGACCAACCTATGCGCTTACTTAAAGACGTAAGCGCAGCGACACCCAGCAGAGAGTTTCCAACCTTGTTTAATGCTGGCGAAAAGACGCAAATGGAAAATTGCTGGGGAACCACAGCAATTATTCCTCCACCGACCCCACTTTTCCCCGGTAAGCCCACTTCGAAGGCGAAACTACCTGCTTCATCGTACATACCGCTTGTCGCCAAAAGTGCATTAACTTGGCGATTTTGATCTGCGGTTAACACCTGTTCGTCAGCACACACAGAATAGCCTTTATTAGCTAAGAAATTGGTTGCCCTTGCTAAATCTTCACAACTCATTTCTATAGCGCAATTATGAAAATAACTGTGCAATACATCATCAACGTCATTTTCAAAATTGCCGTAGGCCTTCATCAAGTAAGCCATAGCCGCATTTCTAGATCTATGCTCGAACTCGGAATCGGCTACAGTTTTGTTGGCTACCACTTCACCGTTGCAGGCCAGCCGGCGTACGAAATCCCGCATACCTATATGCGGTGAAGCAAAACGCGACTCGTTCATGTCGCTAATCACCAGCGCCCCCGCATTGATGAAAGGGTTTCGGGGAATGCCATTCTCATACTCTAGTTGAACCAATGAATTAAACGGTAGACCGGAAGGCTCGCGCCCCACACGCTCCCACATAGTTTCACCGTAGTGATTGATAGCTAAAACAAGGTTAAACACTTTCGATATACTTTGAATTGAAAATGGCGTGCTTGCATCACCTATGGAGGTGACCTCGCCGTTTACATCACAAATAGCCAAACCAAATTGGTGCGGACTGACAGAGGCAAGGGCAGGAATATAATCTGCCACCTTCCCCTGCCCCAGCAAGGGCCTTATTTCGTCATATATGGCCTCAAGCAATTGCGCTATATTTGGCTGTTCACTTACTGACAACGCCAATCTTCCTTGAAGTTACACGTGTCGCTTTTATCATCTGAAGGGGTCATTTCAATGTTAGTTTGAATTCCAGAAGACAACACTGGACGTTTATCGATGAAAGAAAATATCTTTTTAGCGATATCTGTATTATCTATCTGCCCCATAAATGCGTTGTAACCCGCGCCAAAAGCAAACACCTCTACATCTACACCTGTGTGACCGGTGGATGTCCAGCCTGTATTGGTTTTATCGTCAAGGAAAGATTTAATGGCGGCATATCGCTCACTTTCCTCTTGCTTAGCAACGTCATCAAAGTGCTTTTTCTCTTCGTCAGTCAACGCAAACCCTAGCGTCTTTTCTATATAAGCACCCGGCAGTGATTTTCCTGCAATGTCTTTAGCCATAGTGGAAGCGGAAGCATCCAACTTGTGCAAGAAACTGGGTGTCCAACGATAGTCTCCTCTCGCGCCTATTGTTAACCCGCCCGTGCTATGGTCGGCAGTTAAAACCACCAACGTATCAGGGTTTTCGCTTACATAGGCTTTAAGATATTCAATCGTTAACGCGAGGTCGTGCATTTCAGCCATGGCAGACGCGATATCATTGGCGTGCCCTGCCCAATCAACTTGACTTGCCTCTACCAATAAGAAAAAGCCTTTATCATTTTCTAATTGTCGTATGGCTTGTTTAGTGAGGTATTCAAGGCGATTTTTACGGCTATCGTCTAACACCCAAGGAAGAGCAACCGGCGCAAATAAGCCAATCACATTGCTCCCAGTGGGTACGCTCGCCAAACGGTTATAGCTATCTGCATATGCATATCCAGCATCTATGAATTGCGCCAGAACATCTCTGTCTTCTCGTTCAAAATAGCGGGTACCGCCACCTAACATTACGTCGGCAACAAACTCACCGTTTACTCTTACATCATAGAAATCATCGGCAATCGCATTATAATTTTTACGGCTTTCATTGTGAGCAATGTAAGAGGCAGGTGTAGCGTGTACGATTTGAGAGGTTACCGCCAGCCCAGTACGCATACCTTTTTGCTTGGCGTAATGCATCACAGACTGCACCGGCTGCTTATCCACATCGACGCCAATAGCCCCGTTATACGATTTAATGCCTGTTGCCAACGCCGTTGCGGCAGCGGCGGAATCAGTCACATAACCTGATACCTGCGCAGGATAAGTAGACGCATTTCCTACCAATAAATCATCAAAAACCACCGTTTCAACAATTGCTGTTTTACTATCATCAACGTAGTTTCGATACGCCGTGGTGTATGCAGGCCCCATTCCGTCAGCCACCACCATAATGATATTCTTAGGCCCATTAAATTCATTTTTCGTAGTCGAAACCGTATCGGTATCTGTTGAACTACATGCAGCCAAGGCGACAAGGGTTGCCCCGGCAACAAATGCGGAACGAAGGTTTCGTTTGATCATGTATAACTTCCCTGAAGTATTCAAAAATATCACCGTAACCGCAGAAAAGAAGAACGGTGTGAAAATTTAAAATTATAATATTTGCTCATGACACTATGATGTAATTTCGCTAGAAGACGAAACTGTGTACCGAGCAGAGTTTATCGAGGCGGTTAGTGTAAAACAGTAGAGGGATTAGCTCAAAACTTTGAGCGCATTTAATCCCTCTTGAAGAAATGAAGGGGTATTAGGTGTTATGAGACGTTAGGTATTCTCTCAGTCGTTGCTGTGCTACATCAACTAGCATGTCTGGTTGAAACTTGGAAATAAATCGATTACATCCAACTTTCTCCACCATAGCATCGTTGAAGCTTCCACTAAGTGACGTATTTAGCGCAATGAAAAGGTCAGACATTCTCGGGTCGCTTCTCACCTCTGCGGTAAGGCGATAGCCGTCCATTTCTGGCATTTCCGCATCGGTGAACATAAGCAGAATTTCATCACTCGGACGTTTACCTTCATCGGCCCACTCTTTTAAAAGCGCTAAGGCCTGGGCCCCATTTTTGCGCTCTATAATGGATATACCAAGTTGCTCCAAGGTATCCCTGATTTGCTTTCTCGCGGTACTGGAATCATCGACAATCAACACTCTTTTATCGTTAAAGTGATTCACAATTTGGTCGTCTAATACCTCTTCTGAAATAGACGTATCGTAGTCAATAATTTCTGCTAAGACCTTTTCTACATCAATAATTTCAACAATTTCGTCCTTTCCGGACACAGATACCTGCGTGATAGCGGTAAGGTAATTGGTTTTTCCCATTCCAGACGGCGGAGGTTGAATGGTTTCCCAAGAAGTATTAACGATACTCATGACTTTACCAATGATAAAGCCCTGAACACTGCGGTTGTACTCGGTAATGATGACATTGTGCGCGTCTTCTCCAATGCTTCCCCCACGAAGCTTAATAGCTTGACGCAAATCGATAATAGGGATGGCACTACCTCGGTAGTTCATCACACCCTTTAGATTTTGGTGTGAACCAGGCATATTGTTGAACGTCGGGATCCCGATGACTTCTTTAATTTTAAACACGTTCATCGCAAAGATATGGCGGGTGCCTAGCTGAAACATAAGCAGCTCCAACCGGTTTTCACCTACCAACTTTGTCCGTTGATCAACTGAAGAAAGCACACTATTGTTCATTGTCGCTCACTTATTTCACCATTTTAAACTTATCGCACAAATGCTTTAAGGTACCTCGCATTTGCGGGTAAGCCTATTACCCTTTGTGCTAATAAACTGCATAAAGAATAGACAAAGCCGCATTTTTTACGAATATCCTTTTCTCTCTTTCACTCCCAAATGCGGTTTCAAGACGCCAATTCTCGCACCGACCGCATAGCAACATTCACCAAATAAATGACCGCAATGCAAATTATATATTTCTATTATCTCAACCGGTTCTCTAGGATGAAATGGAACTTAAGGAAACGCCCTACTGCGTGACCCTAATAACCTAAAGAATTTTAATTATAGTCGGGAGAAACGCTCATGTCGCAATATCAACAAGACATTGATAACTTCGCTACCTTAAAAGCTGCTTCAAAAGGCACGTGGGAAGGTATTAATCCAGAGTATGCTGCACGAATGAAGGTGCAAAATCGTTTTAAGACCGGCTTAGACATTGCCCGCTACACAGCTAGCATCATGCGTAAAGATATGGCTGAATACGATGCAGATTCCTCTCAATACACGCAATCACTAGGTTGCTGGCACGGTTTTGTTGGGCAGCAAAAAATGCTGTCGGTTAAAAAACATCAAGGCACAACAAGCAAAAGCTACCTTTACCTTTCAGGTTGGATGGTTGCGGCACTCCGCTCAGAATTTGGCCCTTTACCAGACCAATCAATGCATGAAAAAACATCGGTATCTGCACTCATCGAGGAACTCTACACCTTCCTTCGCCAAGCAGATGCGAGAGAATTGGGTGACCTTTTCCATCAGCTCGACGATGCTAAGGCTAACGGCGGCGACGTGACAGCGATACAAGCCGAAATAGACAACTACGAAACACACGTTGTACCTATTATTGCCGATATCGACGCGGGTTTCGGTAACGAAGAAGCCACCTATTTACTGGCTAAGCAAATGATTGAAGCTGGCGCGTGCTGTATTCAAATAGAAAACCAAGTATCCGACGCAAAACAATGTGGTCACCAAGACGGTAAAGTGACTGTCCCACATGAAGACTTCTTAGCGAAAATTAATGCGGTTCGTTATGCCTTCTTAGAATTGGGTGTAGACGACGGTGTCATTGTGGCGAGAACGGATTCACTCGGTGCTGGTCTCACACAAAAAATCCCAGTATCTACCTCTGAAGGCGATCTTGCTGCACAGTACAACGCATTCTTGCAAACAACACCTGTTGCAGGTGCAGAGGATTTGAGTGAAGGCGACCTTGTGATTAAACAGGGTGGGCAATTAGTTAAGCCTGAACGTTTACCTAACGGTTTATTCCGCTTTAAAGAAAATACCGGCTTTGACCGCGTTGTACTTGACTGCGTTACGTCACTTCAGCACGGTGCAGACTTACTTTGGATTGAAACTGAAAAACCTCATGTCGGTCAAATTGCTGAAATGGTTAACGCAATTCGTGAACAAGTACCAAATGCTAAACTCGTTTACAACAACTCGCCTTCTTTCAACTGGACACTTAACTTCCGCCAACAAGTATTTGATGCATGGGTAGAAGAAGGTAAAGATGTATCTAGCTACGACCGTGATAAGTTGATGTCAGCCGATTATGATAGCACCGAGTTGGCTGTAGAAGCAGATGAAAGAATTAAGAGCTTCCAAGCTGATGCGGCTCGCGAAGCGGGTATCTTCCACCATCTTATCACCCTTCCAACTTACCACACCGCAGCACTATCAACGGATAATCTTGCGAAAGGTTACTTTGGTGAAGAAGGTATGTTGGCCTATGTTCGAGGCGTTCAACGTCAAGAAATTCGCCAAGGCCTAGCCTGTGTTAAGCACCAAGCAATGGCAGGCTCTGATCTAGGTGATACTCACAAAGAGTACTTCTCTGGCGAAGCTGCATTGAAAGCGTCAGGTGAAGATAACACCATGAACCAATTCGACGTTTAACAAAAGGTATCCCAACCTTTGTCACGGGCACCCCAAGGTGCCCGTTTTTTCATTCACTTCATTTATCGCTGTAATACATCTCCATGCTTAAGCTCAGTTAATTAGCACCAATTCAAAAACAAACAAATAGCCATACATTACATATACTTAAAAAATTAGCCATAGGTAAACCTAAGACCAAATGGTTATCTGACAAGCAAGTAAAAAGCCCGTATAATAGCCTTGTCTAATTGGGCTTATTGAGAGCATTACAACAATGAATATAGCAAAGGTCGACCTCAACCTATTAGTGTACTTAGATGTTTTACTTCGTGAAGGAAGCGTTACACGGGCAGCAAACCAATTAAGTATCACTCAACCGGCAATGAGTAATGGCCTTAAACGGCTAAGAGATCTGTTTAAAGATCCTCTACTTGTTCGAACCAGTGATGGTATGACGCCCACTAAGCGCGCTTTAGAACTGCAACCTGTTATACGAGATGTGCTAAGTCGTTTAGAAAGTTCCATACAGCCAGAAACCGATTTCGACCCTCTTACCAGTGATCGTACGTTTCGTATCATGACCAGTGATTATGCGGAAAGTACATTGCTACTTGAATTGGTTGGCCGATTAGCCAACCTAGCCCCCAACATTACCCTAGACTTAATTACACCTAGTGATGTGACATTCCACGATGTGGAGCAGGGAAAAGTGGATATGGCCATCAACCGATTCGATGAACTCCCCCTTTCTTTTCACCAAAAAGTTATCTGGTATGACACGTTCAGTTGCGTCATGAGCTCCGATCATCCATTAGTGGAAAGGTGTGATTTGGAAAGCTACCTGAGCGCACAGCATATTTGGGTGAGCAAAACTGGATTTGGTGTAGGCGTGGGTATTGACCCTAACGAAGTACAAAAACTCGGATGGGTAGATGCAGAATTGACGAAAATCGGTAAACAACGGGCCATTAGAGTGTTCACCCGTCACTATCATGCGGCATTACAAATTGCCAAAACCCAAAAGCTCATTGCCACCTTGCCGAGTAAAGCTGCAAAATTGTTTAAAGATGACCCTGATGTAGTGGTAAAGGAACCTCCGTTTGATATCCCTCCTATAGCACTGAAAATGGCATGGAGCGCGTTGTTGCACCATGATGCAGGGCATATTTGGTTACGACGTCTTATTAGTGACGTTGCATCTGAAATGAATGGCAACTAATTCATTCATGAAATTTATGGCAGAAATAGGAACCATAAATTAAAAAACTGCCTCTATACTCTCTACACTGGTAGCACAAAATAAGTATAGGGGTAGTTATGCAAAATTATATTACTTACGGACGCTTGCAGGTAGCTGAACAGCTAGATGCCTTCATCAACCAGCACGCACTCCCAGACACTGGCGTTTCACCTACGTCTTTTTGGCAAGGTGCCGAAAACCTGTTCGCCACATTCATACCTCAAAACCGCGCCCTTCTAGAAAAGCGTGAACAGCTACAACACAAAATTGATGAATATCACAAAGCGGGAAATCCCGTTTCAGGCCAAGCCTACACGCAGTTTTTAAAAGACATTGGCTACCTCGTAGAACAACCCGCAGACGTCAACGCTGACACAACAAACGTTGACGCTGAAATAGCGACCATGGCCGGCCCACAGCTTGTGGTGCCTATCAATAATGCCCGTTATGCGCTTAACGCCGTGAATGCTCGTTGGGGCAGCCTTTATGATGCCCTCTACGGTACTGACGTTATTAGCGATGAAGGTGGTGCTGAAGCCACAAAGGGATATAACCCAGTTCGCGGCGCTAAAGTGGTAGCAAAAGCAAAAGCGTATCTAGATGAAATGCTTCCTTTAACTCAGGGGAGTCACGCAGATGTCACTGCTTATACCATTAAACAGGGCGAATTATTTATCCAGTTAGGCAATAGCGAGAAATCTGCGTTAGCCACACCCTCTCAATGGCTGGGCTACCAAGGTGACGCCAATGCTCCCAGCGCTCTGCTGTTTACACACAATGGTCTAAGGTTTGAGATTCAACTAGATGCTACACACCCAATCGGTAAAACCGACCCTGCTAACGTAAAAGATGTGGCAATAGAGGCGGCGCTTACAACAATTATGGATTGTGAGGACTCTGTGGCTGCGGTAGATGCTGAAGATAAAACGCTGGTGTACAGTAACTGGCTAGGCTTAATGAAAGGCACCCTAAGCATTGATATCAACAAGGGCGGCAAGACACTTACTCGTGCCATGCACGAAGATAGAATTTACCACAGCGCCCAACAAGGCCAAGAAGTTTGTGTCAGTGGCCGCAGCCTTATGTTTGTGCGAAATGTCGGTCACTTAATGACCAATGATGCCATGCTATTTGATGGCGATGAAGTGCCTGAAGGGATCATGGATGGGCTAATCACATCGCTTATCGCCAAACACGATTTGCTCGGCAATAGTGCATTTAAAAATAGCCGTGAAGGCAGCATCTATATTGTAAAGCCTAAAATGCATGGTCCAGAAGAAGTGGCGTTTTCTGACGCATTGTTTGAAGCCATTGAACCTATTATCGACGTGCCTAAAAACACACTGAAAATGGGTATTATGGATGAAGAACGCCGCACCAGCGTTAACCTTCAAGCTTGTATTGCTGCGGCGAAGTCTCGCGTCGTATTTATTAACACAGGTTTCTTGGATAGAACAGGTGATGAAATCCACACTTCCATGTTAGCCGGCGCATTTGCTGATAAAGCATCTTTGAAAGCTATGCCATGGATTAAAGCCTATGAAACTGCAAACGTAGCGGTAGGGCTTAGATGTGGGTTATCAGGTAGGGCGCAAATAGGAAAAGGAATGTGGCCCATTCCAGATGAAATGGCCAACATGATGAAGGCTAAAATTGGCCACCCTAAATCAGGTGCGAATACAGCGTGGGTTCCTTCACCAACAGCCGCTACCTTGCATGCTTTACACTATCACGAAGTTGATGTATTCGGCATTCAGCAAGGATTAGATATAGCATTTGACGGCGTAAGCGACATCTTACAAATTCCATTACTAGACAGTACTGAGCACCTAACATCAGACGTTATTCAAAGGGAATTAGATAACAATGTACAAGGTATTCTAGGCTACGTTGTGCGTTGGGTACATCAAGGGGTGGGCTGCTCAAAAGTGCCTGATATCAACAACGTTGGCTTGATGGAAGACAGAGCTACATTGCGCATTTCGTCGCAGCATATCGCAAATTGGCTAGAGCACGGCATAGTGACCGCAGATCAAGTAAAAGACTCACTACGCAAAATGGCAGTATTGGTGGATGAGCAAAACGCCAATGATTCTGAGTATATTCCTATGGCGCCAGACCTTGAAAGCTCTATTGGTTTCTTAGCGGCAAGCGACTTGATCTTTGAGGGTAAGACACAGCCAAGTGGCTACACTGAACCCCTACTGCATGCCCGTCGACGTGAGATGAAGACAAAACTGGCCAATTAAAAAATACGCAATTGGCTAGCAACGAAAAAACCGCTTTATATTAAAGCGGTTTTTTATTTCTGTTCTTCTTTTAGAAATACGTGTTTACCAAACAACAACTTCGCAAGGCCACGATAGCTTTTCATGATAAGGTGATAAGTGAGAATATGGGGCGGCATTTTTTTCATATGGCCTCTTACTTCCCCTATCAATTGCAACATGCCCACGTCCCCACCCTTCAACAATGCATGCTTTGGCAAAACCAAGTGTGAAAGCAACTTAATTTCTAGGCCACTCAACCCTTTTTCCATCTGTGTTAAGCGTGCTGCTAACTCGTCAGGAACGGCGACACCATACTGCCTATTAAGAAAATAAATTGCTAACATTTGCTCTCTTTCAAAGCCATAGTTAGTGGCAATCGACAATACATCATTAAAAAAAGGCTGACTATCACCTGATGTAGCAAGCAGGTATAAGTCGGTCATGTCTCTAAAAGCGCTGCTCATATCTTCGTTAAAAAAAAGATGGATAGCACTGTGGTAAAACTTGGCGACATCTTTAAGCACAGTCACCCCATTCACCTTCTCTTGATACTCATCCACAAAGCCATTTATATCAAAGTGTATTCCAGTGACTGGAGGAATAAGATTATGGTGAATATCTAAAACCGTGCCTCGAGAGTGGTGGGTCATGGGGGGGATTTCATGTGCCCATTTGCGATAATACTGCTCATCGTAATCTTCTAGTTCCGCGCTAACCCAACCAAACATAGTGAGAAATGACTCCACGCTAGCTAACTGTTTTTGAGGAACAAGAATATCGATATCTGAATAACTCCGCCCCATGGAAGCCGGACTATTTGAAACTGCATATCCCGCCCCTTTCAAAAACACCACAAATGCAGATTGTTCAGATAATGATGTGGTAAGCGACAACGCTTCTTTGGCCGTAATGTTATTTTGTTTTGCACTCATACGGTAAGCGTTAGTAAAGTGCCTTAGCGCCGGTTTGGGAATAATTGACGTCATGTGGTGCCGTACAAGTAGAGCATAAAATCGAGCAAGCATATTCTCTGCACGCAAAATGAAGACTAAATCATTCCACTGCTTCAAAGACATGTGGCGCAATGCATCGGGCGATTTAAAAAACGTGATAATGGACGCTTTGTTTAAGGCGCCTACGTTATTGGCATCTTTGTCATTGCAATTTGCGCTACTCACTCGCTACCACCTCAGACAAAAACCTATTGACCTCTGCCATGTCATTGTAGTGAATTTCAAAACACTGACTTGTTTCTGCAATATTTATGAGGGATGACACCCCGTCTTTACCTAAAATGCCATAGTTAAACGCATTTTGCGTTAACCCTTGGAAACATCCCGCTTTATCAATTTTGTAAACATCCAAAAATGTGTCTTGGTTGTACTTAGGGAAAATCACGCCTACCACCTGTGCAGGTGTTGTCGAATGCTCTATTGAGTGTGGGTCTGGGCGCAAGTGGATAACATCTCCCTTGTGGGTATTGACCGCCACTTTAGAGAAAAATGCATCTGGAAACCAACGTTTAGCCAGATCAATACTGTGATTTTTTAAACAGATAGGCCGGACGAAAGGGGTAACGGTTGAGGAGTTAGGCGAGATTAGCGCCATTTCATCTGATAGTAAGCGCCAACCATTTCTAGACAAATAGGCCGCTAAGGTACTTTTGCCTGAACCTGAAAGCGCAGGGCAAACAATGGCTTTATCGCCCTTGGCGAGCACCGCTGCGTGAATGATGACATAAGAAAATTCTTGGGAGGAAACAACCCAATTGAGTCCCCACTCTATTAAAGCATGGCCCTGCTGCACTGAAAAAGGCTTAAAGGGCTCTATTCCCTCAAATAGAAAACGGGCTTGAGGTTTCACCAACGCACGCATTCCTGTGGTATTACTCAATGAAACTTTGTAATCAATAAAACCGTGATAATGAGCAGGCTCTATTAGCCTAGAGCCATACAATGTGCGTAAGAATTCTGCCACATTCGTAAACTCGGTAGAAACCTCGAATGTGTAGGGGGCACAGGATAAAATAAAGCGGTACGTCACGAGGTAGCGAAGCCAAGGGCGGTGAGTTTATGCCTAACGTCGTCGTTAGATGTCATTATCCAACGTTCGCCACTAGGCTTATTTTGCTCGATTAGCTTGCAATGCTCACAAGCCACTAATAGAGATTCTTCTGTTACTGTATTGTAGAAAAGCACACCACTTTCGTCAGAAAAACAGTGCAGCACAATATTTTCATAAACTTTAAGTTGCACGACTAACTGAAGAACGACGCAGGATCATCAATGAAGCTTGCAAATTTTGGTGCCCAATGGCCAGGGTTCGAATACGACCAAGAAACTAACTCCCTGGCAAATTCGGTCGCGCTTGAATAGTTCACACCATCCACAATAGGAAAATAGATACCATTTTTTCCGTGTTCACTGGCGTTGAGATACAATGCAATCAGTAATCTATTATAATTTGTTGGGCCGACATATTTGTTTCTTTCAGGCTTCATTACTTTATAAATAGACTCGTTAAACGTGTACCAACTACCGTATTGATTTGACTGAGGATAATAGTCGTACGAATATCCTTTGTACGCCTTAACGCCGAAAACATCGTTGAAATCGCTGTAGTTACAATGAGAAGGCAACCTATATTTCCAGTAATCGTAACCTTCTAGATTCCAAGATTGCACACTGCTTCCGCCAGAGCCGTTTCCCGATGCCGCAGCAGAGGTGTTTACGCCAACGTTACCGTGATTACCTGCCCACACTCCTTTTAACGGAAGTGAAACCAACACACTACCAGCCATAGCTTTTTTAACAAAGGTACGACGTTCCTTTACGCTATTGCTTTGCGTTGTTTCTTGTTTCTTGGCATCCATCACTGCTGTACTCTACCTATTTCAAATTAACTTCTTACTTCGGCACTCATAGGCGTAGAAGAAAAACCACCATTATGCGTTTAAGCAAATACAAGGCCACAAAAACAAATCATTGATAAACAACAACTAAGTTTTTTCCCAGATTTGATTTGTAAAGAAAATAGACAATCTTCTCAATCTATTTTCAATTCATTGATATAGTAATCGAGTTGCGCTTTACCCGTAAAGATGACTTTAGTTTAACGTGGGCGAATAACCTAGAATGAGGCATGTGCGAAAAATGGACGTATTGAATGATGCTATTGTGAGTTTACTCACATCTCGCTTAGGAAATGAAGCGGAGATTTCCGCACCAGATTCACCCATCGAGGGGACAGAGGGGTTTGAGCAGCCTGTGGTTTGCACAGTAACGGTAAAAAGCAGACGCGCCATTCAAACGTTAATTCATTTAGCCAACGAAGTGGCTAGTCGCGCCACTCGCTTTACGCTATACCCCATAAGTACGGGGCAAAATTGGGGATATGGTAGTGCCACGCCTAACTTTTCCGATAAGCCAGTGGTGTTATTGTCGCTCATTGAACTCAACGAAATCACCTATTTCGACCCTAATACAGGTTTATGTTCCATTGAGCCCGGCGTCACTCAGCAGCAACTTTTTACCTACCTTGAAGAAAATAATTACCCGTTTATGGTGCCCGTCACAGGCGCCGGCCCATCATGCAGCATTTTGGCCAATGCCCTTGAACGAGGCTATGGCATAACCCCTATTGCCGATCATTTTTCCGCCATCACTCGTGTTGAAGGCGTTTTACCCAACGGTGACTATTATACCTCCTCACTGAGCGCGATGGATAAAAGCGACGCCCAATTAGTCGATAAAGCCTTCAAGTGGAAGCATGGCCCCTATCTTGATGGACTCTTTACGCAATCCGGCAATATGGTGGTCACTGAGGTTTCGCTTAGCCTAGCACGACGCCCGGCAGGATTTGATTCCTTTTATTTGCGGTTTTATGGCGACGCCAGTTTTGAACGCGCCTATGAAAGTATTCAACAACTCTATTGTTGTTTGCATGGTGTGGTGGGCGGTATTAACTTAATGGATAAATCAAGAGTCAGTGCCATGGTAGCTGACAATCCCCAAGGTAGAGATAAACATGCCGTTATGTCAGAGAGCCAGAAAAACGCCCTTAGCGACGCCCATGATATACCCGAATGGACAGTGGTAGGAACGCTCTACGGCAGCAAAGGAATAGTGGAGGCTGCTAAAAAAGAAGTAAAGCGCACCGTTAAAGGGCTAGCAGATAAATGCTTCTTCTCAAATTCCTTATTGATAAAAAGTGTAAAGCACGTTTGCAGCCTACTACCCTCACACTATTTGACGCCGGTCCGTAAGCAGCTTGATAGTTTAACTGCCGCCACTGAAATCATGTTGGGGAAACCTAACCAAATTGCGCTTCCGCTAGCGTACTGGCGCAACCCGAGTTATACCGCTGAGGCAGGTAAAACCTTACACCCCGCAAAAGATAAATGTGGATTGCTATGGTATGCCCCGCTCATACCTGCAAACAAAGACGCCATGACTTCATTTATTGACATGGTGCGTAGTACAACGGTGAAATACAATATTGAACCGTTAATTACCTTTACTCATATGTCGGCACATAATATAGACAGTACTGTACCCATAATATTCGACCTGACTAACGAGAAAGCCAAAGCTGACGCACACGCCTGTTTAGATGCCCTGTTTGCAGAAGGGGTTAAACGAGGGTTCGTACCTTACAGGTTAAACATCAAACAGCAAAGGCAGTTAGACAAAAGTGCAGTATGCTGGCAAACCGCAGGAAAAATCGCAAAAGCGCTGGATCCTAATGCTGTGCTAAGCCCTACGCGATACAATCCTCTTTCGTAAGCGGCCTAGTGGCAGCCATATCGGCTTAGAAAATACACTAGTTGCCGACCCTATGTAGTAACGCATGTACGTGCTTAACAGGGATTGCATAACTAATGCCTGTAGGAGTACTAATGGCCGACTCCTTACCGCCGGTAATAAACACCTTGTTAATCACGCCAATCACTTCACCTGTTTTAGGCAAATAAAGTGGGCTGCCAGAATTACCCGGGTAAGCTGTAGCATCGAGTTGATAAATTAAGTCGGCGTTTTCCAGCCGCGCCAGCATATCCACCGTTAACTGACTGGAATTCGCATTGGGCAACGCATCAGGAGTCACCGCAGCAATATAGCCTCGATGGGTGGCTGCATAGAGGCCAAGCACTGCGCCTATTGGGTAGCCTGTTATTGCAATTTCGTGCCCTGCAGGCAAGATAGCTTGCGAACTTAAGGTTGCGGCTGGTAAGGCTTCATTTATTCGCAATAACGCTAAATCGTGTTTAATATCAACCGCCTCAATAGTGGCCTTTAGCGCGTTAACCTGCTTTCCTTTCCCATGCACGGCCACGTAATATTCCACCACGCTAGGATCCAAAACCTCGTCGACCACATGATGATTGGTAATAACCCATTTGCCATCGCCAACGACGAACCCTGTGCCACGAATTTGGTTACCAGCTTGCTTAAGTGGGCTGTAAATACCAATAGCAACCACGGTGGATGAGACTGATTCTACCACTTTGGGAAAAGAAGCCTCTTCAGCTTCAGCAAAGGAAACATGCGCTAAGAGGCTAAGTAACATGAAAAAACGCGCAGAGAATGATTTAAACACTAAGGCACCTATTTACGTGAGGAAGTAATACTCAGCTCAGTATAACCGATTATTAATTAAATTAAGCCTTTGCTAATATTGGTCGAAATTAGAACAAACTCTGATAGACTGAATGAGTATGTGATGAAACCAGTTAGAGTTTAAATAGCGCTATGGATGGAAAAGCGAATAAACCCGTGTTGGAACGTTTGAGTCACTTAGTCGGCACTAAAAACAAATTAGGCAAAGCGATTAAGGGATACAGTAAATACAGAGAAGCCAATCAGATTGCCACGCATTTTTCTGAGTATCTGTTGCCTGTTATTGCTTCGTCTCGCGCCCTAAAAGCACAGAGTTATAGCATTAGGCATAGCGTGTATTGTGAAGAGCTAAAGCTTGAAGCCACCCGCCCCAATAAGCAAGAAAGCGATGAATTTGACGCCTATTCTATTCCTTGCTTAATACGCCACGTATCATCAGATACCATAGCAGGTACAGTGCGTATGGTTAGGCCCACATTGGAATCAGAATTATTGCCCATTGAAAAATATTGTATGCATGCCATTACCAATGACGCCTTATTACCTACAAATTTTGAACGCTCGTCTATTTGTGAAATATCTCGGTTAGCCATTCCCGCTCACTTTAGAAGAAGAAGTATGGATCACTTTTCTGGTGCCGAAGTGGGCAAACTGAACCCCAATACCTTTTCACAAACAGAGTTGCGCTGCTTCCCCTTCATAGCCGTGGGTTTATATCTCACCGCCACCGCGTTGATCATTCAAGAAGGCATTGAACATGTTTACGTGATGGTTGAGCCAAGGCTTGCAAAAAATATGCGCCTCGTAGGGATTAAATTTAAACAAATAGGCCCAGTTATTGATTACCACGGCCAGCGGGCCGCGCACCATGTTGATCTTAAGGCGTTAAAATATGGCCTGTCTGGCGGTTTCGCTGTTATGCGTGATGATATTGTGGCAAAGTTAGCGCAAGAGTATTAGTGAAGCTGGCGGCGCTCACTACTAGCGCCAACAATCGGGAATAATGTGTAGTCGAGCATGGATATCATAAAAAGTATTGTTGTTGCTTTAACTTCCCCCCTCACCCTCGCTTTATTGTTTCTCACCATTGGTTGGATACTTGCATTTACTCGAGCGCGTAAAACCTCTCGTTTTTTCCGTTTTTCTGCCTTTATTTGGCTGGCACTTTGCTCTCAGACTTTTTTTGCCGATCTCATGCTATACCCCTTGGAGCATACGTTCAGAACCTCTGGCCAAAACATCTCTATTGATAAGAATAGCCATGGCGATGTCGAACAAAACTCAGCTAGCCCAGACTACATTCATGTTCTGGCTTGCTACTACAACACCTCGGGTAATATGACCGAAGTTAGTCGCTGGTCTGAATGTTCACTACAGCGCAACATTGAGGCCTACAGGCTTTATACCGCGTCGGCAGGAAGAGCAAAAATCATCGTGACAGGGGGCAACTTTCTGCGTGAAAAAGAAGTTGAATACGCGCACAAAGCCGTCGATTTTTTTGTCTCTCTTGGCGTTCCGCAAGAAGATCTCATTGCGCTTCCTAATGGGAAAAACACCTATGAAGAAGTAAAAGCAGTGATAGGGTTTTATCAACAAGGGGATGTTTGGGTGGTCTCTTCAGCAACGCACTTAACCCGGTTATCTATTTTGTATGAACCGCTTGGAGAAAACATTTGGTATCAACCTGTCGATTTTCACAGTAATGGCAACTTAACGCCCAGTGTAACTTTGCCCTCTTTGAGTGCCCTTACGAGTTGCCAGCACGCGTTTTATGAGTACTTCGCACTGGCGAAGCTCTATTTAATTCCTCAATAGCACTATTGTTTAATATGACAAAAATGCATTCTATTTCCATCATCGCAAAACGTGTAAGCCCTGAAAGCCGAGAGGAGGCTCAGCAGATAATTTCCTCGCTGACCTACAAAAGTGACACTTCCGTTTTTCTTACAGATGATTGGCAACTGAGTTGGCTGGCCAGTTTACCTACACTCCCTGACATAGTACTTTTCTATACTGAGGGTAAACATCATGGTGACCCCGCGCCTGTGGGATATACCTTGTTGGGTACACGAGCAATAAAGCCTTACTTGCCTTTTCAGGTATCACTTGTTAACCAAAGCGGCCACACAAAATCAGACCAAGTATGGGTAGAATTCAACGATATCATCTGCCCGGATACGATGAAGCTCGGCTGTATAAAAGCGCTAACCGCACTTGTTTTCAAACGGTATCGAAATTTACAGCTAACCGTGTCTATGTGTCATAAAACAGCGCCCTGGGAACAGGTGTGCCAGCAAAATAACATAACATACTCAACGCTAGTGACTCTGGCGTATCGACATAAGCTGCCAGGGGCAAAACAAGACATAGAGACGCAATTATATAACGCGCTCTCGGCCAACTCTCGCCAGCAAATGAGAAGAACTCAGCGCGCAATTACTTCCACCTTCGGTCACATCACGCTCACTGAAGCAAAACATAGTGAACAGCGTGACTACTTTTCGGCACTATCCCCTTTGCATATTTTGAAATGGGGCGGCACAGACGAGGGCAGTGGCTTTCAAAACCCCTATTTTGTTGCCCATCATACTCATCTGATATCACAATCTCCTGATAGGGTTGCGCTTATAAAAGTCACCGCAGGGAGCACATTACTAGGCTATGCCTACTATTTAAAAGATGAACGAAATATCTATTTTTATTGCGCGGGGGTAAACGAAGAAATTGCGACGAATAAAGTAAAACCAGGGCATGTTTTGCATTTTCTTGCCATGGCGCATTTTGCTGCACAGGGCTATGAGGCTTACGATTTTATGGCAGGTGACTTTCGGTACAAAAAAAGCCTTAGCAACGAAGGGTATACCATGGCAACCCTTACCCTGGTTAATCCATTTAGGTTGAGTAGACTGATTGATAAAAGTTGGAGCGGCATTAAGAAAGCGCTGCATGCTGTCACTAGAAAAGCGACTACTCCCCCCTAAACTTTATGACTTTCGCAGGGTTACCCACAGCAATGGCATTGGCGGGGATAGCATCAACAACCACAGAGCCAGCGGCGATAACACTGCCATCACCTATGTCAGCCATGATTAATGCACCGTTCCCCACCCAACAGTTGCTACCAATATCAACTTTCGTTAAGCGTCCACCTTGGTCTTTAATAGGCACATCGTTACGCTCGAAATTATGCTGCCCTTTGCCACTCATTACATGTACACCACTACCCAACAGGGTGTTAGCACCAATGCGACAAGAGCCTATGTTGCCTTGCGGCCCCACGTATACACCTTGCTCAATGGTACAATCGGTTTGAGACAGCAGAGTATTAAACCCAACCAGTGCATTAGGCGCACAATGCGTAAGCGTAAAGCGGTAAAATGCCGACCTTAAATAGCAACCGATTTTGCCAGGGATCAGGGACAATCCCTGGCTGAAACTTGCGAGTAATTCATCTTTATCCCCCCCCAAAGCTAGCAAGTAAAAGAGCGCCACAATAGGCAGCATAAGACAAGCAAATAGCGTAAAAAAAGCAGTTTTTATTATCTTTTTCATAGTGATGCTAATGTATCCTCTAACGGCTTTAGTTGCTGTTCCCAACTGTAGGCCTCTCGAATGGCAGTATAGCCTTGCTGCGCTTTTTGATTCGCACCCGCGGGGTTATTAACTACGTCAATACACGATGCAATAAACTCTTCATCAGTGTTGGCCAAGTACATTGTCTGCTCAGAGGCGAATGAGATCCCTTCTGCGCCCATCGAGGTGGTGATAATAGGCAGGGCGCACGCCGATGCTTGAAGGACTTTATTTTGCACGCCTCTCGCAATTCTAAAAGGGGCGACAAATGCCGTGGCTTTGTGAAAATAGGGTAAAATATCATCTACAAACCCTGTAACCTGAATGCTCTTGTCTTTCGCCAATGCTTTTATTTTTTCTGACGGGTTCATCCCCGCGATAGTGAAGGTAGCTTGCGGCATGTGTGTTTTAATCGCGGGCCAACAATATTCGACAAACCAGCAAACAGCATCAATATTCGGTTTGTAATCCATAACCCCAGTAAAAAGAAAATTCGCGGCACTGTTTCGTTCTTCAGTATTCGCAGGGTAAAAACGCTTAAAATCTAAACCGTTACCCAAGACTTTAACGTCTTTGTGGTGGCAAACCTTATTATGGAAGAGCGTGACCTCTTCGTTTGCAATTAAAAAGGTTTGGACAAACTGTTGATTTGTCTTTATCTCTAGCGCCTTAATTTTCGCGCTTTCTCGACGGTAAACCCAAGACATGGGGAACGAGGCCATGGAAGCGTATTGCGCCCATTTATCAGAATCCACATCCATAAAATCCATCAACAAATGAGGGCTACCTTCACGGTCAGCACCAGAAAACACGTAGTAACTTAAGCTAGAAGCGGAAAAGAGCACGACATCTTCTTGCCCCTTGAGCAAGTCATTCACTTTTGCCTGCAAGCCTTTGCTGTAGAAAGCCCCCACACTGAGTGCCTGTCCACGGGCAAGCGACCACAGGTAGCGTCGCCACTTAGCTTTCAATGGGTAGGTATGAACGTCAATGCCCAGAGTCTTGCTCAATGCCTTAGCGTTGGCGATATCTTGTTCATTGTCTTGCAGTGCATGAACCGTAACGCCATAGCCTAATTGCACTAACCGCGCAATTTGATGGTATGTCCTTAGTTTCTCCCCCTTGTTAGGCGGATAGGGAACGCGCTGCGCCACCACACTCATTTTCAGCATTTCGCTTTCCATGTTGACGTAAATTGAGAGTCTTGCAGGATAGTACGTTGAAGATATTCGAAGGTCAAAGCAACGGCATGCACTTTTATACTATTCAATTAGACTTCTCCTTGGCATACTAGGTTCATCAACGCTAATTTATCATGCGCCTTTCTGATTCATGGACGAGCTAATAGTTGTTATAAAGTCATGACGCAAAATGTTTTTTCTATCCAAGCTTCGTCTTTCGAAGGTTTCTCACGTACCTATTTTAAATTGGGTACACCTTGCCCCCAAGGCAAGTGGCAAGTGACCGATAGGCTGGAGGCGCTCGGCAATAATCAGGTCATGACGAACAGTGTCATCACCGTCAATCAATTATGGCCTGATGGCTCAATTAAATGGCTAAGCGTAGAGGGGCTATGCGACGCGGAGGTCCTAAGCGACAACAGGCCTTGTGTTGCAGTATCAATTGCCAAAAGTCATCGCCCCCCCATCAATCACGCCTTGCCAGTAAAAGAGGAAAGCGAACACCTTCACATTCAGTTGAAAAACGGTGATTGGGTGAACGTGCATGGCCAGCAATTAATGGCACTAACGTATTCCAGCAAACTGCACACCCAGTTTTATTCCCTAACGGCCAATGAAACATTAGACACCCACGTTAGCAATGTAGTCACCGACTACGAACTGCTTGATAACCCATTAGGTTATCAAGCAGTTCGTATTCAGCAATGCGCCACTTTAAATGAAGGCACTCACATAGAACTTGACGTGAATGCCCAGTACACGCTGTTTTTGGACGACGGAACGGTAAAAGGGAGCATTTCAATAACCAACCCAGCCGCCGCTAGCCACCCTCACGGCCAGTGGGATTTAGGTGACCCGAATTCCATTGACATTTTTGAGCTAGGTTTGTGTATAAAAGACTTCAACCAAGCGTCTTTGCTCATTAACGAACACACCTACTCCCTCGATGCCTGTGACCAATTATCGGTTTTCCAAGCATCAAGTGGAAAGCCACGGTGGAATAGCCCCAACCACGTAAATAGAGACAACAAAGTTCCATTACCGTTTTGCGGCTACCGCGTGCACAAAGATGGCCATCTCGTGGACGAAGGGCGGCAGTGCGTGCCAAGGGTGAACATGCAAGCATCCCCACACCAAACCCGCAGCATGTTAACGGTGAAAGACTTTTGGCAGAACTTTCCTTCGTCGATTGTGGCAACCCCCACCTCAATAGACATGAGCTTACTGGGCTCACGTTTTGCCGACCCCATTGAATTACAGCCTGGCGAACAAAAAACCCGAGACATTAGCCTTTGTCACACTCCCGTCAGTGATGCTGAAACTAGGCTAAATAAAGAATGGGTTGCCGCCAGCAAAGCAATCAGCTTTTTGCCTGATACAACCAACGAGTTTCATGATTTAATTCAATACGGTATTAGAGGCGACACATCATTTTTCCATAAACGGGAAGTCATTGATGAATTTGGTTGGCGTCATTTTGGCGAGTTATACGCTGATCACGAAACCGCGCTAAACAGCGACAACGACATTTTCGTTTCACATTACAACAATCAATACGATCCTATCTTTGGCATGCTGTGTCAGTGGATTTTAACCGGAGAGCGCGCATGGTTTACCCTCGCCGATGCCTTGGCGAAACATGTTGCTGATATTGACGTTTATCATACTGACAAGGACAAACCTGAATACAATGGTGGCTTATTTTGGCACACCGACCATTACGTACAAGCCTGTACCGCCACCCATAGAACCTATTCCAAACGACAACCCAGCCATGTCTATGAAGACCACGCCGGCGGGGGAGGACCTGGCGGCCAACATGGTTACACCAGTGGTTTGGCGCTACATTACTTATTGACTGGCAGCCCCACCTCTAAGAAAGCGGCCCTTTCAATTACACATTGGCTAACACATTACTACGAAGGTGATGGCACAATAGTTGGTGCCCTTCTCGCCTTGAAAAACAGCGGTTCAGCCGGGCTAAAATGCGTAAAGACCAATACCTACCCCCTTGATCGAGGAACAGGAAACTACCTTCACGCGTTATTTGACCGATTTGAACTTTTGGGCACGCAGTCCGATATAGATAGTGCCGCACACGTGATACGTCACACGCTCTCCCCCCAGGATGACATTACCTCTAGGCATCTCGAGGATGTGGAAAATACTTGGTTCTATACGGTATTTCTTCAAGCAGTGTGCAGATTTATACAGATCAAGACACAACTCAACACCTTGGATAGTGACTACGACTACGCGGTAAAATCTTTGCAACATTACGCCCGTTGGATGCTAGATAACGAGTATGCCTATCTAGACAAACCCGAGATCCTCGAGTTTCCCAATCAAACGTGGAGTGGTCAGGATTTGAGAAAGCTTTGCGTACTGCATTTTGCAGCAAGCTTGTTACGCGAGAGTGACGCTAAAAGAGTCATGGAAAAAATACATCTATTAAAAGATACGATTTTAGCGCGACTGAAAAACCACCACGAAACCTCCACCACTCGCGTTTTGTGTTTAATGATGCAAAATGCACACTACGAGGCCTATAAAATAGAACCCAAACAAGCACGTAAGGTAACCCGTGACGAGCCAAACGAATCTGCCATAACACATAGGCAGCCTTATAGCGTAGTGAAGTACTTTGCTCGACATTTGCGACACTTTTCATTTCAACGTGAGCGACAACAATTTGTAAAACGCTTTGTGCAAACACAAAAGTGGTTGGGCAAACCATGAGTATCATCACCTCGTTTATTATTCCTCACAAAGGCCGTGAGGAAATGCTGATTCGAACGCTAGAGAGCATCGCCAATCAAACGGCCCCAGCCAACAGCTATGAAGTCATTGTCGTTAGTCAAAATTCAGATTGTTCGCAAACACTAAACGAATTGACTAAATCGATGCCTTTGCGGGTTATATACAATGACACGGCAAATACCATTTCACACTCAAGAAATTTAGGGGCCAGTGCGGCAAAGGGAGAGTATTTCGCGTTTCTTGATGCAGATGTTGAATTAGCAAAGGAGTGGCTTGACGTTATGCTTTGCACCCTTCAAGAAAAGAATGCGGCTTTAGTCAGTGCGATGCAAATAGATAGTATGGATGCACCGCCACTGGAAACAATACGCACTGCGTTGACTAACGCAGAACTCGATACTGATGTTAGCTTTTTGCCTGGGCGCAATCTCTTTTTGCACCGAAGTACCTTTTTCAAAGCCGGTCAATTTCCAGAGCACCTTATGACCTGTGAAGATTATTATTTTACTGATAAAGTAAACAATATCGGAAGGCTGTATTACACCTCAAATACACACTATATCCACCTTGGCGAAGATAAAGCCTTTGTTCCAATGTGGAAAAAAGAAGTATGGCGTGGTCAGAGTAATATTGCTTCACTAAAAGGCAGAAAAATCCCTATGAGGGAATGGCCCAGTTTTATTGCGCCATTCGCGGTAACGGGAGGGCTACTATTAGCCTGCCTAGCCTTAGTATTCACGCAATATGAAGCGGCGACTTTTTTATTTATCTGTATGCTGCTGGTTATGCTGCTATACACGGCTCGACTGAAAAAATTGACCGGAAAAAAAGTATCCATTGTTCATTGCGCCCTTTTTTATCTACTTTACTTCCCGGCTAGAGCCATAGGGACCGTATTAGGAGTAAGCGGCTCGGTATACACCAGTTCGCATAAATAACTTATGAAAGTATTACAGTTTATTTGTTCAACAGGTTTCTACGGCGCTGAGCGTTGGGTATTAGCGCTTGCCAAGCACTTGCCTCGCCATGTTACCAGTGAGTTAGTGGTAACCTTAGAACCCGGCACCGAAGAACTCGAACTCGTTAAACAGTTTGGTGCAATTGGCCATACTCACGCTATTCCCATGAAAGGCAGATTTGACCTTTCTGCAGTAAATAAGTTAGCCGCTTTGATAAAAGCGCAAGACATTGACGTGATTCACACCCATGGGTACAAGTCGGATATTCTGGGTGTCATGGCAGCTAAAAAAGCAGGTATTCCCTGTGTGGTCACCCCACATGGGTTTGAAAATGCCGCCGACTTAAAACTGCGCTTGTTTATATGGATAGGCTGCCAATCTATGCGATTTGCAGACAAAGTGGTACCGCTGTCAAAGCAACTCATGCGTGACGTAGAAAAGTATAACGTCAGCAAAGACAGATTGGCCTACATTCAAAACGGTGTAGACTTGTCGGAAGTTGAAGCCGTGAGATTAACAAAATCCGGCGTTAAGCCCCAGAAAAAAACCATCGGCTTTGTTGGCCAAATGATAAGCCGAAAAAACATAACCGCTATCTTGGACTGCTTTAATGATTTGTACCAAAAACGCCAAGACATTGAGCTAGTCCTCTTAGGCGACGGCGAAGAACGCCCCTCTCTAGAGGAATATAGCAAAACACTGGCAAGTAAGGACAGTATTCAATTTTTAGGTTTCAGAAACGATAGGCTTCAGCTATTACGTGACTTTGACCTTTTTGTAATGACATCAACGCTAGAAGGTATTCCACGCTGTTTAATGGAAGCGTGTGCGATGGAAATTCCAGTGTCTGCGTATGATATTGCAGGTATTGACCAACTCATTACACACCAAGAATCTGGCTTGCTAGCGCCGCTACATGATAAAGAACAACTGCAAAAAGACTGGGAAACCCTGTTAAACGATAGCGAATATGCTGCAACATTGGCCCACAATGCTAAAGCCTTTGTAGAAGCAAATTTCTCGGCAAAAAGGATGGCCGATGAATACATGGTGTTATTTGAAGAATTGGTAAAAGAGAAAGTAGATGCCTAAACAGGATGTTTTATTTGTTTTAACAATAGACACGGAAGAAGAATGGCATTGGGACAATGACGATTTTCCCGATCGTGACTTCTCCTTAGAAAATGTGGAAAAGCTTCCCGCTTTTCAGGCCTTTTGTGAAACGTTAGGCATACGCCCCACCTACTTTGTTGACTATGCAGTGGCAAGCAACAATATAGGCAGCACTATTCTTCGAGAGTTCGTAGAGGACCGAAAAGCTGAAATCGGCGCCCATTTACACCCTTGGTGTAACCCGCCCTATTTTGGAAAGACCACCGAAGCAGAGTCCCATGTCATTAACCTTCCTCACGAGCAGGTGGTTGCCAAACTAGACGCGCTAAACACCCTGCTGTGGGAAAAATTCAGTATTAAACCAGAGTCGTTTAGAAGCGGGCGTTGGGGAATCAATGCAAAGACTTTACGTTTATTGGCGTCTAGAGGCTACAAGATTGACTCAAGCGTTTACCCTTTTTACAAAAATGACTATTTTAGCTGTATAGGGGCACCAGAAAAGCCCTACTGGCCTTCTTTTGAAAATGCCCTTGCCCCAGGACAGCAAAGACAGATTCTAGAGCTGCCAGTAACGGCTGGCTTTAACGTAAAAAATTATAACCTTGGTGAGCGCGTTCACAACGCACTGTCTAAGCCGCCATTCAACTGGCTAAAAGTGATAGGTGTGCTGTGGCACAGTAAGTTATTGAGAAAACTTTATTTAAGCCCAGAGCTAACCAAAACAGAAGATATGATTGCCCTGGTTGACCAAAGCTTGGAAAAGCAACAACCCGTTATTCATATGTATTTACACAGTTCCAGTTTAATTGATGGCGTGACAGGCCTATTAGAGGTAGACAATGCATGCTCACGCATATGCGAACGAATGAAACGTGTTGTTAATCATTTAAATACCCAAGCAAATGTGCGTTTTTGTACCATTTCAGAAGCGCGTATTATTTTAGCGAATCAACCTTCCCACAACGGTGTTGTGAGCATTGAAAAGGTATCGTCATAATGCAATCTGATGCACAACTTTCAACGGCTTCACTGAATGACAAGGCTGATTGGGATGCATATAGTTTGACCCATGAATCAACGACTGCCTATCACAAGTATGCTTGGCTAGAAGCCGTGGAGCATGCCTATGGCCACAAACCCCTTGGCGTTATTGCTAGGCACCCTAAAACTCAGAAAGTCGTTGGGCTGTTCCCCGCTGTGTTCATGAAAACGCCGTTTTGGGGTAAACAAATATGTGCGCTGCCTTATTGCGATGTGGGATACGGTATTGCCGATAATGCTGAGGTATTACAAGACATGCAACACTTCCTGCACACTAAAATGGCAAATGCGGGATGTAGAAAGTTAGAGATACGACAAGCCGAATCAACACCCCCCGGGCAAGACATTCAAGCTGGCCATAAAGTGAGAATGCTACTATCCCTGCCCGAGTCGAGTGACACCCTAATGGCGTCTTTCAAATCAAAGTTAAGAAGCCAAATTCGAAAAGCCGAGAAAAATGGCCTTACGGTTACCCTTGGCAAAACGCCTGAATTACTCAAACACTTTTATCGCGTGTACGCAGTTAACATGCGCGACCTAGGCTCTCCTGTACACGCCTTAGGGTGGTTCGAGAGTGTCCTTGCCGCGTACAACGAAAATTGCATAGTGAGTGTCGTTTACAAGGGCGACATGCCCGTAGGTGCAGGCTTGGTCATAATCAATGGAAATAAAGCTTCTATTCCATGGGCATCAACATTGCGTGAATTCAACAAATTAGCACCAAACATGCTACTTTATTGGTCGTTACTCGCCCATTGTGCCGACTCAGGTATTGATACCTTTGATTTTGGGCGCTCTTCCTTCGAAGAAGGGACTTACAAATTTAAAAAGCAGTGGGGGGCAGTGCCTCAACCGCTAAATTGGCAATCCCTAGGGGCTGACAATAAAAAACTCGGCTCAGATACGTCTCCCTCTACCAGTAAATTTCGACCTTTGATGGAGAGTATTTGGAGAAAGCTTCCTTTAGAATTTACGATAAAAGCGGGCGCGTATGTTCGGCCTTATATCAGTTTATAGGGATTAATAAAGATGTGTGGCATTGCCGGATTTAGCCTATTTAATCATCAAGAAGGTGGACAAGCTTCGTTAACCTCAATGCACGAAGCTATTCATCACAGAGGTCCAGACGCTAGTGGTACCTACCTAGATGAACACATTGGCTTATGTCATCGACGGTTAAGCATTCTTGATTTGTCCGAAGCCGGCAATCAACCTATGTTTTCTGCTGACGGCAATCTCGTTATTGTATTCAATGGAGAGATTTACAATTTCCTTGAACTACGTGCAGAATTGGAAGCTGAGGGCGTTCAGTTTAAAAGTCATACTGATACTGAAGTTATTTTAGCACTCTATGCGCGAGAAGGTACTCAGTGTTTAGGCAAGCTTAACGGTATGTTCGCCTTTGCCATTTGGGATAAAACCAAGCAAGAACTTTTTATTGCCCGAGATAGGCTGGGCAAAAAACCTCTCTACTACTTTTCGCACAATGGCCGATTTGCCTTTGGCTCTGAGATTAAAGCTATATTGGCATTAGAAAACATTCCAAGAGAAATTCGCTTAGATGCCGTTTACGACTTCTTTGCCTACCAATATGTGCCGGACCCGAAAAGCATATTTAAGCATATTCATAAATTGCCCCCAGCCCATTACCTATTGTTAAACAAAGATGGCTTCACCCTTACAGAATATTGGGACTTAAGCTTTAAGAACACATCAAGGGATAGCGAAGAAACCCACAAAGCACAGCTGAAAGGCTTACTCGAAAAAGTCACTAAGCAGAGAATGGTAAGTGATGTTCCCCTCGGTGCATTCCTAAGTGGCGGCGTAGACAGCTCGGGGGTGGTTGCCATGATGGCACAAGCAAGCGAAACGCCTGTGAAAACCTGCACCATCGGCTTTGACAATAAAGACTTTAACGAAGCTGACTTCGCCCGTGAAATTGCTGAAAAATACAAAACAGAACACCATGAGTACACTGTTCATCAGAACGTTGCCGACAGACTAGAGCATATCGTCAGCTTTTTTGATGAGCCGTTTGCTGACCCATCACTCGTGCCGACTTTCTTTGTTTCAGAATTGGCGAGAAAGGCTGTCACTGTTGCTCTTGCCGGTGACGGTGGTGACGAAATGTTCGCAGGATACGAAAAGTACTCGGTTGACGACATCGAGAACAAACTTAGAAACAAGTTCCCCGAAGCGGTCCGAAAATCGATATTTCCAAGTCTAGGCAAATTTGCAGGGAAAATACCAGGCACAGTTGGCAAAAAAGCGAAGTCATTACTTACAAGCTTGTCTCACGACCCAGCAATGGGCTTTTATATCACTAACAGTATGATGACGGACGACATGTGGCAAAGCTTGGTAAAAACCGAGGTGACTGAACAGCTTGGTGATTACCACCCCAGTCAATATACGTTAGAGATGTACAACAAAGCCGATGGCCCCGACCATTTGAGCAAAATTCTCTACACCGATATCAAAACCTACATGACGGGCGATATCCTTGTGAAAGTGGATCGAATGAGTATGGCTAATTCATTAGAAGTAAGGGCGCCTATTCTCGACTACCAAGTTGCAGAGTTTGCCGCCACCCTACCCTCTTCTCAGAAATATCGAGACGGTGAGAAAAAATACTTACTTAAGGAAGTCTTTAAGCCCTTTATTCCCGATTCACTGCTGTATAGAAAGAAAATGGGCTTCAGCACGCCCTTAGATGAGTGGTTTAGGGGGGAGCTAAAAGAGCTATTTGAATCCATTCTATCTAATGCTAGCTATGGCGTTTACGACATATTTGACCGAGATAGTGTCAACCAAGTCTGGCAACAGCATCAAAACGGGACCCACCAACACGGGACAGTGCTTTGGAGCATGCTCATGTACCAAATGTGGTACAACCGCTATGTAAACGTTGATAAAGAAAGAGGTTTGCAATGAAAGTGCTTCATATCACCTATGACATGAGGATAGGCGGCACCGAGATGGTGATAAAGAACCTCATTGAGAGTAATACTGATGAAAGTATTGATATGTCGATATTTTGTATTGAGTCTCCCCTTGGACCTTGGGGGGAAGAGCTTAAAAAAGCAGGGATCTCCATCAGTGTGAAAGCACGTCAACCGGGTTTTGATCTTCTACTTATCAAAGCGATACGCAAGCATATAAAAGACAATCACATCGACATCGTTCATTGTCACCAATACACGCCCTGGGTGTACGGCGCAATTGCCACAGCCTTTACCAGTACAAAGGTTGTTTTCACTGAACACGGGCGCTTTTATCCAGATTCGAGCAGTTGGAAGCGAAAATTCGTCAACCCTATTTTATGTAAGTTAACTTCTGTCATTACTGCCATATCTAAAGCAACTAAAGACGCCCTAGTTACTTACGAATATATTCCCTTCGATAGTGTAGACGTTGTGTACAATGGCATTGAACCTTTGCGCCCTAACCAAGAAGAACTGCCACAGCTAAAGACTCAACTTGAACTACCTCAAGATGCATTAGTTTTTGGCACCGTTGCCAGACTAGATCCTATAAAAAACCAGAAAATGCTGATTACTGCATTTGCCGAAGTTAACGCGATACTACCAAACGCCTATTTGTTAATAGTCGGAGATGGTGAGCTAATGGGCGAGCTAAATTCATTAGTGGCACAATTAGGTATTGCTGAAAAAGTCCTCTTCGCAGGATACAAGTTAGATCCTTCCAACTATCTGGCGATTATGGACGTATTTTTACTCCCATCGCTAAGTGAAGGTACATCGATTACATTACTAGAGGCCATGTCTATCGGAAAGCCATGTATTGTTACCAATGCAGGAGGAAACCCAGAAATTGTAGCTCATTTAGAGACGGGATTGGTGGTGACTAATGATAATGAACAAGAATTAAAAGATGCGATGATTTCCATTAGTCAATCAAACGACTTGTACGTCAAACTCTCAAATAACGCAAAGCCCAGATTTGATGAACATTTCCATGTTACAAAAATGTTCGACAGTTATTCTAAAATTTACCGTAGAACCTTGGAGTCATAGTGAAATTAGCGAACACTTTTATCAAAATTTGTGAGATGAAAAATGGGCGATAATAAAAATATACCTATTTTTTTATTAATGGGATTCCCAAGGTCTGGCACTACATGGTTTTCAAATTTAATAAATTCTAGTGAAAGCGTAATATACAGACATGAACTTATAGGAAGAAACCATGGCATGATGGGAGACAGGGTTTTCTCTAAACTAAAATATGCAAATGGTTTGAGTTCCTCTGATTATGAAGTCGTAGAGAATGTGATTAAAAAAGCGCATGTAGAAACGGACAAACCCCCATTTTTTAAGAAGAAATACGGGTTGAGAAAGTTTCCCAAAATTCAGTATTTTTTCTGGTCGCTCGCTAAAGTCTTTCCCCGCGCTTCTGGCTTCTACAACCGCCTTTATCGACTAGGCAACAATCACGATTGGAAAGTTTTAATAAAAGAAACACGATCACTTACGGACATGCGGTCCATGATCCTCGGCTTAGATCCGAACGCACTATTGTTTCTAGTGAGAAAGCCTCAAGCTACCATTCTTTCTCATATTAAGGGAGTGAAAAAGAAAAAAATGAGCCCCTTGCCTGATAAGGTCAAGAATAGGCTACGGATAGAAGCTTCAAATAGCGATTACTTTAAAACACACTTAAGTCATAAGAAACTTGATGCCGAGTTAAAAGATATAGAGTATTACGCGATTAACTGGGCGCTGTATCACGAAAAAGCATTAGCATTAAAAACAGAATTTTCTTCTGCTTCGATTTATTTCTACGACGAAATCATGGAAAATCCTCGAAAAGAAATAGAGCACATTTTTTCAAATCTACATCTTGAGATATGTGATGAAGTAGAAACTTACATCGCACAGAGTTCCGGACAAAAGTCTAACTATTTAAAAGATGCGGGCGACCAATACTATAGTGTTTATAGAGATAGCTCGTTTAATAAAGATTCTTGGAAGGACGAACTCACACAGAAAGAAATAGACCTTATTGATTCTTACTGTAGCACGATGTATGAAAAACTGAGTGAGCTAAAAGCACAAAGCTAATAACGATGTCAGTTAACTTCACTTGTGCTTCAGGAAATTTACTTCCGGTAACGACATTAGACGCTGTAACTCAGGCACTATCTAAATGCTTTTTAGTATGTAAATTGAATGTTGTGCTTTACGCTAAACGCATGGATTTCGACTAAAAAGTCAGTCTTGGACAACTCTTCTGAGTTGTCAACCAAGTCAGCTCTGCCCCCATTTCTTGATGATATTAGCCTATTAACATGGTTATTCTTAATTACCACATCTTGTGTTGGTGTAAACCGGTATTCAATAGCTCTTCTGTACGAATGTTCCATAAAGATATAGTTGTTTTCTACCAAGGTATTGGGGCTGTCTTCCAAGACTATTCCAGTATCCCCAAAAGGGTCTTGATTGTCTGAATGATAAATGAAGTTATTCCTGATAATGCCACCAAAATTTGAGAATTTGATGTACTTATTTTCATCCCCTTTGACGCGTTTTCTCATTCCAAAACCAATCGCTCTATCTGAGTCAATGATGATATTGTTTTCAACAACATTATTCTCGGTATTGTTCCATAAATGTATAGCATGCTCGGAAATACGATTTCTTGGGCTCGCAATATGCTTAAATACGTTCCCTCGGATCACCCAGTTTCTGATTCCGTGTGCATCTATACCACCAATGTAATAGTGGGGGCCAATTCCAGCACTGTATTCAAAAAGGCAATTCTCAACGATTCCCGAATCAGACTGAATATTGGGTTTGTTTCGTTTGTCATAGCTGACTTTTAGTAATTGTTCATAGCTATCCCTTATGGTGCAATTACGAATAATTGGAAAGTCTGCATTACGCTCAGAACGAATTTGAATAATATGGTTACCCGCATTTTGCATCGTGATACCATCAATGACCACGCCTGAACTTTTTATGTCTATCAAGTTCTCAACAGTTTTAGACCTTCTCATTCCCTTACCATTAAAAATCACTGAATTTTTATCAGCGACTTCAGACAGCAAGATAATATTTGGCTTATTAAATACTATTGTTTTGGTTAAATCATACGTCCCAGGAGCAACATATATCGCCACATTACCATCGGTGCGCTCCAGTACGTTAAGCAGTTGCTCAGGCGAATTGACATACTCTTTGTCGTAATTTTCGGGAACCGCAATCTGTAGTTGATTAACGATGAGATGTTCATGAGGATTAACACGCTTTTCTGCAGGTTGGTATGTGGATATATCAACATTGGACACAACATTAGAATTGGGGGTAGTAACGCCAGAAATAACGGCTTTAATATCCGATCTAAAAAAAAATCCAATAATAGCTAGTGCACCCAATCCAGCAGCAATACCTAGTCCTTGAGCAATTCCGATCAAAAACTTTTTAATGAATAATTTAAAAAAAGCCATAAATATTCGCTCTTCCTTGGACAAAAACGTTACATGTGAACTCAGTTGACTAGTTCTAAGACAGATAATTCAGCCTAACGGAAAGAGGCCTTGCTCTTTCTTGCCGATAAATGAAATAAATAACCAGCCAGCAATATAATCGCTATGGGAAATGGCCATTTAAGCCAATAGGCAACAATTTCAAAATAGTATTTTTTAGTAATAAAGTGCGACACCCCATCCCAACGTTTAAATGAATTGTCATATATTTTGCTCATTGTTATGACATCACTATGTGGATAACCCGCATTTGCGTAGGCCTCGCCAGCGATATCCGGTGTAGATTGTAGCGCTACAGGACTGAAATTGAGCGAAACGCCAAAATCCGGATCAAATGTTAACTCTTCACCGTTTTCAAACGTTGCGGTTAAAATTACATGACCTGGAAATGTAAGTAGTTGATTGGGGATTCCTTGCCTGTCTAATAGCTGGGACATAATCATAGAAGCATCGCCACAAATCCCAATACCTCTATTAAGGCTTTTTTCATAATTTGCGAAATGGTATCTTTCGTATTCCGGAATCCCCGAGAATCTACCCATAAAATATAGAAAGTAATTCTCCCATATTGGGACAAGTTGGTTAAACTTCTTAGTATCATATCTGCGCCAATGAATATGCGCTAAGCCACTACCGATAACTTTCGTAATTCGCTCAGCATATTCTTTGTCTGTTTCCCCTTCGACCCGTTCAATAGCAGTAAACGTTTCTTCTCGCGTTAGTGTAATATCATTTTCAAACCGCAATTCATCATCAAAAAATACGGAAGGTCTCACATCCTTGAAAAGACCGTAAATATTCACGCTGAATAACCCTAAACCTAAGGTCATTAATACCACAGCGATATATGTGTAGGGGTTAGTTCTCATTTTTTTACTACCGATGCCTTTTCTTGGTTAGCGGTGTATCTCACGACGTAGATATTATAAGCACAGGCGATAAACAATACACACCAATACAATATTTCAGCTCTCATCCGATTCATAAACGTCATCGCCACAACAAAGGCCAGAAGCGCACATTGAAGCGCTATCACCTTAAAGTAATTGTCTACGTCAACGCGTTCTTTTAATGCTCTCTTGGTAATATTAGAGGTTCGGTAACAGGCATATAACATCATGATCAATGCGAACAGGCCTACATAGCCAATTTCTGTTAACGTTTCAAACCACGTGGAATGAACCGATCTTTTCCGGCTTTCTCCAGTGTCTACACCTTCTGGTATATACATAGGGGCAAACACGTTAAACCCTTGAAAGCCGTTACCAAAAGGATAGTCTTTAGTCATTTCCCACGCGGACTGCCAAAAAATAAATCGTGTCGCACCCGATTCTTGATCAACATTTTCAGTTGATTGGGTGGTCATTGTGTAAATACGTTCGATAAAAGCTTTGTCAACAATTACAGCAGCGCCAGTTAGCCCTGCCAACGTAATGACTACAGCTGCCGCTTTCTGATACTTTCTTTGAAAACTAGAGAAGTACATGTGCCACATAAAGAGACCGCAGCTCAAAGCAACCGCCAAGAAAGCACCCCGACTGTTAATCAAGACGATCCCATTAGCAATAAACGCGCCCGCTATGGCTATTAGTAGGCGAATTTTGTTATTACTCGCTGTCCAAAAATAATATAGACACAGTACCACACTAGGCGCAATCGCAGCAGCTAAGCCATTAGCATCTGGTGAATCAACCGTACCAATACCTTCAACTCGGCCGGCACCGTTTCTTCCTTTTTGCATCGCCATAAAGCTAATGTACCAAGCTCCATATATATAGCCGTACATCATAATATTAAGATCTTTATCAGACTCGCACATCTTGAATGCGATGCTAATAATTACCATTAGCTTAAAGTAAAAGACCAGTGCTTGATTATGCCCAATGGGGAGCACTGCGTAAAAAGACGCTATGCCATAGAGCAGCAGAAGCACGTACATCCATCTAAACTGTGGTATTTGAAATAGACGGTTTTGGTTAAATTTGCCAAAAGACTTGAGAAATAGTAGTCCCATGACCACAACCACGATAAATGAATAAGGCAAGTTTGGTACAGATGACCCCCACCATCTATTTTGAGGATTATAAAAATAGACTGCCTGATAAACCGCAAATATGAACATCGGAGAAGCTAAAATTGCGTAAAATATTCCGCCAGCATAGCTTCCTAAAAACAGTAAAATATTAATCATTTAAGGTCTTATTTATTCAATCTATCCAAATTACTCAATCTACTGCCCATTCTCATAAAAGGTAACTCAATATATTTGTACGAAAGATGAGCAACATACAAGCTTACGAATCCACCAAATGTAATGACCACGAAATAGCGCTGCACAGAATCAGTCACACTAAAGTAGATAAGTAACAAAACGGCACACCCGATGAGTAAGTTGTGGTAAAGGTAGAGGCTGTAAGAATATTCACCCATTTTATATAGCTGACTGGTTAATATTCTCGGTAGTTTTACCTCTGCGAAAAGAATAGATGCCACAACTGATAGCGCTATGAGTCCTAACATTACCCAAATGTTTGAGATAACGGGCAGGTCTGGAATCTCAACAAACCCATTACTCACTATTGAAGCAGACACAAACAAAAAAACAAATGTGATGGTTCCGATATATTGGTTTAAACGCAATTCATATTTTCTATAAATATACCCGAGAAAAACACCACCACAAAAGGTGAAGCCCAGCATAAAGACTCTTTGATCTTTAAATATACCTAAATCCAGCTTGAAAACCATGTATAAGGCTACGCCCATTAAAATTGGTGAAAATGATTTCAGCTTAGGGATTAACAAGATCATAATGGGAAACAACAGGTAGTATTGGAACTCAACAGGTAGACTCCAATAGGCATTGTTGAACAAACCCGGCTGACCAGAAATATTGAAACTCAATGTTAAATAAGTAAGGAAATCAGTTGGAGTTGGTACCTGTAAGAATTGCCGCTCTATCCAATTGCCAGTAGCTACTCCATAGAATTCTCTAAATGCAAATGAAAATACAAAATAAACCAACAATGACAAAGCAAATGCTGGCCAAATTCTGAAGAAGCGTTTGATGTAAAAAGGAAAAACATTTAACTTAGACGCCCTACTTGTATGGCTTAGATAAAGTGTGGTACCGCTAAGAGTAAAGAACAAAAGCACGCCAAACGTGCCTAAATCGAAGACCTTTAGCCATATCCAATTTACGGGTTCATCTTTTGATAAGTAGGTATCTTGAGTCGCCCTCAGACTATGCGAAATCACGACGAGTAATGCAGCTATTCCTCTCAACCAAGTCAGAGGTTTAAAATGATGTTTTTCACTACTCATCACATTACGTCTCTACTTCACAATGATGTTGAGGTAGCTGTCGCTTCAAATGTTCAATCCATAACTTATTACCAGAGGTATTTAAGTGCAAACCATCACCAACATGATAAATGGTAGACAACTCATTCCCATCATTAAGGAAAATATCATATTGCTTCACTAGTGAAACGTTGTCATATTTGTCAATTTCTTCTGCTAGCATTAAATTAAACGCCGAAATATCTCCAGCTATACGTTTCAATTTGGCGGACAGGCTGTTCACAGGCAACAACTCACCTACGATAACGCGAGGGTGATCCGAAAGTGAGGCGAGTAATAGAGAAAACTCACTTAACGTAGAGGCTAAGGATTGACCTCTTATAAGATCATTTATGCCCACACCTATAAAGATACAATCAGTGTTACTTGTGCTTTTATAATCACTCAATCGCGCTCGGACGTTACCCACAGTGTCAGTGCCGATTCCAAAATTAATGGCATCTTTTGAGATTTCTGATACTGCTAAGCCTTGAATCAAGCTGTCACCGATAAATAGCACTGTTCTGTGAGAGTATTGACGATCTAAACGTTTATAAAAAACATGCGTAGACTGCACGAAATAGCTTTGTGGAGACGGCATTTTTTTGGCATCTAAATACAGGAAACTGACGAAGAGAATGCCAGCGATCAATATTCCAATAAGGATATTTTTCATTGTCTATCCCATCGTTCCTTGCGTTCTTTTTGCTGCTTCCTAGCTCGCCACATCGCTTGTCTCCAGCGGTACTGGATTTGAATCTCTCCAATAATTTTCTGATGCCATTTAAAATAAAACAACTGAAGTTTAGATAATTTTACAGGCTGGCCAATTTTTTTATAACCCAGTTTTTCTAGCAAGTCGCCCGCAACATTTTCAACGACATCAATCTCAAATTGAGACAATTTAAACTTCCACTTCTCGGACAGTGTTTTATCCGGTTTTTTAAATGTATGAACATTTTCTCGCTGAACGTTGTAATAGCTGGCTTGCTTGTCGTATTCAAGCATTTCCGGGGCAAGTGAACATTCCAAAAACTGACAAACTTGTTCAAGTGTAGGTTTAAAGTTTGTAACGATATCTTCATAGCGAATAAACAAAAAGTTTTCAGGCATTTCAGACATAAATTCAAGCTGTTGCTCGACTTCGCACTTCCATCGCTGTGCACCATAATAGGCGTTTGTACCTAGCCCCCATTTGTTCTCCATATAGGAGTTTGTTACACCGCGCCCATCGCGAACAATAATAATGAACTTAGACGCTGGTAGAAAATTGCGCAATACATCAATATATTCAGTTAATTGAGGATCTTTTAGCCCCCAAATTGGGGCGGCTTTCACCAAATTCGCTAACTCTGAACCATTCTCAATGTAAACTTGTTTTTCTATCCCCTTGATAACCGCTTCAGTTGACGAAGAGTCCTCAAAGACCTTGGGCAAATCAAGTTCGTTTTGAATAAATACTTCAGGGTGTGCTGATAGAATTCTGGTTAACAATGTTGTCCCAGAACGCTGCGTTCCCATGATAAATAAAGGCGATAACATCTTAAAAACTCTCTAGTTACTTTAGATTATTCATTGAGAAAGATTGCAACAAGGATGGAGAATACTTCATACCTTTGATGAATGGTTTAATCTTTGCTTTTGCGACTTTCCACCAATTATCTCGCCATCTATCACTTATGTTATCACCAGAGGCCAATACATAGCCTAAGATTGGAGCTCCAATCACAATATAAGGTGCAGCTGCCTCTTGTTCAAAAAAATTGCGTATTTGCATATGCGGATATCGCGCCCATGGAATAAAGCCAATAGACTCCAGCGTAGGCTTTGTAGGGATATCCAATAGCTCATCACACAATACAGAAGTTGACCCACAAAGCTGACTCATTTCTTGGCATGGTATTGCTCTACGTACGTCGTGGTATAAAAGGTAGCCCCCGTCGATTACAGCGCCAGACTTATCATCAACTAAATTGAGTACCGTTGAAACAAAATTTCTCGATAACAAATCGTCAGAATCTAAAGCATACCAGTGGGTAACACCACTGTTTACCAATGCACTCATAGCAAAAGCAATTTTTAAATTCTTATCTTGAATCAACTTATTGTGATTGAAGTCAGGTGCGTTTCGGTCCGGTGGCAAAAAATCAACTTTGACGACCTTCAATTTAGGAAATAAATCCTCAATTTCCTGGGGAATTTCGTGACCAGCAACGGCTACCACGAAACTATCGTTGTCTTGAGCATAAACCGATCTAAGCGTTGAAATAAGCGAGTTAACGGTTACTTTCCAACACTTAGAGATAGCTTTTGATTTTAGAGGTATAACAATGCCAAGCTTCAATTTTTCCATGCGAAATAGTAAACCTCTAAACGTTTGAATATTTTATTAAAAAAATTAAATCTGTTGAAAAATGAAAGATACATCACAACCAGATACATAAAATAACACGCCATGAATATGGCTACACTAAATATCACATGCAACGAAAAATAACTTTCAATAAAAAACATAGTTAATGTAGCAAACGACACTGAAGCCAAAATAGGGCTGACCGAAAGGAAAATACATTTAAAATCAATATTTGCAACGCGACAAGAAAACCCAATCGCTAGACATAGCGTGAAGAGACTAATTATGCTTCGAGCTAGCACAAAATCACTGAGTACTGGTTCAAAAGACAAAATAAGAAAAGTGATGACAGTGAGAAAAAAGCTCATTGAATCAATAATAAATATCGGTTTAGAAACACCTTTAGAAATAATAATGTTGCTGAAAAAGATCATCATCGAAAAAGAAAAAACAAAGAGTGACATCACTTGCATAAGCTCACCAGTGACCTCCCACCCATCACCTAACACTAATTGGACGAGAGGAACTGAAAACAGAGCAATACCAAAAGAAAGAGGAATGATTATAAACGCCAGTGCAAAAAGCGTGACACAGAATTTATCAATAAACTCATCATTTTTTTTGTGACCAACTTTTGAAAAAGCACTGATCAGCGGCTCCATAGCTGGGTTGATGACCTCTTGACTGGCCATCATTGACAAGTTTCTTGCAACGTGAAAAAAGCCCAATGACTCGACAGGAAATAGTTTAGAGATCCAAATTGCGTCAATTTGTCCTTTTACCGCAGAGACCATACTCTTGAGCATGATCCATTTTGAAAACGTCCACTGCTTTGCGACATTAGTAAAATCGAATTTTGGTCTATAACTACAGAAATAATATGTGCCTAGCATCATTATCACATTTGATAGCAAGTCTGCGATTATGAGTGCCCAATAGCTTTGATAAAAATACGCAATGGAGATACAAACAACTGTAGACGATAACTTTTGAATAATTCCAATATAAAATATTGATTTATAATTAAAACTTTTCTTCTGCAAATGGATCCCTGGGTTATTCAGGGATTTAACAATGAGGTTAAATGAAACGACAATAAAGGCAAGACGAATGCTTGGGTCACCGTAAAAGTGGGCTAAAAATTCTGAACATGCCACCAGTACAATAAAAAGGCTCCCCTTAATTAGGAAATCCAAACTCCAACTTGAATTCAAATCAACGTCATCAACTTTGTCTAGTTGCAGTATGTATTGGAGAGCACCTGTTGACGCTATTTTCTCAAATATGAAAAGAACAATTGTCAGGATAGCAGCCACACCAAAGTCATAAGGGTCTAGCAGTCTAGCGAGAACAATCAAACTGAACACAGAGAGAAATCGCTTGATTAAATTGAGTGCCGTAATAATCCCTGAGCTTTTTGCTATATCGAAGAAAATCATTGCGACTTGTTCCAACTCGACTGTATTAATTTCACTAACTTTTTTACCATCAAACTAAATACGATCGAACCGTAGCCGAAATAGCTTTTTCTCGTTTGAGACAGTGTTTGGTTTGCGAGATTTACGTATTGCTGTGCGATAGATTCTAGACTCCACATCTGCCTAGCCTTTGTGGATTGACTCGTTAGCATTTCATTTGTGAGAGGGAAGACAAAATCGGACATGGTGTAACAATCAAAGCCAAACTGGCGTATGTATTCAACCGCGTAATGCTCATCATTAACAAATACAGGAACGTCATTAGCGAGGTAAACTTGCACTTTGGTCGGGGGTTTTGTTGAGTGATAAAAACGATCAGATTTAAAGTCTACTGCGAATGCCGAACGCTCAAAGGCTGCTCTTTGACTAGACTCACTCCACTGCTCAAAGCAATAGTTACCGATGAAGACCTTATCTTCCGTCACGTCAACGTCGTACACGTTATGACCTACTTCCCCCTCTGCAACAACGGAGCGCAACGACTTTTTCAAATGGTCTAGATCAGTTAAAAACACATGCGGAATTTGTGACAGGACTGGATATTTACTCAAATTGCGCAAAAGGTCAGGAATATAATCTACAACGCCAAGCCACATGTATCTGTTTTGTGGCTCTTTACGTTCTACGAGATATTTAACATAGTGATCTACATTTGAAACGTTCTCTGAGTCTATGAAGCGCTTTAGCAAGTCATTATGGACCGCAATCCTGTCAAAGAGTTTCAGTAACAAGGATGCGTCGTTAATGTGTTTCTCTGACTTAAAAAAATCAACAGGTATGTAGATTTTTCTGCTCTTCCAATTATTTACAAAAAAAGACAGTGGTGGCATCTCTTTGATTATAAAAACAAGACCATCAAAACTTTTTGGAATTTCTTTAAAAGCTCTGAAATAAATAACATTATATTCATCCTTAAGCGTATCGAAGATATCCTTGGAAACCCAAGAAAAGCTTGGCTTATCTGACTCTGGACCCACATATATGCTTTTCAAAACTTTACTCGTTATAAGGAAATAAGGTATGTGTCGTTGATTTTTTCTTTGTATTAGGGTGTCCCATATAAAATAAGGCCTTTACAAATACCTCAAATACAAAAGAGATAGTCAACCTAGATTTATACGTTTTTAAGAACTGAATTAATCCCAATAAAGCGCCCAACTTTCGGTAAAAAATTGTCTGTAATGTGAAATCCCATAACCGTTCTCGTACCCTAAACATAGAAATATATTGTGCACCACCGGCAGATACACCTGAAAGATCATGCTCTAATATACCTCCCACGTAATAACGATCAAAATTTATCGATTTAAGCCTGTAAAAAAGTGTCGTATCAACACCATATATATTAAATCTATGGTCAAAAACATCCCCAAACTTGCACTTTAATCGCCTTATCGTGTCCTCTTTAATCAATAAACCACTCAATATAGAAACGACTGAAAGTTCACTCAACTCACCGTTAAAGTCGCCAGCAACCTTATTGACTTTGGGATATCTACGCTGGTTCAATGAAACAATGCTGGGCAGAAAGACTTCTCTGTCGCCTTTCATAAAATCGTTAACAGATAAGACATATTCTTGAGTGACAAAGGTATCATCATCGAAATATATATTCGCGCATTCTTCATTCAGCATTGAGTTGTATACAAAGCTTAGAGGACTATTTGAAAGATTTTCACAAACAACAAAATTTTTGAATGTCTGCGAATCGATGAAAGCAGCGACCTCATCTCTAATTGATGAAGGACCATTGTTCCAAATACATACAGTTATTTCAGTATCAAAAAACGAATCTATATTGTCTAATAAACTATTTACTGTCTTTGACTGGCATATTGCCTTGTTGTACAAAACAATGACTATGTTCAGCTTCATTTAACTAGTTTTTTCTGTGGTAGAACAGCTAAAAGTAGCTTATTCAACTTTGCAGTTAATCGAACGCTTAGTTTATCAGGCCGATAAACTGCATGGGTTTTCTTAACGAAGTACTTCTGCTCTATTCTAGGATCGCTGATACCCAAATTATTCACTATTACGTTTGCAGTGCTGAGGCAGAATGTTAAAGAAAGTTGATCTCTCCTCGCATTGCCTAAATATTCTTTCCACCAAAGCTCCATAGCTCTCTTGAGGTCGCAAGAATGATGTCTGCGAAAAATAACACTTGCTTCATACAACGCATTGCCTTTGAATCCATTCGCTTTGTATCTCGCCATTTGGGGAATAACCCGCCAAAAGTAGTCTAATCCGAGTTCGAGACACTCGGAAGCCTCAGAATAAACATCATCACGTTTATAATGTTTATAAAGTGCAATATCTTTTGATGCTAAAGCGTTATCTATTACGTCTTTAAGGGCTGAAACTACCTGGATATTTCCATCTACGTACACGCTGCACTCGTACTGCGGAAACAAAAGATGCGGATGCATTTTTATGTATCGGTTTAAATCTTTATGACTTAGGCTGGATTCAGGCAGCTTCATCAAATTCCAACCTGGTGGTACTTCACCACTAAAAGCATTGTCGACGATTAATATATAGTCGACATCGCTTTCAGCTATATCAAGAGGAAGTAACTTGTCATAAGCACCAGTTATAACTGAGTACACTACATACGGCTTCATTTTACCCTCGTTACATGTGACAACGTAGAACAAATGTCCGAATCAACATTTATTGGTTCACTGTTAATATTATATTGTTTTCGTGATAACTCGCTTGTTCATACAGGCAGGCACTCAAACGGCTACTTGTATAAGTTCACTAATTTCCAAGTGTTCCAATTATTCAATTGAATACGTTGTCTTTAGGCTATTCTTTGTCGCGGCCATTTCCAACGTATGCAAGGCACCAGAAAAGTTTGATTTGCTATCAACCCCAAGTATTACTAGCTTTCCAGACGATGGTACACCTAATAAGACTAGCCATGTTTGATATAACTTAGCTTCTAATTTACTGGTGAAAAGTCTGTCATTAATCTCGTACCAACTAGCATAATTGACATTACTTCCTGTAGGAGAAGTAATAGTGCGCACCTGCAACTGTTTTCCTAGTAGAGATAAAGAGCTGATTTCACTATTCAATAATGACCATCTTTGTTGCGTATATGGCTTATGTAAATCGGTAACAAGCTCGTTATCAATGCCACTAAACCAGGCTTCGTAGAGCACTGCGGTACAAGCGCCCTCTACTTCGAACATAGCCTTAGTGGTTTTATCAGGATTATTGAAGCTCGGAGTCAAGTTTATATCGTGTTGAAAACACTGCTCAAGGCCAATCGTTTCTTGATCAAAATCATTGGGTTTTAGGTTGCCCAAAGCAGATTGAATAAAAGTGGACCACAACGAAAAACTCACAAGCAATAGACTAATCGACAAAACTTTTAATTGATGAATAGACCAATGACCCGCACTAGTCGTCATTTGAGCACTCTCATCAGTCCCTACTTTGTCTCGAATAAGCTCTCCAATACCAAGAAGGCAAACAATAACAAACGCAAAGAAAAACCATCCATAGATCAAATGGTCAGCGCCCGCCGCATGCTCCATATTGGTGTAATAAGCAATCAGGATAATTCCATAAATGCGCACAATATTAGCGGCAACAGGGAACAAAAACGACAACAAAACAAAAAATATTTGTCTCTTGCGAGATTGCAAATTCAAGTATGTGTACAAGACCCCAATCACAATACTAGCGATAAAAAAGCTTACACCTGAACACGCTTCAGCGACCAAAAAACGACCTTGTGGAATTTCTAGATACAGCCCGTTACGATAAAGCGGTATACCAGTTACTCGTAATAATGCGACAGCGCCATCTGCTGCAATTTCTTGCAAATAAGGGATAAGCTGTTCCCCCACCGGTATGCTAAACAACATAAATAACAATGGAAACACGATAACCCTGGCAGCCTTATGCCCGATGGCTAACCATATTAATGCAGGAAGAAGTACAAACGTTGCTGTGTGCATAAATAGTTGGATATCACCCGCCACGCCCACAATGTACAAAAAGCAGCTTGGGAAAATCACGATTAGAGGAAGTAATGAAATGTTTTTCTCAACAGCGATTAAGCGTGCGCGTCGAAGGTATATTAAGTAAAGCGAGGCTGGAATTATGAAGAAACCGTGATTAAAAATGTCATTCGTCCACCAGACCTGAGCAGCAGAGAATAATCCTTGATGGCAAAACAACAGCCAAAGTAACAATATAATTCCGACAGAGACGTATTGCTTTTTGTACTGCTTAATCACGCATTCCCTCACTTTTGTTCTTTGACAATGTCGTAAGTTCGACTAATTGTCTGCCACTTATAATCTTTAAGTAACTTGACTATCTTTGTTTCCATTCGAGACAGATTAATGTAATGACGAAACTTGGACAGAAGCGATGCGCCTTCAATGCGTGGCTGATCAGGATCTATCTCCCAAGGGTGGAAATAAAAATTATAAGGGTGAGGCTCTTCATTCATAAAACGCTGAATGCGCTTTTTAGATAGGCGATAAGGGTAAAGCCTAAAATAACCACCTCCACCTATACCGGTATTGGCGTTATTTTTACGTAGCGTTGGAATTGGAATTTCAATAATTCCCTCTGGCCTATCGTACTTAAACCTAGGCCATTCGGGCACGCCATATAAGTCGTGTTCTATAGGGTATGTACTTGATGAGTAGATAAAACCTTGCTCTTTAAGTACGTCGTAAACCCAGGTGTTTGTGTCATTCACTGAAAAACTGGGGGCGCGATAGCCAATGACTTTCACGCCGCCAATATCTTCCAAGATGGCTTTACTTTCTGCAACGTCACTAAACAGCTGTTCACGGGTCATCGTAGTCGCACGCTGATGCGCCAAGCCATGGCTAGCTAACTCATGACCTTCGCTAATCAAACGCTTAATTACATCAGGGCATCGCTGCGCTACCCAACCTAACGTAAAAAAGGTGGCTTTCACATCGTTCTCAGCAAATAAATCGAGCAACCGGTGGGTATTGTCCCCCACCCTCAGGCTAATGCTGTCCCAATCCTTTCTATCAATAACTCCTTCGAATGCTGAAACCTGAAAATAATCTTCTACATCCACTGTCATCGCATTTAGGCGATTGTCTAATTTCATAGCTTTTATCGCCCTTTTCCAAAAAGCACAATTTCAACAGTACGAATTAAAATTAAAATATCTAACAACAAGCTTTGGTGCTTGACGTAATATAAGTCAAACTTCAGTTTTTCCATAGAGTCTTCTACGCTAGCACCGTAGGGATAATTTAGTTGCGCCCACCCAGCTAAACCCGGTTTAACATTGTGTCTTTGGTTGTAATACGGTACTTCGCGCACGAGCTGCTCAACAAACTGCGGACGTTCTGGACGAGGTCCAATAAAGGCCATCTCACCTTTAAATATATTTAATAGCTGAGGTAGTTCATCGATACGGTACTTTCGAATGAAATGGCCAATTCGCGTGACTCTATCATCATCCTTGCTCGCCCATTTAGCGCCATCTTTCTCAGCGTCGGGACGCATACTCCTGAACTTGATAATTTTAAACAGTTGCCCATTCAACCCTACGCGCTCTTGCTTGTAAAACACCGAGGTGCCTGTACGCCACCCATCATCTAAGTATATAAAGAGAGCCGTAAACAGCATGAATGGCCACACAAATAACAAAATCAAAAATGCCAAAACGACATTCAAGGTATAGTCTAATGCATCTCTCAGGTAGTTCTGACTTTGAAAACCATTTGAGTAAATAACCCAGCTTGGATACATTAAGTTTACGACTATTTGGCCTGTTTCCCGTTCCATAAAGTCAAGCAATTCAGTGACTTCTATACCTCTAAGACGACAGTCAAATAACACTTCAACGGGCAAGGTGCCGCGACGCTGATCGCAAGCAATAACAATTTCTTCAATGTCGTTTTCAAGAATAAACCGCAAGAAGCTTTCATCGACTTTTGCATGGATTATCTTTTCTTTGCGTATACCATCTTCACGGTTATCACCAGGAATGGGGATGAATCCCACAAGCTCGAAACCAATTCTGTCCACATCTCGACGCATACGCTTTTCAATAATAGACGCACGTTCTCCGGCTCCAAGCACAACAATTCTTACTTTGCCTAAACCCAGTAATCCCAAGCGATGTGTAAAGTATCTAAAGATCACAAGGGTGATAATAATCGACCCTACAGCAGCAGGTAAGAAGTATGAATCCATGACCAGTTTGTCAAAGAAAGCACGACTTAAAATCTCGACCAAAAAGTAGCTAAGACCAGCACTAACAAATATTCTTCTTATGATACCCCTGAAAGTTTCTCGTAATTTGGCTTCATATAGCCCTACAGATAATGAGCAAATAAGAATGCTAACGGTCAGCATAGCCACATTAATCATTAACTTTTCTACTGAAACCTGAGCCGAAAGCCCAACTTGCGTTAAAATAAAATGTGAAATGTAACCCATATAAGCGATGAGTAACGCTTCAGTGAAAACTAATATATTCGAGCGTTTACTTTGATTGCGCTTGTTTAATGCCACCCCTGGCCCCCTAAAAACTGCAGCATGAATTCCATCATAATCGGAATTATTCTAATAGACTAGAATTGATGTTGGCATTATAGTGCTATTTGCCGTAGGGTAAATCAAGAAACCTTTAACTAACCACTTGAGTATAGGCCTCTATTTTTATGTTCCGTTTTAAAAAACCGGTTCATCTATACATTAGTATAATCGTTATACTTTTATCAGGATGCAGTAACACCTCTACTTTGCCACAGGCAACCACTCGCCCTTCTATGACAACCAATGTGAATGAGTATCAGTACTTGATTGGTCCTGGTGATTCACTCACTATCTTTGTTTGGCGAAACCCTGAAATTTCAGGCCAATTTATTGTTCGCCCTGATGGTAAGGTGACCACATCATTAGTTGAAGATATTGATGTAGCAGGCAAAACCCCCACCGATCTTGCCCGTCAAATAGAAGAACAGCTTTCAACTTACATCAATAATCCCCGTGTCACCGTAAGTGTCAATAACTTTACCGGCCCTCTAAGCGAACAGGTCAGAGTGATAGGTGAAGCTACCAACCCGAGCGCAGTGAATTATACTGAACATATGACGTTACTCGATTTGATGATTGCAGTCGGTGGGCTTACCGAGTTCGCTGATGGTAACAATGCTAAATTAGTGCGCGTGGTAGATGGTAAACAAACGACATACGAAGTTAACATAGATGATTTAATACGCGACGGCGACATTGCAGAAAATGTGGATATGTTGCCTGGCGATATCGTGATTATTCCAGAAGCCTGGTTCTAATCTAACGTATTTATGGAAAAGAATTAAATAATGCAGGATTTACAGCAAACGCTTGTACAAATACTCGATTACGTTAAAGGTATTTGGATAAAGAAGCGTTACGTCATGTTATTTTCATGGCTCATTTGCCCTATTGGTTTTATTTACGTTGCCACTTTGCCCGACCAGTATGCGTCAAGAGCACAGGTATTTGTAGACACTCGCTCGGTATTGCAGCCCTTATTGAGAGGGTTAGCCATACAAACAAACCCTGACCAAGAAATTCAGATGATGGCTAAAACACTGCTGAGTAGAAGTAATGTTGAGATTATCGCCCGTGAAAGTGACTTAGACATTGCAGCGCAAACCGAGGCGCAGTTTGAGGGCATTGTAAGCGAATTGGTGAATAGTATTAGATTGAGTTCCACTGGGCGCGATAACATTTACAATATTTCGTATGAAAACAAAGATGCCATCGTGGCACAAAAGGTGGTTAAAGAAACCTTAGATTTGTTTGTTGAAGGTGCACTAGGCAACAACAGGCGCGATACCGATACCGCGGGAAAGTTTCTTGAAGAGCAAATCGCTGAATACGAATCTCGATTATCGGAAGCGGAACAAAGAGTTGCTGACTTTAAGCGCCAATATAATGATATTTTGCCGTTATCGGGAACCTACTACGCACAACTCCAACGGCTGCAGGGAGAGTTAGAAGACACACAGCTGCAAATAAAACAAACTAAGCAGCAGATAGACTCCTTAAAGTCACAAATGGCGCAGAAGAAATCCTCTGATAGTTTTGGGGTCACTAACGCTAATGAACCTGTGCTGCGTACGCGCTATGACGATAGAATCAGAGGCTTAGAAGAGCAGCTTGACACCCTAAAATTGCGCTTTACGGATAAACACCCGGATGTCATTGAAACCAAAGCGTTACTCGAAAGTTTAGAAGCAGCACGTACCAAAGAGATTGATGCATTTCTCAATGAAAGCGATGAAGATGGTACGCAACCATTGAACGATTTAAACAGAGAAATTAAGTTAGAAGTCAGCCGATACCAAAGTAATTTAGCGGCGTTAGAAGTGAAAGAAACTGACGTTAAAGCCAAGATTGCTCGCTTAGAATCCAAGGTGGACCTTATTCCGCAAATTGAGGCTGAAAATACCGCGCTGAATCGAGACTATTCAATTACTAAAGGTAAATATGAAGAGTTGCTATCGCGCAAAGAAGCGGCAGATCTTTCTCGACGCGCAGAAGTTTCCTCTGAAGAATTACAGTTTAGAATTATAGAGCCGCCTTTAGTGCCCAAGCGACCTTCTGGCCCAAATCGGTTAATACTTTATACTGCTGTATTAATTATTGGCTTTGGTTCTGGTATCGGTGTGGCATTCTTAGTCAGTCAGTTAAACCCGATTTTAATTAGGCCGAAACAACTACTCCAGATAGCCGACTACCCTATTTGGGGAACAGTGACGCATTTAGACCTAAGTGAAATAAAACGTAAAAACAGAAATCGCTTACTGATATTCTTATTGTCATCAGGCTCCATCGTCGCCATGTATGCGGTTCTAGCAGCAGCCGAAATACTGAACATCCACCTCTTAGGAGGTTTATTGTAATGAAAAATACCATTGAAAAAGCGCTTGAAAAACAAAAAGCGCAATCCAAATCTGAGCCCAATGAAAATGCCGCTTTGGACACTCGCGAAAAAGTAGAAACAACTGATACTGCACCGCAACAGATGGACGACAATCACAAAGAGAGAAACATTAAGGCGAAACAGGCACCGTCCGAAGAGCCGCCTGCAACAAAGAAAACGCCAACTCGTGCTGCCAAGCCGTTTCATATCGACTTTGAGCGCCTTGCGGAAAATGGCCACGTCACATTAGGCGGCGAGCGGAAACAAATTAACGAAGAGTACCGAGAAATTAAACGAAAGCTGTTAGCGAATGCGTTTGGTCCACTCTCGAAAACGCTGAAAAACCCTAACATTATTATGGTTACCAGCAGTCGTCCTTCAGAAGGTAAAACCTTTACGGCCACAAACCTTGCATTAAGTATTGCGTCTGAGCAAGACAAAACCGTGCTATTGATTGATGCGGATGTACTAAAGCCAAATGTACTTCGTACGCTAGAACTCAAACCTAGAAAAGGGTTAATGGAATACCTGACGGGTGACGTAGAAGATATTTCCGATGTGCTATATCACACCAATGTCGATAAACTAAAGCTTATTCCTGCGGGTAAATCCCATCACCTGTCTACTGAAATGCTTGCCAGCTACAAGATGCATGAGACCGTAGATGAATTCGCCAACAGATACCCTGACCGTATTGTTATTTTTGATACCCCACCTTTGATTGGAATTAACGAAAGTGCCATTTTGGCTAACTTTGCTGGTCAAGCGGTTGTTGTTGTTGAAGAAGGTAAAGCAAAAATAGCCGACATTAAACTTGCGGTTGAACGACTGAACCCAGAAATGGCCATCGGCTTTGTAGTAAATAAATCTGTTCACAATGATACAGACCACAGCGGCTATTATGGCTACTATTATGCCGAGAGAAGTGAATAACACCGTTAAAGGTAATCGCATTAAATACAGTCAACTAGCGATTACCTTCGCAGGACTATTTTCTTCTACGACGGCCTTGGCACAATCCGACTTAAAAATAACAGCGCAGAGTGAAGCGGAAGTTATTTATCAAGATGTGCAAACGGAAACAGACGGTAACCTTTCGCTTACCACAGTAAGTATAGTCCCTAGCCTGATAGCCACTTATTCATCAAGAACGTTTTCTGGGAACTGGTCGAGCACCGTCACCCACCTAGAACGAGAAAATGATACCAGCGGCGAAGAAGACACCTATGCTGAGTATCGCTATACAGCCCAGTGGCAACCTTTTGATGAATATTTACTCCTGCAAGCTAATGGCGCACTCAATTATCAAAATACATCGTCAAGCAGTTATTTGTTGACTGATTTTGTCACGAATTCTGAAGGACTTTCGAAAACCCGCACGAACACGCTGTCGGGAACGCTACAGTTCATCAACGGCGATTGGATCACTGCGCTTGGCTCAGCTGCTTACTCTGTTGTAGAGTCTGAGGAATCAAGTACAAATTCAACCGGATTGGATAATGACAGTACTAGCCTGACGGGGACGCTTGCTAACGGTGACCGCGCCAGACGCTTGTTTTGGACGCTTACAGGAAGCTATCAGGACACCAGCCGAAGCACCACGTCATCAGGTGACTTCTTTACCCGCGAAGGCGAGTTTACCGCTGATGCTATGTTATTTAGTGACTGGGCACTTCGTGTGACGGCCTTTCATGAAGCGAATCAAATCAATAGTACTGACAACACTGACAGCGCAACACGACAATTTAATAGCTATGGCGCTGGCATAACCTATCGACAATCTGCAGAGCGCTACATTGCCCTCACCGCCAACAGAAGTGATTCGGATACCGATGAGAATGAAACTTATGTAGGGCTTGATATCGCATGGGCCCTAAGTAGCCGAACCAGCGTGGCAGGCTCATACGATAGGCGCTTCTACGGAGAGTCCGCAGCCGCTCAAATTTCCTATAATACCAAGTATTTTCGTTCTTCTTTTTCCTACAATGAAGATGTCACCACAACGTCCAGACTACTGACCGACAGTGAAAGCTTAGGCGTATTCGTATGTGCAAGTGACGCTACGAGTATTTCTGATTGTTTTCAGCCCAGTAGCTTAGCTTACGATTTAGGTGCAGGAGAGCAGTTTGTAGAGCTAACATCCCAAAATTTAGAATTTGACGACAGTGTCATCATATATAAAAGTGCCAATACACAGATAGGTTATCAATTTTCACGGCTAACATTAGGCCTAACGTGGCGTTATACAGAAAGTGAATACCTAGAAGAGGACAGGCTAAGACGCAACTATTCGGCGGGCACTGACTTTTCTTATGATATTGGCAGCTATACCAGCCTAACGGGAAGCATCACCTACGCGAATATTGAAGAACGAGGCACAAGCACCACGGCAGGAGTGAGTGAGAATATAAACAGCACGCTTGGACTGAGTCGCACGTTTGGCGAGCACCTCACCACTTCATTGAACTTGAGCTATCTCACCACCTCTGGCAATTTAAGCCAGGTTAGCTTATATGGAAATGATTACACTGACAGGCGTATTACGTTTTCTGTCTCCTATGAGTATGAATAAATTGCATTCTGTCACTCAATAATACTCATAGCTGCTTTGAGGTAGCAGCCGTTATGTCACTATTCTCCCTGCTCACCTTTATCTGGCGCTTTATCCGAATCCTTAAGGCGAACATAGGTTTGGTATTTCTTTTTCAATAACTTATCCATGTACTGGGTTAGTTTCACTTTGTGAAGAACCGCATCGTCTAGCGCATCAATAAGCTCCACTAGCATGCCTTTGTAATACTCACTGTCTCTCACACGGTGCCCTTTAGGTGTAACAAGAGGGACTTGCTCATCTTCAGGCATACCCTGCTCGTTCATCTCATCTGGCTCAAACATTTCTTCACGAACTTCGTCTATCACGGCCTCAACGATAGATGCTGAAATCTGAGTCTCTTCTTCAAGAAAGCTGTACAAAAACACCCTATCCATAAAGGTGTTAATTTTTCGAGGGATGCCTAAGGTAAACCCTTGTATCAGTGAAAATGCCGCTTCATCAATGGGCGCTTGTCCGCGCCAACCCGCTTGATTGAGGCGAAAATTAATGTAGGAAATGGTTTCTTCTAGCGTGAGCGGTTTCAGGTGGCACGAAGCAACAATACGCTGCCTAAACTGCTCCATGTTAGACGCCCGTAAAATAGGTTGAAGCTCTTTCTGCCCCAGTAAAAAACTTTGCAGCAACGGCTTTCCGCTTTCTTGAAAGTTAGACAGCATCCTTAATTCTTCAATCGTTTCAAGAGGAAGGTTTTGTGCTTCATCAACAATTAACAAGGCTCGGCTATTTTTAGCGTGCAAGTTTTGCAAATACACCTCAAGCGCTTGTAAAACTTCCGCTTTATTACGCCCTTCAGTGGCAAGACCAAATTTAGCCGCCACTATTTTCACTAACTCTTCTGGGGATAATTTGGGGGTGACGATTTGAACAGCATGAATTTCATCTTCAATATCCGCTAACAGGCTATTTGCGATAGTCGTTTTGCCCGTACCAATATCACCGGTAATCACAATAAAGCCTTCTTTTTGCGATAAGCCATACTGTAAATAGGCCAGCGCTCTTTGGTGCCATTTACTGGCAAAGAAAAAACTGGGATCAGGCGTTAACTGAAAAGGCTTGGCTGATAGTCCGTAAAAGCTTTCGTACATGAAAATTTCCGTATGTTGAAACGATGAAGGTGAACCCACTATTGAACGGTCAGTTGGCCTAGGACTTTCCTAAGCCACTCGTTACTAGGACAGCTTATTTTTAGTGATACGTTCAATAATGCCTGTGGTTGAAACGCCGTCTTCAAAGGTAAGCACTTTAACTTCACCACCGTTTTCAATGACTTCCTTTCCACCGGCGATGTCTTCAATTTTATAGTCGCCACCCTTAACTAAGATGTCCGGCAAAAGCCTGGCGATAAGACGCTGCGGCGTATCTTCTTCGAAAGGTACAACCCAGTCTACCGCACTCAAACCTGCAAGCACGGCCATTCTTCTATTCACATTATTAACCGGGCGTCCAGGGCCTTTTAATTCGGTAACGGAACGATCAGTATTTACCGCAACGATGAGTCTATCGCCTAGTTGAGCGGCTTCTTCCAGATAACTCACGTGCCCAGAGTGCAAAATATCGAAGCAGCCGTTGGTCATCACAATGCGTTCACCTCGACTTTTAGACGCGCGCATTGCTATCGCTAACTGCTCTTCAGACATCACACCACCATCTAAATGAACAGATTGTTCACCCACAGCAAGCGCCAATTCTGTGTTGGTCACAGTAGATGTGCCTAATTTCCCTACCACGACACTGGCAGCTAAGTTTGCCAATACGCAAGCTGCTTGCATGGGTAAGCGGCTCGCTAGCGCTACCGCTAGGGTAGACACCACAGTATCACCCGCGCCAGTGACGTCGTACACTTCCTTCGCTTTAGCCGGTAAGTGAAATTCATCTTCGCCGGTTTCAAATAGCGTCATGCCATCTTCAGAACGGGTAAGCAGTAGGCCATCTAAAGATAACGAAGCTTTTAATGATTGGGCACTTGCCACTAGCGATTGTTCATTATCTTGCTCGCCGACAACTGCATACAATTCGGCCACATTTGGCGTAATTAAGGTTGCATTCGCATATTTTTCAAAGTCGCTACCTTTGGGATCGACAATGACTTTTTTACCTTTTTGTTTTGCTGCGCGAATCAGTGATTGAGGGTCACTTAAACACCCTTTCGCATAGTCGGAAAGAATAACGATATCCACATCGTCTAGGGCTTGATTAAAGGTAGTGAGCAACGCGGATTTATCAACATCAGCAAAACTCTTTTCAAAATCTAAGCGTAACAGTTGCTGATTTCTACTCATCACCCTAAGTTTAGTAATGGTATCGCGCTCTGGAACCTCGAAAAACTCGCAGTTTATATCAAAAGAACTGAGTTTCTCTTTAAGGATACGGGCGTTTTCATCGTGACCACACATGCCTAAAAGGGTAACTTTCGCCCCTAATGTGGCGACGTTAACCGCCACATTGGCGGCGCCGCCCGGCCGGTCTTCCGACCCACTAACATTAACCACAGGCACAGGAGCCTCTGGAGAAATGCGACCCGTACCGCCACTCCAATAGCGATCGAGCATTAGGTCACCCACAATTAGCACCTTGGCTTGACTAAAATCTGGTAAAATCATTAATCAGACAACTTTATCGATGTGTTTCAAATTGCCTGAGAGTATAACAGCCCAGAACGGGAATACCCATAACCTGCCAGGTACTTGGTATCTTTATATTGTAGAAAATAGATTAGGTCACCTGTACACGGGGATCACCACCAACCCACAGCGCAGAATTAAACAACATAACGGTTTATTAGCAGGCGGCGCAAAGGCCTTAAAAGGCAAAGCCCCCATTGTTTATAAAGTGCTTTTTGAGATTGGCTGCAGAACTCGTGCAGCCCAGTTAGAATATGAAGTTAAACAGCTGAGTGGCGCACAGAAGCGTAAAATAGTGACCACTAAGGTACTCCACGATAGTCACTGCGTATTGCAGCAATTTCATGGGTAGCCGTTGTGCATGGTTTTGCTAGCAACCTCGGCTAGCCCCCTAATACACCATTAATGATCATGGCCGTGCCAATACTTAAGGTTAACCCTAAAGCAGCCACCCCCACATTGTGTTGCTGGTCTACCTCCTGTCGAAAGTTCATGCCAAACAAAATAACTTTTTTGCTAAACAGCACCAGCAAATGAAGCGCAATGGCTAAAGAGACACTGACAATCAACCAACCGGTTACATTACTCACATACGCAGAAGGGTAATAAATAAGCACATCCTTGGCCGCAGAAACAATCATCGCGGTACCAAGAAGATTGCCCGAATGTTCTATAGCCAGTGCTAATTGCCCTTTTCTTAACGCTCCTTGGAAAGAATCATTTTGGTTGTCTTTAGCGTAGCGCACTTCAAGTATCCTCGTCATTACAAGCAACATAGTAAGGACTACAAGGAACCCTGTAACTATGGCAATGATGGCATTCATATCTGTGCCGTCTACCCAAACCATAATGTTGTGCAATACAATGGCACTTGCCACCAAGCTTGCTGCATCTACTAACGCAATACTGACACTTCTATCCGCAATCATGGCGTGGGTATCTACTCTATTTAGCACCAGCTTGTCATGAGCAAATCGGCCAATTTTCACAAGCAAAATACCCACGCCGCCAAACAGCAACATACCTTCAACCGCCTGCCAATAGCCCTGCCCTATGTGCCGCCCTACCACTGCACTTAGCACTATACAAAGGGATAGCCAGCCGCCGGCAATACTGATCCCAAACGCAAAATTGTCTTTTACCCCAAGCTCTTCGGCCACAGAATTATCACGCATAGCGCCTGACAGCCATTTCATCACCAATAAAAGGAGAAGTGCTATTCCCACATCAATGGCAAGGTATCCCCACAAATCTCTATTCAAAGGTACGAGCTTTACTAGCGTGTCCAAAGCGGTATCTCCTTTTTCTGGTCACATCACGTTATGGCTGGAGGCCGGCTGCGAAGTATGCCAGACTAATTCAGCTTACTAACTGTAATTATTAATTATGTTAATACTAATATTATTGATGCCAATATTATGCCAATAGACAACACAAATAGCATGAACCAAACGCAACTTGTGGAAAAATACTGGGAAACGTTAATCACCCACACCCCGAACAAAAATCGAATTTTAGCGAATGAAGCCGACATTAAACGGGTATTTTCTCGCTCGCCATTTGTTGCCGACGTGTGCGCAAAACACCCCGAGTGGCTAGTGGAATTGTTAGATTTTGCCGCGCCATCAATGCCGCAATGCTACTATCATCAAAAAGTCAGTGAGTACGTTAGCCAAGCGAAAACCGAAGATGAGTTGGCTAAGGCATTAAGGCGTTGCAGACAATTTCACATGGCAGCAATTACGTTTTCAGACGTGCTGAACAGGCAGAGTATTGATGCGTCTCTGCTGCAAGTATCGTCGTTAGCAAACGCCCTTATCCAGCAGGGGTATACGTGGTTGTATTCATCGCTATGCAGCAAGCATGGCACACCCGTTGGTTCTCATGGGCCTATGCCTATGTACATATTGGGCATGGGAAAGTTAGGCGGTCACGAGCTTAACTTTTCATCCGATATCGACCTCATTTTCACTTACCCAGAAAAAGGGGAAACGCAAGGCGGGAAAAAATCGTTAGAGCACCAACAGTTCTTCACCCGACTTGCCCAAAAGTTGATTCAGGCACTCAACAAAGTCACCGTTGATGGTCAGGTATATCGCGTAGATATGCGTTTACGTCCGTTTGGCGAATCTGGGCCCCTAGTGTTGCATTTTGATGCCATGGAAGACTACTACCAAGAACAAGGTCGCCATTGGGAGCGCTTTGCTATGGTAAAGGCCAGGGTTATTAACAGTGATGACTCTTCTTATGAAGCGGCACTACAGGCCATTTTGACCCCCTTTACCTTTCGCCGCTATCTCGATTTCACCACCCTTGATGCGCTGCGCAACATGAAAAAGCTCATCGCCACAGAAATCAGACGCAGAAAGCTAAACAACAATATTAAACTGGGTGCCGGCGGTATTCGCGAAGTCGAGTTTTTTGCCCAAAGTTTTCAGTTGATTCATGGTGGAAGGGAACCTTCTCTACAAAGTAAGTCATTACTTACTACACTCAAGGCCCTTGAGGAGAATGAAATCGTAGAAAATGAGGTGGTTGAAGCATTAAAGCAAGACTACCTGTTTCTTCGCAAGGTAGAACATACTTTACAACAATACCGTGACCAACAAACCCAGACCCTGCCAGAAGATGAAGACCAAAGACAGGCCCTTATAGAGGTGATGGGCTTTCCAAACTACGCGCAGTTTTTAACCCATCTTGACGCAGTTATGGCGAGAATTCACGGGCACTTTAACGAGCTTATTGAAGAATCTCAAGATGCCCATGACCCACAAGACAGCTTATTTTCTGCCTGCTGCGACGCATGGCAATTACAGATGGTAGAGCATGAGTTTTGTCAAACCTTTGCCTCTTATTTACCACCTGAAGATGCGTCAAGGGTGCAGCACTTGCTCTTGGATTTTAACCAAAATCAGCGCCGCTATTTGCTAGGGCAACGGGGCGAAGATACGTTAAACAAACTGATTCCCGAAATTTTATACGTGCTTATCACCCATAACGCACAAGGTGTGCCTTACATACTCAAACGCGTGTTAGGCGTAATTTCAGCAATAACAGGCCGTACCACCTACTTGGATTTATTATTAGAAAACCCAGATGTGCTAAAACAATTAGTGCGTTTGTGTGAACGAAGTGAGTGGGTTGCCAATGAAATAAAACGCTTTCCTTTGCTATTAGATGAGTTATTGACGCCTTTGTATCTTGAGCAGCAAGATACCGACATTGTGGCAAGCAAAAACGATTACATCAGTGAGCTAAGACAGTCTTTGCTGAGAGTAGAACCTGATGATGTAGAAGCCATGATGGATACCTGGCGACAGTTTAAGCTTTGCCAGCAATTGCGAATTGCAGCAAGTGACATCAGTGGCTCACTGCCTATTGCCAATGTAAGTGACAAGCTTACCGTGTTGGCTGAAGTAGTTTTAGAACAAGTGGTGCACGCCGCATGGCATCAAATATCTGAACGTTTTGGCGTACCCAATCACTTAACCGCAGACAATTCTGGTTTTGCCGTTGTAGCCTATGGAAAGCTTGGCGGATACGAATTAGGTTATGGTTCAGATTTGGATTTAGTGTTTCTACATAACGCGCCAAGAGAAGCCGCCACCACTGGAGCTAAATCTATAGAAGCCCAACAGTTTTATATAAAGCTGGCTCAACGCATCATGCACCTACTTAATACGAAAACCTTGTTCGGACAATTGTATGAAACCGACCTGCGCCTTCGTCCTTCTGGAAACGCTGGTTTGCTTTGTTGCCATCTGGACGGTTTCAAACGCTATCAACAAGAAGAAGCATGGACTTGGGAGCATCAGGCATTAGTTAGAGCCCGTGGTGTATGCGGCGATAAAACCTTATTAACCCAATTTGCTGACGTAAGAGCAGAAATTCTTGGTCAACCGCGGGACAAAGCGGCGTTAAGAGACGAAGTGTGCAAAATGCGTACAAAAATGCGTCAACATCTTCTAAATGAAAAAGCGCAAAAGGTAGATTTAAAACAATGTGTGGGAGGCATAACTGACATTGAGTTTATGACCCAATACTGGGTATTAGCCAATGCCAGTACAATACCCAGTATAACACGCTACACTGACAATCTCCGCATTCTCAATGAAGCCGCCCAACATGGGGTTATTGACGACAAGCAGGCGAAAATGCTTCAGGATGCTTACCTTGCGTTACGCGAGCAATATCACCACTTAACGCTAGCCGATACCAAATACGCAGATCAAACGGATCAACTCGCTAAGCTACGGGAGCAGGTTACTGGTTACTGGACTGGCATTTTTAGCGAAATATGCAAATAACCTAACCTTGAACGACTTGGCAGTTTTCAATTAAAAATGGGGTCTCCCTGGCGGAGACCACCAAAGAACGTTGTTCAGGGCAAATATAGGCGGTTACTGTACCAGAGAAGCTGCTGTCGATAGCACTCGCTATCTTTGCTAGCGAACCTGCTACCGTGTTATCCAGTTGAAATTGGTACTTTATGACAAAGTCCTGCTCTAAATTCCAAATAAGCTGCATTCCCTCAGCTTGTGCATAAGAGGATATGGCTTCTCTTAAGGTAACCCCTTCTTTAAAGGTTCTAAATTTATGTTCCCCCGTCCATTTTTCATCCACAGGCTTAGCCTCGCTAGACATGCGTGCTAATTTTGTGTCGAGCTGTGGATCAACGCCGGCAATATCCAACACGAAATCCCCTTGCTCCTCTTTAAGCGGGTCGGTAGAGGACATACGATATTCACGGTAAAAGTCACTTAAACCCTCGGATACTGTTTTGTCTTTCGTTTCCCCTTCCGGTAAAGGTGCATTTTCTTTACGTTGTTGCACATAAATCATTACGCCAGCAACGATAACCAGCACCACAGCCAGTGCAATCTGACGCGCCCAAAACATTGAGCTTGAGTAACTTTTTTGAGCCATTGGTAAGAGGTAAGCCTAATAAAATAAAAGAGAAAAGATAAACTAAACTTATACCAGTATAAGTCAGTTCTCAATACGGCCTCACCATAATTCATCCTAATGTCGCAGTATCTCTTCTCTCTCTTTCTCGTTGTTAGGCATCAATCATATAAAGAAGGCGATTCAGGCGTAGGACGCGTTTTAAACCTTTTATGCATCCACAAATAGCTTTCAGGCTGCTCTTTTACTGCGCTATCCACATGGGTATTTAATTCAGTAAGCGCAGAAATGTCATCCATGTCGCCTAGGTGTTCTAGAGGGGGGTATATTTTAATTTTATAACCCCGCTTGGTGTATTGGGATGTGATCATCATAGGCACACTATTTGAACGACGGATAAACATTAACGTGGCCGTGGTGGTCGCCGTTTCTTTAACCCCACCAAAAGGTACAAAAATACTCTGCTTACGACCGTAGTCTTGATCTGGAAGGTATAAACACAGTTCTTTTTCATCAAGTGCTTCAAGTAAGGCTTTGGCGTTACGCTTGTGAATCATGTATTTATTAGAGCGGTTTCTGCCGTGATACTGTAAGTAATCCATTAAAGGGTTATTGTGTTTACGGTAAAAGGCAATACTAGGGTGAAAATAGCCAATCCCACGACAAGCGAATTCCAAATTCATATTATGCAGTGCCATACCGAACACGCCCTTGCCTCTCTCTAAAGCAGCTTCAACATGTTCATAGCCTTCAATCTCGATAGCGCGTCTGACTCGCCACGATGGCCACCACCATCCCATGGCGGTTTCAAATAACGCCATACCGGTGCGTTTGATATTTTCTTTTACCAATGCGTCTATTTCGCGGTCGGTTAATGATGGGTTCCAAAGTTCAATGTTACGGCGGGCAACTTTGGCGCGCTTTGGCACAATGAGGGCAATTAACTTACCTATTCTTGCCCCTATAAATTGAATCACAGGTAACGGGAGCCAGGTAATAATATAAAGAAGCATAACGCCTATCCATACACCCCAGTATTTGGGGCCTAAATAGGAGATCTTAAATGAAGGTGCTTTTATTGCCGCCGCCAACGTGTTTATTCCTTACTGCTGATTTGCGCGACATTGTACCAGAGGGAATGAGAGTAGAAAGGTCTGATGAGAGGAGTAAGGTAATTCCTCTCTCACCGAAAAGGGCTATTCAGTTTTAATACACCAATTAAGCGACCTCCTACTAATACTCCCTGTCTATTTGCATGAGCCGTTTTTCAAAAACCTCAAAATGCGCTTTCGAGTCATAATCGAAATGGTACTGATTATGAAAACCAAATTGCAGTTTAACGTTGGCATCTTCTACGAAAAGCGTGTAACCGTCTAAATCTGTATAAGCGGTTATTCCATTTAACTGGTAGTGTTCATCATTCTTCGAACCATGTTGACGAATTTTATCAAACACCTGTAATAAAAATTTACTATCAAGTTCGTTCTTCATTGTTGGTCCATTATTCTATGACTGTGATGATTATTACCTAAACGCGGCCCATTTGGATTACTCATTCTAGTGACTTTCACCCCTATATTTGCCTCACGCTTTGTCACTTTCTGCCAATTCCCCCCAGCATAGAGATTAAATTTTGTACACAATAGGGCTTTTTTGTTAGTTAAACGTAAAAATATTCGTGAATAATAATTCTAAGCAATTGAAAAATAGCCATTATTTACAAAATTTGATCTTTTTGAAATCTAATGTACTATTAACCCACAACAACTGGTCAGATGAGCGGATGAGTTAATATGAGTATCAGAACTAGCTTAAAGAAAGTACTACCCCCAATTTCAGTCACAGAACAAGAAGCATTAGATGCTGGTGATGTCTGGATTGAATCTTCTATTTATCAGGGTAAGCCTGACATGCAGGCGCTTCGCGATATCCCTCAGGCAAAACTGAGTGCAGAAGAGCAGGCCTTTATGGACGGCCCAGTGTCAGAATTACTGGGTATGATTGATGATTTCGAGTTAAACAACGGCGATCACATTCCTCAAGACGTTTTAGACTTCTTGGGTAAAAACCGTTTCTTCTCTATGATCATTCCAAAGAAATTTGGTGGACTAGAATTCAGCCCGTACGCGAACTCAACCATTGTTGCCACGATTGCAGCAAAGAGTGGCGCTATTGCGGTTACTGTAATGGTACCTAACTCGTTAGGCCCTGGTGAGCTTCTAATGCACTATGGCACAAATGAACAGCAAGATTACTGGCTTCCGCGCCTTGCCGATGGTCGTGACATTCCATGTTTCGCATTAACCAGCCCAGAAGCGGGTTCAGACGCTGGTGCTATTCCTGACGCCGCTATCGTGACGAAAGGCGAGTACAACGGTGAAGAAGTACTTGGTCTAAGAGTAAGTTGGGACAAGCGTTATATCACGCTAGCACCAATTGCTACGGTACTTGGTTTAGCATTTAAAGTATTCGATCCAGAGCAACTTCTTGGCGACAAATTAGAGCTGGGTATCACCTGTGCCCTATTACCTAAGTCTCACCCTGGTGTTGAGCTTGGTAACCGTCACGACCCCATGGGCGTACGTTTTTACAACGGTACAACCCGTGGTCAAGACGTGTTCATCCCAATGGACTTTATCATTGGCGGTCAAAAGAACATCGGTCGTGGTTGGCAGATGCTAGTAAGCTGTCTTGGTGCAGGTCGTGGTATTTCACTTCCAGCGATGGGCGTGGCAACGGCACAGTCTGCGTTTAAAGGTACAGTTGAGTATTCATTCGTTCGTGAACAATTCGGTGTGCCGATTGGTCGCTTCGAAGGTATTCAAGAGAAGATGGCAGACATTGCTGGTAAGACATTCTTACTTGAAGCTATGCGTGTTTTAACAACAGAAGGCTTAGGCTTAGGCGTTAAACCATCGGTTGTTACCGCTATTGCTAAGTATCACATGACCGAACTTGGCCGTGATGTAATGAACTCGGCGATGGATATTCAAGCAGGTAAAGCAATTCAACGTGGCCCGCAAAATACCCTTGCAGGCGGATATGCTGCACTTCCTATTGCCATTACGGTTGAAGGTGCAAACATCCTTACTCGTAACCTCATGATTTTCGGTCAAGGTGCAATGCGTTGTCACCCTTACTTGAAAGACATGGTTGACCTTATTCACAGCAACGAAAGTTCTGCTGATAAAGAATTCAATAAGGTACTACGTAAAACGGTTGGCTTTAGTGTTAAGAATGCATTCCGTAGTTTTGGTAAAGGTTACCTACCTTTCCTACGCGGTTCAGAGTCTGCATTGCCTGAAGTACGTAAGTACGAAAAGCGTGTAAATAGCATTTCAGCTAAATTAGCACCACTTGCTGACTTATCACTTGCCGTACTTGGCGGTGACCTTAAGAAGGCAGAATTACTTTCAGCCCGTCTGGGTGATGTAATGAGTTACCTTTACGGTGCAATGGCAGCGATTCGTTTTTACGAGCAGCGCATTGAAGATCGTAAACTTGCACTACCGTATTTCGAATACGCCATGCAGTGGTCATTACAACAAGCGGATCAGGCAATTGTTAACTTCATCAACAATTTCCCGAACACGCCGACTCGCGGCCTAATGCGCTTACTGACCAACACCTACTCAAACAGTGTTGCAGGTATTAGTGATGACCTAGTTCGTGAATTGTCTATGGCATCTATGCAAGACAACAGTGTGAAAGCGCAACTTACTCACTTAGTTCGCGTTAGCCCAGGTGATGGTAACGACATTAACGAACAAGCGTTTAAAGCGAAGCACGCGGTAGCGCACCTACTTGGCAAAGTGCAAAAAGCGCTGCGCAAAGAGCCGGTTGTACCTTTCATCTCTTTTGAACATGCCCTTAATAAGCTTCAAGAGAAAGGTGTTGTGAACGCGCAAGAAGCAGCGCAACTTCACGATTACAACGAAAAACGTAAACTGGCCGTTCGCGTTGACGAGTATACGTTCGACATGGAATTGCTGCCAGCGTCGCAAACGTTAAAGGCTGTTGACGGCGGGCAAAACGCCGCGTAACACCACGTTATATCTAAAAAGCCCCAACTGAGTTTGGGGCTTTTTTTTTGCGCTGTTTTTCGTCGTGAGATACATTATGAATAAGATTGCAACATTTCTATAACGGCAAAGCCACTGAATATGCCTTACAAAAATAGACTTTTTTCTTGTCGTTTTCTACGCTAAAGCTATCCCGCTTTTAAAAGCGTTTCTCAAACAAGGATTTGTGTAGTGAACATGTTATTCAGGCGATATCTCATGTTGCCGGTTCCCTTCTCCGTTTTCTCTCTGTTTTTCGCGTTATTTAGTACCAATAGCTACGGGGCTCATGAGGATAAAAAATACATTATTGGCTATATTAATCACCCTCGTGTAAACGCATTCTATAAGCCGCTTATTCAGCGTGCCTATAAAGATATTGGCATTACGCCAATCTTTGAAGAAGTCGGTGGTGAACGGGGTTTAAGGTTACTCAATCAAGGTATGACGGATGCCGATGTTATTCGCTACGATGTCGCATCGCAACAAGACAATAATATACTCATTGTCGAACCCGCGTTATCTCACGGCGCTTCCTATTTACTATGTATACGCAAGGTAAAATGCGATAAAAGTATTATCGATGATCCAAACAGTGCCATTGCAGCCACCACACGATTTTTCGATAACATGAAAGCTAAGCCGTCAGAACTTGCCGCCAACATATTTGAGTTTGATGATTTTCACCACGTCATTTCTTTATTGCTCAATGGACGATTTAACTATGCCATCTTACCTAGCGATAATTCTGAACATGAAGAATTTAAGCGCGCAGGCATTGAATATGTTCCCCTTGTTGAGCATGCGCTTGTTCACGTGATTCATAAGAAACACGAGCATCTACTTGATAAGCTATCCCAGGCTATTGCTAAACAACTCAATGAAGCCAAACCTTAACGCGTTCGCCTTAGATATAAAAACGCCCGCTAAATGCGGGCGTAACAACTTAATGTACGATGTTTTCTAACCGTTAATCAAACATGTACTTCATCGACAATACCGTGGTGCGTCCGTTGAGTGGGCGAGCACGGATATAGCTTCCCACTTCAGCCGACCCTTCTTCAGACTCAGTAATAATGAACTCATCAGTTGCATTGTTCACGTTTAATGACACTGAAAATTGATCGTTAACCCAATAAGTGGCAAATAGATTAACCAGGTTGTAACCGTCTTGCTTCAGGTCATTGTTATCTTGCACGTAATATTCAGTCGAACCTTGTAATGACGCACCGACAGACCAGGTGTCAGTCACGTATTCAGGTGTAATGGTCCAAATCCAATCAGCTTGACGACGAGGCGTATTGCCCTCCAGTGTCGCATTATTTACGTCCTTACTAATTTCAGCATCTGTCCAGGTGAGGTTACCTGACACAACGATATTATCTGTTGCAGTCCAACGCCCTTCAAACTCAAGACCCGTCGCTTCATATTCACGCATAAAGGTCAGTCCACTGGTGACTTCTGCCTGAGTATCTTCTGTTACCGTATCAAATAAGGTTGCGTTAACCATCAGGTCTTTGGTGCCGTATTTGAAACCGACTTCTAGTTGCTTAGTCGTATCGTAGCCAGAGGTCGTGTCAGTTAAGCTTCCATCTGTGTTTAGCGTGCCACTAATTTGTAGCAATCTATCTGCGATAGCACGGCCACCTTTTGAGTAGCGCGCAAAGAAGGTTTGGGTGTCGCTCAATAGGTATGAGCCTCCTACAGAGTATGACGTGTTACTGGCATCGTAGTTTACAATCTGTGAACTGGCACCAGCGCGATTTAAGTTAATAACACCGCCGTATATGAAGCCACTGTTTGTCGCCGAGGCATCTTCAATTTGTTCAATCACACCATTACCATTAATATCGTAATCAGCGTTCCCACCACAACAAGAGGATATTAATTCACCTGACGCCTCTGTTGTATCGTAGCGTACAGATGCATCAATAAGAATATTATCAGACAGTTCAAATCCCACGTTCATGTAGGGTGCTTTGGTCACATAGTTTAAATCCCATTCCCATGATAGAAAGCTCGGCGATAACAAGCCATTTGAAACCAGTTCTACGCCATCACCATTGGTAATGGTGAGTAACTGCGAGTTACTGCCATCAAGGGTTTGAATAAAGGTTTGCCAGCTTGACCAGCTTGTTGCGATGTCTTGATTTGAGTAGTAGTAACCTACAGTGACATCAAAGCCATTATCGAATTCTTTGCGTAAACTAAAGTCATTGATCATGTTACCTAAGTCGTTAATGCGGGTATCAAATTGCAAGTTAGTAAAGGCTTCACCTGTATAAACTTCCCCTGCATCTGGCCCGTTAGCCAAGGTGACTGTCGTTGTGTCACAATTCAACGCATTACCATCACCATCAAGTGCAGAGCTACACAGTGAGGCGGCGAAATCTGAGACATCACCCGGACCTTCTGGAAAAGTGTCGGTGAAGGGGGCTATAAAGCCACCCGAAATATCAGAGATTCTAAACTTATTCAGTAGGTAAAGATTTTCAGCAACCTCTAAATCCACCTCAACGCCGAACGAGCTTACTTTCGATTCAATACCATCGCGGACATCACGGTTTTCAGCATTGCCATAGGCATCAAAGGTTGAGATGTTGGTGTTGTACGCTGAATTCAATGACTGAGAGCTTGCGTCATATCCTGGCACAGCGCCGTATTCACCATCGCCTTTAACCAATACAGGCGAAGGCAAATAAGTAGAAACTTTGTCGTCTAAGTTTTTGTAGTAGAAACGTATATGACCATTATCTAGCATCTTAGTGATGTTAAATTTAATTTGGCCACCTTGATCGCCATTGTAGCCTGTTTCCCGAGGGCCTTCCCCATTACGGGCAAAACCTGCAATGTGATAGTACAAGTCATCGCTAATCTCGCCACCGTAGCGAAAATCTAATCGAAACTCATCGTAATCAACACCAAAAGACGTCCCAATGGCACCGCCACCTAGCTCGCCGGTATTACTGATCATATTAATAACACCGCCAGGGGAGTTACTTGCGAAGGTAGATGCAGACCCCCCGCGTATGGCTTCCACATTGGCTACCGACCAGTCATAACGTAAGAAGTTATCCGCGTTGCCAAAATTTATATCGCCGTACTCCAACACAGGCAAGCCATCTTCGTGGATTTGCAAAAACTTAGAACCGCCCGTGGCGAGTGGAATACCACGGATAGTAATATTGGCGTTACCGCCACCGCCAGAAGATTCAGCACGAATTCCCGGCAGTGCGCGAAACACTTCTGCCGTAGAACGAGGTGCAAGTTTGATAATGTCACTTTCGTCAAAGGCACTTACTGAGACGCTAGCTTCTTGCATTGTGGCACCTCCAGGAGCGGCAGTGACCACAATTTGTTCAAATTTTTCTTTATTTTTTTGTTCGACGTCAGCGTTATCTTGAGCAATTACTGAACTAGAAAACGCTGCGCATACGGCAAGAGTAATCAAACTTTTAGTGTGTTGTGTTTTCATATTTTTCTCCGGCAGTGTGTGAGCCGTTGTGTTAATAAGCATGGCACAGATTTTTTTAACAACCAACTTAATCGATTAAGAAGACGATAAAGAAGATATAGTATGCGCCAGCAATTGTAAACACCCTGTGAAGAAAAAAATTTCAATGGTCGCTTTGCATACTATTTTTTAACAATAAAAAACAAAAAGACACGGGTTAATTTATAGACTAATAGATACTTGTTTGGCTGAAGGTTTTAGCGAAAATAGGCGTGCTAAAAAATGCGTGCTATTGTTTAATTAATCAGCTAGTTAAATTTTCGTCACGTCTCTTCTTTTCTTGGAATGATTAAGCATTGTGAAAAGCCCTAGTTCATATAGTCCTCCGGTTACATCTCCCACCATTAGCGTCCAAATGCACCGTGATCTAGTGGATATGTTGGTAGGAAACATATTTACTGGCCTAGCCATGACCTTAATTGCCTTCTCAGGGCTAGTATTTGGCTTTCAAAATGAAGAAGGGCACGATGTAAAAGTTCTACTTTGGGGCGTGATGGTTTGCCTCTCTGTATGTCGCTTAACCCATGGTATCTATTGGCATATAAAGCTAAAAGGCAGCCATTACAACCCTAAGTCGGTAGAGGCACTATTTGCTATAGGTTTATACCTCACGGGGGCGGTGTGGGCGGCTTACTCCTTAATGCTTTTTAATACCATGACCACTATTGAGCTCGCCTCCACTATGGTGGTTTTAGCTGCCATGGCCGGTGGCGCTGCGTCAGTATTAGCCCCAAATAAGTGGATAGTGACTTACTATTGCACAGCCTTGTTGCTTCCCATGTCGCTATGTGCACTTCTCGACAATGAGCGAAGTATTATTGTATTAGGTATATTAGGTGTGGTTTTTTGGGTGGGGATACTCACTAATTCATTAGGCACCCATCGATTTATTGTTAATACCGTTCGGCTAAGAGAGCACAATAACGACTTAATGGAACAGCTCGTTTCCGATCGACAGGAAACAGCAAAAGTTAATGAAATGTTGAGAGAAACGAATGCTCAACTCGATGACGCAAATGCAAATTTAGAACAGCAGGTTGAGAAAAGAACACAAGACATATTTCGCCTATCGAACCGCGACCCTCTCACCGACTTACTGAATAGAAACGGTTTTTTAAAACACCTAAACGCCCTTTTAGATACATCAAAAGCGCTAGGAAATAACCTGGCCATACTATTTATAGACTTAGATGGCTTTAAGCAGGTGAATGACAGCTTAGGTCACAAAGTTGGGGATATTGTCTTGGCTGAAATTGCTACCCGGCTTACCAAATATTGCGAAAAAGATCATCTTGCCCGATGGGGAGGTGATGAATTTGTTGTGGTGGTTCCTTATGCCACTGTTGATACCGCAGTGGCCGTGGCGCATGCCATGCGCAGTGGCGTTACCCTGCCTATCATTGCATCGGACAATCAAGTCACTTTAGACGCCACCATTGGCATTGCCATTTACCCCCAACACGGCAAAGACGCGCTTTCGTTAATTCAGCAAGCTGACTTGACAATGTACGATCAAAAACGAAGCCAACGAGGCACCGTTGGTGTCTTTAGCGAAGTTTTACACGAGCAAATTAGGCAAGAACAATATCTGTGCGAACACTTACGCCATGCTATTGCCAGAAGTGAAATGTCGGTTCACTATCAACCCATCATGTGTTCACAACAACAACGCATTAGCTCTGTAGAAGCCCTGTTGAGATGGGAACACCAAGGCGAGCAAATTTCTCCCACTGATTTCATTCCCTTAGCCGAACGTAGCGGTTTAATTATAGATATAGGAACCTGGGTGCTCAACCGTGCCTGTATAGATGCCTCTCAGTGGAATTTTGAAAACTCAATTGCGGTTTCGGTCAACGTTTCTATCAATCAACTTATCGATGATACATTTATTTCTATATTGCAACGCGCACTCGACACCTCATCGCTATCCCCTTCTCTTTTGCACCTGGAAATCACTGAAAGCGTATTCGCAAAAAACGAAAAGGCCGTGGCAACTCAGTTGGCTGCCATAAAAGCGTTGGGGGTAAAGATTTCAATAGATGATTTTGGGACAGGGTATTCTTCATTGAGTCGTCTCGCGTCTATGCCTTGCGACTTTGTAAAAATTGATCGTTCATTTGTGCAGAATACCAGTGAAGGTAGTGATACTATTATGCGCGCTACTATGCTCATTGCCCAAGAATTTGGCTGTAAGACAATAGCGGAAGGCATAGAAACCAACACCCAAATGCTACATATAAAAAGCTTAGGTGTTAACTATTTCCAAGGTTTTTACTACGCAAAGCCTATGCAATCGAGCGATCTTATAACTTGGTATAACGAAAACTACTAATCTCCATGGCTCAACTTTATTTTTATTACTCTGCGATGAACGCAGGCAAATCTACTTCGCTACTTCAATCAGCATATAATTACCGCGAACGGGGTATGCACTCACTTATCTATACTGCATCCTTAGACGACAGATATGGGATTGGAAAAGTTACATCACGCATTGGCTTACAAGCAGATGCTAAGCTTTACAGCAAAGACGTCGACTTGTACGCCGCTATCAGTGAAGATCATAACAAACAAAAGCTAGATTGCGTGTTCATTGACGAAGCGCAGTTTCTCACTAAACAACAGGTTCGTCAGCTAGTGGACGTGGTAGACGAGCTTAGAATTCCAGTGTTGGCCTACGGTCTACGTACCGATTTCCTAGGTGAAACCTTTGAAGGTAGCCACTATTTACTGGCTTGGGCTGATAAACTTTTTGAATTGAAAACCGTGTGTCACTGCGGTAGAAAAGCGAATTTTGTGGTGCGCTTAGATGAAAATGGAAAGGCGGTGACGGCTGGCGACCAAGTGCAAATTGGCGGTAATGACCGTTACGAGTCTATGTGTAGGCGCCACTTTAAAGCCCTAGTATGGCAATAGTGGGGCAATAACGCGACTTGCCATGCACGGGTACCCACACTCGCTTTGCATGAGGAAACCTTCTTCAATTAGAAGGTTTCTCCCCGTTTTATTTCAAACGGCAGTATTTCGTCTTTATCGCGACTTTCCAATAACGCAGTGGCGGCCATTTCACCTTTTTTGTCACTCGCTTGGCAAACAGTAGTCAGATTGGGGCGTGTCCGTTCCGCCTCTTCGATACCATCAAAGCCGGTGATTTTTAGTTCTTCTGGTACCTTTATGCCCAAGGAAAGTGCGCTTTGTAACAGCTCAAGCGCAATAATATCACTCATGCACAACACCGTATTAGGCCGTGGGCTGCTATGTAATACTTCTTTGGCAGCCTGTTTTGCAAAGCTTCTGTCACTCTCTGGGATATGCCATATCCAATCATTTTCAATGATCAGCCCTTTTTCTTCAATGGCGCGAATATAGCCGTCTAAACGACGGTGTGATATTGAGGATTCAACTTCGATAAGCGGGCTGTCATAGATTCGACACGTGCTTGGAGAATCGATAAGGCGTAACCCTAAAATAGCAACATGATCATCATTGGCAATGGCTTGAGAGGCAACCTCGTAGGCGGCTTTTTCATTATCAATATTGATAGACGGCAAGCCATCAATATTGAAATCTACCGTTATGGCAGGCTTAGTTTGCCTAACCACTTCTTCCGCTAATTTGGGGTTTCTTGGTGCGCCGTAACAGATAAACCCATCAACAAAGTCAACCACATCTAAAATAGACTCAGAATCTCCCGCATACAGGAGTAAATGCTTGCCTTGCTGTTGCAAGACCCGCGAAACCCCTTTAATGAAAGTACTGGCCACAGGGTCACTCACCGTATAGGCAATGCTGTCTGCCAGAATAAGGGCAACAATATTAGAGCGACCTTTGCGTAGAATTTGCGCGGCTTTATTCGGGCCCGTATAGCCTATTTTTTCACATTCAGCGAGGATAGCTTCTCGTCGTGCCGCGGAGAGCTGATCAGGACGATTAAACGCATTTGAAATCGTGGCGGTGGACACACCTAACTGCAAGGCCACATCTTTAAGGGTAAGCTTATTTTTGTTCATTAGTTTGCTTCTTAAACAAGAGGGCTAAGGTCTCATCAATAAGGTGAGACAACACTGCAATACACGCGTGCATTCTGGATGTTGAATATTGGCAAGTCATACTGGCCACCTGCCCTCTTAAACGATTAACACGAACGCTAACATAACCGATTAACACTATGATGTAAAAGCGCGCGAGTTGTCACCAAGCGTTATCACTAACGGGTTCCAAAGATTTTATCTCCAGCGTCACCTAGCCCTGGTAAAATATAGCCTTTCTCATTTAACCGCTCATCAATGGCTGCGGTAAATATCTCAATATCAGGATGGGCATCAATGACCGCTTTTATCCCTTCTGGAGCGGCGACCAAAAATAAACCCAGTATTTTGGTACACCCTTTCTTTTTCAACAAATCAATGGTCGCGATAAGTGTGCCACCTGTGGCCAACATGGGGTCGACAATAAGCGCGGTACGTTCATCAATATTCTTCACAACCTTATCAAAATAGGCAACAGGTTGAAGCGTCTCTTCATCACGATAAAGCCCCACCACACTAATCTTCGCATTAGGAATTAACTCCAATACGCCTTCAAGCATACCTAGACCCGCACGTAAAATAGGGACGACGGTAATTTTCTTACCTTTAATTTGTTTTACTTCTACTTCGTCACCTGACCAGCTTTTTATCACAGCACGCTCCGTAGGCAGCGTTCGGGTGGCTTCGTAAGTAAGCAAATTACCCACTTCCGAGGCTAATTCGCGAAAGTCTTTGCTGCTAATTTTCGCGTTTCTCATCAAACCCAATTTGTGTGCAATAAGCGGGTGAGTAATTTCATGAACGGCCATAATGCTTTCCTTTAAACTGTTTCTCTTATTCTAACCCGTTCAAGGATAATGACAAAATCAAGCTGACGTATTTCCGTCAACACTCACCGTGCCACCATCAGGCAAGGTTACCTCAACCTTTAAACTTCCCCCTACCGCCGCTAAATAGGCAGCTGCCCGGTGAAGCGGTACGTCTTGAATACGTTTAGACTCAAGTTTGCTTACACCCGATGCGGTAACGCAAAGCGCCAGCGCCACGACCTCTTGCTTGACTCTGTGCTGCTTTCTGATCTCGCCTAATGTTAATTCTCTCATTTTATTGCCATCCAATTTTGGGCATAAAAAAAGCCCAGATGTTTGTTAACTTCTGGGCTCTTACAAAACGTTTTTACTCTCAATGCCCAGAAGCGAATACTAGCCCCTGAACACTTAGCTTCAAGGCGCTATGCGTAGGTAAAATTATAAAAATAATTGTTTAAAACGTTTTGCATGATGAATTCTCTGTGACTTAGCGCAGGCTCAGTCCTGCTGCTCGTGTCTTTAACCATACCAGTATTTTAGGTAATGACAACTGTTTTCCCATTGTCACTTTTCAACCAGTCTCAGTTAGGCTTTCTTTATCTTTCGCTCAAATCTCATCATTCTGTTGGTTAATTTACGTGAAACTTACACACCTAGCCGCAACTTTGGCTTAAATTACCGTTCATAAGTGCACCGATAATTACGATTAAAAAAACATGAAGAATGCTCTAACTACTTTATCGCTTACAGCAATGGCTGTGACTACACTGATCTCAGGCTGTGCGAGTAAACCGCCTGTGCCTGAAATAGGTGAAACCTTTTTTGAAACAAAAATAAACCCTGATGGTACAAAGCTGTTCGCATTTAGCATTAGTACACCAAAACCTGAAGGAAGAGGGGCTGGCGGTAGAAAAGGTGGAGGCGGTGGTGGCCGTGGCGAAGGTCGTGGCCCACGTCCAGATGGTGAAGAAGGGCAATCGCGCGGTGGGTCAAACAATCGTCAAGAGCAGCAAATGGATATGCTTTACAACGCTCTCGATGAAAAACTTGCTGAAACTCGCTATTGTCGTGATGGGTACATTGAAATTGACACCCACGAGACTGAAGATCGCGTACATATTCTTGGGGAATGCAACGATGCTGCAAACGAACTAGACAGGTTGGACTTTCCTAACCCTTGATGGGAAAAAAGGAAGTGCCTATTTTCGCATGTTTTAGTTTGCCTAAAAATTGGGTAACCTCACGACTTCCCTCTTGAGGTGCCCAGTCAGCAAAGCCTTTGTCTTCGTTGGCATCATAGGGGCCTTGCTTAACTTCCATAAATATCACTGGCGCATCACATACAGTGGCATGCCATGTTAAAGGCGGTATTTGTAACCCACAACATTCTCCTCCCGCTTGCAAGGTAACACGCTTTGTTAGGCATCCGTCATCATCGAAAAACAGAATATCGATACTCCCTTCCAGCACCATGAAAAACTCCCATTTATGGGCTTGCGTATGCCTATGCGGGCGGACGTAGGAGTCAGGCATCATTGCTATAAACAAGCGTTGAACCACGTCATCGTAATGCTCATGAACGTTATAATTTGCGCGTCTTCGGGGGCTTAACTCGGCGTCTCTTTTAAGGGATGAAAAAACATCGCTGTCGAACAGTTTCACGTCTGCCATTGTGCTTCCTGTGCTTGGTTTTCCTAAACCTTTACCATATAACGCATCCTACTTTTATAGCAATAGGTGTGTGGAAGCTGATGCAGTACCCTAGCAGCAAAAAAAAAGGCGTGCTGTAAAATGCACGCCTTCAATAAAGGTAGGTCACGGGTTAAGGCTTTAAAAATTAAGCTTCGTTAGCCCGTCAGATAAAAGTGATTTTACCTGCTGCCCTTCTTCAGTATCAAGGTAGGCTTTAGCCCCTTCAACAATCTGCATAATTTGCTGAGTGTCTAAGCCTAAGGCGTCAAACTGTTTTTTAAGCTCATTGACGGACTGAAGCTGTTCACTGTAACTCGCGGCTTTGTCTAGCAATCCGCCTAACGCGCCAGAAGAGGTTACCTGGCTAACATCGGGAACCTGCTCTACTAGTTCATCAAGGCCAGGTAAGGACTGTGCGAGTTGCGTGAGTTGCTCTGCAGACAGATTGTTTTGCGCATAATTGAAAATTGATGCTAATCCACCCTCTGCTTGTGTTTCTGTGATACCTACGCTATCACTTACTGCCGCCACCATCGCCTGAATGCTTGGACCGTTCTCGGTTTGTTCAGAAATACCGAAAAAGTCTTTTACCGAATCTAACCAACCCTCTGCATGACTTTGTGGGGTGACAGCCAAGGCTGCTGTTAAGATAAGCGGTGATAAATATTTCATTGGTAAACTCCATTAATCATTATTGTAAGTAGCGCGTTCCGCTCAACCCCTGTGGGGGGAGATTGCACAGAAGAATAAAGCCAATAGCCTACCGGTAGTGAAAATTACTGCAATTAGGCAAAGGGCTATATTTAATTAGGACTTCAACAATAAGGCATAAAAAAAGCGCCTAAGAGGCGCTTTTTACATCGTAGAATTTCACCGGCATTAGAATAGTACCGGTAGCGAGAGACATGCCATACCCCGGCCCTTCGTTATCAATGACCGACCCCGGTAAATAGAAGCGCTTATTTGCATCTAAACCATATAGCGCCGCATCCATTACTTGCCACTTATTATCGTGCCAAACCTCTGTCCAAGCATGGCCATAAGCGGTGACCCCTACTTCATCTTCAATGATCACGGTGCCGAACACCACGCGCCCCGGTTTGCCCAGTGCTCGCATTAATGCCGTGGTTAATACCGCAAATTCTGTACAATCTCCGCTTTTTTCGCGCGCCACTGTAGAGGCAAAATTAAACCCATGAATGTAGGTAGTATCATCAATATATTCACTGACGTACTTTTCCGCCTCTTCGATGGAAAATGGACCTGTATATTGGGTGGCAAAAGCAGCGGTAAACTGAGTCGTGCTATCTTCATCCAAATCAATCACGAAACTGGCTGAAGTATACTGTTTAATCACTTCGCCCTGATACTCTGGGCGCAATACCATCGTCAGAGTAAGGGCATCTTTAGCAACGTGCTGCACTTCTATGCCCGACCACTGCGTTAACGTTTGCGCAATTTTTTGCGCAGAGTTAGACGATAAAGTGAGACTAATTCGCTCCCCCAATGCCCCTTCATGATCTTCGCTTAACGAAATTGCCACGTTCGCAAAGGAGGGGTCACTTTGCCCATAGGTGGCTGTGGCAAAGCATGACAGCAACACCAAAGGCAAAACGTGTTTTTTACACGAAATCATAGGCTGGGTACGCCTTGCGTATAAATAGATTTCATAAAGATATTGATAGGCCCCTGCGCCATGACGCCGTGCTTAAAGATACCGTTATCTTCTGCATAGAAATCCAAAACCATTGGGCCCATATCAATCTTCATGTTGGCATCTTCGTTACCCGTCACTTTGCTCAAGGTAATTGAAATAGCCGACACTGGGTCAGCATCCGGTGTCCACATTTTAAATTGGGCGCTTTCTGCGTCACTTTTTATTAAATCCGCGGTTTCTAAATAACTACCAAAATCTGATAATAACCAGCCATCATAGGCTAAGTCTGCAGATACCGCCTTGCCTTGAATCTGCCCTTCCACATGCCACTTATCGTCAGCCACTGAAATTTCAAACTCTGAGGATAAAACGCCATTATCAATAGTGTACGTACTGCCGTTAATAAGCGAACCATCAGGACGACTCCATGAAATATCCGCCGAATCAGTACGGGAAACGGTATTGGCATCTACCGGCACCAACAACGCGGTTTCGCTTTCTATCATGACGTCGCCATCGGCATCCTTAGTATACTTTTCTACAGCGAAGCCCATAGGAATATCATTGATACGCATTTCATACACAGACTCGAAGAAGGGCGCATCGGCGGGCTCGCTGTTAAAGGTGTTTACAAATGAAGAAAAGACGTCGAAAAAGATGTCGCGGTAACCCAGTTCGTTGTGCACACAAATTTCTAAGGTGTCGTTGGTTTGCGCAGAATAGGCCTTAATCATTCCAGCTACCTTTTCTTCTCCTTCGCCTAAGTGGTAGAGAGTATCTAACTGCAAGTAAGGCGTATTGCCTATAACACCGGTATCAATGGCGTAGTTGAATTGTGCCGAACGGGTTTTTCCGTTTAATTCTGCGGCACCATTTAAGCTTAAATCAACAATAGCATGCAGCGAGTTTGCCGGGCCATCGTACTCGTTAAACACGTAGCACTCTACAGGCGTAGGCGTGCCAATATCAATATGGTAGTACCATGTACCTTCGCTTTCGTCTACTAACGAAATCTCACCTTTCACTTTGCCTTTGGCTGCAACGGACGCAAGGGAAAAGTCACTTTCTTTGGTGACGTCAATGCTTCTCGACATCGCTGTTTTAAACCATTCTGGAAAGGTTTCAATAGGGATAAAATCTTTTGCGAGGACAGACGTAGAGCTGCATGTTAAGGCTAGGGCAATAGAGGTAAATACAGGCGAAAGCTTCATAGCATATCTTCCTTGATTATAGTTATTGTTAAATCACGCTCTTGGGCGCAGGTTGTATGAATTAGGTTACGCAATTAACAAATACTTTTCCATTAAATTACGTAACTGGGTGTAACATTCCGCATCTATTACGACTAAAGACTAATTCATACAGGCGATGAAGCACTGGCTCAATATCACATTGGGCTTAACGCTTTTTCATTCTCTTGCTTTGCGCTTCTCGTTTTTCGTTACGTTTTTCTTTCCTTGCCTGCTTGTCAGGCGTTAACGACCCCTCTTTAAAGCGTTGTTTTCGTTTCGCTTTATCTGCCTCTTTTCTTGCAGCCGCTTCCGCTATTTCTATTTTTTCCTGTTCCACCATAGCGGGGGTTTCCAAGGTAATACGGCCGAGCTTTCCAGATTGCAATTCATTAAGCAGAACTTCACAGATTTTATGTAAGTTTACTCGCCCGCCAGCCATAATAGCGCCGCGTTTTCGTGCCGCTGCCTCTAAAAAGGCAAGTTCAGTGTCCGGCAAATCGTCCAATTTGTAAGTGGACTTCATGACCTCTGGGTAGGCTTTGATCAAGTAGTCAGCAGCAAAAAAACCAACATCATCGTATTCCATTGCCGTGTTCTTCACAGCCCCCGAAGAGGCAAGCCGATAAATAGAATGAGGGTTTTCTAGTTTTGGCCAGAGTACACCTGGGGTATCAAACAGAATAATTCCGTCCCCTAAATTTATTCGTTGCTGGCTTTTTGTTACCGCAGGCTCGTTACCGGTTTTAGCAATAATACGGTCGGCCAATATATTAATTAACGTTGACTTCCCAACATTGGGAATCCCCGTGATCATGGCTTTAATTGATTTGTGTTGCACATCTTTGTGAGCAAACATTGTTTTAATCATGCCCATAATCTGTTTACTGCTACCGGGTTTATCACTGGAAGTAGTGATGGTTTTCACGCCACGCTCTGCTTCTAGGTGCGCTTGCCATTGAGCCGTCATCTCTGGATCAGCCAGGTCAAATTTATTGAGAATTTTAATGCACGGCTTATCGCCCCGAATTTTTGCAATTTCCGGGTTTTCACTGGAATAAGGAATGCGGGCATCCAGCACCTCAATTAAAATATCAACTTGACTAAGAGACTCTTTAATCTCTTTAAGGGCTTTGTGCATATGCCCCGGAAACCATTGTAACGCCACGTTATTCACCTTTTTATTGGCGGCAGCGAGATCACGTCATGACATTTCTCGCCGCATTAAAATTTGGATTAAGCCGCTTATTGAGACAATTGATAAGCGCATATATTCACTGCGCTAGCTAGGTTTAATGAATCTATTTTACCACTGCCGGCAATGGTAAATGCACTAGCGTTAACTTCCACTAAGGTGTCTCTGGGCACGCCCCGCGCCTCGTTGCCAAACAAGTAACATTGGAATTCACTAAAATCAGGGTCGGATATCGCCTTGCCCTGCATATCTAAATACGCAAAGTGAGAAAACCTTTCTGATAAACTCAACAAAGGCACATCAAGTTCAATGGGGACATGAAAGATAGCCCCCATACTTGCCCTAACAACTTTTGAATTGAAAGGGTCCACGCTATTTGGACTAAGCAACAAGTTAAAATTGCCAAACCACGCTAGGGATCGCAATATTGTTCCTAAATTTCCTGGGTCTTGCACTTCGTGTAAGTAAACATACCTCCCCCCTGTCACTTCAATCTCTTGTGGCTTGGCCGGCATGGGTACACAAGCAATAATACCTTGCGGAGATTGAGTATCACTCAGTTGTGACATTTGCTTTTGGGTTACTTCGACGAGTTCAAAAGAGGGATTTAGCGCCTGTGCCCAAGATAGGTATTCAGCCGTGACATAAAGGGTGATATCACCCATTGACGACAAATTGGCTTTCACCAATTCAAGAACAAGGTGCTCCCCTTCTACCAAATAGTGTTTAAACTGATTTCGGTACTTTTTTTGGTGCAGCTTTTTTACGTCATCTAATTTCATGGTTACCACTTACGCATTCAATTGGCGGAGCATTTTAGTTACACGCTAGTGTGTTAACTGACACGTGCTAAAAGCGCGACACTTTACACTATAGCGTGTTAACTGTAATCGCATTTTACTGAAATCTGGCGTAGAAGAAACATGAGATGAAAAGGAAAAAAGGCCAGCACGTAAGGCTGACCTAAAAAGAAAGATTAATGCTCTCTATTGCGAACAGGTTACGCTGCCCTACTGATAGTCAGAATAGTGATACTCACCATTTAAGGTATTATTGATATTCTCAACGAATCTTTTTGCCTTCTCAATATCCTCAAACAGGAAGTTATAGTCGTTGTGCTCTGCATCTTCTTCGTCGGTAACGAAAATATGCACACCACCTTCACTAAGGGATAAGTATAACCTGCCCCCTAAATCTATACTGCCATCGTCGTTTTTGCTAAACGCATAGGTGGCGTCCACCTCGTCAAAACGGCTGTCGGTATAGATATTTACTTCACCATCAGCAAACTCAACGAAGGCCATGCCCCACGTTCCGTCTTCTTGCACATCGACAAGTGCGAGTGGCGTGCCGGCAATGCTATCAAAAGAGGCGGCAGATGTTTTATCTCTAAGTAGCGCTTCATAATCATCGGCATCAGATGAGGCAAAAAACACAATTGCAGGTGCTTCATTAAACAGGTTCACCACGAAGTTATCGTTTCGGTAAAGCAGGGTTTCAACCGAGGTAGGTTTCCCTGTCGCGCCTTCATCGAATAACACACTGTTATCGGCACCTACGGCATATTCACCCTCAGCACTCCCTTTAATCGAAGACGCTGTTGCATAGGTTCCGTCAGCCTTGAGGATAATGGTGAAACTTACATCGTCATACTCGGTTACCTCATTTTGCGCAACGCCGTAAAGCTCGGAGCCTATAAACGCTCTAGGGTCTATTAAGTCCAAATACGCTTTTGGCGGAGACGTGGGAAGGTATTGATTATCAGGCAGTGGAACAGGTACAGGTCGCGCGATTTGTTTTGATATTCTTCGATTATCGAAGGTTAAGTAATCGAATACTCCGTCGAATCCATCACTGCCACTCGAGGTGTAAAAATCGAATTTGTGGGTATTGGTTACGTGGTATGCGTTCCCTTCCAAAGCGAACAAATTCCAATGGCGTTCATTGTAAAGGTAGCAGCCTGCATCGGAACCGAAACACCCTGGCCAACTATAATCTTCAAACCGATTGCGGGTAATGCTAAGTCCACCGTTATCCGTTACCTTCCATTCCCCATACATAACGAGCATCTCATCGACCGAAATAGCGCCGTCACCATTGTCGTCGGCCGTTTCAATGCTGTAGGCCTTTCCATTTGGCCATAATTCCCACCAAAACTCATTGATTGTTTCACCGTCGAAAGCGTATGTGTAAACACCGGGCACATTTGCAATGTCAAATTTAATGTAGCTGTCAACTTCGCTACCAGCATCCACTTTAAACGAGTTTACGGCGCCATCAGCAGATGTTCCCGATACTGCATATAACGTCACCCCTTCACTATTGGTTAACTGTAAATAGCGCAGCTCTGCCCCATCATCAAACGTAATAACCAGCTCATTCACCCCATCATCCACGGTGGAAGGTTGTGTAATCCAAGTGAACCCGGCGCGTTCTAGCTGAGTTTCTCCACTGCCCTGAGGTGAAAAGCTAAATATATCAGCTCCCCTATTGTAAGCGGTGATCGCGTCATCAGGAGAAGGGAACAAGATCCCTGGAACTGGCAGGGATAAAATGGTTTCACTGTCATTATTTAGCGCAATCTCAGATACATTATCTACCGATATTGCCGTTATCTGTTTGACCGGGTCATTATTATGAAGCTCGTCGCTTAACTCACCATTTGGGTAATGGGTGGTATATACCGAGAAAAATTCAAGGGAAAGAATGCCTTCTTTGTCTGAAAGCAAGCGATACTGCAATTCATGGTAAATATACTCAACGGGCACATAATACTGTATACCATCGAGGACGATATTCGTGTTTGATGAAACAGTATAGTCGCCCTCGTTAAAGCGCAGTATCAGTTTGCCGTCGTCGTTGGTAAGGGTAGCCTCAACGTCCGTGTCGAAGGCAGTGAAACGCGCACTATTGTCATCGATAATCTGTACAAAACTACCTGGGTGAGTAATGAGGGGGTTATGATAATCAGAGACATAAAAACTTTTCGGGTCACTATCGCTACTCACTTCAATAAGATCAGGGTCGGCGACAATTTCCTGGTAGGCGTCTTCATATTCTTGAGTATTTTCGACAACCTCAAGGTACGCTGCCGCGACGTCTGTGTTTTGCGCTAAAGCCAATGTGTCTTCAATGCCTTCCGGCAGTGCTAAACTGCTATTCGCTGGCGCTTTATCTATGGCCACTTTAATTGCCGTCGCTAACGCAAACATTTCCTCTTGAGACACTCTTAGGTTAAGTGCTGCCAACATTTCATCATCAACAACAGGCTCTCCTAGGTTTTCGCGCAAAATAAGTGCTGAATTTGCCGTCGTTACATTGGTAACATTGACATCAAAGAGTTCGTCTTTGGTGAGTAAGCCATTGTCGTTTGAAGCCTGATTTAACGCATCGGCGGTACCCAAAATCGACATCAACCTAGCGTGTGACTGGTCATCCTTACCTTGCGCCACAACAGAAATCATTTGCGCCCCATCATCGTCATCTAGACTTAATGAAACTACGTAATCACCTTGCCCATCTGCAGAGCTGGTAACCTCTTCGTCGCCGATGAAAAAAGTCACGGTAGCATCGACAATCGGTGAGTCGGTAACTCGCCCTGCAATCTCCAAATTTATTTGCTTTTGCGTCACCTCGACATTAACCGATTCGCTGACTGTCACGCCTTCATCGTCGGTGACACTCACGGAAAACGTGAGTGTTTCATCGTGATCAACCGACGGTGCATCAAAGCTCAACGTTGCCGTGTCTGCATCGACTAAAGTCACTTCTGTACCTTGAGTTTGTTGCCAGCTATACGAAACCACGTCCCCGTCATCTGAAGCTACAGCCGTTAAGGTTACGGCCTGCTTTTCATCCACCACCTTGGCAGCCACGGAAACGCTTGGCGAGGCATTCACATGGGTAACAGTCACATTCACACTGTCAGCGCTAGTGTCTGCGTCATCGTCCGTTACCGTGAGTTCAAAAGTCAGTGTTTCAGAAGGGTTAACATCCGGCGCTGTGAAGCTCACTGTTGATGTATCTGCGCCTGTTAATTCAACGGTAGCACCTGCTACCTGGACCCAACGGTAAGTGACAACGTCACCGTCTTCATCCGTTACTGAACTGACAAGTGTCACCTCTGTGAGTTCATCTATGGTGATATCATCGCCCGCATCTACCACGGGGGGTTGGTTGGCAATTTCTTCTACAGGCTCTTTTTTGTCGTCATCGTTACAGCCACACAAGGCCACAAGAAGTGACGCAGCAATGACACTTTTTTTATATTTTTTTGAGACCAACATTCTACTTCCTTTCCGGTTAAATCAATTCAACGCTGACGAAATACCCATCGAAATCTGCACAAATAATAATCGCAACCTAATTTGCATTTCCTTCCTCAATTCGCGCAATCGCCTATTTTTCCTACCGAAAAAATATTTTTGTTTTTTTTGGAATACGCCGTTTAATTTTCTTACTACGTTGTGAGTGGACACTTCTGCATAGTGACGCCTTACCGGAATTTACGTAGTAAAAAGGCAAGATGGCATGCAAGGAAACAACACGCTTTTCTACCGTTCGTTTGCAGAAAAATTTGAGCAACAATTGAATTTGGAGATATCACGAAGGCAAAACCCTAAAGTATTCATTGTTTCGGACATTCGGGTTCAGGAGTTAGCAAAGAGACTCAACATGGATGTTTCTAATTTAAGAAGGCAATGCCAAAAACATTACCAAAAGTCGCCAAAAGCACTTATTGATATTTATAGAATCAGGAAAGCAAGAAAACTATTATCAAAGGGAATACGGCCCTCGGTAATTGCAGCTCAACTTGGGTTCTATGAGCACAAAACATTCTCTACGGTATTTAAAAGGCACGTTGGCATTGCGCCTAGCGAATTTATTAAAAGCCACTGCGCTTTTGATATTTAACGCGTCGGAAGGTATCCAATAAAGACTAGTGCGGATTAACCACCGTAAAGCGCTCTTCTGACACCGCCCAATATCCGGTGTTCGAAATAATAAGAATTTTATAGGCGTTACCTTGGCCGTTAAATTGCGCTGGGTCGAGTGTATAGTTGCCGTTGTTTTCCACTCTATCACTAACCATGTACCAGCGACGCTTAACCACCGTGGGGTAATGAGCACCATTTCCACTACCGATATTATGCGGACTATCATGCAGGACATAAATCGCGACGGTATCTCCCTTGAGAGTGTTGCTATTCCACTCAATGCTGTTGGCCTTCCCCACTTGGTACACCTCAAAAGCGAGGGGCCGATGCACGGCATCAACCAGTAAATCTTGGTTCATGAGCTGCTTAAGCCCATTGTTTTCTGTCAGGCCGGATTCTATGCCGAAGAACCCATCGCTTAATGCCCAATAACCTTTATCTGATACCGCCATTACCTTAAAGCCCTGAATACCGTTTGCAGACATAACAAGGGGGTCTATCCATTCACTTCCGTCATTTTCAATATTTGCCGCAAATCGGTGCCAGTGCGTTTTTTGCACATCGTCCCACAGAGAAAAAGCTTCTGCGTCGTAGTGATGTCGGTGATTGATATACAATGATATTTGATCGCCTGGCAGTACCTGAGGCAGCCACTTAATCTCGTAAAGTTCGCCCATTTTCAGCATTTCAGCTTTCCCCGGTGCAGTTATACCTGTCACCCGTCGATTACTGAAAATGATGTTTTCTCCTACAAGCGTCTTCACACTTATACTGTCAAACGCAGGAAATAGGAGGCTCTCAGGATTTAATGCACTTGCAAGCGGGCGAAGGAAGTCCTGTTTTTCGTTGCCTTGGTTAAGGGAATTTAAAACTTCGGCCGCTTTTTCAGTATGTTGGATTTCTGCATATGCCGCCAATAACGCCAGCTTTGCCGCTCTTTTAGGGGTGCGCAATTTTTCACCATACTCTACGGCCCACTTAGTCAGTCCAGCCCTTAATGCTGTATGGATAATCAATCCGGCATTTTCTTCTGCCACAGCAAATTGCGTTAACCGATCAACGTCGCTGCTTGACACCTCTTGCGCTAAACCAGTCTTACTCGCTAGGAGTAGTAATTCAGCATAAAATTGAGCGCTGGAAGTCAGCTCATTGGGGCGGCTAAACCATAACTGGTAGTAGGTAACAACTTCGTTAAATTTATTGGTAAAGTAGCTAGCAGCGAGATGCTTCACGCGAATTCGTTCACACCTTGCACTTTGCTTTTCGCCACACTGTTTTACCGCCAAAGAGATATAAGACGCACTCTGAGCATATTGTTTGGTATACATGTGATAATTAAACTGTTGTTCAAGAACCGTTAGTAGCTGCTCATCAAACAGGGGCTGCAGACTGCTGTAGATGGTTTGCTGACGAATGAGTAGCATTTCCAGCATGACTTCGTCTTCAACGTCGCTCGCAACAGAAGATAACCCAGCATATATTTCTGCTAGCTCGGGGTTTAAAGGATTAAACGCAGCCTCTGCATGCAATAAGGCCGTTTGTAGGGTACTTCTTCCTTCTTCTTTTAACGCTAGCGCCGCTTCCGCTTGCGCTTTTAAGGTAAGAAGCCAGGCTTTTTTATAAGAGGAATAGGTTGACCGATCGATACTGCTTAATGACGTGAGAAGAAATTCAGGATCGGTGGCTAACCAGTGTGACCACCTGACTTTATTTAAGTAGAAAGTTTGGTCGTCGGTTAAATGGCCAGAAAACTCACGCTCAATACGAGATAACTCATCTAATAAGGGTACGGTGTCATCAAGCTTTTTAGCAATATTCAGCGCTAAAAACTGACCATTAAAATTCGTCGCGTCAGTAGCGCGGTTATACGCTTCCCCCCATAGTTTAGCTTCTTCATACTCGCCTCGCTGATAAGCGGCTTTTGCCTGAATGTAGAACCCCTCAGGGGTTTGTTTTGGCAACTGAGAAATTACCTCTTGCGCTTGTTTTAAATACCCCAAATTAAGCAGGCTATTTGACAAAGTAGATAAAATTGATGCTTTACTCATTTCATCCACTACCTTCGACCCGTGGACCAATTTCACCCCTTCTTTAATAAAGTCAGCTGCGCTTAATGCACTACCTTTCGCCGACGTGGGTGTATTTGCCTGAAACAGCTCGTGATAAAAACTGAGAATTTGTTCATTCTTGTTTGCTTCAAACAGCAGTTTATTATTTTGTAGCCACAGAATACTTATCCCTGTAAGCAATACCAATGGGAGCGCGAGGGTTAAAAAGGCGGTAGTAGGCGAACGTTGAAACCACTTTTTCATTAAGTAACGTCGGGAACTGTTAAACCAGCGAAGGGGTTTATTTTCACGGTACGCATCTAGGGCATCTTTAAACTGCTCAGCACTTTTAAAGCGCGCTTGTGGCGTCGCGGTTGTGGCTTTTTCGATAATGGCAGCCACTTCCTTGTCTTGGGTGTCTGGGAATAAAAACGCCATCACCTTACCCAGCGAAAATACATCATCGGTAACATTGGCTTTCTGCCCGTTTCGCAATTGCGGGCTAGAAAAATCTGAACTGGCGGCTTTAAGGTACTGACTATCCGCATCATTGAGTGAAGAGGCTATGCCAAAATCAAGCAACTTGGGGCGATGACTGTCATCCAGTACAATATTTGAAGGCTTAATATCCGCGTGAACTATACGGTTTTGATGTGCTTCGGTGAGTGCGCTACACAGTTGAATAAGACAAGAAATCCTCGCCGACTTAGTCAGGTTTCCCTGGCCAAATTCACTGAGTGGTTTACCCTGAATGTACTCCATAACTATGTACGGAACACCGTCGTCTCTAACGTCAATATTGAACACTTTTGCAATATTCGGGTGGTTAAGATTCGCCAGAAACTGAGCTTCTCGTAATATAAAGTGCTCGCCCGCAATATTCGCAATAGACGAAAAAACAAACTTAATCGCTACGTGCTGGGTAATCGTGCCGTCATTGCGCTCACCGAGATAAACGGAAGACATCCCTCCCTGCCCCAGCTTTTCTACTAATCTGTAGGGGCCGAATTGCTGCCCTTCCAGAGATTTTTCAATGTGATCATCAGAAAAAAACTCGGCTTGCCCACTAATGATAGACGTGAACCCACCTTTTTCTTGTACGGTGTAATGCGCATCAATTAAAGCGAGGGTCTCTTCAAACAAGGGCGTACCTTCTGCGCAAAAACGAGACATATTTTCACGCATACGCTCTTCATCAAGCGTAATTAAATGGGTAAATAACGAAAGCGCATCTGAAAACTGCATAAAAGCCTTTGAGCAAGTTTAGAAAGTCAATTTATGCGTGAGCACACTGAACTTTGAGAAAGGCTTTCGCCGCAGAGAGTTCGCTGTAAACCGTGGAGTTACTCAGGCTCATCTGAGTTTGTATTTGCTCCACTTCTTGTCCAAGATAAAAGTGGAGCAAGGCTATGCGATAGCATCTTTCATTGGCTTTTTCTAATGCGGTAAGGGCATTGTCAAATTCAACAAATAAGAAGGATTCAGTGGCGAGTTCAGGCAAGAGCACTTCAGACTGCAAGTCTGCTGTACGTTTTTTTGCTAGGCGCTTTTTCAATTCATCTTGAATCATCCAACGAACAAAAAGAGCGATATGGGTATAAAATTGTTCCCGACTGTCGAAAATCTCGTCTGGCGCGGTCAATTCTATGATGATGTCGTGAAGAATAGAGGTGGTATTAGGCAGTTTATCGGCGATATCCTTCTTACGTTGAACCCGCTTTACGCCGCGAATTTGTTTTTTAACAATATGTTTAAGATGGTAATACACCATGCTGCGCAACTGATTTGCACTATCAAGATCGTTGCTAACTACCCATTGGTTTAGTACCTCTGTGAAGTTATCTTGACCCCGAATGACCGAACCTACTTCCATGTTGCTTTCCTTTCTACATCTATACTGCTACGACACCATTGAGCCAAGCTCACTACACAACATCTTTACATTAGACCAAAACTTAGCAGATTTAAACAATATTAACAGTAACTTAAAAATAGATTGAGCGATTCCCCCGTGTATAGCGTGTGGTCAGCGAGGTGGCACCACTATCACAAATTCAAACTAAACAGCATTATTAATAAAAAGTTGCCCTTACCCGCACTAACTCTCACACTAGGGTAAACCCATTAACCACAAAAATGATGTGAGTACGTTATGTCTTTCAATATGACTATTGATAATGAAATTGCACTTATTACTTTTGACGATGGCAAAGTCAATGCTGTAGGTTTCGGCCTTATTGACGCGTTTAATCAGGCACTCGATAGTGCGGAAGCAGACGCGAAGGCCGTGGTTATCTATGGCGGCGAGGGGAAATTTTGCGGTGGCTTCGATCTTTCAGTCATGAAAGGCGAGGACAAAGGCCAGCAACAGGCGTTGGTCAGCGCTGGGGCGACTCTCGTTAAGCGGCTATACGCCTTTCCCAAGCCTGTTATTATGGCCGCCGAAGGCCATAGCATCGCCCTTGGCGCCATTTTTCTCATGGCTGCAGACTTACGCATTGGAAAAGATGGCGACACTAAATACGGTTTAAATGAAACGGCAATAGGTATGGTGCTGCCTAGTTTCGGCATGGAATTAGCGAAAGCGCGTCTCGCCAGTACTTCGCTAACCGAAGCATTACTATTTTCGCGTATTTATCAAGGTGAAGAAGCCGTGAAAGCGGGGTATCTCGATGCGGCAGTACCGCAGGATAACGTGCTAAACACTGCCATGAGTTATGCAGCTCAGTTAAAAATGCTTCCTTCTAGTGCATTTGCAGAATCTAAACGCCAATTAAGAAAAGAAACCTTAGAAAAAATGGGGGTCTAGGTTATACCTTCCCCCGTTAGCTAGGTTGCTATAGAAAACGAAAACAGAGGGCAGTTTGACAAACCGCCCTCTGTTTTCCAGCGCTAGTGGACTGGACCAGACACATCCTCAATATCAGATTTAAGCTTATTTCTCAGCCCTAACTCAAAACTTAGCTCTGCCAAAACGAACAATGGGCCTATGGCAAGCCCCATAATATCGTCCACAAAAGCGGGTTTTTTCCCCTCATAGTGGTGGCCGATAAATTGTAAAATCCACCCACCCACAAAAATGCCAATAGAAATACTCAGCCAAAGTGATGTTGTCATCATGGCAATCGGTTGCGCCAAATACACCATGGCAGCCGTAATAAGCGCCATTACCGCCCCCAGTCTTAGGTCAAGTTTGAGGTAAAAGGCATTGCCAATGAACCACACCACGACCGCCGGGCTAACCAAAAACTCACCAACAAATGGAAATACCCCTTGAGTATAAGGTCGACTCAATAAACAAAACACAGAAAATACAATGAGCGGAATGCCTATGTAATGCGTATAAATATTTCGTTGATCTCTATGGTATTTTGCGTATTCAGATAAATGTTGCTCTAAGGTTTTCATTGTATTCACCCGCTATTAACAAATTATCTGTGAGCATACCGTGACAGGCATACATGAACTGTCAGTTTAACGACAATTCATATTCTGTTCACCCAGGCCAGCTATACTCAGTCTTTTCAACGCTCTTATGTCAGTAAATAAGGATTTTTTATGCGAAAGCACCTCATTTTGATAGCCCCTATCTTTGCCTTCTTTCTCTTATTATCAGGTGGTTGCTCGTCTACCCGTTCTCAGCAAACGACGTTGAAAACAAGCACAATGTTGCAAGGGCAATACACGGTGGAAGACGTAAATAAACGGGGAATTATCGACTATAGCCAGTTAACACTACGAGTAAATGGAAATCAGGTTTCAGGGAGTACAGGCTGTAATCACTTTACGGGCAGTATAGAAAGCCAGGGGGACGCACTGCATATTTCGCAACTTGCCGTTACCCGCAAGCTGTGCCCAGAAGCCCTTATGCATCAAGAGCAACAATATATATCTTCCTTAGAGACAGTAAATACACTGTCTATTAATACGCCTTATATCCTATTACAAAACAGTAACAACGACAATGTTCAGGTTAAACTGCTAAAGACATCCCATGCATCTTCCCTCCAACCGAAACGCCAAGACGCAAGCGCTGGCGTTACTCACCTATTCCAGTGTGAAGATATTGGCATGATATCCATGATGTTTGTGGGGCCAGAAACCATCACACTCACCACAGCAACAACAAGCCAGACACTCCACCGAGAGAAAAGCGCCTCTGGGGCAAAGTATCGCCATGGCGACATGGTTTTTTGGAACAAAGGTCAACAAGGTATTTATAGAGAGCAAGACCACACCTATCAGTGCGTAAGTGTTTAAAAACGCCAGGCCACGAACCGGCTTTGTTTTTGCCCCTGCCCCATGTTTAGTGTCTTAATTTCAGCAGCATTATAATAGCTCAGGCTGGTATTAATGGCCTTTAAATGAGCTGACTTTGACACTAAACAGGTAAACCACCCCACTTGGCTTTTCACCACAACGCTTTCTTTTATCATTGTTTGAATGAAGGCGAGCTCTCCCCCATCACACCATAATTCATTAGACTGCCCTTCAAAATTCAGCGGTGGCTTAGATGATAGACGGAGCCGGCCTTTATTATTGGCGCGTTTATTTTTATGTCGTGACAGGTTCGCTACTTTTTTCACACTGCCTTTATTCGCATCAGACGCAGATTTATGAAACGGTGGATTGCACATAGTAAACGAAAAATAGTCATCTTCATGGATGATACCTGAAAAGATGCATGCTTTATTCGGCTGATGCCGCACACTAAACAACGAAGAAAGCGGGGGATTACGTTGAATGATAGTTTGGCAGTTCTCAATGGATTTTTTATCGATATCACTGCCAACAAATTGCCAACCAAACAGCTGACTTCCCAAAATAGGGTAAATGGCATTTGCACCAACGCCAATATCTAAACCTTTCACCTCACTACCAGATGCTCTTGGGGCTTTATTGGCGGCATCGGCCTGAAGTAAATCTGCAATGCCATGTAAATAATCAGCTCTACCTGGCACCGGTGGACATAGGTATCCAGTGGGAATATCCCAGTAAGTCATATTGTAATAGTAGGCAAGCAGCGCAGTATTTAGCGCCTTAACGGCTGCAGGATTAGCAAAATCGATACTTGGCTGGCCACTTTTGGCTGGGGTGATGAATGCTTTAAGCGCGGGATGACGCTTACAAAGCTTATCCATCGGATATCCATTTTTATGGGCATTGTTCGGATGCATAGTCGCTTTTCAATACAAAGAATAAGTACACGAATGTCGTGCTTTAAAGGGAAAACTTGTGGCTCACTTCCATCTAGCTATTAAGTGATGAAGCACGGTGAACAGGATATCATATTGATAAACCTTACTCAGCTTTAGAACATGGTAAATAGGGTATAAGAGCAATGTCGTTGAATGTATCTAGGCAGACAGTGATAAATAACAGCGTGGGGATAAGAAGGTGTTTAGCGCATAAGAGAATTGGGCTAAGTATCAGGCCCGCTCAGGGCGAGCAGGCCATGAAACTGTATACAAGTAGTTACTAATGAACTACGTAGCCAACCAGGCTAAGGCTATTCAGACAGGTTACGAACAACCACGTCTTGTGCAGTGTATTCACGTGCAAAATCTGCAATTTGCTTGTTATTACAGATGATGTTTTCACCTTCAAGGTTGTACTGAGCTAGCGCTTGACGTGCGCCAACTTTAATTGCTACTAAGCATGCTTTAGATGCTACGTTTTCATTTTTAGCAACAAGAGCCACTGTTTTTGCATTGCTAGAAACTTCGTTGTTTCTGTACATGTGTGCAAATGTTCTTAGGCTTTCACCGTTACAACGCACTGTTGCGCTGAATGTTTCTGCATCGAATCCATTTTTTCTGATGAAGCGTAGCGCTGGACCGAAACCTTCAGTCGCCGCAGTTAAACAGGCTTGAGTTTCAATATTCGCGTTAACAGGCTTAAGTACCACATCTTTGGCAAAAGACGATACGCTGATAACAGAGAAGGTAAGAGCAAGTGCAAGAGTAGACAGTTTCATTTTGTATTCCTATTTCGTAACTAAATTAGATTTTCATCAAAGTACGGGTACATTATGACCAAAAATTACAGAAAATAAAGCATTTTCTGTAATTTTATTACGAAAAACAGGAATTATACGTAAAGATCACGTCAAAACTGAAAGTCATTTACAAAAAGTTATAATTTACCTCAAACTTGTTACAAAAATGGCATTTCAGTTACCTCAAACCTTAGTATCCTCTGGGCTTTCGTGGCAAAGCGCTGCGTTGAATTCGAGGGAGCATTCTGATGAAAAACGAAAATGAGAGGGGAAAAAACCGTAGAAAAGGGAAATAAGCAGAAATTTCTAGCCCGCCAAAGGCGGGCATTTTGTTATTTTATTACAGAATAGAAGAATTGAACAAAGCGTCACTGCGCACATGCATCCCTTACAAAATTAAATCATGCATCCAGTTTAATGAAGGAAGTTGCAGCTCTGGTTGATAAAATAGTCGGTTTAGTCTGCCCAAGAGGTTCACTGGCCGACTGGGATCATGGGACTTCACTCTATGCTGGCTTTCCGTTTGTAAGAACTCCCACGGTTGTAAATTCAGTTCATCAATATGAGCTTGGCTTACACCTAGCGACGACAATGTAGAAAGTATGCGCTCGGTCTTGCTTTGCGTTATCGGTAAAATGGCATGGCTATAAAGGTCATTTAGGGGCGCCCCCACCGCTTCAAGTGTATGATATATGGCTGACCAAACAGCATCATGATCGAACGTCCAGCCCCGTGGCGCATAATAACCTTCAACTTCCCATTCTAATTCTGCATTGCTGGCTGCCACAGAGCTTTCCACCTGAGGTGAATAGGATAAGTCAGGTTGGGCACCAATATTATATGCGTCCACACTCATGGCCACGCAAATGATAAGGTCGCCACAGGCGACTGAATTTCTATACAAGGCCTCGAAAGCCGCGCGTTTTACCCCCATCCATCCGTGCACGCGTGAAGGCTGTTCAACAAAATGCCTCACATCGTTAGGCAAATCTTCGCCATAATTTTCTATTAACAAAGGAAGTGGATTTTGATCTGGCGCTTCGTCAGGCATCCAAACTTCGTATTCTTGCCTGTTGTCAGCTTTACCACGGCTTTTAATTCCGTAAGACAAATTAACAGGACGACAAATACTTCTGTCTTCATCTACTTTATGAAAATATTCAGATCGCATGCGTTTAATAAAAGGCGCATCTAAGCCGGCAAGCGCCGCCGTGGGATAGCGGTATCCAATTTCAGAATGCTTTACCATGCTCAATCCAGGAACATGCTCTACCAACTTTGATTTTACCCCCTCTAAAACATTCACTTTCGGTAAAACAATACTTCGTTCTGGCTCTATGGTCAGTCTCTGTCCGTCATCGGTCACAAACTTTGGTGTTTTATGAAATTCATACTGCGGGAAACCAAGCTCAGCAACGGCGGCATTACGGTAATGAGATAAATCGCTGAATAACGCGGCGTGGTTTCTTATATGTTTAAAAAGCGGGCGGTGTTCGTTCATGCTACTTCTTCCAAAATACGGCTAAAGGTACGGCCAAAGGAACGGCGTTTGGGGCTCATTTATTTGTGCTTGGTTCCAATTAGAATAACGTTTGAAAAATGAAAATCTTGTCACCAAACTACCCCGTTTTACATTCACCGTCTAGACGTAAAAACTTAAACCAAATATCTTCACCTACCTTATCGTAGGCTTTCACTATCTCGGTAAAGTCTCTACGCAACTGCTCATCAATAAGGGGCGCAGGAAGGAGAGGATCAAAAACAAGTTGACGTAAGGCTCTGTCGCCCACTAAATAACTGGCCTTTGCTGCGTCGTTTAAAGGCAACTTCGGCAATTGCGACAAAGACGTTTCTAACGCGGCTGCGCTTTCCCTGTAAGATTGTTCCAGTTGCGAGGTATTCCACAGTCGTTTCGCCTGCCCCTCATGCTCATCATCGAGTTGTGACAAGGCAAACACTAAGGCTGTTTTTTCTAACCCTATGCTATGCAGTTGGCTCCTCACCGCACTGACACCATTGCGGATATTATTGGGGCGTATGTATAAATCAGCTGAAAGTTGCTGCATGCCTACCAAGCTCAGCGCCCGTTCGCGTGCGCGAAAGGCTTTTCTGTCACTTTTTTTCAGTTCACTGGTATTCACACACACCCAATCGCCCTGCCATGAGCAAAGTAAAGACTCGGCTTCGCGCCAGTGATTCACTTGCTGTGCAAATGCAACACCTTCTGCGCCCAATGTATAGCACCCGCGCTGGGCTTTATTTAGCAAATTTGAGGCGACTAACCTATTCAGCGTCACCCGGATGTTGTTCTGTGAAATACCAAAAAGTGCGCCTGTTCTCACCGCACTTTGTACATCCATTCTCACCCCCTCTCTTGAACTAAATAGCTTAAGCAGCAAATGGCGGGGAACAGGCTTAGCGCTTTGAGGGGCGTGCGAGGGTGATGATAGGAATGGCATTGCGTTCACTAGGAAATTATTAAATAAAGATGTTTAAACACTGTACCCCAAAAGCAGAGTTCAACAAATGCAGAATTCTACCCCACCATCAATATTACACAATTTGACAATAATTACATTTGATAGTAATAGTTAATTTATCCTATTTCACTCGAGATCGCCCCATGCGCTATTCTGACCGCTTCGATACCCACATTGTTGAAAACCAGCCCACCCCACCCACACCTTATAACCTATGGTCAGAAGACCCTATGCTATTGCATTGGACACAATGCAATAGCATAGGGGAAATGCCAGAGGTGCTGCATCATTATGGCCAACTGGCTGGGCACAGCTTGATGGATGACGGTGAACACGCCAATAAACATAAACCTGAGTTACACCTTTTCGATAGGTATGGCCGGCGAAGAGATGAAGTACATTTTCACCCGAGTTACCACCGCCTTATGGATAGTGCCATGAGCAAGGGTGTACATAACTATTCTTGGCAGCACAAGAATAAGGGAAGTGCCCATATCGTGCGAGCCGCATTGCTCTTCATGCATTGCCAAGCAGACGCGGGTACTACCTGCCCCCTCACCATGACCCATGCCGCTGTACCTGCATTAAAGCAAGGAAAACATCTACCACCTTACTGGTTGGAAAAGTTAGTACATGGCCAATACGACCCTCGTGACATACCGGCGATGGATAAAGCGGGTGTCACCATAGGTATGGGAATGACAGAAAAACAAGGGGGGTCTGATGTGAGACGCAACACGACAAAAGCTATCCCAAATGACGATGGAAGCTATTCCATTATTGGCCATAAGTTTTTCTTTTCAGCTCCCATGTGCGATGCGCACCTTATTTTGGCTCAAACGGAAGGCGGTTTGAGTTGCTTTTTGTTACCACGAATTTTAGAAAATGGGCAACGCAATCATGTGCGTATTCAGCGATTAAAAGACAAACTGGGGGACTGGAGTAATGCTTCATCGGAAGTTGAATTTACCGGTGCGACTGGCTTTCTGATAGGTGAAGAGGGGCGTGGTGTGCCGGTGATTATCGACATGGTGTCGTTAACACGACTAGATTGTATGATTGGCTCCTCTGCGCTAATGCGCCAAGGTTTGGTCCAAGCTGTCCATCACGTGAGTGAGCGAGAAGCGTTTGGAAAGCGGCTTATTGAGCAGCCCCTTATGAAAAACGTGATTGCCGATTTAACTTTAGAGTGTGCTAGCCATGTTGCCTTAACCATGCGTGTAGCCAAAGCCGTAGATGCCGCCGAAAATGACAACACTGAAGCCGCGTTCGCCCGCATAGCCACTGCCATTGGCAAGTACTGGATATGTAAACGCACAGCCACCTTCATTAACGAGGCACAAGAATGTTTAGGTGGTATAGGTTATGTTGAAGAAAACATACTTCCCCGCTTATATCGTCAAGCGCCTCTTAATTCCATTTGGGAGGGCAGCGGCAATGTTCAGTGCCTAGACGTATTGCGCGCCATTGCGAAAGACCCTCAATCTAAACACGCGCTTTTTCAGGAATTAACGCATGCTCGCGGGAAAAACCGCCATTACGACAACTTTGTTGTAGAGCTAACACTAGCGTTCAACCAACATGAAGACATAGAGGTTAGAAGTCGTTTACTTACTGAAAAAACGGCGCTTGCCCTTCAAGCTGCTCAGTTGCTAAAACATGGTGAAGGTGTTTTAGCGGACACCTTTTTGCGAAAGCAGGCTATCGCATCAGCATGGAATGGCGTTTGGTACGTTACCTGCCCATGTTCCCTTTGATGACATCATCGCCACCGGCTTGGTTACGCCTCGCCAATAGAGATTCTTTTAAGGAGTGCCAATGTAAACACACTTTACATTTAACCCCGCGCATTCAATAAGGGCTTGGGGTAAACTAGGCTATTTGCCCCTTAAATGACCATAGGATTATAAATGAACGTTAAAGTGCTTTCCTTCATTGCCATTGCCAGCCTACCTTTGAGCGCGCCGGCGTCAGCAAATGATACGTTAAACCAACTGAAAGGCTTACTTGGCAACCAGACAACCGCTGAAGCCGCCACATCTACCGACAGTACCGTAGATTTAAGTCGCCTTGTTAGTCTTGTTTCAGACAATCTTGACGTCTCAGAAACCCAATCTGAAGGCGGGATTGCGTCGGTAATGAATTACGTACAAGGAAATTTATCAAGCACGGATTACACCCAACTGGCTAGCAATATACCAGGCATAGATTCATTGTTAGATAATGTGCCTAGCTTAAGTGGCACGTCTACAGCAAGTTCAAGCTCATCGTTGACCGGCTTACTCAATAAAGCCTCCGAATATAGCGACACGCTAAAATCAGTGAACGATCTTAAACAACAATTCGAAGCGTTAGGCTTATCTACCGACATGATCAGCAGCTTTGTAACCCAAATATCCAGCTACTTAAATTCGAATGCCAGCGAAGAAACCCAATCTTTATTTACGTCAGGCCTAGATAATTTACTAACAGCGCTTTAATCTAGAGCGAAGGGCTGCACACATTACATCTTAGTGCTGCAGCTCTCTTCACGCCCATCACTTGGCAACAACTCAACCTTCACAGATAGTACATTTATGTCTTTTAAAAATGCTCAGCTTGCGTTTAGTCGTCAACCTAAATGGTTTCGAATTACTTCTTACTTAGCAACCGCCTATCTGTGTTACGCCATTATTCTAGGCGCTGTCATACCTGCTGTGCTAAAAGCAAAACTGCCTAACATGGCTGCAGACGTGTTAGGCAGACAGGTTGAACTTAACGACGTTAGCATTAATCCGTTTTTACTCAACGCCGAGCTTTCCCAATTCACAATCTTCGAACAAAATGGAAAAACGCCCTTTTTCACGGTAGAAAGTTTTGCCCTTGATGTTGCCTTTTTACGCTCGCTTATTACGCTGACGCCGACCCTAGAATCGATAGACATTAATGCCCCTTATGTTCACCTTGCACGGTTAGACAACCGCGCCGACAAAGCCAACACGCAGTTGAATATCAGCGATATTCTTACAACACTGGCGGCATCAAATGCTCAGAGCAACGAGGTCTCAGACGAGGAAAGTGTGGGCGACATTCCCCATCTAAGGATTGCAAAATTTCAGTTGCAGCAGGGACATGCATTATTTACTGACCAAATCACGGGCGCAAAACTTGACTACCCACAGCTAGAATTAGTGCTTAATGATATCGATACACGTGCAACGATAGCCACTGAACCTCAAACGCAACAAGACAATCGATATGCCTTTGATATCACTACTGCGGAACAGGGTCATGTGTCGATGCGGGGTGATTTTCAACTTGCGCCGCTTGTCGCCACCACGCAAATATCCTTGTCGAATATTGCCTTAGCCCCCTTATGGCCGCTTTCCGACAATGCCATTTCAGCCAAACTGGATCAAGGTACCCTAAACCTTGACTTTATCGCCAAATTTGAAGCCTTCACAGACACCTTTGCGTTTCATTTAAACGAAGGTGAATTAAGCCTTAATGACATTGTTTTTTCTTACCAAGACGAAGCGCTGGTTAACCTTCCGGTTTTAAAGCTTGAAAATATGCGTATCAACAGCCTTATCCAACAGGTAGACATTGAACATATTGGCATTGAAGGGTTAACCGTAAAGGGCGTATATGACGATAAAGGGCTCAATTTACAGCGGCTATTTTCACCTCATTTAGCTACCACCAACGATGATAATGCACAGCAGAATAGCCCTTCTGCAGCTACCTCAGACTCTTCCGACGATACCGCCTCTGATTGGCGAGTAGAGTTATCAACCTTTTCTTTCATACAAGGGAGTCTTCAACTTCAAGAGCGTCAATTTAACGACAATACCTTTTGGCACCTTAGCCAATTATCATTAGAAACGGGGCCCGTTTCTTCAACACTCGCCAATCCTATCGATTACTCTTTTTACACCGCTGTTTCAGCAAGCAATAGCGCAGAAGGTGCTAGTAGTGAAAGAACAAAAGGCACCTTTAGTAGTGTAGGTAGTGTCGACGCCACCACGCAATCCGTGAAAGGATGTGCAGAAATCCATCAGTTTGAGTTAGACCAATTCCAACAATACGCAGAAAGATATGCACGCATCACCATTGAAGATGGCGCATTTTCGTCCACGCTCGCTTTTAAGGCCAGCGCTGACGGCCAGATAGACCTTCACGCCAACGCTGATATTAGGTCACTGAATGTACTCGATAACACGCAATCTCCTTTATTGAAATGGCAGTCATTGTCATTATCTGACATTCACTATAGCGCCAAAGAAAACGGGTTAACCATTAACGATGTTATTTTCGACAGCCCCTACGCTCGCATGGTTATTGATGAAAATAAAGCCACGAATATCAGTGCATTGCTTGTTCCGCAAACCACGCATTCTGCAAATGAAAGTGCGATAACTAAAGCGCAAGCGCCCACGACACAAAACAAGGACGCAATGGCCATAATGGTCAACCATGTAGGCATTAAGGAAGGTAGTGCTTACTTTGCTGACCATTCTTTAACGCCACGTTTTGCCTCAAAAATAGACAGGTTAAATGGTTACGTCGATAACTTAGATTCACGCAGTGATAGCGCAGCAAACGTCAATATAGAAGGTAAAATTGATGGCTATGCACCGGTGCAACTAAAAGGGCAGATTAACCCACTAAAAGAAGATATCTTTCTAGACCTTCTATTCTCTGTAGATGGCGCTGAGCTAACCTCTGTCAACCCCTACTCTGGCACCTATATGGGGCACTACATAGATAAAGGGCTCTTATCACTTGATGTAGAATACACCCTTAACCACAATCAACTCCAAGGGAATAACCATGTGGTGATTGACCAGCTCACGCTAGGGCAAAAATCCGATTCAGATCAAGCCCTAAGTCTCCCGTTAGGACTGGCCATCGCACTTCTAGAAGATAGCCAAGGCGTGATTGACTTAGGACTAGAAGTATCGGGAGATTTAGACAGTCCCACATTTGGCTTTGGCTCAATTATTCTCAACGCCCTTGGCAACTTGATCACTAAAGCGGTAACCGCTCCATTTAGCTTATTAGCTAATTTGGTGGGCAGCGACGAGGAACTCGACCACATTGCCTTTGCTCCGGGCAGTTCTAACATTAGCGAGCAAGGTGAAGACACCTTAGATACGCTTACTAAAGCGCTAAAATCGCGGCCTCGATTGAGGGTGAATATTGAAGGTACTCTCGATGCGGTTAGCGACGCCACGGCGCTAGCAGAATCTATGGTTAAACAAGCTATATTAGCACGTACGAATCTGTCGACTCTGCCAGCGGATTTAACCGCCAGCTCGGTACCGCTTAGCGGCGAAATTACAGATGCACTCACTGCGCTATACAGCGAAACATTCAATAGTGACATTCAACAGGAACGTCAACATATCTTGTCTACATTACAACAAGAAAAAGCTCAAGAGGAGGGGAATGAAGCAGCCCTCCCTTATATACCTAGCGAGGAAAGCGTGCAACGAGTGTTGAATATCACCATGTATAACACACTAAGAAATAAAGTAACGATTACCGAGGCTGAACTTGCGAACCTTGCGGAGTCACGGGCAAAGGCGGTGAAAGGTTACTTGGTGAATACTGGCGGCCTGGAAACGACACGGGTGTTTTTACTGAACAGCCAACATCATTTGCAAAGCGAATACAGTGGCGTGGAATTAACGCTTGAGGCCAATTAAAATAAAGCGATAACGTTCAACAAACAGTTAAACAAGGGCGTTGCTTGGCAACGCCCTTACGAGGCTAAGCCTTCTTTAAATGTGGGGCGCAAGTGTCTGCGACTTTACTGGCATCAAATATTTCAATCCAATAACCATCAGGATCTTTGATAAACGCGATGCCTTTCATGCTGCCATCATTCAACCCTTTTTGAAACGGCACACCCATTTCGCTAAAGCGTTCACATGCCGCTTCTGCGTCAGGTACATGAAAACCAATATGACCAAAGCCTTTTGGTTCGCTATTACCACTGTGGTAATCAACGGTGTCTGCACTATCCCCCCAATTGTGAGTAAGCTCCAACATGGCTGGACGAGCGAAAGTTTGCTCGGTGCGCTTTTCAATGTTTGCACTAATATCGGAAAAGTCTTCACCTGCCGCTAGAAAGTATAAACTAAATTGCATTTCCTCAAAATCGAGGCGCTTTAGTAATGTCATGCCCATTACCCGGGTATAAAAATCGAGAGAACGCTTTGGTTCAGCAATACGCAGCATGGTTTGATTAAACACAAACCCTTTTGTAGCCTCATCTTTTTCTTCACACAAACCTTCGGCTTGGTCAAAATGCCGGCTCATTACATACTCCTTATTTTATCGCTAGTCACGTTATGGAAAATGAGTTTCGAAAGAAAACCCGTTGAATTACACTTTCCCCCATACGGAATTCGATGGCGAATCGGTCTTTTTCGGCGCCGTATTTTCTTTTTTACGCGCTGTCCCTTCGCTTTTACCTTGTGCTGTACGCTGTGATTTCGTGGCAGGAGAGTGAGATGCTACAACGCTTGATGTGCTTGCCCCTTTTCCACCGCTTCGATACTTTTTCACCATTCCCTGTAGCAAGTTACGAACAACTTGGTCACCAGCAGGTTTGTAGTTTCGATGGTCTGGCTTTCGAAATAAGGCCGAGAGTTCACTTTTGCTCATTCGAAATTGAGCCAAATTTAAAATGGCAATAATGTCTTCATCTTTATAACGCATTGCAATTCGAATTTTGCGTAATAGATCGTTGTTACTCAACCTTGCATTAGCGGCTAGCTCTCCGGGCTTCTGCCCTTCTTGCTTTCCTCTATTTTTAATAATTAAACCATCGAGAAATAGGGTAATAATTTTATCCCTGCAGGGTAAATATCCTTCTTCTTCCTCTTTTTTCATGATGGCATGGAGGTACGCCATGTCCATGTCATAATCAGCCAACTTAAAAATACTGATGGCGGCAGTGTCATTTATTGCAAGTGCGTATCGAAGACGACGTAACACATCGTTATGGAGCATTGGTGAAAACCTTAATTAACTGGGGGTGCATACCGTAAGGGTAATCTGTCTATTTTACCGCAGATTGCGCTTTCTCGCTACGTACACGCCATCACGCCAGTAATATCTTCGCAAAGTAGCTAAACCAATCTCCTTTTCCTCCCGTACGCAGCTATGAACCCACAAGCCTACCGTCAGCCCCCCTAAGATAGATTTAAGGCGTATGACGCAGTGGAAGGCTGACTACACGGAAAAGGATTGCATTATGTCTATAGATACGGGACCAACCGTCACAATTAATGGTACGCCCTATGCGCTACCTACCGACCCTCGCACTACCTTGCTTGATTTTCTTCATCAAAACCTTGCTTTATTCGGCACCAAAAAAGGCTGCGATCATGGTCAATGTGGCGCATGTACCGTATTAGTTGATGATGAAAGGATTAACGCTTGTTTGGTCTTTGCCTTTCAACTTACAGGCAAGTCGATAACCACCATTGAAGGTATAGCCAAGAATGATGAACTTCACCCGCTACAACGGGCGTTTGTAAACCGTGACGCATTTCAATGTGGCTATTGCACGTCGGGGCAAATTTGCTCATCAGTTGCGCTGCAAAAAGAGTTGGCCGACAACGCGCCGAGCGCCGTTACCTTTAGTGAAGACTATAGCCCGCGAGAAGACATTAGCGAACGCATGAGCGGTAATTTATGCCGGTGTGGTGCCTACCCCAATATTGTTGATGCGATAGAAGACGTTATCGCTTTGGAGCCACAATAATGCAGCCATTTACGTTAACTCATCTACACAACACATCAGAGCTAGACAGCACCTCTGGGGCAAAAAACTCTCGTTTTATCGCTGGGGGCACTAACCTTATCGATTTAATGAAATTACAGGTTGAAACGCCCTCTACGCTGGTGAACTTAAGTGACTGGCAAGACGAAACACGCATTGTTGAACATGACGAGCATTTCCGCATAGGCGCAATGGTCACCAATACTCAGCTGGCCAACTTTGCCAGCACCACCCCTGGCCTATCTTTACTGTCGCAAGCACTATTGAGTGGCGCCACCGTTCAGCTTAGAAACCGTGCGACCACAGCTGGAAACCTTTTGCAACGCACCCGTTGTTACTACTTTTACGATACGGCAAAACCGTGCAATAAGCGTGAACCAGGCACAGGTTGTACCGCCGTGAATAGTGAAAATAGAATACACGCTATTTTTGGCACCAGCGATAAGTGCATTGCCACCCACCCCTCAGACATGGCCGTCGCCATGATAGCGCTGGGCGCTAAGCTCGCACTTGTTGCTCCAAATGGCGAAAAAAGAACCCTTCCATTACGCCACTTCTACTGTACGCCGGGGAACACACCCCATATTGAAAATAACTTAAAAGAAGGCGAGCTGATCACCGCGGTTATTCTGCCCAAGCAAGCGGTTGGTTCTCAGTATTACCATAAGGTGCGTGATCGTTCATCGTATGCGTTCGCGTTAGTGTCAGTAGCCGCAGGCCTGGTGATGAAAGACAACAAAGTTAGCGCCCTCACATTAGGATTTGGCGGCGTTGGTACGGTGCCTTGGTATCCAGAAACAACGATTAATGCTTTGATGGGGACGGAACTCACAGACGACAATATTGAAAAAGCACTGGACGCTGAACTCGCGTCTGCGCAAGTTTACGGCAGTAACAACTTTAAGCCACCGCTTTTACGCAACACCTTACACAAAGTATTACGTGCCCTCGCCCAGCACCAACGCACCTACCCTCAGCACGAAGGAGCTCTATATGAAAACTAATCATTCCGCTAATTCTATAGGCGATCCTATCAATCGAGTTGATGGTGTATTAAAGGTAACAGGGCAAGCGCGTTACGCCGCTGAACACACTCACGCTATGCCACAAACGCCCCTTGTCGGCTTCTTAGTAGCTTCCACATCTGCGGTGGGTGAAATTACTCATTTAGACACCTCAAAAGCAGAAAAAGCTGAAGGCGTACAAGCTGTGTTAACCCACACAAACGCCGGCCCCCTAAAAGCGTTCAGTCAACCCGATGATGAAGGCCGATTCACCCAAAGCCGTGCGGTGCTTAATGATTCCCATATTCGCCATTACGGCATGCCTGTGGCGCTAGTGCTTGCTCACACTTTAGAACAAGCGAGATATGCAGCAAGCCTGGTAGCATTCAATATTGATGCACAACCTGCTCAGTTGTTACTGGCGCCAGAACAAGCAACTGAGGTGCCTGAATCACTAGACGGTGGATTTGAGCCCGATGTGGAAAGTGGTGTTGCGCCAACACAAAGCGCGACAGATATTAATGTCGATATGCAATACACCACGCCATCACAAATTTCTGCAGCAATGGAACCTCACGCCACCATTGCCCACTTTGATGGAGATAAATTAACGGTTTACCCCAGCGTACAAATTGTTGCCTCAGCAGTACAAGCGTTGGCAACCACCCTAGAAATGGACGAAGACAACATTCATGTAAAAAGCCCTTTTATCGGCGGCGGCTTTGGTTCTAAATTAGGTTTACACTACGATGCGATACTAGCTTGCATCGGTGCGCGGTATCTTAAGCGCCCGGTGAAAGTAGCACTTAGCCGGCGCCATGTATTCTATAACACACCACACCGTGGTCATAGCTTTCAGCGCATGCAGCTAAGCTGCAATAGTCAAGGATACCTCACTAGCATTGCCCATCACAGTGCAATGCCAAAAGCGAAAGGATATACCTTCGCAGAAGCCACTGGGGCGGGCGCAAGAGTTACCTACCATGCGAACTACATTAATAGCACTCACAGGGTAAAAAGCGCAGATACTCCGCTTATCGATTCTACCCGCTCACCGGGAGATGCCATTGGGTCATTAGCGTTCGAATCCGCCATCGACGAATTGGCGCACAAGGCTAACATTGACCCACTAACATTTCGCTTAAATAATATGCCAAAAGTGCACCCTGTCAATGGCAGTCGATTTACCAGTCACAAACTTGAAAGCTGCCTACAACGCGGAGCTGATATTTTCGGGTGGCAACAGAAGAGCAACGCCAAACCAGGGAAAGTCATAGGCCATGGCGTAGCGAGTGCCATGAGAATGAATGTGCTAGTTCAAAGTTCAGCCAATGTTGCTATTGATGAAAACGGTATGATTACCGTCACAACAGATATGACCGACATAGGCACGGGAACTTACACTATTTTGGCGCAAATAGCTGCAGACGCTTTTAACACCTCAGTAGACAATGTCACCGTCAATCTCGGCGATAGTCAGTCACCAGCCTCTTGCGGTTCTGGCGGCTCTTTCGGCGCGGCAAGTACCGGTTCCGCCGTACTTAAAGCCTGTGAGGCAGTCAAGTCTTCACTTTTATCCCTGTTGCCAGAAGATTATCGAGATGCCCAGTTTTTGGTGACCGATAAGGGCCTTTGTGTAAGGCCATCGAATTCGGAAAAAATACAGGAAACTCCGCTTATTAGCCTTATTGATAGCACCAAGTTTCCTATCAGCGAACTTGGGGCTGTAAGTGATGAAGATACCAGCGATGATGAGCAATATTCTTGCGGTGCGCATTTTGTTGAAGTGGAGGTAGACACCCTCACCGCAGAAGTACGCTTAAAGCGACAGTACGGCATGTTCTCGGCAGGAAGAATACTGAATGAAAAAACCGCCAAATCCCAAATTAAAGGCGGCATGGTATGGGGCGCCGGTTACGCGCTTACTGAAGCCATTCATCATCATACCGATTCCGCCAGCTTTGTTAACCCTGACTTTGGCGAATACCACATTGCGGTAAATAGAGACATTGCTGAGGTCACAGTAGACTTTATCGACTCACCCGACTTTGAAGCATCACCGGTAGGCGCTAAGGGCATTGGAGAGCTGGGTATTACAGGAGCAGGTGCCGCTATTGCAAATGCTATTTTCGATGCCACTGGCGTGCGTGTACGAGACTTCCCAATAACGTTGGATAAAGTGCTTGAAGGGCTAAATAAGAAGGCGTCTTAACGACGCCTTTTTGGAATGGGGCGTGACATCACATAACTCGTGTGTCTAGTGTAGTGATTACACCACCTCAACCACGTCTTCTTTAGGTAAGCGAGCTTTCGGCAAACCATAGTTCCAGTCTTGCTCTTGGTCTGGATAGCCCATGGCAACAGCCACTTCGCAAATATGACCGTCTAGCTCCTTGCTGAACAACTCACCAATGAGATCCGCGTCCACGCCTTCCATCGGCGTGGAAGCAATGCCTAAACGGGCAAGTGTATGCAATAAGTTACCTAATGCTAAGTACACTTGTGCTTTTGTCCAACTTCCATTGTTACCTTGTTCATCTGTGTTTGCTTCGGCAAATGCATAGGCCCCCATAAAAGAGTCACGCATTGACTCTGGCAAATGGCCAGAGGCAACCTCTGCATCAACACGCTTGACAAACTTGTCTTTGGTAAAGGCAGGGTCATAAGCAAGCAACACGGTGTGTGACGCTTCTTTCGCGTGCAATTGGTTAAACTGATGCTTATTAGCAAACGTATCGTGAAGGCGCTGTTTTGCTTCATCACTTTCTACGATGACAAACTTCCAAGGTTGAGAGTTTATTGATGACGCTGATAGGCGTAAGGCTTCAGTAATAATCGCCATATCTTCGGCTGAAATACGTTTGTTACTGTCGTACTTTTTTGCTGTGTAACGGGTATGTAAATCACTAATAATCTGATGAGACACAATGAACTCCTATTGATGAGTGTAACTGCGAAATGTGCGAAGAAGTGTAAAGCCAAGGTCGGTTATTGATAAGCCCCAAAGCCTTTGAATGAGTTTACATATTTTTTTGATAATAACGGCTTGAGTTAAAAGATTAGATACCCAACAACTATAAATCCAACATCTTTATGAGGAAAAATAAGAGGCAGGCTTACCCAATTCGCGCTATTCTTGACCCCTACCTAAGCAAATATATGGGCAGCAATGACAGCGCCACAGTCGCTATCAATTCAACAAAACCTGACTATTCGCTTATTGCGGGTGCTCAGATATAACAAAGCTCGAATTGAACGAGCCATTACGCTCATGCCCAAAGCACATCAACCGCTGTTCAATGTGCTCCCTTTTTTATTGCATGTTAATCATCCGGACTTACCTGGTTACGTGGATGGGGACGCTATTCCCATGGGTATCAACAATTACACCTTTCGAGAAGATATAGCCTCTGCACTCATTACCTGCTTTCCTGAACAGCGTCACCTCTTTACCAACATTAAAGAAATTTGGCCACGACAGAGGTCTATTGAAGCGCTTATATTAATGGGAAGTATTGGCACAATTGCGCAAACAGAGCATTCAGATTTTGATTACTGGGTATGTGTGAATGGGCAAGATTTTTCTGAGGCGCAACTCGAGAAATTACAGCAAAAGCTAACCCTAATAGAACAATGGGCGGAGCATGAATACAAGGTTGAAGTGCATTTTTTCTTGTCGCAAATTGACCACGTACGGCAAAACAACTTTGGCATAGCCGACGGTGAAAGCGCCGGTTCAGCGCAAGCACTATTCTTAAAAGCGGAATTTTATAACACCAATATCGTGGTGGCGGGAAAAGCGCCTTTTTGGTGGCTTACCCCTGAAAAAGCCACCCACAAACAATATCAAGGCTTGTATAGCACCTTGGAAAAAGGGGGCTCGCCAGACATTAACTGGTTTATGGATTTAGGCCACATCGACCGGTTAGACGCAAGTGAGCTTTTTGGTGCCACTATCTGGCAGCTAAGTAAAGCCATGGATTCACCATTTAAGTCTTTGCTTAAGATAGCTAAATTAGAAGTTTACCTTGCGAATATTGAACTCGGTCAGCCCTTGTGTAACGTACTTAAAAAACATGTTCATAGGGGGGCTGAAGCGCCAGGAAGTGTGGCCATCATCGACCCTTACGGGTTAATGTTCGATCAGCTCATTAGCCACTACAAAAGTCAGGGGCAGAAAGAAGACGTTTTGCTTTTACAGCAGTGCTTTTACCTAAAATGTGGTGCTAAGCTTAGCGAACCCTTACCGCAAGGACAAAAGCCCAACTTTAAACGCAAGATAATAACGGCCTACGCGAAAGCCTGGGGATGGACCCGTTCAGATCTTCATTATTTGGATAATCAACATAGTTGGAGTTTCCATCAAAAGCTACAGTTCAGCCGCCAGATTCACCGTTTTTTACTAAAGTGTTATCGCCGCATTTCTGCCCAACTGACGCCAGAGCAACAAGTAATGGACGTCAAAGACATGACAGTATTAGGCCGCAGACTTAGTACTTTTTACAGTAAAAAGGCCAACAAAATAGATTTCCTCAGACGCGCATTCGACGCCGAGTCCTATTGTGATCGTGTGACGGTTTCCCTAAAACAACGCAAAAATGGGGAACAAATTTGGCGAGTTTATGCCGGAGATCAGTTAAGCAAAAGTGGTATTGTGGATGAAGATCAGAAAATATCTCAAGCTGACAATGCCATTTCTTTAATCGCCTGGTGTGTATCTAGCCGTATTATTGATAGTCGCACTCAGGTGCTTTTAGATTACAACTCAGGTGAAATCAGCGAATTAGACCTCAATGATTTGCTGAAACATTTGTGTAAGCATTTTCCCCCCGTCAAGGTATCGGCACTTACCCGTAATCAATTACTGGCACCGGAGCGCATTATTAGCTGCATGGTTATTGTCAATTTCCCCACACTTAGACAAAAGGCGAATGTTGAAGATATCTCTATGATCTATAGTACATCTTGGGGTGAAACTTTTGTGTGTCATGGTGAAGAAAACCTCGATGCCTTATGGTTAGACATGCAAGATATAAACAATCCAGCGGCCTGCTTTGTGTATATCCCAAGAGGGAATCAACACTCGCGCATCCATGGCGAGTTCATCGAAAACCATGCTATGTCGTTTACTTTATTGCAGTAGTACACAGTTTTTCGCTCATTATTGCGCTATTTTTGTAGTAAAGTTGACCTTATGGTCTTCATTGCAGATTGCTGTCATCGTGAAATGGATATCTTTTAAGACAATTGAGGTTTGATGCAAAATCGGTTACGTTGTTCGTTATTCGTGCTTTCTGTTACAGTCTTTGCCAATGCTAAGGCGGTGAGTGCGTTCCCTGCCCCTTCGGGTTCTCTCTCTGCTACCTCGGCAGAAAGCGCATTGTCTTTGTCTGACGTTCAGCAAGAGGAAGTTGAAAATTGGTTAGCCTCTGCAGACGGCTATTACGATACTAAGCAATTCTCCCTTGCCATTTCAGCTTATCTACACGCAGCATCTATCCTTGCCCAATCGAGTAAAAAAACCGATCAACGTTTGCTTGGTACTACCTATACCAATGTTGCACAGTCTTATAAGCGCCTAAAAGAAAGAACAGAAACCGTCGTCTACTATCGAAAAGCACTGGCTATCTTCACTGCATTAAACGACAAGAAATATATGGCTCGCACCCTCAATACGTTAGCGGAGGCGGAGCGTTATATTAACGAACTTGAAAAAGCACTCCAATGCTCTATGTTGAGCTTGCGTATTCACAGCGAAATTGATGATCCTGAAGGGGAAGCGAAGGCGTTCATGGGCGCAGCCATCATATACCGGCACATAGGTCGCTATGATGCATCACTTGAACATGCGTACAAGGCGTATCAGTATTTCAAACGTGTTAACGCGCCAAACCGTATTGCGAAAGCAGCCAATGAAATGGGCCTGGTTTACACCAGACTGATGCAATTCGACAACGCTGAGCGCTTTTATCTCACCACCATAGGGTTGCCCAAAGATAAATTAGAACCCAGAACACTGGCCACAGCCTTACGAGAAATGGGCGTTTCAAAATGGCACAGTTCCGATTATTCAACGGCGTTGAATTTTGCCCAACGTGCTTATGATATTTACAAGGCTGAAAATGAAGTAGAAAAGCTGTCATTGACGACGCGCATTATTGCAGATATATACCGTGACAGTGGGCAGCCGAAACTCGCTAAAACCCGTTATGAAGAATCACTTAACTATGCTGAAGCATCGGGCAATAAGTTAAATCAAACCAAGTCACTTGTGCATCTTGGTGAATTGTTGATAAACCAATCGGCAGCCTCGGCCGTGCCCTTACTGTTAAGAGCCCAACAATTAGCAGCAGAAATTAACGACACCGCCTACTTACTTTACAGCTATCGTGCACTTAGAAAAGCAGACAAAAAGCGAGGCAACATTGCCGGCTCGCTGGCGTATGCTGAAAAAGAAATTCAAATGCTCACGATCTTAAAAGATGAAGAAATCGCCAAGCAAATGGCGCTGTCTAACGCCTCTTTGTATTCCCGAACCCTTGAGATGGAACTCAATGATCTGCGAGAAGACGCGAAGCTATCACAGCTAGAATTAGACAAGAAAAGTGATGAAGTTGAAATTGCGAACCAGAGAAAAACCATTGCCGAGCTCGAATTAACCAAGAACAAATACGCCAGTTTAGCGCTGGCACTTATGCTTGCGGTGTGTTTATTGTTTAGTGCCTTTATTTTTCGCAGCTTTAGCGCTGCAAAGAAGCGCAATGCTGAGCTTGATAAACTGGCGACCCAAGACCCATTGACCCGTTGCTATAATAGACGCTATTTATTCGATTACCTTAACGAAGACTTTGCCAATCCTCCCTTGGCTGAAAATTACAGCCTAATCATGGTGGATATTGACCACTTTAAGGCAATTAACGACACGTATGGCCATACCGCCGGTGACAAGGTACTGGAAGAGATTGCCGCTATTTTAACCCACACCGTTGATGACACGGGTATTGTTACGCGCTACGGCGGTGAAGAATTTTGTATTGTTTTACCCACATCAACCATTAACAGTGCAATTGATATTGCTCATACTATCAAAAACAAAGTAAGCACATACAAGCATGACGACATAGAGGTGACGTGTAGTATTGGCGTTTCATCAATGGCGTTTACCGCTAACACGCCATCGGAACTTATTGAACAGGCTGATGCTGCGCTATTTCATTCCAAGCACAAAGGTCGGAATTCTGTTACCAGTTGGAACGAAATAGCCCCATAAAGATTATTGCTGCGATTCTCGCTCAACCACATTCACGGCACGTTCAAACACGATGTTAGCCATGGCGGTTGCTTTCCCGCCAACTACATTAGCAAGCCCCCATGTCTCACCGCCTGTGGTATTGGTAAATTGCACCACTACGGTATCTATATCTGCATAGTATCTTGCTTTACTGTGATAGCCAGGTAACCAACCATCATGTTCTAAAGGATAGAGCCGTTCATAAAGCTGTTGCTCACTGGGAGATAGTAACGCCCCTTTGTTTAGCGCCCTTATGAACGTAGCGACATCGCCTGCGCTAGCAATCATAGACCCACCGGGTGCCACGAAGTTTAATGACTTGAGATCATCTTGGTAGCCATACCAATAACCACTCGCCACGGCGTCATTATCTACTTCAGATAAAGAATAGTAGGTATCGGAAAGTGAAAGCGGGGCAAGAATATGCTGTTGAATAAAACGGCTATGATGATACCCAAGCGCACGATCCATAATTTCACCCAGCAGCAGGTAGTTGGTATTGGAATAGCGATAATCCTCGCCTGGTGAGAACAACGGCGGCTTATTGGCAACCAAGGCAAAATAATCACTGGCCTGCGAGGCTGGCTCAAACCAATGATACCCTTGTTGATTAACAAAATCTGGAATACCACTTGTGTGCTGCACCAACATGCTGAGAGTAATACTATCCGCATTGTTGATAATCTGACTTCGTTGAGGCAATAAGGTGGCTAATGTATCATCGAGAGAGAGGCTTTGATTATCCACTAATTTAACAATGCTTACTGCCATAAACATTTTGCTAATGCTGGCGATTTTGAACAAAGTGTCAGCCTGTAAGGATGAGCCAGCCATTTTATTATTAACGCCTGCGCTATAAATACTTGGTGGCTTATCGCTTGTTTCAACGTACAGCAAGATGCCATCAATATCAGCGTTTATACCTTCTTCTAATGCTTTTTCTATGGTGTTAGGTTGAGGGGAAAGCCATAGCGGCAGAAGATCAAGAGGCGCTATTATCACCCCAATGGCAATACCAATTAGAGGCATGATCAGTGTGAGGTATTTTTTCCGCTTTTTTTTGTCCATATGCAGCATCTTGTGTTGTTTATTAAAGCACCTAAATTGACTTCACGTCTAACATACAAGCAAACATCACCACGTGCATGCGCTAATACGTAAGAAATTGTAAGCGCAAAGGATTGGTAAAAATGCGGGAACTGGGTATGCTAAATTTTATCGCGAATCGCTAAGGATCTCACAGTGTTCAAATGTTCTCCTAAATGTCTTACTTTTCTGCCTCTATTTGCTTTCAGTGTGGTTTTAACGGGGTGTCAAAATTCGACACCTTATTTCAAAACCGCTGGCGAACCAATCAAAGTGAAAGGCAGCCATTCCTCCAGAATGCTAACCGCTAATCAGCTTATAAACGCATTGGAACTAGAAGGCCATGTAGAAGGTGGTTATTTTAAGCAAACATTTAAGGCCGATCATCGCCCCATGTTATCCACCAGTCATGGTGACAGGGTGACGATGACATCTATCTATTATTTGCTTACAGGCGAATCTCCCATTGGCCATTTTCATATGAACCAGTCAGACATCATGCATTATTTTCATATGGGTGACCCCATTACCTATTATTTGATAAACGAGGACGGTAGCCTAGAAACCCATATTTTAGGGCCTGACCCAACTCAAGGTCACAAACTGCAAATGGTGGTAAAAGGGGGAACTTGGAAAGCATCGGTGATTCCACAAAAAGGGCTCTATGGATACGGGCTCATCGGTGAAGCGGTTGCGCCGGGGTTTGAATACACAGATATGCAGTTAGGGAAAAGAAGTGTCATGTTGTCAGCGTTTCCACAGCATGCCGACGTAATCAAAAAGCTCACCCGCTAATGACCAATAACTGGCCTTTGATACAGCTGTTTTCCTTTTCATTTCAGGTTAATTTTAGTGTCCCAATTAGGGGGAAAACATAAGGAATGTAAAATGAAACAACTGATGTTAAACGACATTGAACGAGTCTCGGGCGGATGTGCTGAACACTGCTGGGGAGACTTTAGTTTGGCTGGACTTGGCGCATCTTTGCTCGCCGGCGCTATTAGCGGCCTTAGAGGCGGCCCGGCTGCTATAGGCTTAGGCGCACTTTCCGGTGGCCTAGGTTACGCAGGTAGCACAATAGGTGACAAAATGTCTGAAAGAACGACGAATGTAGGTTCTTCCACGCCGTCTCTTTCTCATTAAAATAACGAAATAGGTTGAGGAGCTTTCGCTCCTTTCCTAAACAAAGGATTTTTTTCATGCCGAATATTAAAGCTGTTTTAAGTTATGTCATTTACGCGCTATCTATCATTTTCCTAAGCATTGCCTTTATTCGCGCTATTAAAGCGAACTGGGAAATGGGAGAGTTGGCTGAAATAAGCATGATCATCGCGGTAATATTGCTTGTGGGTTTTGTGTGCACGCAAATCGCCATTAAATTAAAGGTATTTCGTAAAGAATAATTAGCCCAACCTAAAAAGCGATCCCTTTCACTGGGTCACTTCGTTTAAACACATTATTCATTACGACATTAGCGCTCGATGCAAATTAATCATCCAACATTCACTGTATTCAAACATGCCGCCTATACGATTCTTTTTTGTGTTGCGCTAGCTGGCTGTGCCAGCAACAAACCTGAAATTAATATAAGTGAGTCGCAGAACTTTGCCGCTCTCAATACGTTTTATGTAACGCCCCCATTAAATGCTATCAACGAAGTGATAGAAAATCAGGTGGCTAACGCCATTACCCGCACTCTGCAATCGAAAGGGTTAACGCCGTCATCAGAAGAGGACGCAGACATTATTGTTGGCTTTTTCCCTTCTACCGCATCAAAAGAAAATGGCACACGAGTAAATTTAGGGCTAGGCACGGGCATTTTTGGCCGCTCTGGTGGCTTCTCTTTAGGCAGTATTTTTAGCCTACCCGTGGGCGAACAGGTCACCCAATATCAAAACTTACAAATTGATATGGTGCACAACAACGAATTTATATACAGCGCTGCAGGCAGTGCTGAATTAGAGTCTAAAGACAGCATCAGCGTGCAGCAAAAGCTTGAGCAACTGGTGGAGGCGCTACTTGCAACCTACCCGGCGAAGGGCTAAACCACCCCACCGTTTGCTCTTATGGTTTGACCGTTGACCCAAGCACTCTGCTCGCTGGCTAAAAATGCGACCACAGAGGCAATATCACTAGGCTGTCCTAAACGTTCCATTGGGCTCATATTGGCCAGTTTTGTCACCATTTCTTCAGACTTGTCCTGCAAGAACAATTCGGTTTCAGTTGGACCAGGTGCCACCGCGTTAACGGTAATTTGCTTACCCCGCATCTCTTTTGCGAGGATCCCAGTCATTACTTCCACTGCCGCTTTTGTAGCGGCATAAACAGCATAACGCTCCAGTTTTAGCCCTATTACACTGGATGACAGATTAATGACTCGCCCGCCTGAGGATAGGTGTACCGATGCTTCTCTTAGGGTATTGATCGTACCTTTTAAATTCACGTTTAGTTGAGCGTCGATGTCCTCATCTTTGGCATCACTTAAAGCGTTAAGTTTCATCACTCCTGCATTATTGATCAACACATCAATACTACCCAGAGATGCCTTTACATCAGCAAACATTCTATTTACCTGCTTTGCATTGCTAACATCTACTTGATAGGCCTGAGCTTGACCCCCTGCAGCCTTAATTTCTTCCACAACTTTATCTGCGGCTCCAGCGCTATTGGCGTAATTCACCACCGTGTAAAATCCTTCTGATGCAAGACGCTTAGCTATTTCTGCCCCAATGCCCCGAGACGCTCCCGTTACTAGTGCTACTTTCGTTTTTTGTGTCATTAAATGCTCCTTAAAAGGGTGATGAACATTGATACAGGCCACTCTATCATTTAGCATCGAGCTAACAATTACGTAAATATTGACTTCATTATTCAGGATTTAAGAATAATAATGGATAGAATAGAGGCTATGCGGGTGTATACTCGCGTATTTGAACGACGGAGCTTTAAACTAGCGTCCCTCGACTTGAATATTCCAGCGTCCACCGTAACTGAGGTGATTAAGGCGATGGAGAAACGTTTAGGCGTGGTGCTGTTAGAAAGAACAACTCGACGTGTTTCCCCCACCATTGATGGAGAAACCTTCTACCACAGATGTATAAGCATAATTAATGACGTGGAAGAAGCGGAGCACGGTTTTTCTACCTCCACTCCCCAAGGATTATTGCGGGTAGATACCCATGGCACGATTGCTAGGCATTTCCTACTACCCCAAATTCACACCTTCACTGAAAAGTACCCAGACATTAAGTTGTTCATAAGTGAAAGCGATGCGCTAAAGGATATTGTAAGCGAAGGTATAGATTGTGTGTTAAGGGTCGGTCGACTCGCCGACGAGCATTTGGTTGCCAAGCCTCTTTGCCAACTCGAAGAAGTGACCGTAGCTTCGCCCAGCTACCTAAGAAAAGCAGGTTTGCCTTGTTGTATTGACGATCTGCATACACACAAAATGATCGGATTCTATGCCTCAGATCAGAGTGCCCCTATGCCCTTAGAATTTTGTGAAGATAATGGCACTATAAGAGAGTTGAGCATACCCAGATCGATATCTGTAAATTCAGCAGAGTCGTTAGTTGCTCTAGCATTGCAAGGTATGGGCATTGTACAAGTGCCTCGTTATCATATCGAAGCCCATCTAAAGGAAGGAAGGTTAGTCACTCTTTTGACTCATGTCCCCCCATCCCCTTCCCCCCTTACATTGTTGTACCCACAAAACAGGAAATACAGCGCCCGTGTAAACGTATTTATTGAGTGGCTCGAAAGTATCATCTAGCCTGCTTTCATTGGCTGAAAACAATAAATGTTATATTATAACATTTATTACTTAAGTGACTATTAGATAATTAGATGATTGCAGCCGTTCCCACGAACATTATTACTGGCTTTTTAGGCGTAGGTAAAACTTCAACCATTTTAGATTTACTGGCGCAAAAGCCAAAACACGAACGCTGGGCTATTTTAATTAATGAATTTGGTGAGGTAGGTATTGATGGCAGTCTGGTGCAAGGCTTTCTTAAAGAAGATCAGCAGGTATTTATAAAAGAAGTTCCAGGGGGATGTATGTGTTGTGTGGCAGGTCTACCCATGCAGATAGCGCTCAACCAATTATTGGCAAGAGCCAAACCCCATAGATTACTCATTGAACCCACAGGCCTGGGCCACCCTATTGAGGTACTAGAAACGTTAGATCAACCTCATTACCGTGATGTTCTTCATATACAAAAGACTATTACGCTCATTGATGCCCGCAAGCTAAGTGATCCTCGCTACACGAATCACGCCACTTTCAATCAACAAATTGACATTGCCGATATTGTCGTTGGCAATAAACAAGACTTATATCAAGAAAGTGATCATCAGGCGCTTTTAGACTACCTTTCTACACGCAATCACGCACATTTGCCGGTCATTTTTACCGATAATGGCCGTTTAAATATCGATAGGCTTTCTGGAGCATCTGACCAACTCAATATGGTTAAGAATCGACGCAAACATGATCATTCACACGATGACGCTCATGGGTACCCTCAGCTAGCTGACAATGTAGCACTGCCTGAAAATGGTAGGTTGTCCGTTAAAAATCAGGGAGAAGGGTTCGAATCAATCGGCTGGCGTTTTTCCCCAGTAAATGTGTTTAGTCGTCAGGCGATAATTACTTGGATAAAATCAATCAGAGCAACACGACTGAAAGCAGTGGTTATCACTAGCGAGGGTATATTTGGCTATAACCTCGCCGATGACATGCTTACCGAAAAAGAACTGAACGATACGTTAGAAAGCAGAATAGAACTAATTCATAACCAACTCGATGAGCAATGGGACCAACAGCTTCTTGATTGTTTGGATGATACCTTTTCTTAAGCACCAAAATTGTTTTCTAACTCCTCACCGGGAACGTGAAGCAAGCCTGAAACGTTCTCGGCGAAGCGTGTATTTTAACGTAAATGCCCGTTGAAAAATGCAAGGGTACGCTGCCATGCTAATTCAGCATCTTTCGGGCTATAGCGGCTAGTTGAGTCGTTGTGAAACCCATGCTGAGCCTGTGCATAAACATGGGCTGAGTATTCTGCACCATTGTCCTTCAATACCTTTTCATATTCTGCCCACGTCGCGTTCACACGCTTGTCCTTTTCACCGAAGTGCAGCAAAAGAGGCCCTTTAACCCGAGTCTGCAACTCACCCTTTGCCGGTGTGCCATAAAAAGGCACTGCGGCGCTAATGACGTCTGGCAATGTGGCAGCAAGAAAATTACTGATGTATCCACCAAAACAAAATCCCACCACACCCAGTTTATTTGTGGTTTGATCATGAGAATGAAGCCAACGAGCAGCAGCTATAAAGTCATTTTCAATTTTTTGTTTGTCTAAGCTTCGCTGCATTGCTCGGCCATCATCATCATTACCTGGATAGCCGCCAAGTGGAAATAAAGCATCGGGGGCAAAGGCAATAAAACCTTGAGAAGCTAATCGGCGAGCAACATCTTTTATGTAAGGGTTCAAACCTCTATTTTCATGCACAACAAGTACGGCAGGCGCTTTTTGGTCTGCACTAAGGGAGCTGGGTATCACCAAATACCCTCCCCCTGTACCATGGCCTTCTGGCGACGCAAATTCTTCATAGGTCGCCTTAATAGCAGGGTCGTTAAACGACACCTGCTCGGCTTTAGCATAATCAGGGAGAAGGGCGTTTCCAATGACCCCAACAGACAATCCCGCAATGGAAAGCGACGCAATACGCGTTAAAAAGGTTCGCCTATCGATATCACCATGGGCGTATTCGTCGTACCAATCAAAGGCCTCTTGAGGAATGGGAATGCGAGACTCTGCTGCTTCATTTTTTGCTTTCGTCATAATCAACCTGCGTTTTATTTTGGGGTAGGGTTACATTCTCAACGATTGCCACAAGGGGCAACCCAACAAACGGCTATACCAGCAATTTAACACTACCTATAAAACGCGCAGATAATCAATTAAACAAGATGAAACGCCCCCTTTTTCTTAAGGGCGCGTACCTTAACGAGCCTATTTAAACGACTTTAATCGTTAAGTTCTACAACCAAATAGCGCACACTGCCATTTACTGGTTGGGGTAAAAAGAACAAACCTTCATAGGTAAAATACTGAATACCATTTATTTTCACCGGCTTTGCCTGGCTAGGTAAATCACTGTAAAACTGGCCTGAAACATACGTTGTGTGACGCCGAGGGGCGCTTACTTTTGGTTCATCCACCACAATGTAATTGTCACCGGATTTATAGTAATAAACCCCTTCGGCCACGTAATAAGTTTCACCATCGATCACTATTACGTCAGGTTTAGGAGGAAGGGTATGCACTCTTATCCCCAGTGGCGGGCGAACAACGTGAAAAGCCCCCTCCATTTTTCGATAATAAACCCCGTCATGATAACGGTAAGTGGCACCGTGAAAATGAATATCTCTCGCGTCACGCGGAACCTCGGCTGGCTTGTGGCCTACTTCATATTTGGGCCGGCTAATGACATTTGCCACCAATGCCCCTATACCAATACCCACGGCAACCGCAGCCACGCCGCCACCATGCCCACTAACTCTGACATGCCCACCCCGCGGAGAATGAGCACATCCAGCCATTAAGGTGACACACAGGGCCGATACCGATAATAATCGTAAATTCATAATAATTTCCTTGCCAAAAATTGAAAGCTCACATCGAAATAAAACAAATTAGACGATTGAATGTGATAGTGACTTTGAGTCATCCGCGAAGAAAAAATTCGTCAAGAATACGGAAAAGTAGGTATAAGTTTCGTAAATTTACTGAATAAAAACGAGAGGATAGCAGTGATTTGAATAAACGACTGAAAAACGCCCCACGTACTTCAGTACGGAGGCGTTCTTTTTTAGAATAACATTTTTACTGTTAAAGCAGTGACGATAGCGAAAAGGCGGTGGTTTCTTCCGCGCTCACCATACGAATAACGGCATCAAAATCGGCAAAGTCTACTGCCAATTGTGCTGACGCCTCGCCATTTATCCAAACAAGCTCAAGTAGGTTGTGCGTATAAGAAACACGAAATTCACCGTCAAAGGCTGATGAATCGTTTCTTAGTTTTATCAACGTCATCAACCCTTGCACCACTGGCTTTTCAAAGGCTTCGTCTACATCGCTACTGGATAGGTAGGGACGATTAATATCTCGACCAACATTGGTTCTAGCGAGTAATGACATGTCATTTGCCGCAGCGAGCAATCCGCCATAATACACCTGAGGTATACCTGGGCTAAAGAACTGGATAGCTCTGGCTACTAGATATTCAAGATCGTTCTGCCCCAAGGCATCATAGTAGGTGCAATTAACTTGATACAAATCCACATTGTTAGCGGCTGCGCCGGTAGCCTTTCTCGACTCCCCTTGCGAATTAATGTGAATTTGCTCAACTAAATTGTTTATTTCGTCGTTGTTTAACAAACCCGGCTTATCGCCACTTGCCCCGACATCCACTATACCTATGCCATCGTGAGTATCTAGCACAGTGAAACAATTGCGTGGGGAAATGGATAACCAATGCGCTAGCGCACTCGCATCTTTCGTAAATAAGGTATGCAGCACTAATGGAGGTAGTGCAAAGTCATAAACACTGTCGCAACGTGCGGCAATATCAATTTGTGTTTGGTAGTGACTATGTATTTCAACCAAACATTGCATTCCCATGCCTCTGGCACGAGTGCTAAGAGACTCGATAAATTCGAAGGTCTCTTCTAACATAAAGCAATTCGATCCGGCGCGCTTAATGGCATAACCCGCAGCATCTAAGCGGATTAAATCTACATTGCTTTGCGTGAACGAAGTAAGAATAGAAGAAAGATACGCTTTGCCTAAATCTGACTCTACGTCTATATCAATTTGGTTAGATGTAAACGTTGTCCAAAAGGGCACCATCTCTTTTCCGGCTACTTCATAGTCGCTGAAAAACGGAGTGGGGCGAGGTCTAAAAACTTGCGCGATGTGCGCCGCGGTTTCAGCGTCATCATCACTGGTAAAAACATCTTGTTTGGTCAGGAAAAGCGGCCAAAACTCTGACTCACGCCCATGAGCTAGCACGTCTTTAAACTGAGCGCTTTGTGCCGACATGTGATTGACGATGAGATCGGCCATAATATTTTTTGACTCGCCTATCGACTTAATGTGATTCCAATCGCCTAAACGCTCATCCACAATGGTGTGATCAATAGGGTCAAAACCAGCATCTTCGCCGTCGTAAGGATAGTAAAACGGCAGAATGTGAACACCCGTAAATAGGCCACTAAGCTTACCGTTAAGAAGGCCGTTAAGGCTTTCTATATTGCCATCACCTAACCTATCGGCATAGGTGATTAATTGAACGCCGTTGCGTATAGACATGAAAATTTCTCCAAAATACGGTAAACGTGGCGCCTTTAGGCTTTTAAGAAACGCCGTATCTTTACCTTTACCAACACAAACTTAATCGATTAAGTTTGCGGGAGTAAAATAGCAATCATCAGTTCAAATGTAAATAACTTGTTTTAACTCTTCCTTAGCTACCCTTTAAAATTTCATTGGTCACTGAAGAAAATTCATGAAAGAAAACGATCAGTCGATACACTCTTCATCATGCAAGTCTATAATGCTACAGAACTTTATTACTCAACACCCCACAAGGATGTTTTATGATATTAATTTTTGGCGTGGTCAATCAATATGGCGTACTTTCCCATTTCAGCGAAGGTATTAAGCACGACCTTGAGACAATGGGAGAAACCTGTTTAGTCCTTCCCGTTGATGATGGCGTAACCGCAGCTAAATTATTGAACCAAATATCGAAGAAAGACGTTAAGTTTAGTCTATGTATTAATGGGTCTGGCCTCGATACCGCATTAACGTTCGGAAAAGCCTATGCGCTTGCCGTCGACCACCCTCTTCTTATCTTGCCTCACCTCCAGCAATACAAAGGTTTCGAGCTTCTATGCGTTGCAAAAGAACATACCGCGTTCGCTCAGCTTCTTAATATTCCCGCACTCGACTTCTTTCATGCCGTCTCTAGGGCAGATATCGCCTCAGCCGAGTCATTAAATGAAGCAAAATCGGGGGAGATTTTACTTCCTGCAAGCCATATCAATAAAGATAACGCACAGAAAAAGCTACAGGAAATGGGCGTCTGGGACCAGTTGAAGCCAGTGGTTACCGCCGTGGGAAGCATCAATGAATTTTTAATGGCGATAGGGGTGTTACCCAATGGCAACCAGCCAGCAAGAGCACAGCTCAATGAAGCTATTTATAAAATAACCTGCGAAGCTGATTTATACATACGTGCACTCGCTCGAGAGAGAATTCTTGCATCTTACACCGAAAAAAATATCGTTTTAGATGTTTATGGTAGAAATGTAAAACAATACCAGCAAGTTTACCCATTCCACCGTTATCATGACGAAGTACCGTACAAAGACATGCTTGAAAAAATGGCTAACGCCAGCTTTGTGGTTCATAACTCACCAGGGTTCGAATTCGCACTACACGAGCGAATGGTTTACCCGCTAGCTAAAGGCACGCCGATTTTGTTTGACGCCAATGTTAACCAACGTCAAATGCTGCAAGGTTTACCTGCGGTTTATCCAAGTAATAAGGTGCAAACTGACGTGTTTCTCGAGCACCGAAAGTCAACGGAGAACGAAATTGAGAAAAACCATACGTGGGCAGCAAGATTAGCAGCACTGCTTAATTAACGAGTGAGCAAGTAGTACTTGAATACTGAAAATAATCATTCAGGGGCACGAGCGCGCCCCTGCTTAGTCTTTTAGTTACGCAACCAATTCGGTAATTTTAGCCACAAAGGCTGAGATATCATCAGGGTTGCGACTGGTCACCAATTTTCCATCAGTCACCACTTCTTTGTCAGCCCATTTTGCGCCAGCATTTATCAGGTCGGTTTTAATACTGGGAAAAGACGTCACTTCACAGCCATCAATGAGAGCCGATTCGGCAAGCAGCCAAGGGCCATGACAAATTGCCGCCACAGCTTTCACTTTAGATTCATCATGGGCCTGCTTAATAAAAGCCACCGCCTCATCGTTGGCACGAAGTAAGTCGGGGTTAATTTGGCCGCCAGGCAAAATTAAGGCATCGTAATCGCTGGGGCTCACATCGGTGACTTGCGCATCAACCTTCACGCTGTCTCCCCAGTTGTCTTCATCCCATGACTGAATGGTGTCTTTCTGGTCGATTGAGACTATGTCAATTTGCGCCCCTTTTTCCATTAACATGTCTTTAGGCTGGATGAGTTCAATTTGTTCAAATCCATCGGTGGCCAAAATAGCGATTTTCTTTCCAAAAAGGTTTTGATTGTCACTCATGTAAAAATACTCCTCTCATGGTTAGTGCAACGAGTACCTTGATATAAAGGCTGGCATCGTTTCAGTAACATTAACGAAGCAATTTTCACTCCTAAAGAAAAACTATCACAACCAACTGATTAAAATACAAAAAACCAGAAATATACCTAGAGAGTGATATACACTGAGTGAAGAAACGAGTCTGTAATGAAAGAATTACACCCTGCACACCGAAAAATTTGGCGTACTCGACAAGGCATAAATGAAAGCAGGGATAAAAACAGAAAACGCAGGGCTGTTAAATTTTAGCTTTTTCTGAGAAAAATTTAAACGGTCTTTACATTTGCTTAGTAGCGACATTTCCTTGCTTTCATTATCATTCCCTACCTCGTTTCAAGGTTCATATTGTATGCCACTCACTTCGCACTTCATCGCCACTGAGGGCTACAGTAATTTTTGTAAACTAAGGACATAACACAATGGGAAACCTACGATGCCTTTGCGTATTTGTAGCATTGCTATTTTCTTGTACCGTCAACGCTCATCACGGAAGTAGCGGTCAATTTGATACCAACGCCACCGTAGAACTCAGCGGGAAAATCACGCGTATTAGGCTGGTTAACCCCCATGCCTATGTCTATTTTGACGCCGTAGATACCAACGGAACTGTCACCAATATGCGCTGTGAACTGCAATCAGGTTCTTTGCTTAAACGCAGAGGCTGGACAGCCGACCTATTCAAAACTGGCAGCGAAATTTCCATCAAAGGGTCGCCAGATAGAACCGACCCTACCACCTGCTATATGAAAGAAATTACGTTTGAAAATGGTATGACTGCCACGCGCAACAGTGAGTTTGACGACGACGGCCACATCAGTACAACCCTCGACATGCAAGAAGAAGCAATAAACGAGGATCATCATGACGACGATCACAAAGAATTCCACGACACCCATGAAGATGAAGAGAGTGAAAAAAAACGTAGCTTAGTGCGCGAAGATGGCTCACCTAACTTTGCCGGCAATTGGGCTATGGTTCGAAAAGCGGGCGCACCTCCAGGCGCAGGGGGCGAAATGGCAGAACTCACCCAAGCTGGTAAGGCCGCCATTGCCGGCGCTAGCTCTGCGGATAACCCTCGCTTTCAATGTGAACCCACTAATATCATTATGGATTGGTGGTTCGATTTAATGGTGAATAAAATTGAGCAGTCGAGTAGCCAGATGACCTTAAGCTATGGCTTCATGAGCCTGAAGCGAACCATTTACCTCGATGGTACGCGAATGCCTAGTGACTATCAGCGCAACAGAGCCGGGTTTTCTACCGGAAAGTGGGAAGGCGATACCTTAGTGGTAACCACTACCGGTTTTGACGAGGGTTGGATTATGGCGCCGTTGGGGGGAAACCCAGGTGGCATGCCCCCTGGCGGTAAAGGCGAGCGGGGAGAAAAAGGTGAGCGCCCCCCTCGCCCTGATAATGCTGGCGGCCCCCCTCCAGGTACGAAAGGTGAACGCCCTAAAGGCAGACGTGGGCCTCCCTCACCCGCCAAAAACAGCACCGAAATGACCATTGTCGAGCGTTTCTCTTTAAACGCCGACGGAACGGTTTTGAAACGTGAATATACTATTACCGACCCTCTCTATCTTAAGTCGCCTATGACAGGATCGGACGAAGTTACGTTCACCCACGACAAGTTTACGGCTTACGAGTGTGAAGATCTTACGGCAGAGCGCGGTTCAGACAGTCTAGGCGGCATAGGAGTCACGCGAGCGACCTCACCCTCAAACAACATGAATAACCATGAAAATGCATTTCTTTACTGGCTAGAAGACTCCAGCGTGGGCATGGCGATATCGAGTACACAATGGGGTTACCCCATTGTACTATCGCTGCATGCCATAGGAATGGCCACCATGGTAGGTGTAGCCTTGATGATATGCCTAAGAGCACTAGGTTTTGCGTCTTCAATTGCACTTTCTTCACTCGCCCCATACTGGCATGTGGCATTAATCGGTTTTGCTATCAATCTACTGTCGGGTACCGCCCTCTTCTTTGGAAATGCGTCTGAGCTATTTTACAACTGGGCATTTAGAAGCAAGATTCTCCTGGTAGCACTGGGAATAGCGCTAACGTGGCGGTTGGTTAACAAAGCGATAATGCAGACACCTTCTGTTTCATCGTCGCACAAGCCCCTTGCCGTTGTAACGTTATTGAGTTGGGTTCTAGCCATTGTGGCAGGCCGTCTCATCGGCTATTTATCCTAAGGAGTTTTAGACAATGAATACATGCCTTTCGTGGATTATAGACGCACTGAATAATAGCCAACTGAACCATTTTGTGATGGACAATGCGGTGGTGTTCCCCACCCTAGAAATGCTGCACTTTCTCGGGCTAAGTTTACTTTTTGGGGCGCTACTCATCGTGGATTTGAGACTCGTCGGTATAGCTAAACAATTGCCGTTAGAAAAAGTAGAGGCGTTTCTTCGCTTTGCGCTTATTGGTTTTGCCATCAACCTTATTTCAGGTGCGTTGTTTGTGGCGGGCGATCCAGACCGGTACTTGGTTAATCTCGCATTTGGGCTAAAAATGCTAATGATTGTCCTTGCTGGTCTTAACACCCTTTATTTTTTACTGCGAGTTAAACCTAAATTGCACTTCAATTCCCATGGGCAACCCCCAAGTTCAGAAGCCCAAGTGGTGGCCTGGCTTTCGTTAGCGCTATGGTCAAGCGTGATTGTTTTAGGCCGCTTTATCCCCTACGTAGAAACCCCCTAGCGGGTAATACTGGCTATAAAGGCGTATTCCCTAATGCGCCTTTTAGCCACTCTGCCGCTTTCCCTAAGCGATGTTCAGTAGACCAAATTAAATCCACCCCTACCATCCACTCGGTAAAGGGGTAAGACGTTAAATGAAGTTCCACTAACTCTCCTTTAACTTTGCTATCACTCAGTACTTGCTTAGGTACTGTAGCCCACCCTAACCCACTACTCAGCATATGTATCAAATTAAGGTAGCTTTCCATTCGCCATTGTCGAGGTCCACTCAAATACTCACTGGTGGGAAGCACATTTTGTAACGGGCTATACACTAAATTTCTGTACTGGCTCAATTGCTCAAAGGTGACTTCCTCGAATTTAGCTAACGGATGATCTTTATGCACCACATTAGCAAATACAATATAGCCGAGCCGTTTGAAATTAATATGCGCAGGATAGTTTTCGCCGGCACACATAATGCCTAGCCCCGCATTTTTTTGCTCAACGAGATTTTGTACGTAGGATGATGAAGGGTGTAGTAAATTTAAGTCAACAAAAGGAAACTGGTGAGCAAATTCATTTAAATTTGATGCCAATAGCGCAAAAGGGATGGTGTCATCTATGGCTAATGTGACCTCATTTTCTAATTCAGCAGCCAATCCATAAGCGCGATTTTCCATAGATGCACATTGCTGCAAGATAGCTTCAGCATCCCGCAATAGGCTTTTACCGTTATGGGTTAGCACAGGGTATCGCCCAGTTCGGTCGAATAACGTTACCCCCAGGTCAGTTTCTAAATTTGCAACCGCAATACTCAGCGCAGATTGAGATTTTTTCAATTTTCGAGCCGCCGCAGAAAATGATCGTTCACTGGCTACTTCGTAAAACGCGTTTAACTGTTCTATAGAAAGTCTCAACTTTCTCTCCGACCTATTAATTTTTTCAATAGGTCCCATTTTGCATAATTGTACTAGCGGCGTAAATTATTCTTCAACTTGCGCTGCAAAACAGTGAAGTTAATTCGCTAGCCCTCTGTACTTCTCTGTAATGGAAAACCAAAAACCATGGACAGCACAATAAAAAGAAAAAGTCGTGTTCACCCCGTAGATGAAAAATTAGCGCTTTGGCCAACCTTTGTTATGGGGCTACAGCATGTTTTAGTGATGTATTCAGCCTGTATTATTGTTCCACTCATTCTTGGCGCCGCACTGGATTTACCGAAAGATAAGCTATCACTTATTATCAACGCCGATTTGTTTGCAGCCGGACTTGCCACACTTGTCCAATGTTTCGGCAACCGTTTTTTTGGCATTCGCCTGCCTATTATGATGGGCGTTACTTTTACCGCCGTAGCCCCCATGATAGCCATTGGCGTTAATCCCGATTTAGGTATTACTGGTATTTTCGGGGCGATTATTGCCTCGGGTTTAATTGGAATTGCCTGCGCCCCACTTATGGGAAAATTACTTCGCTTTTTCCCGCCCGTGGTAACAGGTTCAGTGCTTTTGGTCATTGGTCTTAGCTTAATGAAAGTGGGCATAGAATGGGCAGCAGGCGGCGAACCAAGATTGCCAGATGGCAGCCCTAACCCTGATTTTGGTAAGCCCATATACCTTGCTATTAGCTTTTTTCAGCTTGCCCTTATTCTACTTATTAACCGCTATGCAAAAGGATTAATAGCCAACACGTCAATTCTCATTGCTATGATTTGCGGTTTTATTTGTGCAACCGCACTGGGTGACGTTTCACTAAAAGGGCTTGATGAAGCAGCGTGGTTTAGCATGATTAAACCCTTTAGTTTCGGCCTGCCTACCTTCGATATTTGGGCCATTGTGTCTATGAGCCTCGTCATGCTGGTGACCATGGTTGAATCCACCGGCATGTTTTTAGCGTTAGGCAAAATGGTAGATCAAGAGATTGACGAAAAGCGATTAGTTCGGGGTCTAAGATCAGACGGGCTTGGTACCTTACTCGGCGGCATATTCAATGCTTTTCCTTACACCTCGTTTTCTCAAAACATTGGCCTCGTTGCCATTAGCGGCGCAACGAGTAGATATGTGGCCGCCTCCGGGGCGTTCATTCTGATTTTACTTGGGTGCTTCCCTAAAATGGCGTTTATTATTGCGTCGCTTCCGCTCTATGCGTTGGGTGCTGCCGCCATGGTGATGTTCGGCACCGTGGCGTTAATGGGCGTTCAAATTCTATCTAACGTAAATTTTTCCCATCACCGTTCGAATATTCTTATTGTTTCTTCCAGTGTTGGCATTGGCCTCATCCCTACCATTGCGCCTCACTTTTTCCAGCACATGCCAGCTTGGAGCAAAATGATAACCGATAGCGGCATTATTCTTTGCGTCATCACTGCGGTGTTGTTGAACGCACTGCTTAACTCAAATTCACATCACTCCCCTCAGGCAACAAAATGAAAAAAAGTACAATTTATATAGCCGACTATATTCTCCCCATGGACGATGACAATACCTTAATTGAAAACGGAGGCATATTAGTTGAAGACGGCATAATTAAGTCCATTGATGCCTCAGAAGAGTTAACCGTAACTTTTCCTCATGCAGAGGTTGTATACCTTGAGAATCAACTCCTAATGCCGGGTTTAATTAATACGCATTGCCACTCTGGCATGCTGCGAGGAACGGCGGAAGGCTTGCCTGTTTGGGATTGGTTACAACAGTATATTGACCCTATGCACCGTGTGCTATTGCCTGAAGACGCATCGTTATCTTCATGGTTATGCTATGCAGAAGCTTTATTGTCTGGCACCACTTGCATAGTGGATATGTGGCGATACATGCATGGCAGCGCCGAAGCTGCAGAGCAACTAGGCATTCGCGCGTGTTTAGTGCCGTATGTCGCCGAACACCCCGACCACAACTATTTTGAAACGTTAGATACCAATGAACAGTTAATCAATCAATGGCATGAAAAAGGTGATGGTCGCATTCAAGTTTGGGTGGGGTTAGAACATTTGTTTTACGCAGAGCCACACGCATTAATCCGAATAGCGGCAATGTGTAACGACTACAACGTAGGGTTTCACACTCACAGCAATGAAAGTCAATTTGACGTAGAACAAACGTTAGCGCGCTATCAGTGCCGCCCTTTACACGCGTTAGAGCGACAAGGTTTGCTAGAAGCTCCCAAGGTGTTACTTGCCCATTGCGTATGGGTGGATGAAAGTGAAATATCCCTTATGGCGCACCGAAACATAGGCGTTGCGCACAACCCTATCAGTAATATGAAGCTCGCGTCTGGCGCTGCCCCCGTGGTTGAGATGCTAAAAGCCGGTATTGCCGTAGGGTTAGGCACTGACGGTGAAAAAGAAAACAATAACCTAGATATGTTTGAAGAGATGAAAACTGCGTCGCTGTTGGCGAAGTTTGTCAAACTTGATGCCGCCACCTTGGATGCTTGGGATGTGTGCAAAATGGCCACTATTAATGGCGCAAAAGCCTTAGGGCTAGCGCAAACCACAGGCTCACTAGAAGTAGGTAAATCAGCAGATATGATCAGTATTAACCTGAACACCCCAAGAATGACGCCCCTCATTGCCTCAGGCCCCTTAATGAATATTCACCACAATTTGGTTCATGCCGTACAAGGGCAAGACGTGAACATGACCATGGTGGCGGGAAAGGTACTGGTTAAAAACGGAAAGCTGCTAGAACACGATATCCAAACCTTGATTGAGCAAGTCAATCTTGCCGCCCCCGCGCTCTTTGCTCGCAGAAATGCGTGGATGAAAACGTCAGGGGGAAGTAAAAACGCGCTGAATAAGTAGTGTTTATTAGCATGAAAAGGTGTTGGGTAGTGCAGCGTGACCTAACACCTTACTGCAACCCTTTGGCCTCAACCCATGCCCGCAGCCTAACCTCCATCATGCGCATTTCTTTTGAAAGCATGTTGCGGTTGGTTTGCATGAATATCCAAAGCTTGGTAGCTACCTGTGCGTTAAAACTCACTATGAGTAATACCCCCCAAAATACTTGGTCTGCACCTGGCGCGGTGAAAAACTGATAGCCACAGTAAAATAGCACTATGCTCAGTGCTATCGCTATAGCATAGCCTAGCTTCATCAAGCCAGAAAAGCGACTGTCAAAACCCAGTTTTAGGTAGTCGGTTAAACCTTCACCTAGCATGCTGTCTAGCTCCTGCGACTGCTGTTTTAGGTAGCGCTTAATCTCATCGTCTGAATTAGTCGTCATGGCTTTACTCCGTATCTGAAATGCGTTTTTTTAATAAGGTGCGTGCGCGGTGTAATCGCGACTTAACCGTGCCTAGTGGTATTCCTGCCACTAGGCTTATCTCTTTAATATTTAAATCGTTAAGGTAAAACAGCTCTGCCACGTCTCGTTCTTTCGCCGGTAGTGTAAATAAATGCCTTAAGGGTGAAAGGGGCTCGCTGAAGACCAGCTCTATGGTTTTTTCAGGGATATTTTCGTCTAGTAATACTTCTTTGCGTGATGCTCTATACCAGTCGATTATTTCCCACCGCAGCGCTTTGTATAACCAGCTTTTAAACAGCGATACGTCGTTCAATCGCGTTACGCGTTTGGCAATTTTGGCCCATACATTTTGAACAAGATCGTCTGCCACCATACTGTCTTTAACCCGCATTAATGCGTATTTTCGCATGGCAACATGAAAATGCTGATAGAGTTTGCCAAGCGCAGCCCTATCGCCAAATTGAAGTTCTATCACCAGTAACTCTATGTCTGCATTTGTCATTAATTTACAACAGTCTCAAATACTTCTATTAGAAAGGTAACCAAAAGCAATAGGAGTGTTATGAACATTGAGCGCCCTCTTCTTTTTATATAATGACGGGTCAAATGCAATTCGGGTTCGGACTTTTTAATTGCTGCCCACCATTTCATACCTTCCCCTAAGCCATACAAGCACTTTTGCATATCAACGATTAATTTTTAGCCTTAATGAGAGAAATTTCCTTTTCTTAGCACTCACTCTTAGCAAGCAATAGAACAACGATGAAAGCAACCATTAAATAGACTGTATCTACCATTAATAAGGAGATGTCATGGCTAATCCACATGATTACAATGCACAAGTCAATCGTACTCTTAAAAGCCTCAGTACCAGAGTGAAAGCGGCAGATGTCGCGAAAAGCCGAGCCGACGCAGCGTTAGCTGCTTCCGGCGGTGAATCTATCCATAACACCAATGGTGACGAGTTACTCATTTGCAAAGCAATGAATTTCACCAAAGGGTTATCACACCATGGCAACACAGGGTTAGTGGCTAATACCGATGACTACGCAGCCTTGGTGAAGGCTATTGACTCTGGCGACCCAGCAGATTTCAAAGCCATCAATGTGGGCGACCCGGGGCAATACAAATGGCGAGCTTGGGAAAGTGCTTCAGCCGGTTTAACTTTCGATTTACAAGGCCCAGACAGCCATGCTGTAACCATGAGCCCTCCTCCGGGGTTATCTAATAAAAAAGCGATTTTAACGGGCGAAATGGCCGAGGTTTACGCGCAAGCTTTATTGCGAGATGTACATTTCGCGGCCTTCTCTATGCCTAAAGAGAGCTTTTTATCCTTTGTTGGCGAGCATTCTCGGCATTACCGTTCGTTAAAAAGAGAGCAGCAAAACGCTGACAGCATTGTTTCTATGCTTAATCAATTTTCCTTTGAAAATCGAGCTACTGCTGCGCCTTTCACATTAACAACCGCATTTAGGGGGATGACTCATGGGGATGTTGATGGCCCTTACCTTTCGCAGTTTTTGCTAAGTGGGGATACCGGTTTAAACCACAAAAACGACACTAGCCCAGAGCATGATGCTAGCGACGGTAAAATTCGCTACGGCGCACAAATAATCGATCAGCGTGTTCGGCAAGCCAGCGAGGAAAATTATCTTACCGACTGGGACGAATGGCTTCATGTTCAAAATGGAGGAGATACCGGAAGCTTAGAGCATTACAAAGGAAACAATAGGCGATTTATCACTACCCCAAGAGACCTAGCCACCTTCGTGCATTACGACGCACTTTACCAAGCCTACTTGAATGCCTGTATTTTACTGTTGAATATCAAAGCGCCTTTGAGTGAAGGAGTTCCTTATACCCAAAGTGACGAACAAGACAGACAGCAGGGCTTTGCCCTTTACGGTGGCCCACACATACTCACCTTAGTGACAGAGGTGGCAACCCGTGCACTTAAAGCCGTTCGATATCAAAAATTCAATGTACACCGGCGCTTACGCCCCGAAGCACTGGCTGCGCGTATTGAAAAAGCCGATATATTACCCGACGAAGTAAAGCCGCAATTTACGGCTATGCGGAGTGAAATAGACAACGCTGGGCTTGCAGAAAAATTACAGCACGCCTCAGGCAATTTGCTGTTACCTATGGCCTTTGCGGAAGGGTCACCCATGCACCCTTCTTATGGTGCTGGCCACGCTACCGTAGCGGGTGCATGTGTCACCATGCTAAAAGCGTTTTTCAATGGTGCAAACTATCTCCATGTTTCAAAAAACGGGGAAAGCATTAGCGTGGATGACCAAAGTTACCAAAGTGATTACGCTTTTGTGCCCTCCCCTGATGGAAAACGTTTAAGGGTTGTGGAAGTGAGTCGTTCGCTCACCTTAGAAGGCGAGCTCAACAAGCTGGCCGCTAACATTTCAATTGGACGCGATTGGGCAGGCGTGCATTACTACAGTGACTATCGCGAGTCACTATTAATGGGTGAGGAAATTGCGATAGGCATTTTACAGGAGCAAACACTCACCCATAATGCAAAAGAAAACCTGGTATTTAAATTTAATCAATTCACAGGCACAGAAGTGGAAATTAAGAACGGCGAAATTAATCCTACCTAGGGTGCTTTATTGTTAGTCCCTTAAATTTAGGGTTTGTATTGCTGTGTCTTTACTCGCGCGTTCAACCGTTTCGATAATCATTGATATCACGGCTTCCAGTTGCTCTGTTGGCTTCGCATTCGCAGCTTGTGAAGCGATGGAGAGTGAAGGTCGTCGATTTCTAAAGACTCGGTCGAGCGCGCGGTAAAAGGCGCGCCTTCCATTTAAATTGGCAAAGCTACCCGCATTCCTTGCGCGATAGAAATCATAAACCAAGGTGATAGCGTCTTGGGATAGTACCTCATCATATTGCGGGCCGCTCAGGGTATACCCCAAACGAGCAACAATATCGCCAATCGTTGATTGGGTTAATGTGTTAACCACACTTTCAGGCCATTCTTTTACTAAATAACGATGGTGAATAATCTGTTTTAGGTGCTCATCGGTAAACGATAAGTAATCTGGTGCGTTAAGAATATTCTTATCCCAAACGTTCAAGTTATGAGCTCGACGGAACTGCCACTCTTTTGCGTAAATGGGAAACCAGCGGGTAAACTGTGGCACATTTTTCACTACTTTCGTTTCTATTAGCGCCTCTCCAGAAGGGGCCAGTTTCAGCACTGTATAGCCAGGTTGGTAAGCGGCGAGTGACGGTACCTGCACATTTAATAAACCCTGGGGTTGTATGCGACTTATATCAAACAGATGCATATGCCCCCCGAAATGCAACTTAAGCCCTGTATTGGCAAGTATTGCAGTGGTTTTTGCTGTAGGTAAACGGGATAGCTGCATAGTGTTTTGCCCAAACACCCTCGCCATTGCGCTTGCTTGATCATCATAGAAATCGGCCATGGGAAAGTGGCTAAAACTCACTAAAAGTTTGTTTTCTCGCTTGGCACGCTGTACAAGATTCGCTATCCATTCAATAAGTTGGGGTTTATATTCTCGCAATGCGTTATAACCGGCATTGCTAGACCCCTTAAACTTTCCCATTCCACTGTCGCTTTCTGGAATATAAACATTGGCATCTATGGCTAATAGCCAAAGCCCTTCGGTGGGTTCCACCAGGTAACTCATATCAGGCATGGCGATGCAGTTGACATTATCGTCGCACCATTGCCATGCCCGTTTAGCTAAATCGGCAGTACCAAAAGGCGTTTCATACAAAATGTCACTACTGTGAGGTTGAAACCCATGGGCGGCCAGCGCGTTGGCAATTTCTTTGTATCCCCACTCTTTGACGCCATCGCTACAATGAACAGCCTTGCCACTGATGCAGTCTTTGTGAAGTGGGCTAACAACACGAATCTCATTCCCTTCAGCCGCTAAAAAGTTGGCCTTTCCCCCAGGCCTGGTAAACGGACGAACAGGGTCGTGATTACCATTAATGGCAAAAAAGCGCATTCCGTATTTTTCGGTATATTCATTGAGAATGGCGTTTAAGGCCTCGATATTGGCTGGTTGACCATCATCTGAGAAGTCACCTGGCAGGGCGACAAGTTGAATACCTTGTTCAGCAATATCCTCTAACGCGGTACGCAACACCACACTATTTTCATTAAATAACCGAGTAGAATGAAGCTGTGCTTGCATACTACGTAACAATACGGGTTGTTTCGTCGCGGGATCCTTAGGCAAGAGCGCACTAAGGATCCCTTTAGCCGCAGCCACTGGCGCATGCAAATGAATATCGGCGATAAAAGCAATTTGCTGTTTTTTTTCTAGCGCCTTGGCTTGCGCATTAGCCAGGGGCAATAAGCAGGCTCCCCAAAGCAGATAGATAAATAAAAGACGGGGAAATACGGCGCTAACCACTGTGTACCGCTGGCGATTTTTCATTTTTTCTCGTTTAATCCTTGCCTAATACAAACCTACAACATCACACAAAGAAGACACCGTTCACCGCGAAACGGGGACAAAGAAAATAAATTTTTTCCTAAATAAATCAGCAGGTTTATGACACTTTTATTAAATTTATCTTTACCGCAACTTTTCTCGTCCCCGTTTTAAATCTCACTCACTCTACCTTCAAAAATACTGCTTAGAAGTGAGTTTATGCGTTTCGTGTCTTTTGTATTCGGGTGCTGTCTTATCTTAAGTGCTAAGGCGGCTTCTCTTAATGAATATCAGGTTATTGGATCCCACAATAGCTACAAAAAACCATTACCTGTTTCGCTTTTGGCGTTTTTAGATAAACGTGCCCCTGGTATGTGGACAAAGCTCAACTACAGCCACCCATCGCTTACCGAGCAACTTGATATGGGGTTGCGACAGCTTGAAATCGATGTGGTAAACGACCCCCAAGGCGGGCAATACCACGCTCCTGAAACAGAGTTACTGTTAAACGACACCTGGTTCAATGATCAGCAGCGAGAACACCTGGCACAACCCGGTTTTAAGGTTATGCATATCCCTCATTTGGATATGCAAACTCACTGCGTTCTCTTTAGCACCTGTTTGACGCGTCTTGTGACTTGGTCCAATGCGCACCCTAATCATTTCCCCATCACCATTTTAGTGAACGCGAAAGAAACCCAGCCTGACTTTATCTCTCGACCTTCACCAGCGCCCTTTTCAGCACAAGCCTATAAGCGCCTAGATGACGAAATAGCGCAGTTACTTAAACACAAACTGGTTACGCCCGACGAGATTCGCGGTGAATTTAACTCCCTCAAGCGGGCAGTGCTAACGCAAGGTTGGCCACAACTAGACAGCCTGCGCGGTAAGTTTTTATTTATCTTCGACGCCAACACCCACCAGCGCGCGCAATACGTGAAACACGCCCCCTCACTGAAAGGACGCAGCATGTTTATCTCGGTGCCTGAGGAGTGGGACGAAGCGGCTATTTTTATCCGCAACAACCCCCGCAACCAACTAGACGATATTCGGGCTTTGGTGGCGCAAGGTTTTTTAGTGCGCACCCGTGCAGATGCCAACCTAAGTGCCACCACTGAAGACATGGCATTACAAAAGCAAGCGGCATTCGCCAGTGGTGCACAGTTTATTTCTACCGATTTTTACGCAGGCGCTTTGCTGTCAAGGCAAAGAGGTCATGTGGTCTCTTTTGAGTCACCCCCCTTCGTACGAAGTCATCCTTTTTTAAACAATAACGTCAATTAACACGCAATAAGGAACACACATGCAACACACATTCAAAAAAGCCCTGATCGCCGTTGCGGTCACCTCGTCATTCGCCTCGCTGCCACAGGTGTCTTTAGCACAAGAAGCCGATGACGACATGATTGAGCAAATTGTGGTCAGTGGTTTTAGAAGCTCTTTGATTAAAGCGAAAGATTTGAAAAAAGATGCGTTAGGATCTCAAGACTCCATTCTTGCAGAAGATATCGCTGACTTTCCTAGTCTCAACCTAGCCGAATCTATTCAGCGTATTCCTGGTGTCACCATTACTCGAGAAGCCGGTGAAGGTAGACAAATTTCACTACGAGGCCTAAACGCAGATTTTACCCAGGTACAACTTAACGGAATGGAAGCCTTAGGCACGTCGTCTTCAGCCATGGACAGTCGTGGCACCACTAACCGCTCTCGTTCTTTTGATTTTAATATATTTGCTTCTGAACTCTTTAATCAAATTGATGTTAAAAAGAGTTATTCCGCCGAAATGGATGAAGGCGGTATTGGTGGCACTGTGAAACTTTATACCGCAAAACCCTTCGACTACGATGGCATGAAAGCGGTGGTGAGCGCGCAAGCGGGTGACAACTCACTCACAGAAGACACCAGCCCTCGATTAGCCGCATTGGTATCAAATACGTGGGGCGACTTCGGCGCACTTTTCTCATTAGCTTATAGTAAACGAGACACCGCTGAGCAAGGCTATAACACCTATCGCTGGCGCCCAAGAGATGCGCAAGGCTCTGACATATCAGCCCTTTCAGCTGCCGACCAAGATGCTGTTAACAGTGGGGAATTACGATTCTCTCGCGGCAGCCGCTATTCCCAATTTAACAGCGAACAAACCCGTGTTGGGGCTACCGTGGCGTTGCAATATCGCCCAAGCGCCAATCTTTCGTTTGGCCTAGACGCCCTTTACGGCACGTTAGATAGTGATCGAGGTGAGTTTCACCTCCAAAGCCGAGGCTCAAGCTCTACAGCTTTAGGGTGTACGGGCGCCGATTACGAGGGTGCGCGTTATTACTGCTCTAGCCTAACCGACATTGAGTTTAACGCTAACAACGAAGTGATTTACTCGGCGTGGGAAAACACCGCGCTGCACTCGGAAAGCCGCGATCAAAGCGCCACTACCGATATCTCTCAGATGGTATTTAACGCCGATTGGACAGTCACAGAGGCGCTTTCTGTCTCTGGCCTGCTCGGTTATATGAGGAGTGAGTACGAAAGTAATAGTGCCAAAGTGTATTTAGAATCATTTGCTGACATGACAATAGACTACCGCGAAGACCGTTTTTACGGCACTAACAGCTACGTAAACGGCTTTGATCCTACCGATATTGACGAATACCGCTTCCACGAAATTGATTTAGCCGAAGACAAGGTGGATAACAGTTTCGCTATCGCGAAGCTCGATAGCGACTACTTACTTTCTGACACCAGCACCTTAAAGTTTGGGGTGTCTATTAAAGACTTCGAGCATAGTAATAACTCTGAACAGATTGGCAATGCGTTACGAAGCGAATGGCAAAGTGGCGAAATAAGCGACGTCATTAACCCTGATTTAGTTTACGTTAATAATGTGCATGAAAAACAAAGCTGGTTAAGCACAGACGTCACCGGTGTTTTAACTACCTTTAATGTAGACAGAAACCTTTCGTACTCTGATCAACCCGACGAAGTCACAGAACAAACTACAGCCCTGTACATCACCTACGAAAAAGACTTCTTACTTGAAAACTCGGAAGTACGAACCAGTTTTGGTTTGCGCTATTTTGATACCGACATTGAATCTAGCGGCTTAGTGAACGGCACTGAATATGTCACCGTAGAACGCCAGTACGACGACATACTGCCTACCTTCAACCTAGCCTTGTATGCAACAGAAAAACTGGTGCTGCGAGCTAGCGCGGGTAAAAACGTTACGCGCCCTACATTAGGCAGCCTGTCAGTGTCTGGTACTGTGAATACCGACCCGCTATTTGGTTCTAGCGGCTTAAACATTAATGCGGGTAATCCCGGCTTGCAACCGTTTGAAACCCTCAATATGGAAGTCAGTGCAGAGTATTATTTTGACGAAGTGGGATACGCGTCCGTAACCTATTTCCAAAAAGACATTGATAACTTTATTGCCACCACCATCGTGCCGGTTGCTTATGGTGATACCGGTTATCCGCTCGACCTTATCGAAGGTATGGTAGATGAAGATGGCAATCCACAAACCGCCAATACCCTGTATACGTTCTCCCAACCGCAAAATCTTGATGACAGCGACTTTTCTGGCTGGGAGCTCGCATTTCAGCGTGATTTCGATTTCTTACCTGCCCCGTTTAACAATATGGGCGCCATCGTAAACTACACCTACGCTGAAGGTGAATCCCTTCACAATGTGCTGGTTGATGGTGAAAGTACTGAAGTTTATCGCCCGTTTTATGGGCTGTCAGAAAACACGTACAACGCAACCCTATACTATGAAACAAGTCATTGGGGTATGCGTGTATCCTTGGCACACCGTGATGATTACCTTACTCAGGTAGAAACCTCTAGTTCTGATCAAGATGAAGCCGGTTTTCATGGCACAACGTATTGGGACTTTTCAGCCTTTTATGATGTCAGTGAGAAAATCAAACTCTCCTTTGAAGGGATTAACTTAAGTGATGAGCGTGAAGAACAGTACAGTGACTCTGACGACCGTTTATATAACACCACGGTAAGCGGCAGAACCTTCTACCTTGGGGTAACTTACGAGTTCTAAGGGATGAGTGAATCAGTGACCAACTACCCTTAGGTAGTTGGTCATAATCGATAAGACAATGAAAGCGTATAGTTTCTGCCACTTACCGTTGTGTTGTAGGGCCGATGATTTGAATTGGAATATTGAATTTCGCGCTCGTTGGTTAAGTTGGTCGCTTCTATACGCCATTCCCAGTGATCGTCCATTTGATAAGCGAAAACCGCGTCTAGATACAAACTTGGTTCAAAGCCCGTTTCGTCTTCATCAGTTAATGTATTGCTATCTACCCGGGCAATATAACTATCACGATAGGTGGCAGACACCCTTAGACTCAATGCGTATCCTTCAATATAGCCCGTTACATTGGCAAGCCAAGGCGATAGATACGGTAGGGCTTTTCGCTCTAATGCTTCACCCGTGTTTTCGTTGTAGTAGCGCACGTCTCCTTGGGTGTAGCTGGCATTAATCACTAGGCCTAAATGATAAGGTGAAGCTAGCGGCAACACCTCTGCCACCGGCATTTCCCATTGCAAGGTGCCTTCAATACCGTAAATAAATGCCTCTTCTGCATTTTGCGGTGTCACTTTACCCCTAATCGTGTCAGGGTCAATATCAGCAATAATAAACTGCTCATACGCCGATAACGAATCTATATTTAACGCTGCGCGCTGACTCACCACAATATCATCGATTAATTTGGCAAACACATTGGTAGACACTCTATTGACACCCGCAAGGTATCGCTCAACACTTAAATCGATGTTGTAAGCCGTAAAGGGCGATAAATTCTCATTAGGTGAATACAGCATTTGCGTGAGAGGGTTATAAACCACCTGCGACGTTAAGGTATCTAACTGTGGATAACCTACTGACTGACTGACGCTTAACCTATACACACTTTCATGAAGACGCAAATTAGCAGCTACATGAGGCAGCCAAATAAAGTTATTCATCGTGTAGCTACGTTTGATGTCATCTTGAACCACCTGTACGTGAGTTTCATCAAGCTCACTTCGAATGCCGGCTAGGAAAGTCCAACGGTTTGACTGCCACTGATGTTGAACAAACGCCGACGTGCGTATTTCTTTCACGGTGTTGTCTTCTTGGCGGTCAATTTCAAAAGAGGAAGCGAGTGCTTGCGCTGATGTAGAAACATCAAACGCCTCAAATACAGCGCGCGGGCGCAATGCGAGCCAAGACAATTTAGGGTGCGCTGAAAACCCATAGCTTGCGTTTAACGGTACCTCCACAGCAGTCGTTTTCCATTCTTCCTTCAGCATATCCTGAATGTCTAGGTAGTTAGTTTTACTTTCAAAGTGGACTCTGTCCATTCCCATCTGCCACACACTATGGCTGCTTGGTTGATATTCAAGCGTATACTTCCCATACACAAAATGAGAGCTTGACCCATACTGCTCGGCATCAAGTTCATTCATTTGCCAAAAACCTCCCTGAGTGAGGTCGTCGGCATAGCGAATATCAGCAAAATAGTAATCTTGAGTGTAATCTAATGTGACATCACTTTCGCCGCGCATGTAGGCGCGTATGCTGGTTGGCATGTCATAACTGGCCTGCTGAACACCAAAAACTCCCAGGCCACGCCATGTATTGGATAAGGCGTTTTCGGAATTAACCACCCATTGCTCAAACCGAGTAGCAACCTGCTGATATCGATTTTCGGTACCTACCCTCGCGTTTTCGAATTTGCCAAACACGAGTTCGTTTTGCTCATTTACCTCTAGCGCTGTCACAAGGGTTTTATCTTCAATGATAGGGGTAGAATTAAACCCTCTCGGATAGAGATGATTTTCTTGCCGTGTGCTGGCTAATTTTCCATATATCCAATCGAGGGTAATGTGGCTTTGGGTATCTTTGTATTCCAGTGCTGCCCCCGCCCCCAACCTGCGCATATCACTGCGCCAAACTGAATAGCGGTTTCCTCGGGGGATCCAAAGTGTCTGCGCTTCCCAGGCTGCGGCTATATCATCGTCTAGCAATGAAATATCCGCACCATCAGGGGGGATTTGTCGCCACCTAAAGGTATTCGCGCCCTGCTCTTGAGAGTTTCTAGCGCCGTAGGAAATGGAAAATAGTCCGCCCCAGTTTCCTTTCGTGGCAGACACCACCGCAGAAGAGCGCGATGACACCCCATTGGCATACTGATTTGCTCCCACCTGTTGAGTGAATGTGGCATGAACACCGGGCGTTGCAAACGGTCGCGCCGTACTCAACGCGGCCACCCCAGCCATTCCACCACTTGGAAGTGTGGGGGAATAGCTTTTTAATACTTGTATTTGATTGAATAAATCAGAGGTAAACAGGTTTAAGTCGAAAGAACGATCTCTATCTCGTTGGGTTCGACTGTCCATGGGTGAGTCATTATTAGCAAGTACGGGCATGCCGTTTAACGTAACAAGGGTAAAGTCTGGATTAAGCCCACGCAGAATAATTTGTCGGCCCTCGCCAGCTTCACGGGTAATAGACATGCCCGAGATACGCTGCAAAGACTCTGCTAAATTTCTGTCAGGATAAGCAGCAATGTCTTGTGCGGCAATCACATCGGAAATTGCCTTGCTTTCTCGTTTGCCTATGCGAGATAGGTTTAAGGACCCCCGAATACCCTTCACCCTAACCTCTTCTATCGCCGTTGCTTCAACAGCAGGTTTCGCCTTAATGACAATGCCCTGATCGTTGATAATATAGGTAAGCGGGGTGGCCTTTAAAAGGTAAGCTAAGGCTTCATGCAGCCCGTAATTACCGTTAAGTGAAACCGTATCAGAATGGCTGAGTAACTTGGGGTTGGCGACATAGGCGTAGGCAAAACGTTCGGCAACATGCTGTAAGGCTTTGTCTAAGGTTACCTCCTGAATATGAAGGTACTGCGGCACATTATCATGATTAACGTTGGCAATGGCTTCGCTACTTGCCAATGAAAGGGCAAATAAACCCGCTCGCCACCCTAAATGCTTAAGTGCCATGTATGCACCTAATCAGTGAGAGTAAGCGTATAGCTAGTTTGGCGTTCTTGTAATTGCAATTCGTCTATGGAAGCCAGTAGCTTAAGTGCACGTTTCGGATTGTTCAGTGGAAAGCGACCTGATACCGCATAGTGTTCATCACCGGTATACGAAATGGGCTTTTTCAGGTATCGATTTAATGTTGCCACAATATCTTTAATCGGCTTACTTTCAGCTTCAAGCCATCCAGTGCGCCACGTGGGCAGTTGTCGGTTATTGACGTGGGTCTCTTGTATGACGCGCCCATTTTCAAGAACCACCCCATCCCCTTTGTACAAAGTTAATCGTTTATCTGCCGCCACGTTAACAGTACCGTCGTAAACCTGAATGTCGGTTTTACTGCCTAAGCGCTCTACGTCAAATGCGGTGCCAACTACTGTAATAACCACATCCCCGGCCTCGACTTCAAATGGACGATGAGGGGCATGGGCAACATCAAAGTAAGCTTGGCCTTGTTGTAACCTTACCGCCCTTTTGTCTGCCGTGTGTGACACTACGAATGCAGTGTCTGCGCCTAAATAAACAATGGAGCCATCGTTGAGTACCGTAGAGCGTAGTTCACCTATTTGCGTGGTGACGTCTTCCTGTTGCCATTGATTTACTGGTACCTGATTAACTATGCCATCGCCCGGTGATGATGATTCAGATGGCTGCCATACATTTGTGGTAATAAAGATTGCGGCCACCAGCAAGGACGCCGCACTGGCATAAAGCCAAGTAGATAGATGAGGAAAGCGACTTACATTAGCCTTGCATTGTAATGACGTGGGCGTTTGCGCTAAACGGCTGGCCGCTCGGTGCTCTGCGAGAAGCGCTTGCCCTTTGGCAACAATTTCAGGTTGCCCCATGATGCGAGATACCCGCTCAAACGCCCTTTTGTTTTGCTCAATTTCTAGCCATTCGGTGAACGCGCGGTGTTCCGCTTCACAAAGAGAGTCAAAGCGGTCAACCCAATCAGCGGCCTCTTCTAAAACAGATGCATTGGGGGAGGATTGATTAGTATAAGCGTTCATTAATGGCGTACGTCTCTTCGGCTACTTGGGTGTTAGTGGTCTTTCGACCAGCCCGCTTCTTCAAGCTTTACGGTGAGTTCTACCATAGCACGAGTAAGGTGTTTTTTTACCGCCTCTAGACTTATATCAAGCTTCTCTGCAATTTCGTCCCGCGATAGCCCGTCTATTCTCCGTAGTAAAAATACCTGTCTACGCAGCGGCGCCATCGCAGACAAAATGCGCTCTACTTCGTCTAATTTTTGCTGATTCAAATAAGCAACGTCAGGAGACTCATCCGCAGATTGCAGCTCAAGCGTTTGAATATCGTCGGCCTGAGGGACTGATTTACGCTGAAAATCATACAGCACCGACTTCGACACCGTAATCATGTAAGCAAGCGGTGAGTCCAGTTCAGATAAACATTTACTTTTACGGGTGCGTAACACCGTTTCTTGAAAAATGTCATCAACCTGAGCACTGTCAAAGGTTAAGCTTCGAATAAATGCCCGCAAGGATGTCCAAAGCACATTGGCCTCTGAACGTGATAGGCCGTGCCAATTTAAATCATCTGAAGGCTTCATTTTTATTATTGAATGCATTGGCGTAGAGTCTTTTTAGTGTACCTTTGCTATATGACAAATTCATTTCACTCAGAGGTTCCCCCCATCATCGGAATAAACATAGAGAGGGGCAACCGGTTTCATCTTTATTGACGCAAAAAGGCGTCAATGGGGGACAATAAACACTATGAAGGTTTTTTGACGCTTAAATGACATACCGAACACCTTAGCTCACTTGTTCACATCAGTAGTAATCTTTCATACGCTAAACCTAGTATCTACATTAGATATTAGGAACAACCTTATTACCATGAAGCAAAAGCATATCAGTAAGGCGCAATCGGCCATGGAAATGTCGTTGCGCAGTTGGTGGTCAATCAGCAAACGTATTGTGACAAATGTGCAAAAGCACAATATCCCTCTTATATCAGCAGGCGTCGCATTTTATTGTTTGCTCGCTATCTTCCCATTATTGGGAGCAACCATTGCCCTATACGGACTAGTGGTGTCGGCTGATGAGTTACAAAAGCACATGGCACTGATAGTGGATTTAGTGCCTAGAGACAGCAGATACATCATTGAAGAACAGTTAACCAACCTGACGGAAAAAACAAATTCAGCGCTAGGCTGGAGCTTCTTACTCACATTATTATTGTCGTTGTGGAGCAGCAGCAAAGGCGCGAATGCCCTTATTAAAGCCTGCAACATCACCTATAACGAAACCAATGCGCGGAGCTTTTTTAAAGGGCTACTTGCCCGATTAACGGGAACCTTATGCGTCATAGCCACCGTTATTATTGCCCTTGCAACCATTACCATATTACCTGAATTAATCAGTTGGTTATCAAACAACACAGTAAGCACTAAACAAGCCGCATGGGTATCGTGGCCTACCATGTTGATATTTTTTAACTTAGGGTTATCGGCGTTGTATCGGTATGCCCCTCACCGTCGCTCAGCACAATGGCGATGGGTCACCCCAGGCTCTCTATTTGCCACAATATTATGGGTATTAGCCTCCTATGGGTTTTCAATTTACCTGAATGAATTTGCTTCCTACAATAAAACCTACGGCTCTGTTGGCGGTATCATCGTGCTGCTAATGTGGCTCTATTTAAGTGCCTATATCATACTGATTGGCGCTGAAGTCAATTCATCCATTGAATTACAAACTACCGCCGACAGTACAGTGGGGGAAGATAAGCCTATGGGGCATAGAAATGCCGTCGTTGCCGACAACACCCCAGCTGATTTACGCGATACTTAGCCACCTAAATCAGTTTTGCGCTTAGTGCTTTTAGTACGGCGCGGGTTCGGTCCCGGGTGTTTAGTTTTGATAAAATATTCGAAACATGGTTTTTCACTGTGCCCTCTGCTAAAAACACCGTTTCTGCAATTTCTTTGTTCGAATAGCCTCCTGCAATTAGCTTTAAAATGTCTAATTCGCGCCCACTTAATGGCTCAATATCGGGGTCGGCGAAGGTGCTTAGCTGGTCGTGACTAAGCTGATTTAAGAGAACGGGCTCGGCCAGCATGCCGCCGTTAAACACGATATTAATGGCACTCTCAAGCTTTTCGGCATCCACATCTTTTAGTAAGAAACCATTCGCCCCAGCGTGCATAGCTTGGGTAAAAAGGGCTGGATCATCAAACGTAGTTAAAATAATCACTTTTGTGTCGTTGCCTGCGTCTCGCAATTCACTGAGCGCTTCAATGCCACTTTTTAACGGCATTCGAATATCCATCAACACTACATCGATGGGCTGCGCCGCTATTTTTTGCAGTGCATCTTCACCGTTATCAGCTTGCCAACACACGTTTATATCCGCACATAACGTTAATAAGCTTGCGATACCTTGGCGCACCAAAATTTGATCATCGGCAATGGCGACATTAATCATAGTGTTGCTCCTTGTAGGGCAAGCTTACACTGACTTTCCATTGGTTCTCGTCCTTTTCAATTGTCACCTTCCCGCCCAATTCGGTGGCGCGCTCCTGCATGTTTTGCACCCCCGAACCTTGCCGAGGTTGAGTGCGCGCCTTATAAGGGTTAGTCACGTCAAGTAATATGGTATCGGGGAGCTTGGTGAGTGAAATAGCCAGGCGCTTCTCACTGCCGTAGCGCAATGCATTGCTCACCGCTTCTTGGCAAATTCGCAACAAGACCTCTGCATGGTGCACAGATAATAAAGGCGCAGCTAGCCGCTGATTAAAGGTAGCATTGACATGGGGTAAATGGGCAAACAAACTATCGATGGCGGCATTTAAATCTAATTGTGCCGATTGTTTGTTTTGCCTGACCACGGCACGAATATCATTAAGCAAATCTTTTGCAATCTGTTTTGTTTCATCTATCCCCCTTTGCTGAGGCTCTGGCACGGTTTTGCTTAAATATTCTAAATTAAGCAGCAGGCCGGTGAGTTGATGGCCACAAATATCATGTAAATCTCGACTTAATTTAAGGCGCTCGGCCTGCCGTGAGGTTTGCTCTAACAATGATCGCGTGGATACCAGTTCCGCATTCGCTTGCTCTAACGCCACCCTCGCATTGCTTTCACGTACTGCAATATGCGCCACCGACAGTGCAAAACACTGGAATGCCAAATTCAAGGTTATTGCAATTAGGGATGCGTTAACCCCCCGCTCCCACATTAAAAGAAAAGTCGCGAGGCACAGCCCATCAATCAGCACCAATACAGCGATAGATTGCCTCTGTGACAGAAAAAAAGGCAATTGACCTGCAAATACAACCAATAGAATTAATGCATCAGAGGTTCGAGAGGTCATGAAGACAAAAACAAACCCGATGAGTTGAAGCAAAATAAACCCGCTGGCCAACCATGTTCGTTGCTTAGCTTTAGTTAAAAAATTAATCGCCAAAAAGCCAGCGAGAAAAAAACCGAACCCCGCGAAATAAACCTCATTTGCCAATAAAAATGAAGCTCTTACTTGCGTAATCATGAGTACTGCAAACCAAGCGAGAACGCCAGCGATGAGTAACGTTATTTGCTTATCTTCCTTAGGCATAGTTTTTTTCTTTATTGAACGTAACGGCAGAATACAAGGCCCACTTTGCCTACTCAGGTGCCAAAAGTCATGTTTTTTATCGCCATGACTTTTGGCACATGTCACGTTTATGTCTGCTGTTTAAAGTTGCTATTAACTTAACAGGAGACAAAACATGAAAACTCACCTTACCGCACTCACCCTATTCACTATGATGACGCCTTTTTCAGAAGCAGCCGATGTGACAGTAAATTTTGCTGGAGTAAATACCCTCTCTGGTCAGCTTTACCTGGCGGTGTATGCATCGGAAGAAGACATGAAATCTCGCAAGGCCATTCAAAGTCAAATTATTACGGTCCACAACGCTGATCAAAAAGCGGTATTGGCTGATTTACCTAGCGGCCACTATGGTGTGATGGTGTTTCAAGATTTAGATGGCAACCGCGATTTAAACACGAACTTAATTGGCATTCCAACGGAACCCTACGGGTTTAGTACCAACCCCAGAGTGATGGGGCCTCCGTCCTTTTCCGACATTCAATTTGATGTCGCCACCACCCCCATACACCTTACAATAAATATGGAATAACCAAGATGAACCGTCGAGACTTTGTTAAAGCACTTGGTGTTGCAGGTTGCAGTACCCTAGCCCCCTCTTTCAGCCTCCATGCGTTTGCTGAGCAGCGGCCTTCATTCAATGAAGCGTTCAACCAACAACTACAGCAACACCCTATATTGCGAGGCTGGGAAGGACTTACCCAAGATATTTCCCCTCGCCATTTCTCGTGGGAAGGTAAACTCCCCGAGGAACTTAGAGGAAAAAGCCTTTATAGGAATGGGCCTGCCCGCGTGGTGTTAGGTGGCGAACGCTACACACATTGGTTTGATGGCGACGGGTTCGTTCACCGCTATGCCTTCGACGCTAAAGGTGTTACCCATTCGGGAAAATTCGTTCGCACGCAAAAGTTTGTTGAAGAAACAAAAGCCAACCGCTTCTTATATAACGGGGCTGGATCTATCGTCCCGAATTCAAAATTGTCTAAAAACGCCGAAGCGGTAAACACAGCAAACATTGCACTGTTGCCGGTGAACAATGAACTATGGGCATTATGGGAGGCGGCGATGCCCTATAAGCTGAACCCGAATAGCCTAGTCACCGAGGGACAAGTATCGCTTGAATCGGCATTAGATGGCATGCCCTTTTCAGCTCACCCTCATGCCGATAGCACAGGTAACCTTTGGAATTTTGGCGACCTCTCGTTTTTTGGCCATGCAAAACTGATGATTTATCAGCTTACGCCCCAGGGAAAATTGTCGCGATACGCCATGGTAGATGCGCCCAAAAGTTATGTTCACGACTTCGCGGTCACCGACAATTATTTACTGTTCTACTTCCCGCCCATCCAAAAAGGCAGAGGAGAGACATTAATTAGCAGCATGAATTGGCAGGGTCACCAGCCAGGCGAACTATTAGTGGTAGACAAAAACACCCTTACCCCGGTATTGCGAGTGCCTTTTGACCCTGGGTTCGTCTTCCATTTTGGCAATGCTTGGCAAGAAGGCAACACGCTTACCGTGAATGCCTGTTGGTATCACAACGCCGATATTATGCTTAATGACGTAAAAATGGTTAGTGACGGGGCAATAGGTAAACACGATAGAAGCACAGCGGCACAAATACGCATCAATTTAAGTAAAAAGACCGCGTACTTGGATAATAGCACTACGCCTATGGAATTTGTGCAATTCGATAACCGCTTTACCGGCAAGGCGACACAACTGCAATTTGGCGTTCACGCGTCTAAACATGTTACCCATGGCGAGTATAACAGTATCGCAAGTGTGAACACCCAAACAGGGCATATTGACAGTTATAGCTTTGGCAATAATGTTATTACCGAAGAACCCCTTTTTGTGCCTGTGAGCAGTAAGCCAGGTGAAGGCTACTTAGTCAATACAGGGTTAGATTTCGTGTCAGGCAATACTTACTGCTACGTATTCAATGCACAACATATTGCGGACGGCCCTGTTGCCCAAGTTAAGTTAGATAGCTACATGCCATTAGGTTTTCATGGTGCCATCATATGACAATGTAAAGACATTTTAATGTAGATGATTTTATTTGAATTTGATGTACAATCCCCCAAACACAAATACAAATAGTTTTCATTTACAAAAATATTACGTTAGCAGGAGCTTCATGAAATATTCAACACTTGCCATAGCGGTAATCGGTGGTTTAGGCGCTTCGTTCTCAGCGTTAGCTGAAAAACAAACCGACGGAGAAAACGTCGAAAAAATTGAGGTTACAGGGCGCGCGCAGCAGTTCTACTTAGACAGTAATACTCGAGTAGGGACGAAAACTGATGCGGATATTATGGAAATTCCCCTGTCTGTTCAGGTGCTAACCCATCAGCTCATTGCAGACCAAGCCGCTCGTGATATCACAGATTTGTACCGCTCTATTGCAGGTGTTAGTGAGTTTAGTTACTCAGGGGTTACCTTTCGAGGTTTCAGAGACGACGCCAATGTGTTTTACGATGGCGTACGCGGCGACCCTTTCTCAGGATTTTCGGTCCCCCAATTATTTAATGTAGAGCGTGTTGAAGTACTGAAAGGCCCTGCGGCTGCCCTTTACGGTGGTGGCGAACCCGGCGGAATGATTAACTATGTGAGTCGTCAGCCGTCTTTCAATGAAGAAAAGAACATCACGGTTACGGGCGGAAACTTTTCGCTATTAGGTGCGTCTACTGAATTAACGGGTGCAGTAACAGACACCATGGCGTATCGTTTCGGCGCATTTTACGAAGCACAAGACAGTTTCCGCAACAATGCTGACTCAGAAAACATTGAATTTGCAGGTGGCGCATTATTTGCCCTTGGTGACAATACACAGCTGACCACCACCTATGATTATATTGTTCAAAACTTGGGTGGCAACCGCTTACGTGGGGTACCCGTGGATGACGATGGTAACTTCTTAGTTGACCCTAGCTACAACGCGAATGAAAAAGGCGATTACCAAGACTTAGAAGCCCTGGTTTTACAAGCCAATTTACAACACAACTTTAATGATAATTTTACCTTCAACGGCACATTGAGATATTTAGATAACGAACGCGATCAAGCATATCATGAGTCCCGTAGTTGGGTTGATGTGAACGGTGATGGGGTGGCCGACATTAATGATGAAACCATTCAGCGAGAATACCGCAAGCAATACCGCGCAAATGAAGAACTCAGTTTAACCCTCGATTTTGTGTACGACACCACCCTACTTGGCCTTGACCACCAGCTATTGTTTGGTGGAGATTGGCACAATGTAGAAACGCAATACGATTACTTGCGCGCCCGCTACGAAGCTGACGGTGTAGGTAATTTAAATATCTTTGATTTAAATTATGGTGAAACCGATCCTAGCACTTACAATCTTACCGATTTAGATCGTGACGGTTTAAAACGTGACAGAGCCAGTATTTACGTTCAAGATAAAATTGCATTTTCGCCTGAGTGGGCCCTAATGGTAGGGGCGCGATTCGATTACTTTGATGAACAAAGTATGGATAC